>ERZ795044.2039-NODE-2039-length-17812-cov-5.031706_pt1 | contig 17812 bp, 16 predicted proteins | sample MGYA00375128_ERZ795044 | MGnify/ENA primary metagenome ERZ795044 (study PRJEB30173, sample SAMN05720213) | anaerobic digester metagenome | isolation source: active sludge of municipal wastewater-treating anaerobic digesters | place: USA | collected 2014-12-22 ... | reverse complement strand
CTGTTCACTTCATCGGGATGGGCAGGACTATCAGGATAATGGAGGGCTAGTTTTAACCCGCGCGGCCCGGGGCATTCGGTCGTATCCAGTGCAGGAAAACCATACCAGGCTCCCTTTGTCTCTTCTGAAGCGATCAGCCAGCAGGGAAAATGGGAAGGGCTGTAATTTTTATATTGATCTGTTTCCACCCAGAGAATAATCTGTCTTGTAACGGTTAATGGTATTGGCAGTGTCCGGATCAGTTCATTGGCCCAGGGTCCGGCTGTGATGATGAGTCGTTTTGAATGATAGGTAGCTTTTGTAGTTATCACTTCAATCCCTTCTCCCTGTTTTGTCCAGCTGATTATTTTTTCACCGGTATGTAATGCTGCGCCTTTTTTACCCGCTTCCTCCAGCATCAAACGAATAGCTTTTTCCGGCAGCAAAAAACCGGCCTCATGTTCCACAAATGCTTCATAGCCTTCTCTTTCAACAAAGGATGATAACAATTGCTTATCGGAAACAGGTTCCAGCGGAATATTAAAATCCCTGGCCGCCTGCTTCACTCCCTGCATGATAGGATGAGCAGGAAGTCCGTAGTACAATAAGCCACAGGGATGATAAACCTGTTTACGGGTGGCTGCTTCCAGTTGATACCAGCCTTCATAAGATTTTTCCAGCAGAGGGATATAATCAGGATCTTCGAAATAAGCTTTTCTGATAATACGACTTTGTCCGCCATGGGCGCCCAGTTCATGAGGTGTGTGAGACTGTTGTTCCAGTCCCAGTACCCGGTATCCCTGTTTTGATAATTCATAACAGGCAGCTGATCCCATCGATCCCAAACCGGCAACAATTACATCAAAAGACCCTGATGTCATGTTAAATAAAGCTGAATTGAAAAATAATCATGATTCATAACCGATTCTGTCGTATCTTTGCGGCGTTAATTTGAGTTCGACAGCATTTTGTAAGTGAACGTCTTTTCTGCTAATAGTTAGTCTTCTTTACGTTGCGTTTTTCTCAAGTATTTTTTTAAAGTTAATTTTTTTACATGAACATTTATGTTTCAAATCTCCCCTTCGCCGTGGTGGACGAAGATCTGAGGAGTTATTTTGCCGAGTACGGAGAAGTTATTTCCGCCAAAGTAATCATGGACAAATACACCAACCGCAGTAAAGGTTTTGGTTTTGTGGAAATGAGCGATGATGCCGCTGGCCAGAAAGCTATTGCTGAACTGGATGGTGCTACAGTAGAAGGTCGTTCTATTAAAGTGAACATTGCCAAGCCCCGTGAAGAAAGGCCTGCAAGATCACAGAAGCCTTCTTATTCCAACAGCCGTTGGTAATAAAGTTCTTATTATGAAAAAACCCCGCTTTGGCGGGGTTTTTTATTGCTATTTATTTATGCTCTTTGTTTCGGCTTGGCCGCTGCTTTTTTAGCTGCGGGTTTGCTTTTTGTCTTTTTCAGCGCCAGATCAATTGCTGCACTGAGATTAGCGAAAGTGGGCTTCACGGTCAGCATCACATCATTGATAAAGAAGGCGGGAATTTCTTTTACACCGCGGTTATGACCTTCCTTGATATCATCCTGCACCTGCCATCCCCATGTTCCGTTCACCAGGTCTTCCAGGAATTTCTTGCTCTTTACTCCAGCTTCTTTGCTGTATAATTTCAGACTGGTGGTTCCGAGGTTACGACGGTTCTGGAAAAGAATATTATGCATTTCCCAGAACTTATCTTCCTGACCGGCACCAACTGCAGATTCACTGGCTTTCAGACTGCGCTGATGAATCAGTGTGAGCGGGAAATGCCTGAACTGGAACCGGATCCGGCCATCATATTCTTCAAGTATTTGCTTGACGACTTCATTCACCTTCGCACAATCCTCATTTTCATATTCCCCAAATTCAATCAGGGTAACCGGGGCGTCTTTTTTCCCCACGAACATTTCCTTCGGTTCGATGATAATGATATCCTCTTTCTTTAATGCCATTTTTGTTTCTTCTTTTTATGGATCAGACCCGGCTGCGGGCCTTTTACCTTATAACAAATTTTCAGCCATCTGGTTGACCACAAAGCAGTTATGCCATATAGTCAGCCCCTTGAATCGAATGAAGATAGGGGATTTTTTTTCCCGGCCAAATCCGTCTGACATTAATTTACCAATTAAGTAACCCTGACCGGTATATCCTGTGAATAACAGCAGGATCCTGCTGCTCATTTCATGACGCTTTCCGTTGATTGCCGCTAAGTATATTCCATTAGCAGGCCTTGGCAAAGCTCTTTTAAGGACTGTTTTACCGGTTGGCTGTCTGTAAAACCAGGGAGTAAATCAGCTGATACTAAATAATTTACACGCGGATGGGGGTTATTGGGCATGACGGATCAGGAAGAAAGCGGTTTTGCAGCATCCAATCCCCCGGTCTACTTTTACATCATCAAAGCAGCCTACTGCTAAAGGAGCCAATCGATGCTCCGGAAATCAATCCACTTGCCAATATTGTTTGCCAACAGCTAAAGCCGAACTGCTTGCCCGGTCGCTTCCATCAAATTTTTTTAAACCAGCATATTATTTGTTTAACCTAAACCCTTTTATCATGAAAAAGATCTTCCGTAACACATCACTGATCGCCGTAGCTTTTCTGACCATTTTTTCAGTAGCTGCCAAGGCCGCCCCAGTTGATCCCACTAACCCTGTTGTACCAGCTGCCCTGAAATATGCCGGCATGCTGAAAGAAAACCCTGTATTTGAACTGAGCGTGGATGGCCAGTCTGATGATTATACCATCAGCATTGCCGATATCAATGGCAACAGGCTCTATTCAGAAAAAATCAGGGGAGACAAATTCACCAAAAGATTTCTGTTGAATGCAGAAGAACTGGGTGATGACAAACTGTATTTCACTGTGTATAGCAGGAACAGCAACAAGTCTGCCGTTTATGAAATCAGCAGCAATACCCGCTATATCAGCGAAACAACAGTGAACCTGGTAAAGCAGAATTAAAAAGTTAGATATCCCTTCCCGTTAGGAGGCTGTCTTAGAAGCTGGCAAAACTGTCACATTGAGCTTGTCGAAATGAAACAGTTTTGCTTCCTTCTTTATCATATTTCGATAAACTCAATATGACAAAGGGGATGCTCCTAAGACAGCCTCATTTTTATACTTCCGTAAAGTCAAGGTCCTTTCCCCAGGTTTCCTTCAGCTGTAATGCCGATACTATTCCAAGCAATAAAATAATGATCCCGGTTACCCAGGCCCCGGTGATATAATTGTTCAATACCCCGGCACTGCGCAACCATTGAAACAACAGAAGGATCAGGGGCAGGAAACCACGCACCAGGTTGGGAATTGAAATGGCAGCCGAGGCACGCAGGTTGGTGCCAAATGATTCTGCACTCATGGTGATGTATAAAACAGAGATGCCGGATCCAAATCCCAGTCCCATACAAAGCAGGTACATATTAAAGGCATTGCCGCCACCGCGCAGGACAAAGAATAAAATCAGAAAGACAATGGTGATCGAGTAAAAAATCAGCAGGGTCTTTTTTCTGCTCCTGAGATAATTGCTGAGAAAGCCGGCCGTCATATCTCCAAATGCCAATGCCACATACTGCAGCATCAGGGCCGTTGGCTGATCAAACCCGGTGATACCAAACTGCCTGGCAAATTCATCACTGAAGCTGATCAGTACGCCGATGATATACCAGACCGGGAGCCCGATAAAAATTCCCCGGAGATAACGGCCCAGTCTTTCTCTCTTTGTAAAGAAGAGCAGGAAATTACCCATTTGCGGTTTTAGTTTTTTTACCTGATCGTACATAGAACTCTCCAGCACTTTCACCCTTAAAAAAAGAAGGGCCAGTCCCATCCCTCCACCGATAAAATAACAAAGCCGCCAGTTTTCCCCGCTGAGCGAATGAACAATATAAGCCGCAATAGTGCCCATCACTCCGCTGGTGGCAATGATGGCGGCAGCAATCCCTCTTTTTTCTTTGGGTAATAACTCACTGGTCAATGTGATGCTGGCACCGAGTTCTCCGGCCAGGCCCAGTCCGGCTATGAAGCGCAGCCAGGTATATTGTTCCGTTGTTTGTACAAAGCCATTGGCGATGGTGGCGAGGGAATACAATAAGATGGAACCAAAGAGTACACTTTTTCTTCCCTTCTTGTCTCCCATCATGCCCCAGAGAATCCCACCAATGGTCAAACCAATCATTTGCCAGCTGATGATGGATTCACCAACGCTTTTCATCTGTTCTTTCGTTACTCCGAGTTCTGTAAAACTGGAGATCCGCACAATATTGAATAAGAGAAGATCATAGATATCTACAAAAAAGCCAAGCGCTCCCACGATCACGGGAAGCGAAAAAAGGCCATACTGTCTGGCAGGCTGCATATCCGTTTTTCAGGGGAAGATAATTGATTCCTTTATTTTTTTATTTCCCGGGTTTAAGGATAATCGGAAAATCCATTCCTCTGGAGAAAGATTGGGGGAACTGCTGTACCCCTTTGTATTTTTCGGATAGAACCGGAATGATCTCGTTGAGGTAAAGTTCAATTTCTTTGACAGTGATCTTGCCATCCTTCATCAGATCGGCATCGCCCTCCAGCCCCTTCAGCAACGCATAGGTAAAGATACCATGCTTCAGTTCATTGAGCTCGGCGGCAGATTGTTCCTGGTTAGTAGATGCCAGTACGGTAAAGCCGGTACTTCTGGCCAGCTGACTGATGGCGGCTTCTTCACCTGCTCCTCTTGTAAAAACATTCATGGCACCGCCGGAATTACAGGCATCAAAAATCACCAGTTGTTTTTGGGCGGGAATCTCAACTAAAAGTTCACGGAGACCCCTGGCAGGAAGTCCGTTCTTATGGAGCATCTCTTCATTGCCGACCATTTGTACCACCGGATGCAGTACAAGGTAAAAGTCGGGCTTGCTTCCTGCGGCGGGTTCATTCATGATCCCATGACCGGCGTAATAAAAAAGGAAAACATCTTCGGGCCGGATTGTTGATTTGAGGGTATTGATCCGCTCTGTTATATTGGCAATGGTCGCCTGTTCATCAAACAGTGAATCAATCGTCACCGATTTAAATATGCGGCCGGCCGATAGCTGCAAAAGTGTACTGATCCCCCGGGCATCTGCTCTTGCATAATTAAGATTGTAGCGGCTGTTCCGGTATTTATCGATGCCCACTGCTAAAATATACAGTGAACTGGTAGCCTGCACACCGGTATAGTTGATCCGGAATTGTATGGGACTGGTCTCCACTTTGTTTTTATTCAGCAGGGAAGCGGTAAAAATATTGTCCCCAGCCACCAGCTCCACGCCGATAGAACGATCTCCGGTAACAGCACCCCGGAGCGCTTCTGTATTGACGGGTACTCTTTTTCCATTATGAAAAAGCAGGAACTCGCTGATGAACTCCGGATGCTCTGTATCAAATGATAGCCTTAGATTTTTCTGGGTCACTGTGGCAGGTAATACCGGACTGCGTAACCGAAGCACCGGCATATTGCTGACCTGTTTGGAAACGGACATTTCTGTTTCCGGTTGTTTGAATTGCTGAAGAATGGCAGCCGTACTTTCAGTTGACTGAATCAGTGCATTGACAATATCAGGCCTGTAATACGTATCGTATAATTTATCTGCCGTATAGAATTCGGCATTATTGTCTTCGCCCTTGTAAATGTACCAGCCGATATAGGCGGCTCCGCCGGGAGATGCTTTGAAATAACCTTTGTTATTCCAGATCACCCATTCGTTATTGCGCGCAATAAACATATTCAGCCGGGGCTCCAGCATCTGGGGTTTGATGAGATAAGCTGCATTTCCACCGTCTCCGTTAGCAATCATCTGCTGGTACATTTTCTCCATCCCTCCGGGCTGACCGGCATTAATACCCGGATAATTGATTTTAAAGTACTGGGCCCATGTTATATCCATTTCTGACAGGGCTTTGAATATTTTTTTCTCCGTAATTTCTCTCAGATCCCAAACCCGGGTGGTCTGGTCAACCCCGGTCGAATACAGAAAATGACCGTCTGCTGTTTCGCTGATGCCGGAGATATTGCCTTCATGGCCGATCAGGGAAGCCCTGATATTTCCAAGTGTATCATAAATATCCAGAAAGCCAGCATTGGCACCTGAAACGATCAGCGATTGTCGGGTAATGGTTACACTGTTGTGCCCATAGCCACTGCCTCCGTCTCTGATTACAGTACCTGTTTTTCTGTTACCAGACCAGATGGACAATTCAGTGCCGCTATTATCTATTTCTACCCTGATCCCGTTTCGTTCTGTCGGATGCAGCGTGAAAAGGGAAAGATCAGCCTGATTAAACCTTGTGAGCTTTCCGGCTTCCGGGTAAAAAACATGTGTAAACTGAACGCTGCTGTCACTGATATCGTGTAAGGCAATTTTATTGTCTGCTACTGAAATCTGATTGAATATATGTCCGGCCTGGCCCAAAACCGTATCAGACTGAATCACTGTATTTCCATTCAGTTCTTTCAGGTTGTAGAACTGCAGCAGGTTACTGTAACCGCCCGAAGCAAAAAAATCCTGCCCTGACAGGAACCCGGTACCCAGTATTAAATTTCCCCCCTCAAAAAGGGTGCTGCCTTCCTGTACAAAACTGTCCTTGCTCTTTTTTAAAAGCAGCAGGCTGCTATTGTCACCTTCGATTAAAATCATTTTGCCGTCAGGAGAAATAGCTACCGTATTTGAATTGACATCCAGTTTTACAATTTGCTTTTGTTGCAAAAGGGTATCCATGATAATCAGTTCCAATTGATTGCTGACGGCAGCCACGAGATTTGCTTTCTGATGGACCGCCATAATCAGTATGGAGCCGCTAAATTTTTTGCTTTCAGTTTGTTTGAGGAATCCCGGAACCGTGTATTTCACCACCCGTTTCCCTTCTGTTACATAGGCTGATTGACCGGCTACCCGTATATCTTCCTGGTACCAATCGTTCTTCAATATTTTTTTTACCCTTGTGAAAAAAGGTTTTCCGGCCTTCACTTCAGTTTTCCAGCAGATGAGGGTACTATCAATACCGCCGGAGATAAGGTATTTTCCATCAGCAGAAAAACGGAGCGCGGTCACCACATTCTGGTGTGCCGGAAATCGTAAAACCTGTTTGCGGGTGTCAAAATCATAGATGCGGATCTGACCGGCCAGGTCTCCGTCGGTTTCCGTACCAATGGCAAGGAAACCACCTACAGCGAGCCATTTATTATCGGGTGAAATCGCCAGCGAAAACATTTTGCCCTGGTTGAACGGACCCTTGGCAGGCCTGATCTGCTCCTGTAGTTTTCGGCTGGCCACATCCCAGATGCAAATTGTTTTATCCGTACTAACGGTGATAATATAGCGGCCATCTGTGGTGAAAACTGATTCAGAAACCTGGGATAAATGAGAACCTGTATTGATTTGTAAAACCGCGTCCCCGATTTTAGGCTGGGCATACAAGCTAACCAGGTTAAAAAAGAAACTTAGTATTAACCCGGGAATCAGCCGGGTACAGATGGTTTGCATTGCTGGTTACTGTAAATGGGTCTTTACAAATCTACCACAGAACTTCCATACCGGGATACCCATTAAAAGGTATTTAGCGGCATGTATCAATGGGTAGACCGGCCCTTTAAATTTCAGGGCCTGACCATTTATGCTACTGATGCAAATAAAAAGTAATTTAATGCCGGCAGGGATCCTCATTCGCTGATGATGACAACTTTTCCCAGTGTAAGATCATAACAGGCCCCGTGTATTTGCAGTTTACCTTCCCTGATTTTTTCAGTAATCATTGCAGATTCCTTTTTCAACTGATGGATGCCGTGCAGGATATTGGCCTGTATACAATCATTGAGCAGGTTTTTATCATTGCCCGGAACTTGTTTGATTTCCTGTTCGGCACGGATACTATCCACGATATCCCTGAGATGACCGGGAGTTGCTCCTACCTGGATAAAGGCTTTCTCAGCACCACATTCCCGGTGTCCCATCACCAGAATTTCTTTTACTCCCAGGTGTTCCACCGCATATTCAACACTGCCGATTTCGAGTCCGCCCAGCAAATTCCCCGCAGTCCTTACCACAAACATATCTCCCAGACCCTGGTCAAAAATAATTTCCGGCGGCACCCTTGAATCAGAACAACAAATCACAGCGATCGGCGGATGTTGTCCTGCTTCCAGGGATTTCATTCTTTCTCCGGAACTGTGCGGATGGGTGGCATGATGGGAAGCAAAGCGCTTGTTTCCTTCCAGCAAATCTGTAAGGGGCTCTTCTTTCGTATTTGGAGAGGAAGATTGTGGATGCCTGCAGGCAGAGACAACCAAAAGATAAGAAGCAGATAATATGATCAATAAAGCAGAACGCATAGCGATCTTTTACCGGACACGAAACTAGCAGCTCTCCCTACCCCTGAACATGAAATGCCTCAGGTACTTGCTTGAGTTTGGTCATGTAGCAGTGAAGTCAGATTACCGGCCCCTGGGAGCAGCAAAATCATCTTATATTTAAAAAGAAATTGAAACAATGAAAGTTTTGATCACGGGTGCCACCGGACTTATTGGATCGGCTGTATTACAGGCTGCCCTGGCCAGTCAGGACTGTACTGAAATCATACTGGCCTTGCGCCAACCTATACCGGCAGCAGATCCAAGAATCAGTCAGGTATTGGTAAAGGATTTTTTAGAGCCGGAGGTACTGGCAGAATCCATCCGGAAAGCAGATGCCCTGATCTGGTGTGTTGGTATTTCCCAAACCCAGGTCAGCCGGGCAGAATATGAAAAAATAACTTTTCAGTTTACCAATGCTATTGCCAGGGCCTGTGTGGACTATCACCCGGACATACAATTTGTATTTGTGAGTGGTGATGGCGCGGACAGGACAGAAAAAAGCAGCACCCTTTTCAAACGTCTGAAAGGACGGGCAGAAAATGCATTGCTGCAATCCGGTTTACAAAACCTGATTATTGCCCGGCCGGATGCGGTAAGACCCCGTGGCAAAAACAAAAGAGCCCCCTTTGCTTATAAACTGGCTTATACCTTTTTTCCTTTGGTAGAATGGCTGGCTCCGAACAAAATAATCTGGAGTGATGTATTGGGAAGGGCCTTGCTGAAATTGGCCCAAACCAAAGAGCCGGGCGCCACTTTTGAAAACAGGGAACTGCGTATACTTGGTGCTGCAAAAAGTAATAGCTGATGGCTATCATAGAAAACCGCATGGACGCAGGTGTATCTTACAGATAAACCTGCCAGATGAAAAGGTTTTCTTACTCCAGATCGCAGGGACTGATACTCCTCTTTCTATGTTATTTCCTGACATCCTGTAATGTTTATAATTTTTCAGCACCCCTGCCGGTTGATGTGGCAGATATTCCGGAATTCCCCGAGGCATTCCTTGGCAAGTGGAAGGAAGATACATTTCATACCAGCATTGAAATGGATATCAATACCCGCGGACAGGCAGGGTATTATTCCCGATATGCCGACAATAAAGATCTATGGACTTACCAGGTATTCCCCCAATACATTCAAATGGTCTTTCGGGAACATGTAAGGGTGATCAGAGGCGCATGGCCTAAACTGGATAGCGAAGGAAATTTTATTTATCCTGCTACAACCTCCCATTATTATGATACCGAACAGGATATTAAATACGATACCAACAAAAAAGCCATTGACACCATTGATAATTTTTTATGCAGGAATGGCAAAATTTATGAAATGGCAGAGCATTACCGGCTGGAAAAAGGATATCCCTTTGTTTACGAGAAGGACACTATTGTGATTCAAAAATTTGACACGGTGTACCTGGACCTGGGGCATCAGGTAAAACTCAAAAAAATAACGGATAGTCTGTATGCATTGAATATCCTGAGATCAGTGCTGGGATCGGAGGATGACGGTGGCTGGTGGATCCTGCTGCTGCTCGAAATCAAACCGAATGGTCAGATCACTGAATGGGATATGGCTGAAAAGGGATCCGATTTACCTGAAATGATTTATGACCGGTCATCCAAATCAACCTATTTATATTTTGATGCACATTGGAATAAGTCTGCCATCCTTCGCCTGAAAAAAGACGGTTATTTTGCACCCACGGGAACCCTCGTATCTGTTCAATAATCGGGAGAGAAGAGGAATGCAGTTTACAATCTATTTTTATCTGACTTTAAGCCCCTTAGAATCAAATCTTTAACCCTTTCCATTTTTCCGTCTCGTGAACCTTTAAGAGGATTTAGAAAACCCATCTATTATTTCTACTTTTACCCAATGAAAAGGCATACCCATCGGTTCAATATCTTTCAAATTGGCTATCATTTGAGACTGCTAAGCTTAGCAGCGATTTTATTATTTCTTTCATCCTGTCAGCGGGAAATAACCGGGGAAGTACGCAATACAGGTGGGAATGGGAATGGAAATGGCAACGGAAATGGAAATCCCCCTGCTCCCACGGTAATCACATCTATCAAATTGCTGGTTCTTGATGAAAACGGGATGATGGTTGCCAATGCAAAAGTACAATCAGGAACGACCATTGTTTATAGCAATGAATTTGGCATCGCTGAATTTAAAAATATACGGGTAACGGCAAACAAAGCCATGGTAAAAGTGAATGTACCGGGCTACTTTGAAGCCTACCGTACATTTCCTGCCGACAGTAAAGAATGTTTCGGCAAAATTAAACTTGCTAAATTGGGAATGGCTAATATAGTGATGGCTGATACGGGTGGTGAGATAACAGTTAATACTGAATGTAGTATTCTTTTTCCGGCCAACGCTTTTGTTTTAAAATCAGATGGCAGTCCTTATTCGGGTGCCGTGGTGGTCTATGCAAAATACCTGCAACCGGAGTTTCCCGACTTTAATATACTAATGCCAGGGGATCTGCTTGCTGAAGACAATGGCGAAAACATACTGAAATCCTATGGGATGATGAATGTAGAATTAAGGGGTACCGGCAGTGTTCCCCTTCAGTTAAAAAGTGGATTACAGGCCACCCTTAAAGCCACTATTCCTTCCTCACTGTCGTCCTCAGCACCTGCCACCATACCCATGTGGTATTTCAATACAGAAAAAGGAGTTTGGTTAAAAGAAGGATCGGCCAGCCGGCAGGGCAATCAATATGTGGGTAAAGTTGCTCACTTTACCTGGTGGAATTATGATTATGCCTATCCCCGCGTATTCATCAGCGGCATTGTAAAAGATGCCGCCGGTCTTCCGGTTGTGAATAGTACGGTACAAATGACGGCCCGGCAGTTTAATGCTACGATATTCGGATTTACAAACCAGGATGGTTATTTCAGGGTTGCGGCCCCGTTAAATGCCTCTATTGATTTGAGCATTTCGGGTGAAGGCTGTAATATTCCGGGGTATACGCAAACCGTTACAACAACCAATACCGATTTAGATCTGGGCACCATTACCGTATCCGCGTTTACAACAAGCAGTTATCAGGTTTCCGGTACATTTACAGATTGTAATAACGCGCCGATCGCATCCGGCAGATTACGGATATTCACGTTAAACAATATGTTCGAAGCGCCGATCATTAATGGACAGGCCGCTCTCCGATTTTTGTTTTGCAATGATTCACTCGATGCGCTGGTACAGGCAGAAGACTTCGCTACAGGCAAAGTAATGACGCTATCCAAAAAGATGTACCACAACAGCAGCACCAACCTTGGTAGTTTGGGTGTCTGCACTCCACTGAGTACGAAATACATCCGGTATATTGTTGATAATCAGTTGTATTATATTGCCGGAAACAATGTAGACAGCCTCACCTCCCACTATTTCAGTATTACCGGCCCGCCCTGGGTACAGGTAGCTCATAACAGTTATGCAAATCCCCCACAGTTAAGCTCAGACATTTATTTCAATACAGATATGGGTACTTATGTATCTGTAATGATTATAAAAGCCTATCCCAATTTATCCAATATGGGGAATGACCGGGACCTCCGTAACCGTTTTGAAAACTATTCCAATGTACCCGGTGCCATTAACCGGGGAACTGTAACCGGCAGGCAGTTTGATACCGGTGTGAACCGGTGGAGATATATCAATGTCGCTTATAGTGTAGGGCAACAATAAAAAAAGCACCCTTTCTACAGGGAGGGACACAAAGTACACAAAGCAATTCTCAGCATATCTGTGAAATTCTCTTTGTGCCTTCGCGGTTTTGCTCACAGGGCCCTGCAGGCGGTTAAATCTCTGCGAAAACTTTGCGCCCTCTATTTCTCTGCGGTGAAACTCTCACTCAATTTTGCAAAGCAAAATCAATATCCGTATTATTTTCTCCCGCTAAGAACGCCAAGAACGCAAAATATTTCCCACAAAGCCACAAAGAGCGTTAAAAAAATCCGCGATCATCCGCTCAATCCGCGTCATCCGCGTTCCCATCAACATTCGCGCAGCGAATCACTACTTGTAATAAATTCTCCCGCAAAAAAAATACCTGGCAGTTCCTACAACTACCAGGTATCAAGCAGGTATACACCTCTCTTATTTTTTAGACTCAAACAAATTCTTCACCATTTCCTGATTGATATGCTTTACAGGATCTCCTTTAATATTATGATACACTGCGCTGATAAAAATATTTTCTGCAGCGCTGAAGATGGAGAAGATGATGAACCCACCGGTCACTGCCAGAATGATTCCTGTTATCGGATCAAAAGCAGCACCAATTAAATAAAGCGGTATGCCAACGATAATAATCGCAAGAAACTGGAAAAGTGCAAAGCTGAAAGTAGCCGCAAGACTTTCCCCCCAGTTTTCTTTCATGATTTTAGAAGAACGTTTAATGGCTTCGAATGGTCCTGTATTTTCATAAGCCAGTACCGGTACCACAAAAAAGGTAGCAATATTCCAAACAACGCCAATGATACCGGTGATGATTTTACCCACCCACTCAGAATTTTCCTGAATGGCTTTGAGAATGAGTCCGACCGTAGCTGCCACCAGCGACCAGGAAAAAATCGCCCCGATCCGGGAAAAGGCAAACTGCAATCCGGCCCTTACTGATACTTCCTCGCCATGGAAATATAAACGGGTACAGTGAATGAGTGCCACATTAAAAAAGTAAACAATGAAATAGTTGATCACATAAAAACCAAAGAGCAGAAAAATACTGGTCCCTCCCAGGTAGGACTCCAGATCTCCGTCAGTCTCCTCAACACCCTTGGGAAATCCAAATATGAAAAGACTGCCGATGATCAGGATGATAGACAATCCGGAAAAAAGCGGGAAAACAATCAGCTGTTTATTTTCTTTTAATACTTTAAAACTGCCTTTGAAAAGTGTCCAGCCATTGGAAACACGGTCCATAAATGCCATAGTAGTGGTTTTAGACTTCTAATCTAAATATTTTTTTTGAAATCGAAACGGCAGGTATTCCTGTTTATACACGAAAAGCCCACTGCCCGGCGGCAGCAGAAAAGAATACTGTTTATGCAAATCTGGAGAAGTTCCTGATCATCATACTATTGCTCAGCCAATCCCATTTCCTTTAGCCGGCTTCGGGCTTCCTCATAGAAGGGAGAAATCTTAAGTGTTTTCCGGTAATACAGCGCCGCATCCTCCTTTTTTCCCAGCTGCAGGTACACATTTCCCAGGATACAATTGGCCATATCAAAGGATGGGAATTCCGCTATATTATTTTCTGCCATTAGCCTGGCATCTTCCACCCGCTTCATGGTTAATAATTGTTCCGCCAGAAAGCACAATGAAATTCTGTCTGCATAATAATGCCCGGTATCTGCTTTCAGCACCTGATACTCCTTCACTGCTGCTACAACTCCTTTCTCCGCAATCAGGGTTTCCATTTTTTTATGAATGGGTTGTTTGATAGCTACCGGTTGATGGTACAGTATTTTAGCCAGGTTATTTGCAATGCCAAAGAAATCAGTTGGTGAACTATTGCAAAGAATCAATACCATGCTATTGGTGGAAGGTATCCTCCGGAAAAAAGACACAAATCCTTCGGTCATGCCTAAATGGAAATTCGTAAACACACTGTCCCGGTCCGTATACTTAAAGGTTTTATTGAACCAGCCAAATCCATAGTTCGCCGGCGCAATACCCGGTTGTAGCATTTCACTGGTCAGTTCTTTACTGATCAGCCTGTTGTCATTAATCGCCAGGTGAAATTTGAAAAGGTCACCCACGGTGGAGTAGATATCACCCGTACCCATGGTATTGGACTGATCCCGGAAATCAGCTGATTGGTAAGTACCCAATACATAATCATAGCCGGTTGCCCGTTGTGGCACCACCTGTGTATGAAGATAAGACCCCGAATGCGTCATGCCGATCCGGTCAAATATTTCTTCCTTCATGGCCTGGGCATAGGACTTGCCACTTATTTTCTCCACGAGATAACCTAATGTAAAATATCCCCAGCTGCTGTAATAATAACGGCTGCCCGGTGTAAAAGCCAGTGCCGAATCACGATAGATTTTAATATACTCTTCCCGGGTAAAAGAGCGACGGCTCATTACCGGAAAGAAATCCTTCATGATATCATAATTGGGCATACCGGAAGTATGGGACAATAATTGCCGGATCGTAACAATACCCGCCGGCCGGTTGCGGAATTCAGGCAGGTAATCGCCGAGTGTTTTATCAAGATTGATCAACCCCTTTTGTACATAGGTTAATACCAGCATGGCCGTAAGCGGTTTGGATACAGAGCCGATCATGAATTTCGTATCCACCTGATTGGGAATATTCCATTCGTGATTAGCCATGCCAAATGCACCCTGGTAGATTATTTTTCCCTGCTCCGCTACGAGTACAGCCCCATCAAACATATTGTAGTCATGATAGGTTTTCATGAGCTGACTGAACTGTGTTTCCCTGGATTGCGCATGGATCAGCAAACGGGAACACAATAAAAAGGATAGTATAACATGTTTATACTTCATGATCAGGATCTATCAGCGTGATATGAAAAAATATTTTACAATCAGGTCAGGCTGGTATTGATGTAACTCACTATCCTGCAACAATCCAATTCCTTTCAGTTCTCATTTCTGGTTACCAGCATCATGGACAGGCATAAAAATTCCTTACACGAGTTTACTACATTTTCCCGTGATACAAAAAAGAAAGAATGAAAAGGAGATGGCGATCAGCTGCGCCGCAGATAACCATTGGCATAAGGTCTTCCCTGGCGGATTTTCCAGAGATCATTGATACCAAAGCTGGTTTGCTTTTTGAGCGAAAGAGCCGTTACCTGTTCTGTTGTTTCAATAATGCTGTCCGCTGTCAGTTGTACTTCCGGCTCAGTTGAATATATAATAGAGGCTTTATCTGCAAATATTGCTTGCATGATACACTTGTTTAGATGAAAAAAAATGGCTGGGCAACCTGTTAAAAAAAATAGAGGGGAATGATATCCCGGCTGCCAATTTGCAACGGCTGCAAGATACACTTATAACAAGCGTAAACAGCCCTTTTCCCTGTATACTTTTGCACAATGACAATAATAAGACAGTAAATGACGGAATAAAACAGCTTTATCCTTTTTAATAGTCTACTTTACAGATAATGCAGGCTATACTGCCTGCAAATAAATTGCTGAATATGTCAACTATTGTAGATGTTGTGGTGGCCGACAAAAATCTGTCCACCATGTTACGCGGTGTAAAAGCGGCTGGATTGGAAAATGAACTGAGCAAAACAGGTCCTTATACGGTGTTTGCGCCTTCTGAAATGGCATTTGGCAAACTGGCACAGGGTCAGCTGGCTGATTTATTAAAACCGGAGAATAAAATTAAACTCACCGGTATCCTGCAGCAACACGTGGTGGAAGGAAAAAATAATTTCAAGGATTTTACCGACGGACAAAAACTGAAAACCATCAGTGGAAAGGAACTGGATGTAAAAGTGAGTAACGGAACCGTGACCATCAACGGAGCGAGGATCCAGGGCCGTGACAACGACGCTTCGAATGGCGTGGTGCATTCGCTGGATGCTGTATTGACAGTGAATTAAATGCTACCTGCAAACGAATCAACCTTTGGAAACCATCCGGCCATTGGCCAGGTGGTTTTTATTTTTGAACTATAAAATCATCAGCATGGACATCAACAAGTATAACAAATATAATATCCGGGACAACGACCGATTCTATGCGGATCAGTTTCCCAAAATGAATCTTGAATTGCAAATACTGGCGAATGAAGTAGCCGGCCACCCGGGCCCTTTTACTGACCAGATCGTGATCGCCTTCCTGAAATACCATTCACTGAAGATGGAATGGTCGGATGCCAATCCCTGGTTGTCAGGGAAGATGACCGATAATGCATTTACCACCGATCACCTGGAATCACTGTTTACTTCTTCTAAGGGAAATCCACAGTTTACAAAAGAGTATGAGGAATATATCCGGACGGTAATGGCATCTGCACCCGTTGCGGTGAAAGGGAGTTTGTGAAAATCGCCAAAGGCGATAGCATAGTAATGCGAAACTAAAAGTTTCGCATAGCGGGCTCCTGCCTTCGTTTTACTTCGGCAGGCAAGCAGTATGACAACGGAGGGCTGCTTAGCTTACACAGCTTTCAAAAGCCTTAATGATATAGGCCGGCTCGCGGTATAAAATGGTTTCATTAACCGTTAAAGTAGTCTTCCCGTTTTTATCAGCTGGTGGAATCCTAATACCAAAATCCTTATTCAGCTTTTGTTGTAATGATCCTGCATTGATACCGGAACCGATCTCGAATGCATAAATATTCGTACCTCCATCCAAGGTCGTAACTTTTAATCCCTTTATTTTATTCAGTCCTTCAAATACAATATTGGCCTTTTGTATGGATTCTTTCATCCGGCCTTCAAAACCCTCCATCCGGTGAAGCGCCATGGCGGCATTCACCCAGTTTCCAAAGACTGTGCCCCCGTGGATCTTGATCAGGTGCGGCATTTTATCAATCAGACTGCTGTTCCCACAGAGTACCGCACCACCAGCCGTGCCGAAATATTTGTAGAGCGAAATATAAACAGTATCAAAGTAAGATGCATATTCTTTTACTGAAATACCTGACCAGGCCGCTGTCATAAATATCCTGGCACCATCCATATGCAGGGGGATTTTATTTTCCCGGCAATAGGCACTGATTTTACTGATTTCATCAATGGGCACCATCCTGCCATCCGTTCTGCGTACCGGGTTTTCAATACTCACGGCACCAATTCCACTGGCAAATACTTCCTTGCTTTTCAATCCATCAATGGCATCTTTTAGTTCAGCGGCAGTGAAATAAGTCTGACCCATTCCCAACGGCATCAGTCTTTTCCCGAATACGGATTGTGCCGCATCGGCTTCATCGCGGTACACATGACTCATATCCTGTACAAATACCTTGGTATTGGCGCCACTCAGTTCTGCAATCGCCAGTTGATTGGCCAGGGTACCCGTAGGCATATAGATGGCTTTTTCCTTACCGGTGATCTCCGCCATTTTCTTTTCCAATGCAGCCACCGCCCCACCCTGTCCGTAAAAATCCCTCCGGATCGGTTCCTTCGCATTCGCTTTTTGCAGAGTCTCGATATACTGGGCCGGATTAAAATCCGCTCCGTCACCAAAAAAATTAACGGGAGGTTCATCAGCCGGTAATTCTTGTTTCGTTGACTGTCCGGCCATAGCGGCTACCGGTAAGATGGCCGGTAAAAAAACGGCTCCTGATCTTTGCAGGAATTGACGGCGGTCGATTGCAGGCATGGGCGGGGGTTTTGTTGAAACTAAATTAGGGATAAAAAATATAAGGAATATTTAAAAAGACAGGCTGGCTGAAAATGAAAAACCGCGAAAC
>ERZ795044.2034-NODE-2034-length-17838-cov-5.195243_pt1 | contig 17838 bp, 15 predicted proteins | sample MGYA00375128_ERZ795044 | MGnify/ENA primary metagenome ERZ795044 (study PRJEB30173, sample SAMN05720213) | anaerobic digester metagenome | isolation source: active sludge of municipal wastewater-treating anaerobic digesters | place: USA | collected 2014-12-22 ... | reverse complement strand
AAGGCCCCCGAATATGCTCCACAGGCCGCTCACCTGGCCTACGGCTATCCCCACCACCATATAGACAAGGGGCAGCTTGAAGAGGTATACGAGCAGCGCGGTGATCGGGATAGACGATACGAGCTGGAACAGCAGCGCATACCTTATCTTGGCCTGGACCACCCTCTTGCCGCTTATGGGAAGGGCCTTGGTGATGGCAAGGGACTGCCCCTCTCGGGAAAACGCCGTCGAGGCTATCATCGAGCTAGTGATGAACTGGGTGAGCAGTATCCATCCTATGGTCTTAAGCCACGGCGTGTTGAACATCATAATGAACTGTATAAGCTGGTCCCCGGAAGGGTCCTGCACCATCTTGCTGCCGAACGTCGAGTAGAAGTAGATCAGTCCGGTCCATATCAGCGGCAGCGTACAGCAGTTCATCAGGTAGGAAGAAGTCCTCAGCACCACTTTGTTGTCCTTCGCCGCGATGGCCTTTAGCGGATCCCCCTCCACCAGCTTCTCCATCATGTCCCCGTTGACCGCCCTGTTCCTGCTCGTCGCGGTCTCTCCGCCGGACATGACCACGTTGTAGTAGAACCTGGAACCCAGGCCCATGATGGCAAGTATCCCCAGCGCGGAAGAACCGGCGAACAGAGCGAGGCTCTTCATCCCCGTCCAGTTGAAGCCCTCCGCCACGGCGTACGTGCCCCACAGGCTGGGAGGGAACCTCCTGGACGCGGCCTCGGCCAACCTGTAGTTCTGGCTCACCAGGTAGCCCATCAGGCTGGACGTGTCCTGCGGCACCATGAATAGCAGGAAATACTGGAATCCGAAGTACGCCACCAGGAATATAAGAACGCCCAGCACGTTCATATAGGTCTTGTTCCTGCCCTTCGCTATCACGCCGGCAAGGAGCATGGCAAGAAGCGACGCTATCGCGAGCGGGAGCAGCGGCGCCAGCAGGAACACCAGCACGCACATGACCCAGTAGCCTAATCCCGCTTTCGACATCACGCCGTACACGCCTATGAACGGGCCAAGTATGAAAAGCTGCGTGAGGTATTCGTTCATCAGCACGACCGTGAACTTGCCCATGAGGACCGTCACCGGGCTCATCGGCATCGCCATCAGCTGCGACGTGCCCTTCGAGTAGTAGAACGCGGCTATGACGTAGAACATGCCGAATATGAGCACCATTATCTGTGATGCCGATATGCCAAGCGTGAGCATCGAAGACTGCTGCCCAGCCGCCGCGAGCATGGGATACATGTCCCTTAGCAGCATTATGAAGATCACTTCGTAGACGCCGGCAACGCATGCGAGCAACAGGTACAGCAACGCCTGCCCCAGGAACTTGAAGCTCAGCTTCTTCTTGAAATTGACCTTCCAGTAGCTGAGGCTGAAGTTCACCTTCATCAAGGCCTTTACAAGGGCCAGATATTGGGTGAAAGATCTCATCCTCATCCCTCCGTCAGCTCCAGGAAGATCTTCTCGAGCGATTCGCCCGTGCTTCCCTGCATATTCGCCTTCAGCTCGTCCATGCTGCCCTCGGCTATCAGCTTTCCCTGTTTGATTATGCCGACCCTGTGGCACAGCCTTTCTGCGACATCGAGCACATGGGTGGAGAAGAACACCATCCCGCCGTTGGCGCAGTGTTCGTTCATCAGTTCCTTAAACAGGTGCGCGGATTTGGGGTCGAGCCCTACCATGGGCTCGTCTAGTATCATCACCCTCGGCATCGACAGCAGGGCGCCGGTCAGGGCCATCTTCTGCCTCATGCCGTGGGAATACGACGAAATCAGGTCCCCTGCGGCGGCTTCAAGCTCGAACATGCCGAGGAGCTTCTTCGCCCTCGCCCTCCTGTCGCCCGTGCTGACGCCGTAGATGTCGCCCATGAAGTTCAGGTAGTCGATGCCGGTGAGCTTGTCGAAAAGCTCGGGGTTGTCAGGTACGTACGCTATCGACGCCTTGGCCGCCACGGGCTCCTTCTGCACGTCATGGCCGTTTACGGTTATCGTCCCCGAATCCGGTCTGAGGAGGCCGGCTATCATCTTTATGGTGGTAGTCTTCCCCGCTCCGTTCGGCCCCAGGAAACCGTAGATCTCCCCCGCCTTCACTTCAAGGCTGAGGTTGTCCACGGCCTTTACCTTGTTTTTGCTGTAGCTCTTAGAAAGTCCGGCGATTCTAAGCAAGTCCACCCCTCCGTTTCGGTTCGGTTTGTCCTAATTCTCCCAAACAGATTCATTCTAGTGCAAACCGGGGCCCATGTCGAACCCTATATGCAGGCCCGCGTGTGCCGCCCGGTCAGCGCGGCAGCGAAGCCGCCGAACATTCCGCGTTCATATGCGTCGTAAGCAGTAATGGAACGGACAGCGAATTTAATTAGTGTCTATCAGGAAGGATATTAATAGTCGAAAGAAGAAAGGTTTATATGTTATCTTTAAGTCATGAAAGGCCATACCCCCAAAGACAATTAAGGAGGAGTACCATGAAAAGGACACTACTGATCGGTCTCGTAGTCATCATGTCCCTGACCATGATTGCATCCGCAGCGAAGTATGACCTAACCATGGGCACAGGCGGAGTCGCCGGTACATATTTCCCCTTCGGCGGGGCGATTGCTGGCGTCATCAACGCGAGCAATCCGGATATCAACATGAACGCAGTATCCTCCGGCGCTTCGGTCGCAAACCTTAATGGCATAAAGAACGGTGACTTCGACCTCGCGATCGTGCAGAACGACACCACGTTCTTCATGTACAACGGTACCGAGGGAAGCAACTTCGCAGGAGCGGCCTTCAAGGGTATCAGCACAGTCTGCAACCTCTATCCCGAGGCGGTGCACGTAATAGTAAGGTACGACTCGGCGATAAAGTCGATAGCCGACCTCAAGGGCAAGAAAGTGTCCGTCGGAGCGTCAGGGTCCGGCACCGAGGTCAATGCAAGGCAGCTGTTCGAGCTCTACGGCATGGACTACAAGAAGGATTGCCAGCCCGAATACCTCGACTTCGCAACCTCCGCCGCAAAGTTCAAGGACGGCGGGCTTGATGCGTTCTTCGTGACCGGCGGCATCCCGACCGCGGCTATCACCGAGACCGCCATAACCCACAAGATCAGGATCCTGGGCATCGAGGATGCGAAGATAAAGCAGCTGCAGGCCAAGTACCCCTTCTTCGCCGGCGTCACCGTCCCCGCCAAGGCGTACGGAGCGAACCAGCCCGACGCGACGAAGACCGTAGCCATCATGGCCGTCATGGTAGTAAGCAACGAGCTGCCTGAAAACGTGGTATATGCGATAACCAAGACCCTCTTCGAGAAGAAGGCCGACATCACGAAGGGCCATGCGAAGGGCGCATCCATAGACCTCGAGACCGCGATCGACGGGCTCGGCGCACCGCTGCATCCCGGCGCGGTCAAGTACTACAAGGAAGTCGGCATAATAAAGTAAAAGCCTGAGCGTCTCATAAAAAAGAGCATCCGGTTTCCGGGTGCTCTTTTTGTATTATAATCGGTTGTATGGCAAGATATACAAGTAATGAAGTAAAATATCTACTAGCTATGGCCTTTTTGGCCCTCATTCTTATTATTCTGATACCTCTCGCAAAGCCTAAGCAGCACTATCTTGTGATTTCAGCGGTAGACGACGGGGAGGTGGTCTTCAGAGCCAGGGTAGAGGCGGGCACGCGTTTCAGCACCACTTTCAAGCACTCGGTCCAGTTGAGCGACTGGACGGATTTCTACGAGATAACTGAAGACTTCGAGTTCAGGCTGTACGAAACACGCTTTTCGGACTTCGGTTGGGGTTTTCCCAGTGAGCCCGACCCCGGTGCCGACATGGAGGTAACCGATAAGTACGTTCGCTACTTCAACATGAACAGGGTATTGGCCAGTTTCAAAGTGTCCGTCACAACCGCAACGGATACGCACTTATTGGAGTTCGGCGCCACCGAGGTGGACCTTATCGAGAAGGCCGGGCCGGGAAGACTCCTTGAGTTCAGAATAGATGGCTAACAGTTTAAGGGGAGGTCGAATCAATGTCTCAGGAAAAAGCGAACCTGGAGGAAATGATGACCCTCGACGAAAGCGTGGATATCCAAGAGATAGTCGCAAAATACGACAAGGAATCCGCGACTAGGAAGCTAAGTCCCCTGCTAACGAAGTTGACCACCGTAATGCTCTTCGTATGGGGTGCCTGGCAGCTCTACACGGCTTTCTTCGGAGAATGGCCGTCCCAGCTGCAGAGGGTCACCCACCTGGGTTTCGTTCTGCCCTTGGTTTTCCTGCTGTATCCCGCATCCGACAAACTGAGAAAGACAAGCCTTGAAAGGCCGTCGGCCATGACGAAGACGGACGTGCTGAAATTCGGCATCCTCTGTCTGGCGGCCGTCGTGTCGGTTGTGATAAACAAGGTGTATTATGAGGGCTTCGTCGGGGACGTATCCCTCGCCGATTTCATAATCGCGGCTTTCACCGTGATAATCTTCACGTTGACGGTCCTTAAAGCCCTGAGGCTGCCCGTCTTCGTATTCGACGTGATCCTGGCCATCCTAGGCGCGGGAGTCGCCATCTATTACCACGTCAACTACGAAGGCCTCATGTTCAGGGACATGGCCTACTTCAAGTCCGACATCATAGTGGCCGCCATCGCCATACTGGTGGTCCTTGAGGCCGCCAGGAGGGTGCTGGGCCTGCCGATACTGATCGTAGTAGTGAGCTTCTTGCTCTATGCCTACTTCGGCAAGATGATGCCCGGGTTCCTCAGGCACAGGGGGGTGCGCTTCGAGCGCCTCACGTCCGCGATGTTCTTCACGACGGAGGGCATACTCGGAGTGCCGTTGGGAGTCTCGGCGACGTTCATCTTCCTGTTCATCACCTTCGGATCGTTCCTTGAGAAGACCGGCATCGGCAAGTTCTTCATCGACCTGGGCAACGCGATCGCAGGCAGCGCTTCTGGCGGACCTGCGAAGGTGGCCGTGATAACGTCCGCCTTCGAGGGCACCATATCCGGCAGCTCGGTCGCCAACACCGCAGGCTCTGGAAGCTTTACGATACCGATGATGAAAAGGCTCGGCTACAGGCCGGAGTTCGCCGGTGCCGTCGAGGCGAGCGCTTCCACGGGCGGCCAGATCATGCCCCCCGTAATGGGCGCGGCCGCCTTCCTGATGTGCGAGTTCCTCGGCGTCCCGTACGCGACCATCGCCAAGGCAGCCGTAATACCCGCCCTTCTCTACTTCATGGGCGTATTCCTCGGCGTGCATTTCGAGGCAAGGAAGCAGGGCCTTAAGGGCATGCCCAAGGAGATGCTGCCCCGCCTTTCGACCGTAATGCTGACCCAGGGCCAGCTCCTGGTGCCGATATTCGGTATAATCTTCTTCCTTTCGATGGGCATCTCCGCCATGAGGGCCGCCCTGTTGGGCGTGGTCCTCTCAGTCCTGGCAGGGTCGACGAACAGGGACTACAGGATCAACTGGAAGGAAGTGGGCAAGTGGGAGTCGCCTTCCTTCAGGCTGTTCACCGGCATGGTCATCGCGGTGGCCTCCGGTGTGTACGTAGCCAACGTATTCCTCAAGCTGCCCGTGCTCGAACTGGTCCTGGTTTCACTGCTGCCCCTTGCTGTATACTTCGGCGCCGTGTACCTGCTCGGCTCGACGAAGGCCCAAAGCAACCTTGCGGATTTCCTGATGAAGTACGCTTCGCTGCTGATGCCCCTGATCGAGTTCGTCGTAGTGTACCTCTGCTACGGAAACCTCGTTAACGCGGGCATAATGGCCGTCATAGCCTTCTTCTTCGTGCACGCGCTAAAAGGAGAGCCGCAGATCCACTTCACACAGCTGCTGCAGGCGGTCATCGACGGCGCCAAGGGCGCCCTCGGCGTAGGTGTCGCTTGCGCCGCAGCGGGCATGATCGTAGGCGTGGTCACCATGACCGGATTGGGCCTCAAGCTGGGGACCGGCCTTGTCGAGATGGCGAACAACGAACTTCTGCTCACCATGTTCTACACCATGATCACATCGATAATCCTCGGCATGGGAGTGCCAACGACCGCGAACTACGTCATCACGTCCACGATCGCCGCCCCTGCCATAATCACTCTGATCGGCTCGGGCCAGGCGCTTGCAGCCCACCTGTTCGTGTTCTACTTCGGCATCATCGCCGACGTGACGCCTCCTGTGGCGCTGGCTGCCTTCACAGGCGCCGGCATCGCTCACGCCAACCCGATGAAGACGGGAATGGAGGCCACCAAGCTCTCTATCGCCGCATGGCTGGTGCCTTATTGCTTCGTGTACAACACCAACCTCCTGATGGTGAACGAGGGCTTCTTCTCATTCATAACCATGTTCACGCTGTTCACTGCAGTTGCGGGTATGTTCTTCATTGCTATAGGTGTACAAGGCTGGTGGCGCACGCTGTCCCCGTGGTGGGAGAGGATCCTTGCGGTGATCGCCGGCCTTTCCCTCATAGGAGGCTCCCGCTTCTTCCATGGCCTGCTCGAGATATTCGGCAAGGTCGGCAATTTCGGGGCATTCGTCACTAGCAGCAAGGTGTTCCTCTACAGCATGACGGGAGAGTACGCCGTAAACGGCTTCGGCCTGCTGCTCGCCGCTTTCATCTGGTTCTGCCAGTCGCAGCGCTACAAGATATACGGAAAGATGTCCATATCCGAGATCATTGCTCATAAGCACGCGAAATAGAATGGAATAGCCCCCGGGAGCATGACCTCCCGGGGGCCCTCTAACGATCCACGGCGCCGTCTTCTGCCGGCAATAACATTCAGGGCGGTGTTCATTATATGGACAATCCCGGTTTGAAGGACCTGATGCTGATCAGGATAATATTGAAGGGCCTCAGCTTCGACACCTCCCCCCTATGGCACGGGCACCAGGGCAGCATGAACCTCGAGGCCTCGGTGAACGTGAAGGAAGTATCCAGGCCCTCCGACCAGAACGTCATCGTACACATGACCTACACGGTAAGGGAGAAGGGCGCGGGGACCGAGATAATGAGCGCCCACCTCGAAGGGCATTACCACTACAAGGGCGACATAGGCCTCCTGGGCAAGCCCCCTTATGCAGCACTGCTGGTGCAACCTGCCATGCAGCACGGGAACCTCTGGCTTTCCACCCTAACGGGTTGGTCGGGCCCGGTACCTTTGATGCTTATGCAGGAAAAACACGACCTCAAGCACTGAAGCGGCGCACTTTTTCAAGACCGCTCTCCTTTTTGCGGCGTCCTGCGCTGATATGTAAACATTCGGTATTGACATTTGGGCCCATATAATTCATTCTTTAATTCGATTCTTCTATGGGAATATGAAGGATCCCATGCGGATATACCGCCGAATGGAGGGGTACGATGGATTATGGAAAGGTACATCCTGGAGCTTAAGGACGTATCTATGAGATTCGAGGATGCCGAGGCACTTACCGGCATCAACCTCAAGATAAAACACAAGGAATTCGTAACACTCTTAGGGCCCTCCGGATGCGGGAAGTCGACCATGCTCCGCATACTAGGGGGCTTTCTCACGCCCACGTCGGGCAAGGTCCTCTTCGACGGTAAGGACATCACCGACCTGCCGGCATACCAGAGGAAGCTGAACACCGTATTCCAGAAATACGCGCTGTTCCCCCACCTCAATACGTTCGACAACATAGCGTTCGGGCTGAAGATAAAGAAGCTGCCCAACGACGTCATAAAGGAGAAGGTCAAGGCGATGCTCAAGCTCGTGAACCTCGAGGGCTTCGAGCGGCGCCGGGTGCAGTTCCTGTCGGGAGGCCAGCAGCAGAGGGTCGCCATCGCCAGGGCGCTTGTGAACGAGCCGGAGGTGCTCCTGCTGGACGAGCCCCTCGGGGCGCTCGACCTGCAGCTGAGGAAGGACATGCAGCTGGAGTTAAAGCGCATGCAGCAGCGGCTTGGCATCACCTTCCTGTACGTAACGCACGACCAGGAGGAGGCCCTGACGATGTCCGACAGGATAATCGTCATGAAAGAGGGCGTAATACAGCAGGACGACACTCCCATAAAGGTGTACAACGAGCCCATCAACCACTACGTGGCGGACTTCATCGGAGAGGCGAACATGCTCTACGGCGTGATGAGGGACGACTATGCGGTCGAATGCGAGAGCCTCATCTGGAGGTGCACCGACAGGGGTTACGAGAAGGACCAGTTCATAGAGCTCGTAATCAGGCCGGAGGACCTCGAGATGGTCCCCGAGGGCCAGGGCAAGGCCCACGGCATAGTGGAATCCGTCGTGTTCAAGGGCGTCCACTACGAGATCGTGGTACGCGACGACACTGGATACGACTGGATCGTTCAGAACACCAAGAACGCCGAGATAGGCTCCAGGATGGGCATCGACTTCTCGGACGATGCTATCCAGATCATGAAAGTGAGCCCCGAGTATATGCTGCCGGCCGTGATCGAGCAGGCGGGCAGGAAGATAGAAGGGGAGCTTTGGATAACACAGGACAGCGAGGATTACGTCAAGTCCGGTAGCGGGAAGCTGGATACCCGCTTCAGGCTGCACACGGGTTCCCAGGGAAAGCACATCACGACGGTGTATGCAGAGGATATCAGGAGGACCTGGGTACTAAGGACGGACGAGCAGCTTTACGGGACGGACCCGATCATCATCCGCTACGGGTCAGGGGCTGATGCCCCGGACGATGCGGAGGTGAGGTAGATGGGAAAGAGGAAGCATCTTCTCGCCGTGCCTTATATATCCTGGACGATCATCTTCAGCATTGTCCCGCTGTTCATAATACTCGTATACAGCTTCTGCGAACGCACCCCCTACGGGGACATAGTGTTCAAGTTCACCACGGAGAACTACGTAAAGTTCTTCCAGCCCATATACCTGAAGGTCCTGTGGCGCTCGGTCGTACTCGCCGTCTCATCGACCATGGCATGCCTTCTCATAGGCTATCCCATGGCCTGGATCATCGCGAGGGCGGGAGAGAAGGCCAGGAACTTCATGGTGATGCTCTTCGTGCTGCCCCTCTGGACGAACTTCCTCCTTAGGACGTACGCCTGGATGGGCCTCCTGAGGGAGAATGGCTTCTTCAACCAGATGTTCATGGCCATAGGCATAATCCGCCAGCCGCTCAAGATGCTCTACACGGATGGTGCGGTGCTGGTCGGCATGGTGTACAACTTCCTGCCGTTCATGGTGCTTCCCATCTACTCCGTGCTGGTGAAGATGGACCAGGGCCACATAGACGCCGCCAACGACCTAGGCGCCGACCCAAAGCAGACCTTCCTTAAGGTAATACTGCCCTTGAGCTTCCCCGGCATAGTGAGCGGCATAATCATGGTGTTCATGCCCGCCCTGTCCACGTTCATCATCTCCGATCTGCTCGGCGGCGGACAGACCATGATGCTCGGCAACCTGATCCAGAACCAGTTCTTGTCTGCCAGGAACTGGCAGTTCGGCTCGGCCATCTCCTCGGTGATGATAGTCATGGTGCTCATCACCACCCTTATCTCGGGCAAGTACCGCGGAGAAGGGAGTGAGATGCTATGGTAAGGAAGCTCGGCAAGTGGGTGTACGCCGGACTGATATATGTGTTCATGTATCTGCCGATAGTGGTCCTAATAGTCTACTCCTTCAACGATTCCAGGTATCGCGGAAACTGGGAGGGCTTCACACTCAGATGGTACACGGAGCTGCTCAAGGACCGCAGCATCATGGACGCTCTTAAGAACACGATACTCATCGCCGTTCTTTCGTCCTTCGGGGCCACGGTGCTAGGCACAATGGCCGCTATAGGCATATTCGCCATGAAGCCCAAGGTAAGGAGCTTCATGGTCGACCTGACGTACCTGCCCGTCACATACCCGGAGATAGTCATCGGCGTATCGTTGTTGGCACTCTACGTCGGCATAGGATTGCCGCTGGGCTTCTGGAGCATAGTGCTGTCACACATCACCTTCTGCGTGCCGTTCGTGGTGATCGCCGTATTACCGAAGCTGTACCAGCTCAACCCCAACCTGGAAGAAGCCGCGATGGATTTGGGGGCCACTCCTGCGCAGGCGTTCTGGAAAGTCATACTGCCCGAGATAATGCCGGGAGTAATGACCGGTATGCTGCTTTCGTTCACGCTGTCGCTGGACGACTTCCTGATAAGCTTCTTCACTACCGGCTCGGGCGTCAATACGCTCGCGATAAAGATCTACTCCATGACAAAGGTCGGAGTGACACCGAAGATAAACGCGCTGACGACGATCATATTCGTTACGATCCTTACACTGCTGCTCGTGATACAGGGCAGAGAGAAGAAGGTGGAAAAGTAGGGCGGGTCATATTCTGCGCCCACATTTGAAGAAAAGGGGGTTGATGTCAGTGAAAAAGTATCTGCTGCTGACATTGGTTCTCGTCCTGGCGACAGCTCTTGCCGGCTGTGGAGGCGAGAAGCTGAACAAGCTGGGTTATTATCCCAAGCTGAACGTGTACAACTGGAGCGATTACATCGATCCTGAGGTACTCAAGGACTTCGAGGACGAATACGGTATCAGGGTGAACTACGAGAACTTCGCGACAAACGAGGAGATGCTCGCCAAGCTGAAGGCCGGCGGAACGAGCTATGACGTCCTCTTCCCGTCGGATTACATGGTCCAGGCTCTTATAGAGCTGGGGATGCTGCAGGAGCTGGATTTCGATAACCTGGACAACTTCAAGAACATAGACCCTATGTTCAAGAACCTCTTGTTCGATCCGGAAAACAAGTACTCTGTCCCGTACTTCTGGGGAACGATGGGCATAGTGTACGATTCGGCCAGGATACCCGAGGATATAACCAGCTGGAGGGCCCTGTGGGACGATAAGTACGCTGGCAAGATCGTGATGCTGGACTCCCCAAGGGACAGCATAGGCATCACTCTCAAGATGCTCGGCTATTCCGCCAACACGAGAGACATCGGCGAGTTGAATGAGGCGATGGCCGAGCTCATCAAGCAAAAGCCGATCGTGCGTTCCTACGAGATCGACGCCTTCAAGGACATGATGGCCTCCGGAGACGCGATAATGTCGCTCTGCTGGTCAGGGGATGCGATGCTACTAATAAGCGAGCACCCCAACCTCTCCTACGTCATCCCCGAGGAAGGCACGAACGTATGGGTCGACTGCATGGTAGTCCCCACCGTATCCAAGCACAAGCGCGAGGCGGAGCTGTTCATAAACTACATGCTAAGGCCGGACGTGAACGCGAAGTGCGCCATCGCCATCGGCTACTCGACGGCCAACACCGAGGCGATAAAGCTACTGCCCGAGGAAACCCAAAACGACGAGGTCGCCTACCCCAAGGGCAATGTCTGGGACAAAGGCGAGATATTCATCGACCTTGGCGAGTTCACGGTGGAGTACGACAGGGTCTGGACCGAGATAAAGTCGAAATAGATATCCTCGCAGCCAAAGTCGGAGACGTTCCGATAATAAGAAGAACCGTACATTGCAGCTACATAGTTTGCTGATGCATGGAGGAAGGTTGTCAAATGAAGACGAGGATGATGCTGGCTTTGGCTGTCCTTGCGCTTGCCGCCCTGCTTACCGCGGGCTGCGGCAAGCAGGCAGTCGTCAATGTCTACAACTGGGGAGATTACATGGACCCGGCGGTCCTTGAGGCTTTCGAGAAGGAAACCAAGATCAAGGTCATCTACGACGTCTACTCGACGAACGAGGAGCTTCTAGCCAAGCTCAAGGCAGGCGGCACCAACTATGACGTCGTGATTCCGAGCACGAACATGCTCGAGGTGTTCCTCGCCCAGGACCTGATCTCGGAGCTAGACCTCGGCAAGATACCCAATTTCAAGAACCTTGACCCCCAGTTCACGGACCTTGTGAGCGATCCCGGTAACAAGTACTCCGTACCCTACTTCTGGGGCACCATTGGAATACTTTATAACGCGAAGACGATCGGCTCCGACATCGACAGCTGGCGCGCGATGTTCGACCCCAAGTATTCGGGCAAGATCATCATGTTCGACTCGGTGAGGGACACGATAGGCGTGACCCTTAAGATGCTGGGCTATTCCCTCAACAGCACCGACCCCGAACAGCTCGCCGAAGTCGAGCGTCTGTTGATCGAGCAGAAGGAGCTAATACACTCCTACACGGTGGACGCGTACGAAGACCCACTGCTCGCAGGCGACGCATGGCTTTCGATGGCATGGTCCGGTGACGCTTTCAAGGTGATCGCCGAGAATCCCGACTTCAAATACGTCATCCCCAAGGAGGGGACGAACGTCTGGGTCGATTCGATGGCGATCCCCAAGTCCGCGAAGAACAAGGACGCCGCTTACAAGTTCATCGATTTCATACTCAAACCCGAGATAGGAGCCCAGCTGGCACAATATCTCGGCTACTCAACCCCCAACAAGGAAGCGCAGGCGCTGCTGCCTGAGGGCGTAAGGGACAACCCTGTAATCTATCCTACGGGCAACGTTTTCGAGATGAACGACGTCCAAGTCGACATCAAGGAAGCGACGGAGCTCTACGACAGGATATGGACCGAGATAAAATCCAACTGACGCAAGGCACGGGCGGCCCGACGGCCGCCCGATTTCATTTCATAAGGCCGAAATTCCGTGCCGTTGACTATCCAGGTCGCATTCCACTTTCTGTTATAATCTGAACATGGCGATGAACGGCACTTATCGTCGTTTCTCGATATAAATCATAACGGAAGGCGGTCGATCCCATTGAGATCCCGGTACCTGATAATACTCCTGGTCGTAATACTCGTGTTCGCTGCCCTGTTCGCCGCGTACAAACTCGGCTATTTCGGCAAGAAGGCGACTCTTAGCGTCTATAACTTCGGCGAGTACGTAGACCCTTCGGTGATAGAGGAATTCGAGAAGAAGTACGATATCAAGGTGGTCTATGAGACATATTCGACGAACGAGGAGATGCTGGCGAAGATGAAAGCCGGCGGCAACGCCTACGACGTGATCTTCCCGAGCGCATACATGCTCGAGGTCCTTATCGCTGAGGGCATGCTGTCCCCGCTGGACCATGACAAGATCCCGAACTACGCCAACATAGATCCCATGTTCAAGGGGCTTTCGTGCGACCCCGAGGACAAGTACTCCGCCCCCTATTTCTGGGGCACGGTCGGCATACTCTACAACTCGGACCTGGTTGACGATACTGTGGACAGCTGGTGGGCCCTGCACAACCTTAAGTACTTCGGAAAGGTCATCATGTTCGACAGCATGAGGGACACGATAGGCCTAACCCTGAAGATGCTGGGATACTCGATGAACAGCATAGACCCGGGCGAGATAGACCAGGCCAAGGAAGTGCTCATAAGGCAGAAGCCCATGGTCCGCTCCTACGAGATCGACGCATACAAGGATTCCCTGCTGTCCGGCGACGCGGTGATGTCGATGGCATGGTCCGGGGACGCGTTCATGATCATATCCGAGCATCCCGAGTTCAAATACGTTATCCCCAAGGAAGGCACGGGCGTCTGGGTGGACTACATGGCGATCCCGGCCGATTCCAAGAACAAGGAATATGCCCAGAAGTTCATAGATTTCATGCTCAGCCCCGAGATAGGCCTGAAGAACACACTCGCGGTTGGCTATTCTACCCCGAACGATGCGGTCAAGGGGCTCCTGCCCGAGGCGACAAGGGACAACAAGGCGGCCTATCCGGACGGGAACGTCTTCGAGGGAAGCGAGTTCGGCAAGGACCTGAAGGAGGCAACGGAGCTGTACGACCAGGCATGGACGGAGATAAAGTCCAAATAGGCCCACATCGACGAGGTTGGCGGCAAAGGGCGGGAGGAATCCCGCCCTTTGCCTTTGAATAACAATATGCAATGACGGACTCGATTCAATCGGGAGGTGAAACAATCATGCTTTCAGCATACAAGCTCGCCGATGGTAGATGGGTCCAATCCGCAGAGGAGGAGGCGCAGTGGATTAGGCTCATCAACCCATCCGAAGACGAGCTGCAGCTGGTATCGTCGAAACACGGCATCGGTATGGACGACCTTAAGGCGGGCCTGGACGATCTGGAACTTCCCCGGTACGAGGAGAACGACGGCTATGACATGCTCTATATCAACACCTCAAGGCTCGTGGAGGATGCCAGCTGGAAGATAGCGACCGTAGGGATCGCGGTCAAGCGGAATCTGACGGTTACGATATCGAACCATGAGACGGAGCTGATCGGGGAGTTCAAGGACGCCAGGTTCAAATGCTCCGACGATTGCGCCGGCAAGGACGTAGTGCTTCAATTGCTTCTCAGGTCGACGAACCTATGCATAAGAGACTTGCACATAATCGAACAAAAGAACGCCGAACTAGAGAAGAAGCTCGGATACGCAATGAAGAACTCCCTGATATTCAACTTCCTATCCCTGGAGAAGTCCCTCGTCTACCTCAGGACAGCCGTGACCGGTAACCAGACGATACTCGACAAGCCAGCTACCATGAAATGGTTGACGGACGACCCCAAGAGGGCGGCGCTGTTCGACGACGTCGTGATAGAGAACAGGCAGGCCTGCGACATGGCAGGCATATACACCGACATAATGAGCAACACCATGGATGCTTTCGCGTCGATCATAAACAACAACCTGAACGTCGTGATGAAGTTTTTGACGTCCGTAACGCTCGTCCTTGCCGTCCCATCGATAATCTCCGGCATATTCGGCATGAACGTACCGGGCCCGTGGACCAGCCATCCCTATTCGTTCATACTCATACTCGCCTTAGCCCTGGTGCTTACCGTAGCGGCGGTATTCGTCATGATCAAGAAGAGGCTGTTCTGACAAGGAAAAGGAGGCGCGCCCCTTTGGTTATGCGCATCCTTATGCTTTGGCCCTGTGACGCTAGGATCACGAACGGCTTCAGTTCATCGCTTTCCTTCCAGGTGGCACCATACCGAGCGCCCCTTGCCGTCCTCCGTCATGACGGGCTCCCTTTCTGAGCATACCGGCATCGCAAATCGGCACCTGGGATGGAAGCGGCACCCCTTGGGCGGATTGAGCGGGCTGGGCACTTCGCCGCCGAGCAGCGCCTTGGCCTTGCGCTTCTTCGGGTCGAAGCCCGGCACCGCGGCCATAAGTGCCTTGGTATAGGGGTGGCGCGGGTCTTCGAATATCACCTCGGAAGGTCCTATCTCCACCAGCTTGCCCAGGTACATCACAGCCACCCTGTCGCTTACGTGCCTGACCAGGGCGAGGTTGTGCGCTATGAAGAGGTACGTGAGCCCCAGCTTCGCCTGCAGGTCCATCAGAAGGTTGATTATATGGGCGTGTACCGACACGTCCAGCGAGGAGACGGGCTCGTCGCATACGATGAACTTGGGCTCCAGCGCCAGCGCCCTAGCTATGCCTATCCTCTGCCTCTGACCGCCCGAGAACTGTCCTGGCAGGCAGCCTGCGTCCATCTCGGTAAGGCCCACCATCTCCAGCAGCCCCATGGCCTTACGCCTTATCTCCTCCCTGCTGCCCCTCCTGTTTATGAGGAGCGGCTCCTCCACCACTTCCAGGGCGGTGAGCCTTGGCGAGAGCGAGGAATACGGGTCCTGGAATATCATCTGGGCCGCAAGCCTTGCCCTCCTGAGCTTACTTTGCTGCATGCCCACGAGCTCTTCACCATCGAATCTGATGCTCCCGGACGTGGGCTCGAGCATCCTAAGCAGCATGCTTGCGAGGGTCGTCTTCCCGCAGCCGCTCTCCCCCACCAGTCCGAGCGTCTCGCCCTTCTTGATCTCAAACGACACGTCGTCCACGGCGCTTACGTGTCCCGAAGGCCTGAAAAGGGCGCCGGCCCAGACCGGGAAGGACTTGCTCAGCTTCTCGACTACGAATAGGTCCTCAAGGCCCCTGGTCCTGTCCTCCATCTAGGCTCCCCCCTCCCCTTTGTACTTCAAGCAGCGCACCGTGCGCCCGCCCATCTCTATGAGCTCGGGGTGTACGTGCCTGCAGTCCTCGAACGCCTGGTCGCACCTCGGATGGAACCTGCAGCCAGCCGCCCTTTGAGTTGGGTGGGGCACCGTGCCGGGTATCTGGTAGAGCCTCTCTCCCCTGCCTACTTTGATGTCGGGCATGGCCCGCATCAGCCCCGATGTGTACGGGTGCAGCGGTTCTTCGTACAGGGCCTCCACCGGTGCTTCCTCCACGATCTCGCCGCAGTACATCACCATCACCCGCTTGGCCACCTCCGCCACGACGGCAAGGTCGTGCGTCACGAGCAGGAGCGCCATACCCATCTCCTTCTGGATCCTGTCGATCAGCTCCAGCACCTGGGCCTGTATCGTAACGTCCAGCGCCGTGGTGGGCTCGTCGGCGATCAGCAGCGCCGGCTTCAGCGCCACGGCCATTGCAATCAGGACCCTCTGCCTCATGCCCCCCGACAATTGGTGGGGGTATTCCCTCGAGCGCCTTTCCGGCTCGGGGATTCCCACCTTCGCCAGCATCTCGCAGGCCGCCCTCGCGGCGTCATCGTCTCTCATCCTCTTGTGTATCCTGTATACCTCTGCGATCTGGTCGCCTATCGTGAACACAGGGTTCAGCGCCGTCATCGGGTCCTGGAATATCATGCTGGCCCTGTCCCCCCTTATGCCCTGCATCTGGGAGTCCGTCATAAGCTGCAGTTCCTTTCCGTCGAACTCCAACTTGTCCGCCCCGTTGCATCCGGGAAGGTCCAGCAGCCTCATGATCGAAAGGGCCGTTATGCTCTTTCCGCACCCGCTCTCGCCCACGAGCGCCACTGAGTCGCCCTTGCTTATCCTCATGTCGACGCCGGTCACGACCGGCATGTAGCCGTTCTCGGTGGCGAAGCCGACGTGCAGGTTCTGTATGTCGAGGAGGACGCCGCCTACGCTGCTGTTTTCGTCACGCATCGGCCCGCCCCCCTTTCGGCCCCGCGGGCACGGGGCAGAAGCTCCTGTCCCCGACCAGCTTGCCGTAGAGCTTCTGCATAAGCCTCATCTGCCTGACCCTCGGGTTCACCAGCTCCTCCAGCGCGTATCCAACGAGCATGAAGCCTATTACGGTCACGAAGATGGTAAGGCCCGGAGGCAGCACCCACCACCATGCCTTAAGCAGCAGCCCGTGGTTGGCCTGGGCCTCGTACAGCATCTTTCCCCAGCTTATGGCCTTGGGATCTCCGAATCCGAGGAAGCTTAGGCCCGCCTCGGCCACCATCACGCCAGCCGCCGCGAGTACTCCAGATACGATGAGCAGCGGGGACACTTCCGGAAGTATGTGCCTGAACATGACATACGGCCTGCTCGCCCCAGCGAGTTCGGCGGCCGCGATGTACTTCTGGCTCTTCAGGCTGAGCACCTGGGCCCTTACCGTCCTTGCCATGCCCGTCCAGCCCAGGAGGGTGAATATTATTATTATCATGTAGAATTGGGTGCCTATGTACGTCGCTATCAGGATCATAAGCGGCAGCGACGGTATCGTCATCAGCACGTCGACCGCTCGCATGATCGCGGTGTCGAACCAGCCTCCCAGGTAGCCCGCCATCATCCCGAGCACGGCCCCCAGCAGGGTCGAGCTGATGCCAGTGGAAAGGCCGACTATCAAGGAGATCCTCGCTCCGTAGATCAGCTTCGAGAGTATGTCGTTGCCCACATGGTCCGTGCCGAGCAGGTGCTCCCCGGAAGGTGCCAGCCTTGGCATGTCCCTGTCGAACAGGTCGTACGGGTCATAGGGCGCGATCCATTTCGCCCCGAGGGCGACCAGCGCCATCAGCAGCACTATGACCAGGCCTATCCTGCCGGTGGGGTGTTTAGCTATCCCTTTGATAAATCTCATCCCCCCACCCTCCTATTCCAGCTTCACGCGCGGGTCCAGCTTCGCGTACACCAGGTCGGTGAGGAAGTTGGCCGTCACG
>ERZ795044.2026-NODE-2026-length-17893-cov-7.991423_pt1 | contig 17893 bp, 12 predicted proteins | sample MGYA00375128_ERZ795044 | MGnify/ENA primary metagenome ERZ795044 (study PRJEB30173, sample SAMN05720213) | anaerobic digester metagenome | isolation source: active sludge of municipal wastewater-treating anaerobic digesters | place: USA | collected 2014-12-22 ... | reverse complement strand
TACAGCCGGAATTATTTTTAATTTTTGGTAAAATCTTACAGTTGTAAGGTATGTGACCCTCTATAAATTTCATTAATAAACATCCTTTCACTTACCGTGTATAATAATTTGGGACAATGGCATTAATTCCATTGGAGAAGTTATTCATATGCGAAAATTCAAATTAATATTATTCTGCCTTTTCTGCGCAAATATTGCTTTAGCAGAGGGTGAAGGAGCGTTAACAGATTCGGTACCGTTTTATAAGATGTCATTGGAACAGCTTATGAATGTCAGCGTTTCTGTGGTTTCAGATCAGCCCGAAATAGGAAGAGAGTCATCGGGGATTGTAACGGTTGTTACAAGAGATGAGATTTTAAAGTCAGGAGCGAGGGATTTGATGCAGGTATTGCAATTAATTCCCGGATTTGATTTTGGTGTCGATGTAGAAGGGATAGTAGGAATAGGTGTCCGGGGAAACTGGGCACATGAAGGCAAAGTTCTCATGTTATGGGATGGTCTTGAAATGAATGAAGACCTCTACTCTACACTTCAGTTTGGCGGACACTATCCTGTCGGTCAGATTAAACGCATTGAAATTATTCGTGGTCCCGGTTCTGCTATTTATGGTGGATATGCAGAATATGCAGTTATAAATGTGATCACAGTAAACAACGACCTCGACGGTGTTTTAGTTGATGCACAATACTCATCTTACAGTTCTGCGCCTGCTTCAAGTGGAGTTTCTGCTGCATTCGGAAAGAAATGGACCAATTCACATCTTGCAATTTCAACATATCAAAGCAAATTTATCAGAAGTGACAGAGATTACATTGACAATTACGGCAACGCCTACTCTCTGCAAAATCTGTCAGCGATGAACTCTGAACAATATCGGGTTGATTATTCATATCGTAAATTCAGCATCATTGCATTTTGTGATAATTATAAAATACTTCAGAGAGATGGATATGACGAAGTCTATTCGCAAGCATACAGAAGCCGCTTTTTTAATTCTGCAATAAATGCAAAAGTTGAATACAATATCGGAAAATGGAAGTTTACACCCGGTGTAAAAATTAAATTCGAACATCCCTGGTACTATAATGATGATTCTTCGGGTGATACTTTTGAACCGTATGATGTTACAAGCAATAAGAATCAGGCATATTTAAATTATGCAATAGACCCTTCGAAAAAAGTGAATATCACAGGCGGAATTCAGTATACAACATTGTTGGCAACAAACCGACTTGAGGGTTCAACATTTACTGATGGCAACAAGAAATTTGAAAACTATAATTACGGCGGAAACGTTCAGGCTCTGGCCAAGACAAAAATTGTAAACTTTACTTTAGGTAGCAGAATTTCTTACAACAAATATTATGGAACTTCTTTTGTACCGCGGATTGGTATAACAAAGACATGGGAAAAGTTTCACGTGAAAACTTTGTATGGGATTGGTTATCGTGCACCATCAGTTGAGAACATCAATCTGAACTGGTCAATCAAACCGGAATACACATATGTGATGGAGCTGGAAGGCGGTGTCAGGCTTGGCAGAAATTCATATCTGACGACCAATATTTATGACATTACTACAAAAGACCCGATCATATTTTCTTATGATCCCGGAACAAGTATGGAGATGTATAAAAACGAAGGTCATGCAGGAACACGGGGGATTGAGCTGGATTATAAATGGAAAGCCAACAAGTGGTTTGCTATGATCAATTATTCATTTTATACCACAGCAGGACACAAGGTTGCCGAAGAATATAATCCGAAGAATGGCGAAAATTTAAATCTGGCTTTTCCTGCACACAAATTAAATATTATCAGCAACTGGAATATCGGTTCCGCAATTACTTTGTCACCTTCTCTTACTTTTAATTCTAAGAGGTATTCAATATCGAGGAGTAAAGGCGACCTGGTAACTATACACCCGGAGACAATTTATGTAAATGCGAATGTTTCAGCAGACAATTTTTTCACAAAAGGTTTAACGGCGCAATTTGGAATTTTCAATCTGCTGGATGAAGACGTAATTTATATACAGCCATACAACGGCGACCATGCACCATTACCCGGTGGCGGAAGAGAGTTACAGATACGACTGAATTATAGTTTAATTAAAAAATAAGTAAGAAGAAAGTTGAATTTGAGAAACAACATATCACGTTTTATCCGTCAGGTGCTTTTAAGCATCCTGCTGGTTATATCGTGTCATCGCTCCGATGCCGTTCCTGACGGAAACGAATACCGGATCAAGGCGATGTTTCTGTTGAATTTCATTAAGTATGTTGAGTGGCCTATTGAAAATAATAAGCCTGTCATCAGAATTGGTATTGTAGGAGAATCAGAGATGTTTGATGCACTGACAATTCTTGCAGCACAACGTTCAGCAGATGGCCAGAAAGTTGAGATAAAGCAGGCAGACGATAGTAATGCAAGCGGCTTCCAGGTAATTTTTATTTCAAATACTGATAACAATAAGGTCGATCAAAGAATCAGAAAACATTCAGGTAAAGGGGTTCTTGTTATTTCAGAAGACGACAGATGTAAGACAAGAAATTCGGGAATCAATTTGTTTAACCAGGATAATAAAATCCGCTTTGAAATAAATATGAGCTCGGTAAAAAATAACGGAATTAAAATTTCCTCTAAGTTGATGGAACTGGCATCAGCAGTTCACAATTAATCACACACGATATGAAGAATAAATCTTATAAAATTGATTTCGAAATTTACATTGTATTTATAATCGTAATAAGTATTTCTGTATTTAATGCCATTTATAGTACAATAAATATTTCGAGAAATCAGGATGCCACCAGCAGGATCATGGTCGTGGATGTCCCTTCTTTGCAATCACTCGAGAACATGAACCTATTGATCACGAAATCGAAAATGTACTCGACCAATTGGGTTTATCTGCAAAGTAACAAGGAAGACAAAGGCAAATTACGAATGATCCATGAAGTGGAATATCCGACACTCAAAGGTGAAATCAGTAATCTGATGTCGAGCTGGAAAGACAAAGAAGAAATTGATTCGATGAAATATGTTTTTGCTGAATTTGAAAAATGCATGGTAGCTCAAAGTGAATTGATGCGGACCCTGATAAATTTCGACGATTATGAAGATGCTGCAAAGAAATTTCAAGCGGAAGGAATTATTGAAAACCAGATATTACCACAGACAACAAATATTATAAGTCAACTAAACCGGTTGATTCAAAAAAAGAAATCGAATGCTGATCTGATGCACACGGAAATGTTGTCGAGTTCACGCACATTGATGTGGAGTGTATTGGGAATTGCCATTCTCATAGTAGTGGTAATTTTGATTGCAGCGTTTTATATGTCAAATCACATCATTGTTCCTACAATGAAGCTCAAGAATATTATCGTACAGATGGCCCGAGGAGAAATTCCCGAAGTAAAGCTGATGCAACGTAACAATGCTGTCGGACAAATGACAGAAGCCGTAAGCACGCTTGCCGGAAGTTTGAAAAAGACAACTCATTTTGCCCATGCAATTGGTGATGGTAATCTTGCAACAGATTATCAGCCTTTGAGTGAAAATGATGAACTTGGTAATGCCTTGATTCAAATGCAGGCAAATTTGCGGAGCGCCGATGAAGATAATCGCCAGAGAAACTGGGTTTCCTCTCGTTCTGAAAAGATCAATGAAGTTCTCAGAGAAAATACGGATGACATAAACAAGCTTTCCGATGCTGTTATTTCTACGATGGTAAAGTATCTTAATGCTTTTCATGGCGGACTTTATTTATTGGAAGATATAAATGCAGGAACTGAAAGTAAGATCGTTTTACATGGAAGTTATGGAATGCACAATAAAGTTAAAGCCAGAAATATTCTGGATTATGGTGAAGGATTAATCGGGCAGGCAATAAAGGACGGCGAAGTAATTTACCTGCAGGATGTGCCAAGCAGTTACACAATTATTGGAAGCGGACTTGGCAGTATGCCGGCTTCTCATGTTTTGATCATTCCATTAAAGCATCACGATAAAGTTTATGGAGCTGTTGAGTTAGCCGGTTTTAATTCATTTCAGTCATTTGAAATAGGTTTTGTTAAGAGTATAGGTGAAACTATCGGGTCAACACTTTCTTCTGTAATTTCCAATACGCTTACTAAACGGCTTCTTGAAGAAACAAGATTACAGGCTGCATTATTGAAGGCTCAGGAGGAAGAGTTGCTTCTTACGAATGAAGAGCTTTCGAATCAGTCGAGATTATTGCAGGCATCAGAAGAAGAATTAAAGCAGGGAAATATTGAAATGAAAGGGAAAGCACGCGAGCTTGAACACAAAAATGAAATTCTGGAACAGGCGCGTGAAGCGATCAGTATTAAAGCAAAAGAACTGGAGTTAAACAACAGATATAAATCTGAATTTTTGGCGAACATGTCTCATGAATTGCGAACACCTTTAAACAGTGTATTGATATTGGCAAAATTGCTTTCCGAAAATAAGGATAAAAACCTGAGCGATAAGCAAGCCGAATACGCACGTGTAATTCATAAATCAGGAAATGATTTGTTGGTGCTGATCAATGACATTCTGGATCTTTCAAAAATAGAAGCCGGGAAAATTGAACTACATCCTGAGCAGGCAAGTATTCAGCTGATAAAATCGGATCTTCGATCATTGTTCACAGAAGTAGCCAATGAAAGAGAGATCGATTTTGAGATAGAGAACCATAGCGAATTGCCCGAATCTATTTACACCGATAAAGTAAGACTTGAGCAGATCATTAAAAATCTTCTGGGAAATGCATTTAAGTTTACACCTGCAAAAGGAAAAATTATTTTAAGGATAAAACGTCCGAACAAGGGAACACTTTTTTCCAATGCGTCTTTGCGCGGACAAAAAGACATAATAGAATTCTCGGTTTCGGATACAGGTATCGGTATTCCTTCAGAGAAGCAAGCTTTGATCTTTGAAGCTTTTCAACAGGCCGATGGAAGTACAAGTCGTAAATATGGCGGTACCGGATTGGGGTTGTCAATAAGTAAAATGCTTGTCTCCATGTTAGGTGGCGAAATGCAATTGATCAGTGATCAGAATGTCGGAAGTACGTTCTATGTTTATCTGCCCGAAAATTTTGTTTCACTAGAACAAACTGATCCGAAAACAGAAGGCAAGTCGAAAGGAACAACGATGATGAATTATCGTCCGATGGACGATAGAGACTCCATTAAGGATACTGATAAGCTATTGCTGATCGTTGAAAGTGACATTACCTATGCGAATGTTTTACTGGATATGGCGCATGAGAAGAAATACAAAGCAATTTTAGCGATTGAAGAAGGTGAAGTTATGGCCTATGCCGAGAAGTATAAACCGGCTGCGATTATAATTGATGAAAAGATTTCCGGAGTTACATCGAGTACAATTATCGGGAAGATCCGGTCAAACAAAAGTTTTGAAAAGATACCGATGCATATCCTTTCTGAGTTCAACAGAATTGCTTCTGCTAAAGACATTGGTGCTACAGCTTACTTAAGAAAACCACTTGACAAAAGAGATCTTGATGATGCATTCTCATCGCTGAATAAAAATCTGAGTAATGCAATCAGAAATGTATTGATTGTTGAAGACATGAGTTTGCATCAGGAGATCATTAAGAATTTACTTTCCTCTCATTACAATAACACAGATGTTCATATTGCAAAAACGGTTTCTGAAGCGCAGAATCTTTTATCAAAAATTTCATTTGATTGTATTATCCTGGATCTTGATCTCGGAAACGGTTCAGAGGAAGGCTGTGCATTGCTTAAGTCAATTAAAGAATCTCCCTCTACAATGTTAATTCCTGTCATTGTATTTACAGGAACAGATATTGATTCTATGAATGATGAAACGCTAATTGGATTATCAGATGCCATCGTTTCCAAGGATGGCGAATCTCTCGATAAATTAATGAAAGAGACAAGTAACTTTTTGTCATCGATCGAGAAGCCTAAAGATGTTGCCAAACCGGTCATGCCTGTTTATATGGAAGAGATGCTTGCAGGAAAACAAGTGCTCTTGGTAGATGATGATATGCGTAACATTTATGCTTTGACGAATTTGCTTGAGAATAATAAAATGCGGGTGATACCTGCATCGAATGGACGGGACGCACTTGAGAAACTGGCAAAGTATAAGGATGTAGATATTATTCTGATGGATATCATGATGCCTGAGATGGATGGATTTGAGGCTATGCAACAGATCAGAAAGATCGATAGGTATAAGTCCACTCCTATTCTTGCACTAACTGCGAAAGCAATGGTTGGCGATAAAGAGAAATGTATTCAGTGTGGAGCGTCCGATTATATTTCAAAGCCTGTTAATATGGAGAATCTTTTTTCCATGATGCGGGTTTGGCTGTTTAAAGAAGATTAAATGATGAGCGAAAATAATATTAAGCAAAGTGTAAGATTTAAACAATATTAGTATCACTAAAGCTCTATGATTGATTAATATTGGGGCACACACAATTATCAATATGTTAACACACACAGTTTCGACTACTGACACCAAAGATGGTTTGAGTATGTTACACCCTATTAAAATTTTGTTGGTCGATGACCGGCCTGAAAATCTTATTTCTTTAGAAAGTATGCTTGAAAACAGATCGCGAACGATCATCAAAGCGACTTCAGGAAATGAGGCACTCAAGCTTGCACTGGAGAATGAGATCGCACTTATTCTTCTGGATGTTCAAATGCCGGATATGGATGGATTTGAAGTTGCTCGTTTATTGAAAGAGAATTCGAGGACGAAAGATGTTTCCATCATTTTTGTGACAGCTTTAAGCAAAGATGAAAAATTCACTATTCAGGGATATGAAGAAGGTGCGGTCGATTATCTGCATAAGCCTTTGGATTATAATATTGTTTTAGCAAAAGTTAATGTATTCGAACGGTTGTTTCTTCAGCAGAAGGAATTAAAGGCCGCTAACGATAAGTTGCAGCGAACGAACAAACAGCTTGATGAGTTTGTGTACGTTGTCTCACACGACTTAAAAGCACCTCTACGTGGACTTTCCAGTCTGGCCAGCTTCCTGGAAGAAGAATTGGGTGATAAACCCCGTCAGGAAGCGATTGACATCCTGAATATGATGAAAAGCCGCACAAGCAGACTGCAAGGTCTGATTGATGGAATTCTTCATTATAGCCGGATGGGCAATGTTACTGATACAAAAGAAACATTTTCAACTAAAGAGTTGGTTGTCAGTATAATAGATTTATTAAGTCCGCCACCAAATTTCAGATTTGAGGTTTCTGACCATTTACCGGAGATCCATGCAGAAAGAATTAAGCTTCATGAGGTTTTTCAGAACTTAATATCTAACAGTATCAAATACAATACAAAGGAGAATGCAATTATAAAAATAGAGCATCAGGACTACCCTACTCATTTCGAATTTTCTGTTACTGATAATGGAATTGGAATTAAAGAAGAACACTTAGTAAAGATCTTTGGAATTTTTCAGACTTTGGTTCCGAAGGATAAAGTAGAAAGTACAGGAATTGGATTAACGATCGTAAAAAAGATTGTTGAACAGCAAGGTGGAGAAGTGATTGTTACTTCTAAGATTGGAGAAGGATCCTGTTTTAAATTCACCTGGATGAAGTCATAGCCGGTCTATGTAAAAATATTATTTACTTAACAAACACGTAAATGACGCTGGAGAATTTTTCGGCGTCATTTTTTGCTTTTAGGTTAGACTTCAATCCATTCGTAAAGGCTTTAAACAAATGGTTTGTCCCGGAAATATTTTTTTCTGTAAGCATTGAAACATAGAAACTATCAAACTTCATTGGTAGTGCACGAACAAATTTAAAACCATGTTTGGAAAAGATCGCTTTCATTGTTATCGGGGTAAAATGATATAAATGTCTGGGAACATCATATGCCGCCCAATTCTCCCCATAGATTTCTGCGTCCAGGGAAACGCAATTAGGAACTGCTATAATTGCCTTTCCTCCTTCTTTTAGTAAATTATGAATCTCCCCTATTCTTTCATTCAAAGTATGCACGTGTTCTAATACATGCCACATTGTAATGATATCAAATGACTCTTTATGCAGATCTGAAATGCCATTTTGATTTGACACATCTAACCTATGGTTTGAAATTGCTTGTTTCCTTGCTTTATCACTAGGTTCAATTCCTTTCCCGCTCCAACCATTTTTTACTGCAGCAGATAGAAATTCTCCCGTGCCGCATCCAATATCTAGTAACGCTCTTGTATCTGGATTTGCTTTAGGTTTTCCTGAAGCATATTCCTTATTGATCAATTTTACTTTTTCGTTCAGTGAATATGACCTGACCCAATGATAAACGGTATTTACGATTCCCTTAGTTGAATTGCTATGACTTACATAGTCTTCGCTTTCATAATACCGGCCTATCTCTGATTCCGACGGTCTGGGATTAGTGAATTTAAAACTACAATCTGGACATTGAACGATAGAAAACGTTTCACGTGAAACAGTGTAGTCTAAGCAATCCATAAGTTTTTTGAAGGCAGTTCCACCGCAAAGTGGGCAATTGGCTAAATTTTGCATATATTATTGTTCCACGTGAAACATTGATGTTTTAAAGCAATTATCTGCTTAAAAAAACCATTAAAACCGAGATATCAGATGGCGAAATTCCGCTAATTCTGGACGCTTGTCCTAGTGTTGAAGGCTTAATGGTCGATAACTTTATTCTGGCTTCCATTGACAAGGAATTCAGCGAATGGTAGTCGAAGTCCTCTTTTAAGAAGATTTCTTCCATTTTACTGAATTTTTGCACAATTTCATTCTCTTTTCCTATATAACCTTCATATTTCATTGAAATTTCGGCTTGTTCTATGGCATCTGCCCTGAAATCAGCAGGAATTGTATCAATAAAATCGCTCAAAGGTTTAACAGCACCTGCAATCAATTCCATGTTTAGCTGCGGACGTAAAAGAACGCCCGAAAGCTTAACTTTTTGGCGTAGTTCATCAGTTCCGGCTTCTGCCATCATTTCATTTACTTCTTCAGGTGATACTGAATAGTTCTTAATAAAATCAATAAGTTCATCACAATAGGCAACTTTCTTTTCTACTCTTTCTAACCGAGCGTCTGAAGCTAATCCTAATTTATTACTGATCGGTGTTAACCGAACGTCAGCATTATCTTGTCGGAGCAGTGTTCTGAATTCAGCCCGTGAAGTAAACATACGGTAAGGTTCATCAGTTCCTTTTGTAACAAGGTCGTCAATAAGAACACCGATATAAGCTTCTGAACGTTTTAAAATGAATGGTTCCTTTTCATTAATACTTAAGTGCGCATTCATACCGGCCATCAATCCCTGACAAGCGGCTTCTTCGTAGCCAGTAGTACCATTGATCTGTCCCGCAAAAAATAAATTCTTTACCAGTTTAGTTTCAAGGGTAAGTCCCAACTGTTGTGGCGGGAAGTAATCGTATTCTATAGCGTAACCGGGACGAAACATTTTAGCTTTTTCAAAGCCCGGAATCATTTTCAAAGCACGAAGTTGAACGTCTTCAGGTAAGGATGTCGAGAATCCATTCAAATAGATTTCAACAGTATTCCAGCCTTCCGGTTCAACAAATAATTGATGTCTTTCTTTATCAGCAAATCGATTTATCTTATCTTCAATAGAAGGACAGTAGCGTGGACCAATCCCTTGAATTCTTCCTGTGAACATAGGAGATTGCTCAAAGCCTTCTTTAAGAATATTGTGTACGGCATCATTAGTATAAGTGATCCAACAGCACCGTTGTTTTTCAGGAATAGGGGTATCCAGGAAAGAAAATCTTCCGGGAATAACATCACCATCCTGAACTTCCATCTTTGTGTAATCAAGAGATCGACCATCGATACGTGGAGGTGTTCCGGTTTTCATTCTACCACTCTGAAATCCAATTGAAACCAATTGTTCTGTTATACCGGTAGCAGCCTTTTCACCGGTTCTTCCGCCACCAAAATTCTTTTCTCCGATATGTATTATTCCATTCAGGAAAGTTCCGTTAGTTAAAACTACAGACTTGGCTCCAAACTCAATTCCCATGCTGGTTTTGACTCCTGCAATCCGTCCGTCATTGATAATCAACGAGTTGACCATGTCTTGCCAGAAATCTACATTCGGAGTTTGTTCCAGCATATTCCGCCATTCAGTAGCAAAGACCATTCTGTCATTTTGCGTTCGTGGGCTCCACATTGCCTGCCCTTTCGAGCGATTAAGCATACGAAACTGGATCATGGAAATATCGGAAACAATTCCGCTATATCCGCCCATAGCGTCTATCTCCCTCACAATCTGACCTTTAGCAATGCCGCCCATAGCAGGGTTGCACGACATCTGCGCTATTGTCTGCATATTCATAGTGATCAACAAAACTTTTGATCCCATATTAGCAGCAGCAGCAGCAGCTTCGCATCCGGCATGTCCGGCACCAACAACAATTACATCGTAATGAGCTTGCATAATGCAAAGCTAGTGAATTTTCGTCTGTGGATTTGGTCTTTCGTTTTTCATCTCTCGTCTTTCGTACAGGTTCTTGCGAAAGACGTAAGACGAATAACGAAGTCGGAAAACCCCAATAGTTTATTCCATCAAAACGCATAGACCTTTAAAAATCTTTTTACTTTTGCTCGCCCAATAAATTTTTGCTTGAGTAAGCACAACGACCATAAAGTATCGGCAGCAATGCTGCTTGTTACACTTGGAATCATTTACGGAGACATTGGTACTTCACCACTGTACGTAATGAAAGCCATTGTAGGTAAACAACCAATCAATCCTGAAGTTGTCTTAGGTGGTATCTCTTGTATCTTCTGGACGCTTACAATACAAACAACTTTCAAGTATGTCATGCTTACTTTGCGTGCAGACAATAAAGGTGAAGGTGGAATTTTTTCTCTGTATGCATTAATTCGCCGAACGAAAGTAAAATGGTTGATCTGGCCGGCAGTAATTGGTGGATCAGCATTGTTAGCAGATGGAATCATTACTCCGCCTATTTCGATTTCCTCCGCCATTGAAGGGCTTCGAATTTATAATCCGGAAATACCTACCGTACCGATTGTAATAGCGATCCTTACTGCATTATTTTTCATTCAGCAATTCGGAACAAAATTCGTAGGACAATTTTTTGGTCCGATGATGTTCGTTTGGTTTTCGACTATTGCAGTGCTTGGAGTTTATAATATGGCAGCCCATCCATATGTTTTAAAATCGCTCAATCCCTATTATGCCATTCATCTCATCACTCAGTATCCGGGAGGATTCTGGTTATTAGGTGCAGTCTTTCTCTGTACAACAGGAGCGGAGGCATTGTACAGTGATCTGGGACATTGTGGACGAAAGAATATCCGCATCACCTGGGTATTTGTAAAAACATCTTTGTTATTGAATTACTTTGGACAAGCAGCATGGCTACTGGAGAGAGAAGGATCTTTATTGAAAGAGAAAAATCCTTTTTTCGAAATGATGCCACAGTGGTTTCTCATTCCGGGAATTGTTATTGCAACAGCAGCAGCCATTGTTGCCAGTCAGGCATTGATCAGCGGATCGTTTACATTGATCAACGAAGCCATCCGGTTAAATTTCTGGCCGAAAGTCAGAGTCGTTTATCCGACCGACATGCGCGGACAATTGTATGTTCCCTCAGTGAACTGGGTTTTGCTTGCAGGTTGTATAGGAATAACATTGTTCTTTAAAGAGTCGAGTGGGATGGAAGCCGCATATGGATTGGCCATCATCATAACAATGTTGAGTACAACAACGTTGTTGTCATACTACTTGTATCTGCGACGAGTTTCTATCTTCTTTATCATTTTTGTACTTGTATTGTTCCTGACAGTTGAACTTGCCTTCCTTGTTGCCAACCTCGACAAATTCCCGCATGGAGGTTGGTTGACACTTATGATAGCGAGTGCATTGATCTTCCAGATGTGGGGTTGGTATGCAGCCCGAAAGATCAGAAACAGGTTCGTTGAATTTGTAAAGCTGAAAGACTATCTGAATTTATTACGCGACCTGAGTCACGATTTTTCTATTCCAAAATATGCAACGCATCTTGTTTATCTGACGAGTGCGAATATGTCTGACGAGATAGAGGCAAAGGTCATCTATTCCATTTTACAAAAACAACCTAAGCGAGCTGATATGTATTGGTTCGTTCACGTTGATGTAATGGATGAGCCCTATACGATGGACTACAAAGTGATAGAGCTGATAAAAGGAAATATCATCAGGATAGATTTCCGGTTAGGTTTCCGTGTTGAACCAAGGATCAATCTTATGTTCCGGAAAGTTGTCGAAGACATGGTGAAGAATTTCGAAGTGGACATTACATCGCGTTATGAATCTTTAGGAAGAAAGAATCTTATCGGAGATTTCCGTTTTGTTGTGATGGAAAAATTCCTGAGTTACGAAAACGAACTTCCTTTTTATGAAAAGATCATTCTGGATTTCTACTTCTTTTTCAAACATGTTTCACTCTCGGAAGAAAGAGCATTCGGGCTTGACACAAGTAGTGTAACGATTGAAAAAGTTCCGCTGATCGTTAATCCTATCGGAGAGATCAATCTCAAACGAATAAAATAATCTGAGGGCGTTCTGTGTGACGCCCTTTTTAATATTTACAATATGTCTTTAAAACCGAAAAGTCCCCACGATTCACTTACTATAAATACCGAACTGGTTTTACCAAACGACACCAATACACTTGGAAATTTAATGGGAGGCCGTTTATTGCATTGGATGGATATTGCAGCAGCAATTGCAGCTCACCGTCATTGTGGCCGTATCGTAGTAACAGCAAGTGTGAACAATGTAAGTTTCAATCAGCCGATCAAATTAGGAGAAGTAGTAACATTGCATGCAAAAGTTTCACGTGCATTCAGTTCATCAATGGAAGTTTTTATTGATGTGTGGGTAGAGAATAATGCAACCGGTCAGAAAATAAAATGCAATGAGGCTATATATACTTTTGTTGCAGTTGATCAGTTGGGGAATCCGATAAATGTTCCACAGTTAGTTCCTGAGACGCATGAAGAAAAGCAGCGTTTTGACAGCGCGCTTCGCCGCAGACAATTATCGTTGATACTTGCAGGGAAAATGAAACCTGCGGAGGCTACGGAGTTGAAGAAGTTATTTGAATAGTTGAAATAAAAATCTGTGTAAAAAATAAAACACTAAGATCACTAAATTTTTGTCACAAGAACACAATGTGCCCTTGAGAAAAAAACTTAGTGATCTTAGTGTTAAAAAAACTTATTAGTCTTAAAAATCTAGTCTCTTCTTACAATAACTCGACCCATTTCATTCTTCTCCCCATTTTTCACAAGAAGAATATAAGAACCATTCGCAACAGAAGAAACATCCATTGTATTGACTCCGCTATAAACTTTTTGAGTAAGAACAATTCTACCGGTTATATCGACAAGATTTACGATTCCGTTATTATCTGCATTACTCATTAAGAATGATATTAACGACGAAGCCGGATTTGGATATACGTTGAATACAGTCGACAGATCGTTATTAGTAATTCCTGTCTGAACATATGTATAATCAGGTGAAACGCTAACACAACCGGAAATATCATATACTACAACAGCATATATTCCATCAGCAGTAGGTGTATAGGTCTGAGTGTTTGATCCGGGAATATAGTTTCCATTGTAATACCATTCGTATGAATTTCCTGCAGACGCTTCAAGGACACCTGCATTGAAAGTGATAGTTGCAGGAGTAGAGCTACCCAGCGTTACTGAAGTAGCAGCAGTGTTGGTACATCCATTTGCATCTGTAACTGTCACAACATAATTTGTTGCAGCACTGGCAGTACAAATTGGATTTGCAGATGTTGCATTGTCAAGTCCGGTTGCAGGATTCCATGAATATGTAAAAGAACCAGCACCACCTGAAGCAGTAGGAGCACCGCCGATAGTTACAGAGCTACCATTGCAGACAGATTGATTTGCACCGGCTGAAGCAACAATAGCTGCAGGTTGAGTGATCACAACGGAATTAGTAGCGATACAACCGGTATTATCCGTTGTAGTTACAACATAAGTACCGGCAGTAAGATTATTAGCAGTAGCAGCAGAGCCACCGGAAGGTGACCATGAATAAGTGAAAGGAGCAGAACCTCCGGAAGGTGTGATGGTAGCAGAACCATTTGTTCCTCCATTACATGAAATGTTTGTTATGCTTGATGAAAGAGTATATGTACTTCCACTTACTGCAAGAGTTGCAGCAATACTTGTACCACATGCATTGTTGGCAGCAACAGAAATATTTCCTGAAGAACTTCCTGATGTTACGCTGATCGAATTAGTTGTTGATGTTCCTGTCCAGCCGGAAGGTAAATTCCATGTATAAGTAGTTGCTCCGGACACAGCAGCAACAGAGTAGTTATAGGAAAGCTTAAAAAATCCAACCAACTTAAACCTGAATGAGACCTAGACTATGTATAGTGACTATTATGACCATGTTAGTTTTTAAAGGTCGGATATTAAAAACTTAAAAGACTATCAGAATCTTCCTTGGAAAACCAACCTAATATTTCTATATTTGAATATGAAAAAGACAACCGTACTCAATGCGTTAAGTGAATTGCCTAACGAATTTAATTTGGACAAACTTTTAGATAGATTACTTGTAATTGAGAAGATTGAAGACGGTCTTAAAGAAGCAAAAGCCGGAAAGGTAGTTTCTCATGAAGCTGCAAAGAAAATAATTTCTAAATGGCAAAAGTAAGTTGGACACGAAGATCAATCAATGATCTTAAGTTGATTCATGAATTTATTTCGCTTGATTCAAAATTTTACGCTGACCGTTTTATTAATAAAATCGTTTCAAGAGTTGAACAATTAATTGAATTTCCTGAATCCGGCAGAATCATCCCAGAAAAAGAAGAAAACGATTTAAGGGAATTGATAGAAGGAAACTACAGAATATTTTATCGAGTGCAAAGAAACAATGTGACAATTCTTAGGATACACAATTCTGCAAAGAATATAAAGTAAGCCCGCCTATAACACCGCATTACCCAAACATTATTTTTTGACTCTTTTTATTTTTATATTTCGGTAAAAAAATAATGCTTCGGCAATGCTAAACGGTAGCAGACGTTCCGCTGCATAAAGTTGCTGAACCAGATATAGAGCCAGGTTGAGCCGGTGCGGAACAAGTTACTTCCGAAACCAATTGCGTACCTGAATAAACATAATCACCACTTTCATTGCCATCGCCATCTCCGGCAACACCTGCGAAATAGAAAGTAACGTTACCCGTACCGGCAGCAGGAGCAGTCCAGCTGAAGTTGAAGACTTTTGAATTTGCAGTTGCACCGCCATCTAAAGTATGTACAATATTTCTGCGTGAAACCCCGCCTGCAGTTGCACTTTTAATTTGTGTTGATGCTGCATCAGTAATATTCAGTGTACCTGCGTTTTGATTTGCAGAAGTAAGCGCTTCAAGACCGATTCCAAATAAACTGTTTCCGGAACGCGATACAGTTACACTCATATTATAAGTTTGTCCGGGCGTATATTGAAAGCCCGTCATTGAAGGTGAAGCAAGGGAAATAGAACCTCCACCGGAATTCCGTGTATAATCGTTGTGGCAATCGGTACAATAAACTTCGCTTGGCGATCCTGTTTTTGCAGCTTTACCATTGTCGCTCATTTGTTCGCTTGTGAAAAAAGCGAATGCAATAATTGGCAGCGCAGGGAGTAATAATTTCTTGATCATTGTTTTAATTGTTTAGGTAGTGAATATTTTTATTGAGACAATGATTCTCGCAGTAGCCGAAAAGCCGCGTCCCATGCGGCTTTTGGCAGAATCATTATTATGGATACAAAAGTGAAATATAATTTTGTTATGAAAATGAGAATTGAGTGTAGATTTAATAATTATAAAAAACCTCATGTTAGTGTCAAAATCACAACTATTTTTTTTGAATTATTATGTTATTGATTAACATAAGATGTTTTTCTTGACGTTTATCATACTCGACAATTTCTTATCTTGTTCCGCATAAAGCCATAGTACTATTTCTAATTAGAATAATCCACACAGTAAAATGAAAAAGATCTTCAGTATTCTCTTATTACTTATTATTTCATCAACTTCATTTTCTCAACAACAAAAATACCGGAAGATCAAGATCTGGTTTGATGGGAAATCATCATCGCAACTTGCAAAACTAGGTGTGGATTTACTGGAAGGCGAGTATAAACGTGGTACTTGGTTTGTTTCAGATTTCAGCGAAAAGGAATTAGACAGAATAAATAAAGGTGGATTTCGGACAGAAACAATTATCGACGATGTGCAGAAATTTTATTCTGAGCGCGCACAACAATCTACTTCTGCACAGCAAAGAGTAAGTAGTACAACATGCGGATCTTCGGGACCGACCTACACAACACCATCTCATTTTTATCTTGGTGAAATGGGCGGATACTTTTCTTACGATCAGATGATAAATATTATTGATTCGATGGCTTTGCTTTATCCGTCGTTGATTACAGTCAAACAACAAATCGATCCGACACTTTCTATTGAAGGTAATCCAATTTACTATGTAAAAATTTCTGACAATGCTACAGTTGATGAATCAGAACCGGAAATACTTTATACAGCAGTACACCATGCACGTGAGGCAGAATCATTATCGCAATTGATCTATTATATGTGGTACTTATTAGAAAATTATTCCACAGACGTTACGATACAATCGCTGGTGAATAATACAGAAATGTTTTTTGTACCATGTCTGAATCCTGATGGATATATGTATAATCAGTTGATAGCACCTAATGGTGGTGGTATGTGGCGCAAGAACAGAAGAGATAATCTGGATGGCGAGTTTGGAGTTGACCTGAACAGAAACTACGATTACTTCTGGGGATTTGATGATACAGGCTCATCGCCCCTTACAAGTGATGAAACCTATAGAGGCACAACTCCATTTTCAGAACCTGAAACACAGGCCATCAGTAATTTTTCAATTGCACACGAGTTTAAATATGCGTTGAACTATCATACATATGGAAATCATCTTGTTCAACCTTTCGGTTATATTCCTGATCTGTACCCGGTCGATTCAGCGCAGTATTCAATTTATGGAAATGCTTTGACTGCGGAAAATAATTATCATGTTGGTCCGCCGAATCAAACAGTAAATTATGTTGTGAATGGAAATTCCGATGACTGGATGTATGGTGAACAGGCATTAAAGCCAAAGATCTTCGCATGGACTCCGGAAGTTGGATTGCAGACGGATGGATTCTGGCCCGCACCGGACAGGATCATTCCATTGGCAAATGATAATATCTATGCTAATCTAATGCTTCCGAAACTTGCGACTAAATATGCGAGAGTCACACATAACGAAGACTTGAATATTGCACAACTTGGAAATTATTTTGCATATGATTTTAATGTTCTCGGTCTGGACACATCAGGAACTTTTACAGTTAGTCTCACTCCGGTTTCTGCAAATGTTATTTCTGTTGGATCGGCCCGTACTTATACGAATGTAACATCGCTGCAGATTTCACGGGATTCGATTTCATTTAATCTTGATCCGACAATTTCTAATGGTGATCAGGTTATTTATATCGTAACGTGTGACAATGGTTCATACACTGAAAGTGATACGATCATTCAGACTTATGGCATACCTCAGCCACTCATTATAGATGATTGTTCAAATCTTGCGAACTGGAACAGCGGATCTTTTTGGGATACAACGACAGAGTCTTTTGTTTCAGCATCAACATCAATTACGGACTCTCCATTTTCCGATTATTTTCCAAGCAGCTTTAATGAGATTGTGCTTGCAAACAATGTTGACTTGTCAGGAGTAATTAATGCGTCG
>ERZ795044.2017-NODE-2017-length-17941-cov-5.069272_pt1 | contig 17941 bp, 12 predicted proteins | sample MGYA00375128_ERZ795044 | MGnify/ENA primary metagenome ERZ795044 (study PRJEB30173, sample SAMN05720213) | anaerobic digester metagenome | isolation source: active sludge of municipal wastewater-treating anaerobic digesters | place: USA | collected 2014-12-22 ... | reverse complement strand
GGTTTAAACACGCTTGGTGGCGCGTTATCAGTACAGACAAAAAATGGTCGTACCCATCAAGGTGGCGGTATCGAAACTAGTTTTGGCTCATGGTCACGCAAAACTGTCGCTGCTGAATTTGGTGGTGTATCAGCGGATAATTCAATTGATTATTTTCTTGCAGGAAACTATTTTGATGAAGAAGGCTGGCGTGATCACTCGCCTACCGAAGTGAAACAGGTTTTTGGTAAATTGGGCTGGCAAAACGAAGCATCTCGCTTAGAGCTGAGTTATACGGGTGCAGATAACGATATGATTGGTAATGGCTTAATTCAAAAAGAGTTGATGGAAGACTTTGGCCGTGAAACCATTAATACAAAACCTGACCAAACAAAAAATACACTTTCTTTCTTAAACTTAAATGGCAGCCATTGGTTGAATGATGACGTGCAATTGAGTGCGAATACTTATTATCGTAAATCAAAACGTAAAACGTTAAATGGCGATATTAACGATGATTATGATTTATTGGCCACAGGTACGGTTGCTGGTAATGATGCTGACTGCCCGTTGGGGACTGGCGATGAAGATGAGTTGTGTAGCGGAGCACTCAATCGCAGTAACACTGACCAAAAGGGCTATGGATTTAATGCACAATTGGCGTTTAACCAACCATTGTTAGAAAAGCAAAATCAGTTGATTGTCGGTTTAGGTTATGATTATTCTCGTGTGAAATTTAACCAATCGTCTGAGTTTGGCATTGTTAATGCGTCACGTGGTGTGGACGGTATTGATGTTGAAAATGATGAGGCAGAGGTGGATTTACTGGGTAAAACCCGCAGTTGGGGTGTGTTTGCAACTGATACTTTGTCGTTGACAAATCAGTTGCATTTAACACTTTCTGGCCGCTATAACCATATTAAAGTTAAAAACACAGACAAGATCAACCCTAAGGGCTCGCTCGAGGATGTTGATGGTGATCCATTGACGCCTGACGAAGATGTATCCCTTTCTGGCAATCATAGCTTCAGCCGCTTTAACCCAGCCATTGGTTTGAGCTTTACACCAACCAGAGACTTGTCTGTTTATGGTTCTTATAATGAGGGTATGCGCGCGCCAACTTCAATGGAACTAGGCTGTGCAAATCCAAATGTACCTTGTAAGTTACCTAACGCAATGGCAGGTGACCCGCCACTAGATGAAGTGGTTTCAAAAACTTTTGAGTTAGGTGCACGTGGTAATTTAACATCGGATGTGAAATGGTCAGCAGCGGTATACCGCACTGAAAACCATGATGATATTCACTTTATCTCGACTAATGCAACCAATGGTATGGGGTATTTTGATAACGTTGGTAAAACCCGCCGTATGGGGCTAGATGCAGGTTTATCAGGCGCATTCGGTAGCTTTAGCTGGAATGCAGGCTATAGCTATTTAAAAGCAACCTATGAATCAGACTTAGAGTTAACGAACTCACTGAACTCTACTAGCGATGGCAATGCAATTCAGGTGAATAAAGGTGATCGTTTAGCCAATTTACCAGAGCATTCACTTAAATTGCGTTTGCAATTACAAGCAACGCCTAATTGGTCTATTGGTACCAATATCAACACATTCTCAGATGTTTATATCCGTGGCAACGAGAACAATAAGCATCGTGCCAATGATGGTGATGCTGATCACGTGCAAGATAGCGGCAAAATTGGCGGCTACACCGTTGTTAACTTAGACACACGCTATAAATTTGGCGATAGCGGTTGGCAGGTATTTGCTAAAGCCATCAATATCTTCGATAAAGAATATGCCACTGGTGGTATGTTAGGTGAAAACTGGATTGAAGACGGTGTATTTGCTGGTGATGATGAACCATCAAAAATGTTGATGCCAGGAGTACCACGTGCAGGCTGGATTGGCGTGCGCTATGATTTTGGTGGTAAGAAGTAACTGTAGTCAATCAAGGAAAAATTTTGCAATTAGCGCATATCGCACAGGGCAGCACCACGGTCGTTTTGAAGCAGCAGTCAAAGATTCTGATTGTTGAAGATGAGGTGTTGTTTGCCCGTGCGGTGATGCGCCGCTTGCAAAAAGCTGGTTACGAGTGTGAGCATGTGGAGAGTTTGTTGGCAGCCGCAGCCGCATTAAAGCAATTTTCACCTGATTTAGTACTGCTTGATATGCGCCTGCCTGATGGCAATGGGTTGGATTTGCTGGCAGATTTAGTTGCTAAAAACGCAGCAGTGATTGTGATGACGGCCCATGGTGAAGTGAGTGACGCCGTGAACGCCATTAAATTAGGCGCAGTTGACTATCTTAAAAAACCGATAGACTTAGAAGAACTGTTGCTCTCAGTTCAAAAGGCAGAAGCTGCTGCAGTACAAAGTAATAGCTTGGATTACTCACGCCAGCGTAACGCGCATGCGGCTGAGGGTGTTGAGTTGTTAGGGGATAGCGTTGCGATACAAAGTGTGAAATCGCAGATTCAGCGCATTGCACAGCTGGTTTCAAGCGACACCGTGCCGCCAACGGTATTGATTGGTGGCGAAACTGGCACGGGTAAAGATGTCGCAGCGCGCTTACTGCATTTGTCTTGTGCCAATAAAGACAAACCGTTTGTGCATATTGATTGCGCATCTTTGCCTGCTGAACTGATTGAGAGCGAGTTGTTTGGGCATGAAAAAGGCGCATTTACTGGCGCGCAAGGTGCTAGGCCTGGCCTGATTGAGGCTGCAGAAGATGGTACGCTCTTTTTGGATGAAATCGGCGAGTTGCCACTCACCTTACAGGCAAAACTTTTAAATGTGCTAGAGCGTAGAATTGTGCGCAGACTTGGCTCTACCAAAGAGCGTGCAGTGCCTGCACGCTTTATCGCCGCAACAAATCGCGATTTGCATGAAATGTCTGCGGCCGGGCGCTTTCGGCAAGATTTATATTACAGACTCAATGTGATGAGTATTCACATGCCGCCTCTGCGCGACCGTGAAGATGATGCCTTTTTGCTCTCCAAGCATTTTGCAGCGCAAACTGCTAAACGCTACGGCCTTGCAAGCCCCGTTTTTTTAGCAGATGCCGTTGAACGCATTCGGCAATATCAGTGGCCTGGCAATGTACGAGAACTGCGCCATCAGGTAAGCCGCGCCATGCTGTTAAGCCATCAAGGACGCATCGCTGCTGTTGACTTGGCACTCCCCATGCTACCAAACGGTGCGCAATCTGTCGACATGGTCACAAACAACACGCTGGCTGATTATCAGGCCTATACACAAATTAGTTCAGCCACACAAAATCAAGTGACATTGTATGAAGCTGAGAAAAATATTCTGTTAAAAGCTTTGGCAGAGGCCGAATATAATGTGTCAAAAGCCGCACGAAAGCTTGGTATTACACGTATGACGATGCGATATCGCATGGATAAGCATCAAATTCCCCATAAATAATCTAGTTCCAATCCTTTCATAATTTTTTATCTTTTTGCATGGTGATGATGTTTGTCAAATGACGACATAATCACTGCGTGGTATGATTTAGCCCATTGAAAAAAGGAAATCTATCATGCAAATCGGTACCCCATTAAGTCCCAACGCTACCCGTGTGATGCTCCTCGGCAGTGGTGAACTCGGCAAAGAAGTGATTATCGCGTTGCAGCGTTTAGGGGTTGAAGTCATCGCGGTAGACCGTTACGAAAATGCTCCTGGCCAGCAAGTAGCACACCGTGCTTACACGATTGATATGACGGATAATCAGGCTTTGCGTGATTTGGTAGCAAAAGAAAAGCCGCACTTAATTGTGCCGGAAATTGAAGCGCTCAACACCAGCACGTTGGCCGATATTGAAGCAGCGGGCATTGCCACAGTAATTCCAACTGTAAAAGCAGTGCAATTAACAATGAACCGTGAAGGCATTCGTCGGCTGGCAGCGGAGGAATTGCAATTACCCACTTCACCCTATGCGTTTGCCAGAAGTGAGGTTGAACTACAGGCGGCCATTGACGCAGGCATTGGTTACCCTTGTTTTATCAAACCGACCATGTCGTCATCAGGCAAAGGCCAATCGCGCATTACGCAGGCTGATGAAGTGAAAACGGCTTGGGAATATGCAGGTAAGGGAGGGCGCGTGAACCAAGGTGTGGTGATTGTGGAAGGTCAAATTGATTTTGATTATGAAATCACCTTGCTGACAGTGCGTGCTAAAAATGCACAAGGCGATATTCAAACTTACTTCTGTGAACCCATCGGACATGTGCAGAAAAATGGCGATTATGTAGAAAGCTGGCAACCGCAAGCCATGACAGTTGGCGCACTGGAGGAATCAAAACGCATCGCCAAGGCGGTGACGGATAGCTTGGGTGGACTTGGCTTATTTGGTGTAGAACTGTTTATTAAAGGCGATAAAGTCTGGTTTAGTGAAGTTAGCCCGCGCCCGCATGACACCGGCATGGTGACAATGTGTAGCCAGCGCTTTAGTGAGTTTGAATTGCATGCGCGTGCCATTTTAGGGTTGCCCGTGGATGTAAGCCTGCGTGAAGCAGGCGCGAGTGCGGTGATTTACGGCCAACATGAAACGAAAAGTTTGGCGTTTGAAGGTGTAGATGCAGCCTTAGCGGTACCCAACAGTGACATTCGTTTATTTGGTAAACCCGAGTCTTTTGTGAAACGCCGCATGGGCGTGGCTTTGGCTACGGGTAGTGATGTTGATGAAGCAAGAAGCCGCGCGATATTGTCGGCAAGTTTTGTTAAACCTAAAATAGCCTAGCTGTAGGAGCGATTTTTAAATCGCGAAAGTAATGTTGGTATAATCATCCTGATCTTCGCGATTTAAAAATTGCTCCTACAAATGGTGGCTGAAAATAATGCTCAATAAAATTGAAGAAACAGGTAGCGATAAACGCACATTTTTTGAACTGCTTGGTGGTGAAGAAAACGGCATCGCCAATATTCGCCAGTTAGTAGAAACCTTTTACGATGTGATGGAAAGCGACCCCAAAGTGGCACCGATACGCGCCATGCACCAGCCAGACTTAACCTCAGCGCGTGAAAAACTGTTTATGTTTTTAACCGGTTGGACAGGCGGGCCGCAACTCTATATCGAACGCTATGGACACCCCATGTTGCGGGCGCGGCATTTGCCGTTTCCTATTGATGCCTCTGCGCGTGACCAGTGGATGTATTGCATGATTAAAGCCATGCACCAGTTGGAGTTTGACGAAAACTTGATGACAAAGCTGGCCAGCCAGTTGTATGGCGTGGCTGATTTTATGCGTAATCAGGCAGAAAAAAACTAGTGTTTTAGGTGTATATGACACACATAAAACACTACAAAAAGCCTTAATTTATCCCCGAGGAAAAATTTATGCCCTGCGAGCCTTTATTTATAAGGCTTCCAGAGCATCGAAAAAGGTTGTGCTAAATTACTTGTTAGAAACTAAGCCGCCCAGCAACGCAGCAACGGCAGTTTTTCTAGTAGAGGCAGGCCGGGCATTGGCTGCTTGAATTTGATTGCTTGCTTCGTAAGGTTTATCAAACCAAGGGTCAGTTGCTTTCTTTTTTGCCGGCATGCGCTGTGTGGCACCTTCATGGCTGGTGCGCGTTGTTTTGCTGTGACGACTGCTATCTTTTTGAAGGTCAGATGACGGTTTTGGACTTGGCTTTTCAATGTGAGCCGTGATTTTAATAATACTTTTTTTAATCAGTTTTTCAATTTCAGTTAAGTATTTTTCTTCTTCTTCACTCACCAATGAAATGGCAATGCCACTTGCTCCTGCGCGGCCTGTGCGGCCAATACGGTGAACGTAGTCTTCAGGCGCACTCGGAATTTCATAGTTAATTACCATAGGTAATTCGCTAATATCCAAGCCCCTTGCTGCTACGTCGGTTGCAACTAAGGTCATGATTTTGCCTGCTTTAAAAGCATCGAGTGCTTCAATGCGCTCTTTCTGCGTTTTATCGCCATGAATGGCATCAGCCGCAATGCCGCTTTTGGCTAGGCTACGGCTCAAGCGGCTTGCCGTGATTTTTGTTTTGGTAAACACAATCACTTGGCTCGTACTTGCCTCTTTAAGTAGCTGAACAAGTAGTGCCTCTTTATCACGTTGCGCAACTTGGTACACTTGTTGTGTCACATTATCATTGGTTGCGTTACTGCGCGCCACTTCAATCAAGGTTGGTTTCGTTAAAAAGTCATCCGATAACTTTTTGATTTCATTTGAAAATGTGGCAGAAAACATTAAATTTTGGCGCTGTTTGGGTAACAGCGCCAAAATGCGTTTTAAGTCGGGCATAAAGCCCATGTCTAACATACGGTCAGCTTCATCGAGTACCAGCATCTGTACTTGATTTAACTGCAAAGTTTTTTGTTCGATATGATCCAGCAGGCGACCAGGCGTTGCGACCAAAACTTCTACGCCGGTTTTTAAGTGCGGCGTTTGGGTTTTAATGTCCACCCCTCCAAACACTACCAACGAGCGTAAAGCAGTATGTTTGGCATACGCTTTTACGCTGGCTTCTACCTGAATAGCCAACTCGCGCGTGGGCGTTAAAATGAGCGCCCGCACAGGGTGTTTAGCAGGTGAAGTGCTGGTGTTGGCTAACGGCAGTAATTTCTGCAACAAAGGCAATGCAAACGCCGCAGTTTTACCTGTGCCTGTTTGCGCGCCTGCCATCACATCGCCCCCAGCCAATGCAACTGGAATAGCTTGCACTTGGATGGGCGTAGGCGTGGTATAGCCAGATTCACTGAGTGCTTTGAGCAACTCAGGCGCGAGGCCCAAGTTATCAAAGTTTAAAAGCTGCGTTACTTCTGTTTCAGAAATTACATTTTCAGTCATGTGTTGAAATTTATCCAATATGAAAATTATGCAAAGCTACGTGGACGACGCGGTGCGCTGCTGCCACCTGCATTTGCATTGCCAAAGCTGCGAGAATCGCTGTGATTACGACCAGCAGGGCGGCTATCTGTTCTGCTATCACGGCGAGCAGTATCTGCACGGCCTTCAAAACGTGCACCTAGCACGCGATTGTCGTTGCGTGGCGCGCTATTTTGGCCATCACGCGGAAACGGTTTTTTGCCAAAAGCAGCGGCATCACCAAAACTGCGGTTTGGCGCAGGTGCGTTTGAGCGTTCAGTATTGGCACGGTCACGACCACCATTGGCATTGCGATCACCAAAACTACGTGGACGGTCACTTGCTGGTCTTTCAGAGCGGTTAAATTCTGGGCGAGGTGCAAACCCTGCTGAATTGCCATTGGCTTCACGCGGAGCAGATTCGCGGTTACCGCGCGTTTCACTACGACCTTCAAAACGGTTTTCATTGCGGCCAAAGCTACGTTCTTCACGTGGTTTAAAACCACCGCGACCACCTGGTGCATGTGAACGCTCATTGCGCGCATTGCGGTCTTGACCGCGTTTGCCACTTGGTGCGTCAGATTTCATTGGGCGTTTTGGCTCAAAGCCTTCAATCACGGCAGCTTCCATACGGTTGCCGGTAAATTGCTCGATTTTGCGTAGCAAATGGCGGTCTACGTTAGAGGCAAATGAAATGGCAATCCCTGTGTTACCAGCACGGCCAGTACGGCCAATACGATGCACGTAATCTTCAGCAAACTTTGGCAAATCGTAATTGATTACGTGTGTAATGCCATGCACATCAATACCGCGCGCAGCAACATCGGTTGCCACTAACACTTTAACGTCACCATGGCGCAGTTTAGTTAAAGTACGGTTACGTGCGCCTTGCGTCATGTCGCCATGTAGGGCAGCGGTTTTGTGGCCAGCAGCATATAAGTCTTCAGCCAATACGTCAGCGTGGCGTTTGGTGCTGGTGAAAATAATCGCTTGATTCACTTCAGGCGCAATTAACAAATGCTCAAGCAATTTGTTTTTGTGTGTCATGTCATCCACATAGTGCAAACGTTGCTCAATGTTGGCATGTTTTTCACGTTGTGCCGCCACTTGAATTGATTTTGGATTTTTCAAGATTTGTTTAGCAATGCGTGCAATGTCACCATCTAATGTGGCTGAGAATAACAACGTTTGGCGCTCAGGCGTCAATTGCTCACAGATACGCTCAACATCAGGTAAAAAGCCCATATCCAGCATGCGGTCTGCTTCATCTAAAATAAGCATTTGCAAGCGAGATAAATCAATGCGGCCGCGCTCCATGTGGTCTAACAAACGGCCAGGGGTGGCGACTAAAATATCTAACGGTTGTGATAATAATTTGTTTTGCAGTGGGTATGGCATGCCACCCACAATGCTTACCGTACGGGCGCGCATATGTTTGCCGTATTTACGGGCAGCTTCATTGACTTGCGCAGCGAGTTCACGGGTTGGCGTTAGCACTAAAATGCGTGGGCCACGGCTTTTTGATTCGTGTGGGGTTGCGAGCAAGTTCAATGCTGGCAACATAAATGCAGCGGTTTTACCTGTACCAGTTTGGGCTGAGGCCATCAGGTCGTGGCCTTCTAATACCACAGGAATTGCCTGCGCTTGCACGGCAGTAGGGGTGGTGTAACCAGACTCTTCAATAGCGCGTAGGATGGCAGGATTTAAATTTAATGATTCAAAAGACAAAGTAGTCCCTTTCAAAAGCTGTTTTTATAAAAAACAATAATAAAGGGCGCGAGTAAATGCATTCTAGTTTGCAGTTGTGTTAAATCAATGACACCACGCAAAAAAACATAACGCAAAAAGCAATTTTTAAAGACTTTAAAATAAATTCTTCAAGCTTTATTTACCAGCGCACGGGCACAGCCGCTAACCAGTAAAAGATAGATTTAATGGAATCAAATCTAAAGAATAGTCACTTCAAAAGTTCACGAGTGACAGAGGGTCAGGGCAATGAATCTAAAACTATAAATTACATTTAAGTTTTAAGTTGTGCGCATTATAGGCACAAATTTAAAATTGTCAAAGGTTTATTGTGGTTAATGTGTTAAAATCGCCGCCTTTCAATGAACTGGCTACAAATATATGTCTCGCAATTTACGTAATGTCGCAATCATCGCCCACGTTGACCATGGTAAAACCACCATGGTGGATAAACTTTTACAACAAGCAGGTACTTTTTCATCCCACCAAGCGGTAACTGAGCGTGTGATGGACAGTGGCGATATTGAAAAAGAGCGTGGTATTACCATTTTGGCTAAAAACACTGCCCTGACTTATGAAGGCACACACATCAATATTGTGGATACACCGGGCCACGCGGACTTTGGTGGCGAGGTTGAGCGTGTGCTGGGCATGGTGGATGGTGTGGTGCTGTTGGTTGATGCGGTTGAAGGCCCAATGCCGCAAACGCGTTTTGTAACGAAAAAAGCTTTGGCACTTGGGTTAAAACCAATTGTGGTCATCAATAAAGTAGACCGTCCTGGTGCGCGTACGGATTGGGTGATTAACCAAACGTTTGATTTATTTGCTAATTTAGGCGCAACGGATGAACAGTTAGACTTTCCGATTGTGTATGCCTCCGCCATTAATGGTTATGCCATGTTAGACATGAACAAGCAAACCGATAACATGCGTGCTTTGTTTGAAACAATTATCAGCTATGTATCACCGCCCGTGGGCGACAGTAGCGCGCCACTACAAATGCAGATTTCAGCGCTGGACTACTCAACTTACACAGGTCGTTTAGGCATTGGCCGTATTACCAACGGTAAAGTGAAACCTGGCCAAGCCGTTGCTGTAATGAATGAAGACAAGCAAATCGCAACAGGTAAAATCAACCAAGTTCTTGGTTTTAAAGGACTTGAGCGCGTACCAGTAGAAGAAGCTGAAGCAGGTGACATTGTCATTATTTCTGGTTTAGATGATATTGGTATCGGCTTTACCGTGTGCGACCGTGAAAATCCAAAAGGCTTGCCGCATTTAGGCGTGGATGAGCCAACCTTGACTATGGACTTTATGGTGAACACTTCACCTTTGGCGGGTACTGAAGGTAAATTTGTCACTAGTCGTCAAATTCGTGACCGTTTAACCAAAGAGTTATTAGTCAACGTGGCATTGCGCGTTGATGAAACTGAAGATAATGACGTATTCCGCGTTTCTGGCCGTGGCGAATTGCATTTAACAATTTTGTTAGAAAATATGCGCCGTGAAGGTTTTGAATTGGCGGTTGGTAAGCCAAAAGTGGTTTACCGTGAAATTAACGGTGAAAAGTGCGAGCCGTATGAAATTTTAACAGTGGATTTAGAAGATGAACACCAAGGTGCGGCCATGGAAGAGCTAGGTCGCCGCCGTGGTGAAATGCAGAATATGGAATCTGACGGCAACGGCCGTACACGTTTGGAGTATCGCATTCCAGCCCGTGGTTTGATTGGTTTTCAAGGTGAATTCTTAACCATGACGCGCGGTACAGGCTTAATGGGTCACGTGTTTGATGAGTACGCACCAGTAAAAGCAGATATGCCAGGCCGCCGTAATGGTGTGTTGATTTCAGCTGAGCATGGCGAAGCGGTTGCTTACGCGCTGTGGAAATTGCAAGACCGCGGAAAAATGTTTTCAGTACCTGGTGATAAATTATACGAAGGTATGATTATCGGCGTCCATAGTCGTGATAACGACTTGGTAGTGAACCCAATTAAAGGCAAACAACTTACCAACGTGCGCTCATCAGGCACTGATGAAGCGGTACGTTTAATTACGCCAATTGCTTTAAGCTTAGAATCAGCCGTTGAGTTTATTGATGATGATGAATTGGTAGAAATCACGCCAAAAACGATTCGTATTCGTAAACGTTTTTTAACAGAAAACGAGCGTAAACGTTCAGGTACTAATAAAAGCTAGTATTAAAAAAATCCTACTTTAAAAAAATCTTAGTATTTAATAGTCTGCTAGTAGTAGGATAAACATAAGCCCAGCGCAAAACGCTGGGTTTTTTATTGCCAAATTTTGCTCCGAATGGGAGTTTTAGCTGATTAAAATTTAAGCATTCAAATGGTGCTTAAAAAGTGCAGATTTTCTACTGAAAACGTAGCGCTTCAATGGGGTTCATGCGGGCTGCTTTTCGGGCGGGATAGTAGCCAAAAAATATGCCGACACTGGCGGCTACGGCAAACGCAATCATTACCGAATAACCAGAAATAACCACAGCCGCTTGCGTAATGGTATTGACGAGCACAGCACTGCTGATGCCAAGAACTAGACCAATTAAACAGCCGATGACTGAAATGACAATTGCTTCAAGTAAAAACTGTAACAAAATGTCGCGCTCTCTGGCGCCAATAGCCATTCGAATGCCAACTTCTCGCGTACGTTCCGTTACAGATACCAGCATGATATTCATAATGCCGATGCCGCCAACCAGGAGTGAAACCGAAGCAATCGCGCCGAGTAACAGTGACATAGTGCGCGTAGTTTCTGCAGCCGAATTGGCTACCGCGGTGAGGTTGCGTACATTAAAGTCGTTGTCCACCCCCTCGCGAATATTGTGGCGCTGTTTGAGTAAGGCGTTAATGCTTTGCTCAACACTTGGCATCAATTCAGGGGTATTTGCCTGCACCATGACTTGCCGCACGCTGCCAGAAAATTGGTTGCCAAGAATTTTGCGCTGTGCGGTGGTGAGTGGCATGATGATGGTGTCATCCTGATCGCGGCCATCCAGACTTTGTCCTTTACGTTTAAGTACGCCGAGTACCACAAATGGGTTTTGTTTGATGCGGATGGTTTTGCCGATGGGGTCAGTGTCGCCAAAGATATTATCTACCACCGTTTTACCTACGAGCGCGACTCGGGTGGCAGAACGCATGTCAGATTCTGAAAATACATAGCCGTCAGCAAGTTCCCACACGCGTACATCTAAGTAACTTGGTGTTGTACCAATAATGCTTGTACTCCAATTGGTATTGCCGTACACCACTTGCGCATTGCCCATGCTAATGGGCGCAACATTGCTTACCCCGTCTAACTCGGCAATGGCATTCGCGTCAGCCACTGTCAGCGTGCTGGTGTTGCCACTGCCTGACCGTGCACCGCCAGAGGTGGATGAGCCTGAAAGCACAATAAAAAGATTGCTGCCCATGGCGTTAATGGATTGTTTCACAGATTCTTGCGCGCCTTGCCCAACGGCCATCATCAGCACCACTGAACCCACGCCAATCACCATGCCCAACATAGTGAGAAACGTACGCATGCGATTGGCACCCATGGCGCGCCAAGCTTCACCTAACATCGCGGAAAACATTAGCTTGTCTCCGCAGCTTCTGTCAGTTGAATCTCTGATTTGCTGCGTTCATCATGCACAATGCGCCCATCTAAAAACCGTACCTGACGGCTGGCATGCGCGGCAATATCAGATTCATGCGTGACTAAAATGATTGAAATGCCCTCAGCATTTAATTCTGAAAAAAGCGTCATAATTTCTTTACTGGTCGCGCTGTCTAGGTTACCTGTTGGTTCGTCAGCCAAAATTAGCCGTGGCCGATTCACCAGCGCACGCGCAATGGCCACGCGTTGCTGCTGCCCGCCTGAAATTTGGTTTGGAAACGAATATAGATGCTGGCCTAAGCCCACTTTTTCTAATAGCGAATTTGCCCGTGCCAAGCGTTCATTTTTGCTGATTTTTGAATAGACTAATGGCAACGCCACGTTATCTAACAGGGTCGTGCGCGAGAGTAAGTTAAAACCTTGAAATACAAAGCCGATGGTTTGGTTACGCACTTGGGCGAGTGCGTTAGCATTAAGCGTTGCTACTGAATGTTCATCTAACAGATATTCACCGCTGGTAGGTTGATCCAAGCAGCCTAGAATGTTCATAAAAGTGGATTTTCCAGAGCCGGATGGCCCCATAATCGCCACAAAGTCACCTGCATCCATCACAAAATTAACATCTTTCAGCACATGGATGGTGCCGGCGATGGTGGTGTAATCTTTGTGCAAATGATGCACTTGCACCAAACGCATTAGAACATCCTAAAGCGCATATTGCTGGTCGGTGTACTCGCAGCAGTTTCGTCAGTTTGGTTTTCGCCCACAATGACTTGGGTATTCACTTTTAGAGTTGGACTGCTGATTTCAGTCGTCCGGCCATCCGAAATGCCAGTTTTCACTTCAATCGGCGTGAGTTTTCCATCAGCAATGATGTAAATCTTACCGCGTGAAATGTCGTCCTGACTGGCCTTTTTTCTGCCACGCATTTGGCCATTATTCGATTGATTCGCGTCAATATTTTTATCTGTACTTGTTTTACCAGCGCTTGCGCTACCGTTTGATTGCGTATCATCCAATTTTGGTTTAAACCGAAGCGCGGCATTGGGCACAAGCAGCACATTATCATGTTTGTTGACCATGATATTCACATAAGCTGTCATGCCAGGCAGTAATATTTGCTCGGGGTTATCTACCGAAACAACAACATTGTAAGTCACCACGTTCGACGTTACCGTTGGGTTGAGGCGCAGTTGTTTGACTACGCCATTAAAACTGCGGTTTGGAAAAGCATCCACATTAAATTTAACGGCTTGCCCCACTTTAATATTACCAATGTCCGCTTCGGCAAAGCTGGTGTCAATTTGCATTTTAGATAAATCCTGCGCAATTTTAATCAGCGTTGGCGTTTGGAAACTGGCGGCAACCGTCTGCCCCACATCCACCACACGGTCTACCACCACACCAGAAACCGGCGAACGTATCACAGAGTAGCTTTGGTTAGTTTTGTCACGCTGCAACTGACCTCGCGCCGTGGCTAATTGTGCGCGGGCAGATTTCAACGCTTGAGTCGCTTGGTCAAGTTCTTGTTTAGAAACATATTCCTGCGCAAAGAGGGTTTGCATGCGGGCTTCATTCGCCTGTGCTAAATCAACGGAGGCCTGAACATTTTGTACCGCACCTTGCGATTGGGCAATTTGCGCGGCAAATAGTGCGTCATCTAACTCAAGTAAGATTTGGCCTTTTTCAACGTGGTCGTTAAAGTCTACATAAAGCTTGCTGACGCGGCCTGAAACCTGGGCGCCTACGCTAATCAGCGTGACAGGGTTTAGCGTGCCATTGGCCGAAACACTTTGTGCCACATCACCTTGCGTGATTGCTTGTGTTCGGTAGCGTTGCTCTAGCGGAACTGTGGTGCGCTTTTGAAAGTAATAATAGCCACCAGCTACTAAACCAATTAACACCGCAAATATAATGATTTTTTTAATGGTTTTTTGCATGCTTATTTTTCCACAGCAGAAGTGGGCAGTGCGCCCGCAGGTAAAGATTGAATCATGGCATATTCGAGTCCGCCAATGGATTGTGCAAGCGTGGCGCGCGCGATGTTCCAATTGAGGGTGGCCTGCACTTGCTGCTGACGCGCACTTGCCAAAGCGCTTTGTGCATTGATAGCGTCAATGATATTGCCAACACCTGCTTTATAACGCCCAAGTGCCACAAGTGACGATTCCGTTGCGCTGCTCACCAGCGCATTTGCCGCAACGATTGATTCATTGGCAGTGCGCAAATTTTGATAAGCGCGCCACACGTCTAATGAGATTTGCAGTTTTAACTGATCACGCTGAGTGGCGCGTAAGTCTGCGCTGGCTTCGGCAGACCGAATTTTGTAAGTAGGCCCATAACCTGCAAATATTGGGATTGAAACGGTGACGCCAAGTGAGGAGTTGCTACCAAAAGCCACTTGGCTGCCATCTTGTAGGTTGTTGGATAGCGCCACTGAAACCGTTGGTTTTGCGGCTGCACGGTTGGCATCAATACTAGCTTGAGCCGCTTTTAACTGTGCTTCACTCGCCAATAAATCAGGGCGGCGAACGCGCGCTTGTTCAATCAGCGCGTTAATGTCTTCAGTAATATGTTGTCCGGGTTGTATGGAACTGCTTGCTGCCAGTTTAACTGATTGATTGGCTTCCAACCCCATCACGTTGGCGAGTGTGCCGTAGGCGGTTTTTAAAGCACCTTCAGCACTGATTCTTGACAGCGTATTTTGTGCCCAAAGTGTTTGCGCCTGCAATTTATCGGCTGGGGTTGAAACGCCGGCTTTATAACGTGCTTCAGCCGCTTTAAAGCTTTCTTCGCTGGCGTGTTCTGATGTAATGGCGGCTTCAAGGGCTGCTGCATTGGCCTGCGTTTGATAATAAGCTTGAATTGCACTGAGCAATACAGTTTGAACCACACTATTTTGTGTGGCACTGGCCGCGAATAATAATTGGCGCGCATTTTCAAGATTGGCATCGCGATTGCCAAAATCATACAGCAGGTAAGACGCCACAATATTATTGCTTAGATTGCTGTACGGGTTATTGCGGGCAATTTGTTCAGGTAAGGCAACATTTAAATTGGCAGAGACGTTGTCATTGACCGTTGGAAAATACGCAGATTTTGCAATACCAAGTTGTGCCGCCTGTACACGTGCGCTTGCATAAGCACTGCGGGTTTGCGGGTTGTTGCACAAGGCGGCCTCAGCTACATCGGCTAATGTGAGTGCTTGGTCATAAGTGCGAATTTTACAAGCGGTGTCTTCTATATAACCAGCAGGGATAGCGGGCGGTAATTGTGCATCTGTGTTGAGTGGGTCATTAGTACGATACCAAATAGACTCTTCAGCCAGACTTGGAGTCGAGTGCCAGAACATTAAATTGGCAAAACACAGTACCAATATATGAAAGATGGATGAACTTTGTGGGCGAATGAAAGTTGGCATTTGCTCTGATATTAGGCGATGTGAGGTTTTAATACTCGCTAGAAAAGACAAGATGCGCTAACGTTAGTTCGGCATCTGGTTTCATTCTAACATGCATCTTCAGTCTAACGGCTTAGATTCAAAAATGAAAATCGTGAAGTGTTAATATAAAAAAATATCAACAATGCTGGAGTGACACACGAAGTGTGAAATAAGTGAAAGGCTCAATACAACAAGGCAGACGTTAAATCTGCCTTTAAAAAAAGACCCTTGAAATTTCGTAATTTGTAGGCCTACCAAATCTTGGATTTATTTTTCAGCGTTTCTCGCATCCTCATCCATGTGGCGTTTGAAATAAAATCCAAACCACACCACCATGCCTAAAATAAATACAATCACAGCGAGACTCTGCAGACCATAATCAGTAGAAAGTAAATTTGTAAGTAATTGCATAATGCTAACTCCTCTAGGCTAAATTAACAGAAAAACTTATAAAATGCTCTGTTGTCATCAATATGCTCCTGTCATAGGAATGTAGTATTGATAAAAATCAAAAGGGAGTTAAATAAAATCTAGAGGCATTATTAACAAATAAAATACTTTCGTATTTTAGGTTATTTAGTAGGCTTTTAAATTGCACCCAAAAGCGATTAAATCACGCGAGAAAATTTTATTGCCCTGAGAGCCTTTATTTATAAGGCTCTCAGGGCATCGAAAAAGGTTGCGCTTGATTTTTAGTGAAAAACTAGGTTTTTTGAAGTGTTGTGAGGTGTTGAATGGGCTTGGGAAGTCGCGTTATTTAAACTGATTTAGCTATAGAAAATTTCAAGTCCGAAAAATTAATCCTCTCGCCCCAATACGCGATTTTTTGCTTTGTGCGAGGCTATTATATTTTTGGCGATGAGCGGTAATAGGCCGACAAATATCAGGATAAAAATTAAAGCAGCGCCACCGACAATAAATTTTGGTACGTATTTTAACCAATTAGCGTATTGTTGCTGGTTAGGGAGTAAATCTAGCAGACGTATCATGCCGATGGCATAGCCCAGTAGCATGGCCCATGCAGCATCTGTCATGCGGCTTTGCTCAAACCACAACCCAGCTAAGTAAATCAGCCAGATACATGCAAGTAAATAGGCAATGCCGCGAAAGCTATATGACTGAAATACCGCGCTATGCATCACTAAAGTGAAAAACCAGACGATGATTAAAAAGATAATCCATAGCGCTTTGAGCATACCTCTATGCCTTATTCAACGCCCTGGCTCGCCAAGTAATCTTCGTAATTGCCGGTAAAATCAACAATACCATCGGCTTTAATTTCAATGATGCGTGTGGCGATGGAACTTACAAATTCGCGGTCGTGGCTGACAAAAAATAACGTGCCTTTGTATTTGTCTAGCGCGGTGTTGAGTGCTTCAATCGACTCCATGTCCATGTGGTTGGTGGGTTCATCCATCAGCATCACATTGGTTCTAGCCAACATCATTTTGCCGTAAAGCATGCGACCTTTTTCTCCGCCAGAAAGTACTTTGACAGATTTTTTGGTGTCATCACCACCAAATAATAACCTGCCTAACATGCTGCGTACCACTTGGTCGTCGTCACCGGGCTGTCTGAATTTGGTCATCCATTCAAATAAATCTTCGCCATCTTCAAATTCGTATTCGTGGTCTTGCGCAAAGTAGCCGATATTGGCTTTTTCTGCCCATTTTACTTCGCCGTGATTAGGCTGTAGGTCGCGTGCTAAACAGCGTAAAAAGGTGGTTTTACCAATGCCGTTTTCCCCGATTATTGCGACTTTTTCGCCGGCTTCAAACATCATATTCACGTCGTTGAATAACAGTTTGTCAAAGCCGTGGCTGAGTTTTTTTAGCTCCACTGCATTACGATGCAGTTTGTCGCGCTCGTCATATTCAAAACGAATAAAGGGATATTGGCGGCTAGAAGGCTTGAATTCTTCAATTTTAATTTTATCAATTTGCTTGGCGCGGCTGGTGGCCTGCTTGGCTTTAGAGGCGTTGGCAGAAAAGCGGCGCACAAAGTCTTGTAAGTCAGCAATCTGTTGTTTGGCCTTGGCGTTGTCTTTGGCTTGTTGCGCGCGCGCCTGTGTGCTGGCTTCCATATAATCATCATAATTACCGGGGTATACCGTAATTTTGCCGTAATCCATGTCGCACGTGTGCGTGCAGACTTGGTTTAAAAAGTGGCGGTCATGCGAGATGATAATCATGGTGCAATCACGGTTATTCAACACGTCTTCCAGCCAGCGAATGGTGTTGATATCCAAGTTGTTGGTTGGCTCATCGAGCAGCAGAATATCTGGGTTGGCAAATAGGGCTTGCACCAGCAAAACACGCAATT
>ERZ795044.2015-NODE-2015-length-17951-cov-6.162383_pt1 | contig 17951 bp, 19 predicted proteins | sample MGYA00375128_ERZ795044 | MGnify/ENA primary metagenome ERZ795044 (study PRJEB30173, sample SAMN05720213) | anaerobic digester metagenome | isolation source: active sludge of municipal wastewater-treating anaerobic digesters | place: USA | collected 2014-12-22 ... | reverse complement strand
ACCGAAAAACTTTTGGCCACATTGGCTGACCCCGCATGGCCCGAACGCGAGGGGGCGTGGGACAGTGCGCAGGCGTTGATGCGGGTGCGCTGGCCTTGGGCGAATATCGTGCTGCGCCATCTCGCCAAGCCCGAAAAGCCCGAACGCTGGCTGTTCGCACGGCTGCCCGAATGGGAGGAGGCCGCGCCGCGCACCCCGCCGCGGGTGGTGACGTTAAACCCCGATGCGGTGCAGGAGCAACTCGCATCCCTCGTCGGCAACGGCGCCGAAACGCGGCAGGGACAGCGCGACTTTGCGCAGGCCGCCGCGCGCATCTTTGCGCCCCGCGCGCGCAAGGGCGAACCCAATATGGTGCTGGCAGAGGCGGGAACCGGGATCGGCAAGACGCTCGGCTATCTCGCGCCTGCATCGCTCTGGGCGCGCGACGCCGACGGTGCGGTGTGGATTTCGACCTTTACCAAGGCGCTGCAGCGGCAATTGGTGCGCGAGGCGCGGCGGATCTATCCCGACCCCGAAAGCTTCAAACAGAAGGTCGTGGTGCGCAAGGGCCGCGAAAATTATCTCTGCCTGCTAAACCTTGAAGATGCCTTGCAAGGCGGCTTTGCCGGACGGGCGGCGACATTGGCGCATCTGGTGGCCCGCTGGGCCGCCTATAGCAGCGACGGCGATATGATCGGCGGGGATTTGCCCGGCTGGCTGCCCACGCTGTTCCGCCGTAACGGATCGACCGCACTGACCGACCGGCGGGGCGAGTGCATTTATGCCGGATGCCCGCATTACAAGAAATGCTTCATCGAACGGGCGGCACGCGCCTCGGTGCAGGCGGATATCGTCATCGCCAACCATGCGCTGATGATGGTCAACGCCGCACGCGGCCGCGACGAGGTCAGCCGCCCGACCCGGATCATCTTTGACGAAGGACATCATCTGTTCGACGCCGCCGATTCGATGTTCGCCGCCGCGCTGACCGGACAGGAAACGGTCGAAATGCGCCGCTGGGTCATCGGGCCGGAAGGCAAGGCGCGGGGACGCAGGCGCGGGTTGGCGGCGCGGCTGGCCGATGTCGCATCCTATGACGAAGAAGGCGGCCTCGCGATCGAAATGGCGCGCATCGCGGCCGAAGCCCTGCCCGGCGAGGGCTGGCTGGGCCGCGTTGCCGAAGGGGTGCCTTCGGGGCCGGTCGAGCGGCTGTTGCACGCGATAAGGACCATGGTGTTCGCGCGCGACGAGAGCAATCTGGCCGAAAGCGGCTATGGTCTGGAAACCGAACTGGCCGACCCGCCCCCTGCGGTGGTCGATGCGGTTGCCGATACGCAGGTTGCGCTGGAGGCGCTGGCCCGCCCGCTGACTTTGCTGGGCGCGCGGCTAGAGGCGATGATTGCCGATCCGCCGGACTGGCTGGACGGCGGCGCGCGGGCGCGGGTCGAAGGTGCGATGGCGAGCCTCGGCTGGCGCATCGATACCGTGCGGGCGTGGATTTCGATGCTGGCGCGCGCGGTTGGCCCCGTCGATGCGGACTTTGTCGACTGGCTCGCCATCGACCGCTTTGAAGGGCGCGACATGGATATCGGGATGCACCGCCATTGGCTCGACCCGATGAAGCCAGTGGCCGAAATCGTCCTGAAGCCCAGCCACGGCGTGCTCGCGACCTCGGCCACATTACGCAGCGGCGGCGACTGGGCCAATGCCGAGGCGCGGACCGGTGCGGTGCATCTGGACCACTCTGCCGAACATTTTAGCGCAACCAGCCCCTTTGACTATGCCGCGCAGGCCGAGGTGTTGATCGTCACCGATATCAAGCGCGGGGATATGGCGGCGCTGGCGGGGGCCTATGCCGCGCTGATCGGGGCTTCGGGGGGCGGTGCGCTCGGCCTGTTCACCGCGATCCGGCGGCTGCGGTCAACCTATGCGCGGATCGCCGACCGGCTGGCGCGCGATGGCCTGCCGCTTTATGCGCAGCATATCGACCCCATCGACACCGGCACGCTTGTCGATATTTTCCGCGACGATCCGCACGCCAGCCTGCTGGGCACCGATGCCTTGCGCGACGGCGTGGACGTCCCCGGCGCATCGCTGCGTCTGGTGGTGATGGAGCAGGTCCCCTGGCCCCGCCCCGACATTTTGCACCGCGCGCGGCGGCTGTCCTATGGCGGCACCGATTATGACGACCGCATCATCCGCGCAAAGCTGGCGCAGGCCTTTGGCCGGCTGATCCGCAGCGCGGGGGACAAGGGGCATTTCGTGCTCCTGTCGTCGGCCGTGCCGTCGCGGTTGCTCACCGCCTTTCCGGCGGGAACCAGCATAAGGCGCGTCACATTGGAACAGGCGGTGGCGGCGATAAAATCAGGTCTTTCCCCCGTAACAAATATCCGGCAGGACGATGCAAACACCCTGCAAGAAGGTAATCCGATTTGACGCTGACCCTGACCCTGTTCCGCCATGCCAAATCGAGCTGGGACGACACGATCCCGCGCGATTTCGACCGACCGCTGAACAAGCGCGGTGAAAAGGCGGCGGTGACCATGGGCAAATGGGTCAAGGAAAACGGCCTGACATTCGACCATGTCGTCGCCAGCCCTGCCGTCCGCGTCATCGACACCATCGACCAGTTCGTCAAAGGTACAGGCGAACGCATTGACGCGACATGGGACCGGCGGATCTACCTCGCCTCGTCCGCCACGCTGATGGACGTGCTGCGCGACCAGTCCGACGACTATAAGGATGTGCTGATGGTCGGGCATAATCCGGGGATGGAAGATCTGGTCTTCGACATCGTCCCTGATGACGGCAGCTCGCCCTTGCGCGATCTGGTGTGGGAAAAATACCCTACCGCCGCGATTGCGCGGATGGAACTCGACATCGATAGCTGGGCCGATATTGACCGCAAATGCGGGAAGCTGACCCACTTCATCCGCCCCCGCGACCTCGACGCCGAACTGGGACCCGAGGACGAATGACGCCGATACACTGGCGCAAGGCCGGACCCGACGACGCGGCAGCGCTCGCCTATCTGGGTGCGGCGACCTTCCTTTCGACCTTTGCCTTTGACCATCCGGGCGGGCCGCTGATCGAACATCTCGATGCAGAGCATAGCGCCGCCTATTACGCGGAAAAGTTGGCGCGCGAAGATGTCGATATCGTGCTGGGCGAAACGCCGCTGGGCGCGCCAGTGGGCTACGCCCTTCTTATGTCCCCGGAACATCCGCAGTTCCAGCGGGAAGGGGATTGGGAACTGAAACGCTTTTACCTGCTCGGACCCTGGCAGGGCGGCGGCAATGGCCGGGACCTGATGGCACAAGCCATCCAGGTCGCCCGCGACCGCGGGGCCCAGCGCCTGCTGCTCGCCGTCTATGAAAGCAACACCCGCGCGATCGCCTTTTATGAGCGGGCGGGGTTCGTCCATATCGGCGAGACGGTGTTCATGGTCGGCGATGTCGCGTTTCAGGACCGGGTGTATGCGAAGGATCTCGCGGGGTGAGATTTGGGAGTTGGTCGCAAAGATGCTGTTTTGGATTCGCTAGAAGGAAGAAGGGTAGAAGGAAGAAGGCGTTGCGCACAAGGTGCAGGTTGGAGGGTAAGCTTGCCTTTGCGTTCTAAAATACCCTTGCCTTTCCTATCAAAAAGCCGAGTCACCCTGAACTTGTTTCAGGGTCTTAGTTTTCAACGTTGAAGGAATAAGACCCTGAAACAAGTTCAGGGTGACGATGCGGAAAAGAGGAGGGCGCAGCGAGCCCTCAGGCCGCCTGAAGCGCGGCGTTCAGACGGTCGCGGACGGCGCGCAGGGCGGATAGGTCGACCGCAATGCCCGCAACAGGCGCGGGTGCAGCCACGGGCGCAGGCGCAGCTTTTGCGCCGCCCGATGTGAGATATTTCCGCGCACCCTTGATGGTATAGCCTTCGCTGTGCAGCAGGCGGTGGATGGTGTGCAGCAATGCCACATCCTCCGGCCGGTAAAGGCGGCGCCCGCCGGCACGTGTCAGGGGTTTCAGCATCGGGAACTGTTCTTCCCAATAGCGCAATATATGGGTGCGTACGCCAAGCGCCTCGGCCATTTCACCAATGGTGCGAAAGGCGTCCGCAGACTTTTCCGTCATGGCGCTTTACTTGACCTTTTGCCGCATACCCTGGCTGGCGCGGAAGGTCAGCACGCGGCGCGGGGTAATCGGCACTTCGATACCGGTTTTGGGGTTGCGTCCGATGCGCTCGCTCTTGTCGCGCAACACAAATGTGCCGAAGCCGGAAATTTTGACATTTTCACCGTCGAGCAGTGCGGTCGTCATATGACCGAGAATCGATTCAATCATCGCGGCGGCATCGGTGCGTGACAGACCAACTTGTCTGTTAAGCACTTCGGCCAAATCTGCGCGCGTCAATGTACCTGCATCTGCCATTGTACCGTCTCCCGACGTGCGACCCGTCTGTTGAGAAGCAACAGTTATATAACAAAAATATGGAGTTGTAAAACGGCGATCGTCGAAAAAATGTCCTACATTCGGACGACAGAGGCGCCCCATGTAAAGCCGCCGCCCATGGCTTCGAGCACGACGATGTCATCCGGCTTGATCCGCCCGTCGCGCACCGCGACATCGAGCGCCAGCGGAACGGACGCTGCCGACGTGTTGGCGTGCTGGTCAACGGTCAGCACGACCTTGGCCGGGTCGAGGCCCAGTTTCTTTGCCGTCGCGTCAATGATGCGCGCATTGGCCTGATGCGGCACGACCCAGTCGACATCGGATGGCGCGAGTCCTGCGGCTTCCAGCGTTTCGTTCATCACGCTGGCGAGATTGGTGACCGCATGGCGGAATACCTCGCGGCCCTTCATGCGCAATTTGCCGACGGTGCCGGTCGTCGACGGTCCACCATCGACATAGAGAAGCTCGTTATGCTGGCCATCGGCGTGCAACCGCGTGGCAAGCGCACCGCGTGTGCCGACCTCCGCGCTGAGCACCACGGCACCTGCGCCATCGCCGAACAAAACGCAGGTCGCGCGGTCTTCCCAGTCGAGAATACGGCTGAAGGTTTCCGCGCCAATCACCAGCGCATTTTTGGCCGATCCGGCGCGGATCATGCTTTCGGCGACCGAAAAGGCATAGAGAAAGCCCGAGCACACCGCCGCCACATCAAAGGCGACACCGCCGTTGCAGCCCAGTGCATGCTGCACGATGGTGGCCGATGCGGGGAAGGTCTGGTCCGGCGTTGCTGTTGCCAAAATGATGAGGTCGATGTCCGCCGCCGTCATCCCCGCCGCATCCAGCGCGTTGCGCGAGGCGAGCGTGGCGAGGGTTGCGGTTGTTTCGTCGGGCTCGGCAATATGGCGGAACTTGATTCCCGTGCGCTCGACAATCCATTCGTCCGAGGTATCGACGCGTGCGGCCAGCTCGGCATTGGAAACACGGTGGCGCGGCAAGGCCGATCCAGTGCCCTTGATAACGGCGCGAAGTGCGGTTTCTGTCACCCGATTTGCACCCGGGCCAGATCCTGCGCAATGCGCGCGGTGATATCTTCTTCAACCAGCCGTGCGGCCACTTCGACCGCATTGGCGACGCCCTTGCTGGTGGCGCTGCCATGGCTTTTGACGACGACGCCGTTCAGCCCCATGAACACCGCGCCATTATGGTTGTTGGGATCAAGATGGTGGCGCAGCAATTCGGTCGCGGGACGCGATACCAGAAAGCCGAATTTCGACCGCAGCGAGCTGGTGAAAGCGCGGCGCAGCAGATCGGTCACGAAACGGGCCGAACCCTCAATAGCCTTCAACGCGATATTGCCGGAAAAACCGTCGCAGACCACCACATCGCATTCGCCGCGGTTGATCTTGTCGGCTTCGATAAAGCCCTGAAAATCCATGTGCAGACCGCTGGCGTCACGCAGATATTGCGCCGCGTCGCGCAGCTCGTCCGTGCCCTTCATCTCTTCGGTGCCGATATTCAGCAACCGTACCTTGGGCTGTTCAAAGCCGAAGATGATCCGCGAATAGGCAGCGCCCATGACCGCAAATTGCGCCAGATTCTTGGCATCGCAATCGGTGTTGGCACCCAGATCGAGCACCACCACATCGGTGTCTTTCAATGTCGGAAGCAAAGCGGCGAGCGCGGGGCGGTCGATTCCGGGCATGGTGCGCAAGGCAAGTTTGGACATGCCCATCAGCGCGCCGGTGTTGCCCGCGCTGACCGCAGCGCTGGCCTGGCCTTCCTTGACCGCGTTGATCGCGAGACCCATGGAGCTTGTCTTGGCTTTGCGCAGCGCCTGGCTGACCTTGTCGTCGCCGGTGACGACGTCTTCTGCGTGCAGGATTTCGGACGCAGCGCGCAAATTGGGGTGGTTGTCGAGCGCAGCCTTGATCTTGGGCTCGTCACCCACCAGCAGAAATTTGAAACTGTCGTGCCGGTGCCGTGCCAATGCCGCGCCTGCCAGCATGACAGGCACGCCTTCGTCGCCGCCCATCGCGTCTATGGCGATACGCGGTTTCATCGACACCAGCAATTCTCCCGATTAAGGATTAGGCGACCGCTACCACTTCGCGGCCGTTATAATGGCCACAGGCATCGCACATATGGTGCGGACGCTTCAGTTCGCCACAATTTGCACATTCCTGGAATGCGGCAACTTTAAGCGAATCATGGCTGCGGCGCATACCGCGCTTCGAAGGGGACGTTTTTCTCTTGGGGACAGCCATCTCGGCACCTGTTCCATTTCAAAATCAATAAGTTCTGGCGCATGATAGGTCAAAAGGCAGGTCGTGGCAAGCAATCGCCAGAATCGGCCTTCATAAACCGCACATGTCCGTGTGAGCGGCGCGCTATACCGCTTTTTCTGTGCTTTGCAAGCCGAGAGATAGCAGTTAAGCGGATGCATCGAACAGGGAGAGTATAGATGCTGAGTTTACCCGTCACACTGACCATTGCCGCCGGCGCTGCTTTTGTGAACATCTGGCTGATGGTCCGCTGTGGCCAGGCCCGCACCAAAGAGAGCGTTTCCATTGGCGATGGAGGCAACGAATTTGTCATCCGCCGGATGCGCGCGCACGCCAATTTCGTTGAAAGCGCACCCTTTGTGCTCATCCTTCTGGCCGCGCTGGAACTGACACAGGGCACCAGCAACTGGCTGTGGGGTATCGGCATTGCCTATATCGTCGGACGGCTCGCCCACGGCCTCGGCATGGATGGCGGCGCCTTCGGCAAGGGCCGGATGGTCGGCACGCTGATCACCATGCTGACGCTGCTCGGCCTTGCCGGCTGGGCCTTGTGGACGGTCTACGCGACCGTCCTCTGAATAGAATCAGCGCGCGGCCAATATATCGTCGGCGACGAACATATTGGTCTTGCGTTCATAGCCGAACTGGCTCGTCGCGCCATGCCCCGGAATGAAGGTCACATCATCGCCCAGCGGCCATAGCTTCTGGGTGATGGCGTTGATCAGGTCCGCATGGTTCCCGCGTGGGAAGTCCGTGCGGCCAATCGACCCCTGAAACAATACGTCGCCCACAATCGCCAGACGGCTGGGCGCGTGGTAGAATACGACATGGCCCGGCGTGTGCCCGGGGCAGTGAATGACGTCGAGCGTCAGATTGCCGACCGTTACCGTGTCGCCATCCTTCAGCCAGCGGTCCGGCTCGAACGTATGCGCCTCCATTCCCCAGCGCGGTCCGTCGTCGTCCAGCTGGGCGATCCAGAAACGGTCTTCCTCATGCGGCCCCTCGATCGGCAGGCCGAGTTCCTGCGCCAGCATGCCAGTCTGCCCGCAATGGTCGAGATGGCCGTGCGTCACCAGCAGCTTTTCCAGCTCCACCCCCGTCTGCGCCACTGCGGCCTTCAGCTTGGGCAAATCGCCGCCGGGATCGACCAGCGCCGCCTTGTTGGTTTCGGTGCACCAGAACAGCGTACAATTCTGCTGAAGAGGGGTTACCGGAATGATGGCGGCTTTCAGGGGCGGCTGCTTGCCGCCGGGGGAAGTTACTGTGGTCATATCCGCCTATGTGGCGAAGCAGCGACGGGCTTGCAAGCCTTCACAGCCGCCGCCCTGCCCAGACCACGCGCCCGATCACCGCAACGGCGGTGCCTTTGACGTCGGGCCAGTCGGGATAGGCGGGGTTATCCGACAATATCGACAGCCGCCCCGCCGGACCCAGCGCCAGCCGTTTGACCATCAGCACATCGTCCAGCCGGATCACATGGATACCGTCGCGCAAACCGGTGGCGGTGGCCCGCCGGTCGACCATGATATCGTCCCCGTTGTTCAGCGTCGGTGCCATGGAATCGCCGTCGACACGGATCAGCGACAGGCTCGCCGGGTCCAGCCCCTGTTTGCGCAGCCATTTTTCGTCAAAGCCGATCTTGCCCGCCAGCGTTTCCCCTTCATTGATGGCACCCGGTCCTGCAGAAGCCCCGACCGCCAGCTTGGGTATCAGGCGCATTCCGGCCTGCGCTGGCGGGGGTGCGATACCTCCCAAGAGATGTTCCTCCACGCCGAAAAAACGCGCCAATATTCCGCGTTCTATTTCGGGCAGGCGCTTGGGTGTGCCGCGCTTGATATATTGCTGAATATAGGCCGCATTTCGCCCGATCAGCTTTGAAAGGCGGGCATAGTCCTGCCCGCTTTCCATGATCAGGCGATGCAGAACTGCTCGGGGTTCTTCATCAACCATATTTGCTCCACATCGGAAGGAAATTTCCTAGACTTGTAGGATTTCTCCTATCACAAATGTTCTATATTTGTTCCATTTGATTCGGGCAAGGAAAACCCGGTCGCACTCGGAGGAGAATCCATGCACATCAACCGCCTCGTAGAATGTTTCCTGCGCGAAAAAGGCATCGCGCCCACCAAATTGGGCCGCCTGGTCGCCCGCGACCCGCGGCTGGTGCTCGACATGCGCATGGGCCGGGAATTTCGCCCCGAAATGGAGACAAAAATACGGCGCTACATCGCCGCCAACGCGCCCAGGCTCGAAAGCGGCAAGGATGTGCCCGCATGACGTGCCAAAGACGGCTGCTGCGCGAACTGGACCGGCTTCTGCCCGGCGGCCAATGGCGCGTGGTGCAGGAACGGCCATGGTTCAGCCTGACCTTTTCCGGCGTACAGATGACCCTATCCTGCACACCGGCCCCTGGGCGCGGGCCGCAAGAGGTTGCAGCGATATTGGAGGCTCATGAATTCACCCTGCCCGGCCGGATCGTGGCCGACATCGCGGTCGAAGAGGCTGACGGGGGATTGGTCGTCGTGCTGTTGGTGCTGGAAGGATAGGGTGGGATTTTTTCGGCAGAAGGAAGAAGGGGGCATTTTTCCCGGCTCCGTCACCCTGAATTTCGAAGCCCCCGTCACCCTGAACTTGTTTCAGGGTGACGGGTAGTGGCAAGTCGTGTTTCTACTTCCCTTCTTCCTTTTGACGAAAGAATCAAAACCTTCCTCCCCCGAAACCCGGCTTGCATTGCCGCACATAGTTGGCCAGTCTGGCCCCGGGATAAATCGGGTGGGGCCATGGCGTTACGTATAAGTGCAGCTGTCGAACGCTGGCCTGTTGCAGGGCAATTCATCATCGCACGTGGCGCCAAGACCTATGTCGATGTGCTGGTCGTCGCGGTCAGCGACGGGGCGCATTTCGGCCTCGGGGAGAGCACGGCGATCTATTATAATGGCGAAACGGCGGAAAGCTGCCTTGCCGAGGTGGAGGCTGTGCTGCCCCAGCTGGAGCCTATGAACGCGGATGCGGCGCGCGAAGCGGTGCAGATTTTGCTCCCTCCCGGTGCGGCGCGTAATGCGCTGGATTGTGCGCTGTGGGATCTGGCGGCCAAAGCGGCGGGCGTGCCCTTGTGGCGTTATGCCGGTCTGTCGGCTGCGCCTGTGCCGCTGGTGACGGCCTTTACCATTTCGCTCGGCGAACCGGCGGTAATGGAGGCGGACGCCGCCAGGGCCGCCGCGCGCGGATTTGGCCTTTTGAAACTGAAACTGACGGGTGAAGGCGATATTGCCCGCGTCGCCGCCGTCCGGTCCGGAGCGCCCCATGCGCGCCTGATTGTCGATGCCAATGAAAGCTGGGGCGATCTGGATATCGCGGCGGAGGCTGCGGCTCTGGCGGCATTAGGCGTGGAGATGATCGAGCAGCCCGTCGCCGCAGGACAGGACGCGCTGCTGGCCGAAGTGCGTGCGCCGTTGCCGTTGCTGGCGGACGAAAGCTGCCACAGTGCCGCCGATGTCGCGCGGCTGGCGCCCTATTATGACGGGGTGAATATCAAGCTCGACAAGGCAGGGGGCCTGACCGAGGCGTTGAAGATTGCCGACGCCGCGCAGGAACGGGGGCTGAAGGTCATGGTCGGCTGTATGCTGTGCACCAGTCTTGCAGTTGGCCCGGCCTTTCTGGTCGCGCAACGGGCGGACTGGGTGGATCTGGATGGACCGGCGCTTCTTGCCGAAGACCGGCCCGACCATTTCGGCTTTACAGGCGGGACAATCGCCCCGCCCGCACGCTTTTTATAGGCTGACTTCAGCAACCTTGTCCTTGTAATCTTCCTTGGGATCGATCCCGAGCAGCATCTTGATACCCGCAACAACGCTCGACGCGTCAATCCAGATTTCGGCATTTTCCGGCTCAAGGCGGATCAGCGCGATTTTGGGATCGTCCTTGCCGTCATACCATGCCGCGACAAAACGGTTCCACAGCCGGTCAATGATGGCAGGGTCCCGCGTCGTGGTCAGCGTGCCGTGCACGGTCGCCCAGACATCATGACCCTTGGACGTGAAATGCGCCATGGCGCGTGAGTCCTGGTTGATCTTTTGGTAAAGCCCGTTTTCGGTCGAGGTGAAAAACCAGATCGGGCCGCTGTAGAGATTGCCCTCCAGCCCGGCATCGTCGAGCTGCGCCGTCATCGGCCGCGCATGGCCATCTTCGCCCTCGGCAAGGCCCAGAAACATCGTCCGGTCAGACTTCAGCGCCTTCCAGAATTTTTCCTTGATTTCGGTATGGTTCGTCATTGCATGTCTCCTTTGGATGAAAGGAAACATGCAATTCAGACTGGTGTTCCGTGACTGTCGGAATTTCGGCCTATCTGATAGCTTTAGAAGGCGTCGAGATATTCAATGTCCGGTGCAGATGCCATGCAGGGTCCGAGCTTGAGGCCGGCAGCCCGAAAATATTCGGTGTTGCCATGCGCTTCCAGCGCGGCCTGATCGACATAGCGTTCCAATACCTTGTAGACCTGTGGATTTGATCTGGACTGGGTCAGCGAATAAAATTCGTTGCCCGGCTCATTGGCACGCACGGCCGCCGCCAACTCGGCAAATACCGCTTCAAATTCGCTGTTCTTGCCTTCGGCGACGGTCAGGGTCGCAATGATTCCTATGGCAGCCATTTTATCTTCCTTTCCGGAAATCAGAATATCTCGAACAGTCCAGCTGCGCCCATGCCGCCGCCGACGCACATGGTGACGACGCCATATTTGGCCCCGCGGCGTTTGCCTTCGATCAGGGCGTGGCCAGTGCAGCGCGCGCCGGTCATGCCATAGGGGTGGCCGATCGAGATCGAGCCACCGTTGACGTTCAGCAGTTCATTCGGAATGCCGAGCTTGTCGCGGCAATAAAGCACCTGCACGGCGAAGGCTTCGTTCAGTTCCCAGATGCCGATATCGTCCATCTTCAGGCCAAAACGCTGCAGCAGTTTCGGAATTGCGTAAACAGGGCCGATGCCCATTTCGTCGGGCTCGGTTCCGGCGACGGCCATGCCGACATAGCGGCCCAGCGGATTGAGGCCCTTCTTTTCGGCAACCTTGGCTTCCATCAGCACGCTGGCCGACGAGCCGTCGGACAATTGGCTGGCGTTACCGGCGGTGATGGTCATGTCGGGACCAAGCACCGGCTGGAGCGCTTGCAGTCCGGCCAACTGGGTGTCGGCGCGGTTGCCTTCGTCCTTGGCGATGGTGACTTCCTTCTGGGTGACTTCGCCGGTTTCCTTGTTGGTCACATTCATGGTGGTGGTGACGGGCACGATTTCGGCGTCGAAATAACCGGCAGCCTGCGCAGCGGCGGTGCGCTGCTGCGACTGGAGAGCATATTCGTCCATCGCGTCGCGGCTGATATTATAGCGCTTGGCAACCACTTCGGCGGTCTGCAGCATTGGCATGTAGACATTCGGGTGCATCGCGATCAGGTCGCGGTCGGGGGCAACGCGCATTTCCTTGGTCTGTACGAGGCTGATCGAATCCTGGCCACCGGCGGCCATGATGTCGACATTGTCGACGATGATCTGCTTGGCGGCAGTAGCGATGGTCATCAGGCCCGACGAGCATTGGCGGTCCATGGACATGCCCGATGTTGTGATCGGCAGGCCGGCGCGCAAAACGACCTGACGTGCGATGTTGCTCGATTGCGTGCCCTGTTGAAGCGCTGAGCCCCAGAGGACGTCGTCAACTTCGCCGCCTTCAATACCGGCGCGCTCCACAGCGGCCTTCAGGGAATAGCTGCCCAGTGTCGCGCCGGTGGTGGCGTTGAAGCCGCCACGATAGGCTTTGCCGATGGCGGTACGGGCGGTGGAAACGATAACTGCGTCACGCATGGGAGTAGTTCCTTAAATTGAAGATTATACGAAAAACTGGCTGATCCATTCGGCCTGAAGCGCGGGCTTGTCCTCGCCTTCAATCTCGACGGTGAATTCAAGCGTCTGCTGCCATTGGCCGGGACGCTTTTCGACAAGCTCAAGCAGCTTGAAATGGCCGCGTACCCGCTTGCCGGAACGGACAGGCGCGAGGAAACGGGTTTTGTTGCCGCCATAGTTGACGCCCATCTTGACGCCTTCAACGCGCGGGGTGTCCGACTTTGCGGACATGACGGGGAAAAGCGACAGCGTCAAAAAGCCATGGGCAATGGTCCCGCCAAAGGGGGTCATCTTGGCCATTTCTTCGTTGACGTGGATGAACTGGTGGTCGCCGGTGGCGTCGGCGAATTTGTTGATCATTTCCTGATCGACCAGGATCCATTCGGATGTACCGATTTTCTCGCCCACTTTGGTGGCGAGTTCGGCGGGGGTTATGGTGGTCATGGGCATTCCTCCTAAGGTCAATTTTGCCCTATCGTGGCCCGATTGGCGGCGTATTACAACCCCTGCGCTTTTGCCGTTACGGCATGCTTGGCTGTGGCGGCGGAGGGGGAAGCCTGTGAATATGAACGCGCGCAGGATTGGTTATCGCGTGTGGATTTCCGGTATCTCCGTGATTCTCCAAACCCGTCACCCTGGCCTACCCCCGTCACCCTGAACTTGTTTCAGGGTCTTAGTTTTCGACGATCCAATACTAAGACCCTGAAACAAGTTCAGGGTGACGGTGCGGTGGATGGGGACTGTCCCCTTATCCAGACGTCAACCCTTCGCCCGCGCCTTGGGCGCAGCAGCCGCCGCCGGAGCATAAGGCATCACCAGCGTGCCGTCCGGGGCGGCGGTGAAAGTCGTCTGGGTGGGGTAGGCAAATTCGATGCCGTCGCGCGCAAAGCGTTCGACAATGGCAATGCCGATGGCGTGCCGTGCCTTGAACATTTCCTCGACATCATCGCTGTTCACATCGAACACCAGCTGGAAATCAAGCGAGCTGGGGCCGAAGGTCGAAAAGCCTGCGCGGATGAATTCCGAGCCATGGGCCTCGACGATTTCCTTGAGCAAATCCGGCACCCCTGCGGCCACGGCGGGCGGGGTCTGGTAGACGAGGCTCAGCGGAAATACGACGCGGCGATAAACGGTCAGCGTGTTGTTGGTGATTTCCTTTTCCAGCAGCTTGCTGTTGGCAATGATCTTCTCTTCGCCCGTCAACGCGCGCAGGCGGGTGCTCTTCATGCCGATCTTTTCGACCCGCGCCGTGGTCGTGTCATAGGTGACCGTGTCGCCCCGGCGGAAAGGCTTGTCGAAGATGATCGAGATGGCCGCGAACAGGTCGGAAAAAATGCCCTGTGCGGCAAGGCCGATGGCGATACCGCCGACGCCAAGACCTGCAATCAGGCCCGTGACGTTCACGCCCAGATTGTCGAGGATGACGATGGCAGCGATGGCAAACAGCGCGAAGCTGACCGACAGGCGGATCAGCACCATGGCGCTGGCCAGCGTATCGCGCTCATGCTGGCCGTCGCTGACGCGCCGTTCGATGAGGCCGAGAATGATCTCGCGCAGCCACACCGCGATCTGGATGGTGACCGCGATGGTGAACAGCACGTCCACGGTACGCGTCAGCATATCGGGCGCGTTGGCGTAGCGGTTGACGACCTCGACCGCGACCATCACGCGGAAGAATTTGCTGGTCCGCGCAAGCGTGCGTGCGATGATGGATTTGAGCTCCGCACGTTGCTCGCTCTCCCGCGCGACCTTCGCCGCGATGCGCTTGAGCCAGCTCAGCAACAGGAACACGACCACCGCAGCGGCGACCGCAATTCCCAGCTCAACGGCATTGCCCTCCACCCAGGTGACCAGCGTGGTCCAATAGGATTCGAGGCGGGGGAGGATGGCTTCGGTGTCGAGGCGGGGGGAAGGTGTCGGCGTCGGTTTGGTCATGTTTCGGCTTTAAGGTGGTTCGTCGCCGCACACAATGCGCCTCGTCGGGCTTTGTTCCCGTGGCGCTTCCTTCGACTTTAGGCCTCGGCCAGTTTCCGCCGGCTCGTCAAAGGCCGCCACGCTGCCTCCTTGCGGCGGCGGGCGAGGTAGGTGTCGAAACTGATCTGCAACGCGATCAGCATGTAGAAAAAGGTCTGGAACGCGATCCCCACAAAGAGCGAGCCGACCAGATAGACGATCTGGCTGTTCTGCAAGGCCGTGGCGAGCGGGGCGACCCAGGCTTCGTCGGGGCGGTTGCGTTTGCGGTAGAGGCGGCTGATGACTTCCATCCGCCAGACGCCGCCAAGGTGGATGATGAGCCACATCAGCAGGCCCGGAAAGCCCTGCTCGCCGAGCATCTCGAAATAGCTGGAATGGAAGGCGCGGCCTTCGTCGACGATTTCGCGCACGGCGGGCGCATCATAGTCCGCCGGTTGGGCAGGGTTGCTTTTCTGCTCCATATCGTAGCGGATGCGGTTCTGCCGATAGACGTCAAAGCCACCGCCCAGCGGGTGTTCCTTCACATATTCCCAAGTCCACGCCCAGACGGCGAGGCGGGTCGAGGCGGATTCGTCGGCTTTGTAGTTCTTGATGGTGTCGGCCCGCGTCGTGAAACTCGACGGTAGGAACGGCACCGCCGCGAGCCCCACGAGCGCGACTGCGCCCAGATACAGCATCCGGTGCCGGACATAGCGCAGCAGCAAAATGCCGAGCACGGCAATGCACACAATGCCGGTGCGCGCCTGCGTGCCGACAGGGATCAGCAGGCAGGCGAAGATCAGACAAGCGGCATAGGCGCGCACTTTCCAGTCGGGTTTGAATATCGTCCCGTGCTTGGCAAGCCAGAGGATGAGCGGAATGATGGTGATCGCAACGCAGGACACGATGCTGCCTTCGAACAGGCCGCTATTGTCGTCGATCAGGATGACGAGCGAGCCATATCCCCCGCCGCCCGCTGCGGTCTTGATACCGCCGGTCACGATCAGTGCGGAGGCGCACAGCACCATCGTCAATATGGTCGCCTCCATCCGCAGCTTCGTACGCAATGTAAGGGGCAGGAAGGCGGCAAAGACCAGCGCTTTCCAGACCCAGTTCCATTTGTCGAGCGCAGCCACGGGCTCCACCGCGACGGACGTTGTATAGCCGCAATAGCCGAGCAGCAGGATCAGCAGGAACCAGCGCGGCGATACGCGAACATCCTTTTTATCATCGCCCAGCGCAAAGCCTGCAAAGGCGAGCGCAAAGAGGATCAGCGACAGCGGTATCGAGTTCAGCAGGAAATAGCTGAGCCGTTGCGGCGACACGATGTCGACATAGGCATAGACCAGCGTGAACAGGAACGGCCGCTTGAACGCCATCAGCATGATGAGCGCGATATAGCCGACGAAGATCAGGTCACGCATCCGGCGTTTCCTTGGGCGCGGGACGCCGGGGCTTTGCAAATCCCGTTGGCGTTTCGTCAGGTGCCGGCGGGTCCTCGACATCGAGGTCGGGCCGGTTCATGAGATGCCACAGCGCAAAAGCGAGCAGGGCGTGACTCAGCAATATCGAAAAATTGTCGATCACCGGGGATGCGCCCCTTTTGGCCGATATGCGCCTGTCATAGCTTGCCTATATCCGCGCCGGGTTGACGTGACGTTAATCCTTTTCTGGCAGGGATTTGGCCCATGTCGCGCATACTTCATATTCTTGATCACAGCCTGCCGCTGCACAGCGGGTACACGTTCCGCACCCGCGCCATCATGAAGGCGCAGGCCGCCGCTGGGTGGGAAGTCGCCGGAATCACGGGCGTCCGGCAATATCAGCATGGGCAAGTTCCCGATGCTGTTCAGGAGACGGTCGAGGGCCTGACCTTCCACCGCACCCTGGGCGAAGTGTCCGGGCCTTCGCCATTGCGCGAATGGCGTGAGATTGCGGCCTTGGCCGATGCGATCGTCGCCCTGCACGCGCGCTGGCCGTTCGATCTGCTCCACGCCCATTCGCCTGCCCTGAACGGCTTGGCCGCCTTTCGCGCGGCGCAGCGGTTGGGCCTGCCGCTGGTTTATGAAATCCGCGCCTTTTGGGAAGATGCGGCGGTCGGCAATGGCACGGGCAGCGAAGGTTCGGCCAAATACCGGCTGACGCGTGCGCTCGAAAATTATGTGGTGAACCACGCCGATGCGGTCGCGGTCATCTGCGAAGGGTTGAAGAACGATCTGGTCGGACGCGGTGTGCCGCCGTCGAAAATCACCATCTCGCCCAATGGCGTCGACCTTGAATTGTTCGGATCACCGCCGCCTGCGGACAGCGCGCTCGCCGCGCAGCTTGGCCTGACGGGCAAGGATGTGATCGGCTATATTGGCAGCTTCTACGATTATGAAGGGCTGGACGACCTGATCGCCGCCATGCCGTTGATGGCGCATGACGCGCATCTGCTCATGGTGGGCGGCGGACCGATGGAGCAGGCATTGCGCGCGCAATCACTGGCATCGCCCTGTGCCGACCGGATCCATTTTGTCGGCCGCGTCTCGCATGAAGAGGTCGAGCGTTATTACAGCCTTGTCGACCTGCTGGCCTATCCGCGCAAGAAGATGCGCCTGACCGATCTGGTCACCCCGCTCAAACCTCTGGAGGCGATGGCGCAGGGACGGCTGGTTGCGGCGTCGGACGTAGGCGGGCATCGCGAGCTGATCCGCGATGGCGACACCGGCACTTTGTTCGCGGCGGACGATCCCGCCGACATGGCCGCCGCGCTGGACCGTCTGTTTGCCAACCGCACCGGCTGGGACGCGATGCGCGACCGGGCGCGGCATTATGTTCAGAATGAACGCAGTTGGCAGAAGAATATTTATCGTTACGATCCTGTTTACCATTTGCTGATAGGGGATAAGGCAATTGCCCGAGCGGCGTGAGCGCAAGGGTGGACCAACAGGAAGTACATAATGCCGAAAAGCGTGCCAAACAGCCAAGTTAAAGCCGTCGCCATGGCCATGGCCGGTGCAACTCTAGCCGCCGTTTCAACGATGTTTGTCCCGGTCGCCATGCTCGAATCGGTAACCGGCGCGACTGGACTTTCCGAACTCATTCCCGCCGCCCGCGCCCCCTTGGGCGATACAGCGCGCGCTTTGATCGCCTTTGGCGCAGGGGCATTCACCCTGTCGACATTGACTTATTTATTGCTCCGCTTTGATGGTGCACCAGCCCAGCGCCCCGCACCTGTTCAGGCAGCAGAGCCTTCGGTTCCCGACTGGATGGTGGACGACGAAGACCAAAAGCCGACCTTTGCCGACCGTTTGGCCCGCCTTCGTATGCCCGCGCTGGCCTTGCCGAAAATGCCCTGGCAGCATGACGAAGACGCCATTACCGAGCTTGCCGATTTGCCCAAGCTGCGCAACGGCGATACCCATCCCGACGCACC
>ERZ795044.2005-NODE-2005-length-17990-cov-5.631447_pt1 | contig 17990 bp, 8 predicted proteins | sample MGYA00375128_ERZ795044 | MGnify/ENA primary metagenome ERZ795044 (study PRJEB30173, sample SAMN05720213) | anaerobic digester metagenome | isolation source: active sludge of municipal wastewater-treating anaerobic digesters | place: USA | collected 2014-12-22 ... | reverse complement strand
ACTCTTTCCCTACACGACGCTCTTCCGATCTAATATTATGCTGTGGGCGGGTTGTGTACTTATTGTGTTATATTTTCAGAATTCAGCCAGTATGGAAGCTGCTTATGGATTAGCCATTACGCTTACCATGATGATGACAACCTATTTATTATCTTTTTTCCTTTGGTATAAACTTAAATGTCCAAAAATGCTGGTGGTATTTGTGCTATGCATTTTTGCTACCATTGAAATCACCTTTTTTGTTGCCAATATTCACAAATTTCCGGAGGGCGGTTTCATCACCATTATTATTTCCACAGTTTACTTCTTTATCATGTATACTGTTTATAATGGCAGAAAAATCAGTAACCGATTCACCCGATTTACCGATTTGGGCCGACATGTGCAGGCCATACAGGAACTCAGTATTGACGACAGTATTCCAAAATTCAGCACGCACTTAATTTATTTAACGAAAGCGAATCTGAGACATGAAGTTGAAGAAAAAATTATCAGAAGTATTTTCAGCAAGCGCCCAAAAAGAGCTGATGTATATTGGTTCTTACATATCGACCGAACAAACGAGCCTTATACTTTACACTACGATGTTACGGAGCTGGTAGAAGATAAAGTGATTAAGGTGACAATTCATGTAGGCTTCCGCATTCAACCGCGAACAGAATTGTACTTTAAAAAAATCGTGCAGGAGCTTATCCAAAACCAGGAGCTCAATTTACATATGCGTCCTGACGGCAGCACAAAATATAATGCAGAGCCTGATTTCAAATTTGTGGTTATTGAAAAGTTCCTTTCAGTAGAAAATGAATTTACCTTGAAAGAAGGAATCGTATTAAATACCTATTTCTTATTGAAAAAATACAGTCTCAGCGATGAGCGTGCATTTGGCCTGGATAAAAGCGATGTGGAGATTGAGTATGTGCCATTGATTTATCAACCGGTAGCCAATGTTGAATTAAAACGGTTTAAAAGAATATAGTAATAGCCAAACACCAATGGACAGCTCACGTCAAATTTACGAGCTACAGAAAGGCAATAGATTTCGTTCCGCAACCTTTTATCTAACCGATGGACGTATTGTGGAAGGGGTAATTGTTGCCTATTGTTTAGGGGAGGTTGATGCCGGAGAAACTTATATCGTCATGTGGCATATTGTTCCTGAAGAAATAGCACAAAACGGTGGATGGGATTTTTTGGGGTTTATGGAAGGAGATATGATTTATCATTATCATGTTGATAAAGTGGTGTTTGAGGATGGCACGACTATTTACAATCAATAATACAACCAATGCAAGTTTTACTTTTATCGATGTTATTGTTGCCGTTTGATGGGCCTGCAGACAGCTTAAAATTACAGACAGCCGGCATTACTGAGGCATCACATTCGCTGCCGGAAGGAGAGCCTTTTGCCTGGGGAGATTTTTCTTGGGTGCAGGGCAACAACAGACAGTTGAAACCCCTACTGACATCAAAATATGTTACGGGTGGGTTTACAATAGATGGTAATTATAATTGCAATTTTAATCACCCTATAGACCACACCAATAGTGGGAGCACAGCAACCTTCAGAAGCGATGAGTTTAATCTATCTTATATCGAAGCGGGTATAGAAGTGAATGAACCCGAATCAGGTGCAAGGGGTAAGTTGATGTTACAATTTGGCACCAGGTCAACCGGTATTCCAAGAAATGATGTAACGCCTTTGCGCGGGCAATTTCAGTTGGATAATGCACTCCGCTATGTGACGGAAGGATATGCCGGTATACATCTGAATAAAATGCATGGCATTAATATCGATTTCGGAATTTTTAAATCTTATGTCGGGTTGTTATCATATAACAATTTTGAAAACTGGAATTATCAACCCTCATTTACCAGCGATAATACACCTTGGTTTTTTACAGGGTCGCGGGTGCAGCTATTTCCTACTGACAGATTGAAAGTGGAATTTTGGTTAATTAATGGCTGGCAAAGCTATGGCATGTTTAATGAATTACCAGGCACAGGCGTACAGCTCCAGTGGCGACCAACAGAAAATGTGTCCGTTTTATCAAGCGCCTATATTGGATTTGATACGCCAAATAATTCTGAAAGAATGCGGTTACATTCTGATAATAGTTTAGTTATGCGCTATTACAAAAGGCCGCATGTTAAAGGTATTTCCCAAGCTGCATTTTCTGTAACAGCAGATCTTGGATTTGAACAAGGTGGAGGTGTTGTTGCATTTGGTGGAGATAAGGATACACCGGAACAACATTTTATCAGCTGGATGGTATACCATCGTTTATGGTTTGGCGACAGGCAGCAATGGGCTTCAACTATCGGTGGTGGTTATATTAATAATCCGGGTAGATATTTGGCGTTATTACCGCCGGGAAATGCAGTACTCACACAAAACCCGGGCGATTTATTTGAAGGTTGGGATGCTTCAGCAAATGTGCAATATATGCCGAATGATTTTATGACTTTCGGAATAGAGTTTGTTACCCGTCACACATCTGTACCGTATTTCTCAGGCCCCGATGGCGTAACTTCTCCGAATGGTTGGCAAGCACCAATTGGAAATCCGGATGGGTTTATTGCTGACTTAGTACAAGATGAAAATCGGATTATCTTTTCAGTAATATTTCGATTTTAATCAGCTGATACAAGTCGCCGAAATGAATCAGGCCTTTCCATTGGCAATCAGCCATTCCGCAATTTGAACAGCATTTGTAGCGGCGCCTTTGCGTAAATTATCAGAAACAATCCAGCAATTCAGTGTATTTGCCTGCGTATAATCGCGACGGATTCTGCCAACAAACACTTCATCTTTTCCTTCTGCCTGCAGCGGCATGGGATATATATTATTCGCTAAATCATCTTCAATAACCACACCAGGCGTCTGGCGTAAAATTTCGTATACCTCTGCTTCTGTAAAATCGTGTACAAACTCAACGTTCACGCTTTCGCTATGACCGCCGCTAACCGGAACGCGCACGGTAGTGGCACTTACCATGATGGTATCATCACCCATTATTTTCCGCGTTTCGTTGTGCATTTTCATTTCTTCTTTCGAATACCCGTTATCTAAAAACACATCAACCTGCGGAATCACATTTTTATCAATCTGATGCGGATACGCCGGATTTTCAACCACGCGACAACCGCTTGAACGCTCACCATGCAATTGCATAATACCTTTTGCACCAGATCCGCTTACGCTTTGATAGGTGCTAACCACAATGCGTTTAATCGTATAGCGTTTATGTAATTGTGATAAAGCCAAAACCATTTGAATGGTAGAGCAATTTGGATTGGCAATTATTTTACGTTTATAAGTGTCGATATCCGATGCATTAATTTCCGGAACAACTAATGCGCATGTATTATCCATTCGCCACGCACTCGAATTATCAATTACCCAACAGCCAATAGCTTCAAATTTTGGTGCCCATTCGAGTGAAGTGTTACCGCCGGCGCTAAATAGCGCAATTTGTGGTTTCATCGCAATGGCATCTTCCATGCTCACAACCGTTACATCCTCACCCCTAAAATTCACCTTTTTGCCGACAGAGCGCTCTGTAGCAACCGGAATCAGTTGTGTAACCGGAAAATTCCTTTCCTCCAAAATGCGGCGCATCATCTGACCCACAAGGCCCGTTGCACCAACTACAGCGATTTTCATAACGCAAAATTAATATGCCTCGTGCTATATTCTCCTATTTGGACCAGATAGTCTTTTAATCTGACATAAAAGGTTATAACACGTGAGGTGATATTTGAAATTTGCTCACTTTTCAGGCTATTCCGTAACTTTCGGAACTTTTACGTGGCATGAAGGCACATATCCTTATTTTGTTTTTGGTGATGAGCGTGATGACGCTGAACGGCCAATCCTTCCTCGATGATTTTAACGACGGGGATTTAAGCGGTTGGACGGGCACGCCGGAATACTTTATCGCCAATGGAAGCGGTGAATTGCAATTGAATGGCGACTGCGTTTCGGGAGGTGATCATTACGTTAGTCAGCCCCTGCCTACGCTTGGTGCCGCTGAATGGTCGTTTCAGCTGCATCTGGATTTTGATCCTTCTGCTGCAAACCATACCCGCGTTTTTATGCAAAGTGATGTACCTGATTTAAGCGGAGATGTTTTTGGTTATTATGTCAGGGTGGGAGAAGATGGCGCTGCGGATGTCGTAAAAATATGGCGCTCAAACGGCGCATCCTCCAGTGTAATGGTAACCGGAACCACTTCTGTAGCCACCTCTCCAACGGTGGGCGTGAAAGTAGTGCGCACGGCTGATGCCGAATGGCAGTTATATGTTGATCCGGATGGTGGCACCGATTATGTGCTCGAAGGAACAGATGTGGATGATACATATACAGGCGGCAATTACGCCGGAATTTTATGCAGATACTCCAGCACGCGTTGCGATAAATTTTATTTCGACGATTTCTATATCAATCCGCTGTATTTTGATACTGACCCGCCGGTATTAGATGGCACAACTGTGCTGACCGCCTCTCAATTGCTCGTTGATTTTTCGGAACCGGTTGATGAAGTGACGGCAGAAACAGAAACATTTTATACAGTAACAGGTGGTGTAGGAAATCCGGTAGACGCAGTACGCGATGTAGCAGATCCTTCAAAAGTAACACTGACCTTTTTAACGGATTTTCCGGAAGGCGTTTTATTGACTTTAGCAATTAATGGTGTGCAGGATTTAGCCGGAAATGCCTGCAGTGGATTAACGGCTGATTTTTCAGTTTATACCATTCAATACGGCAACCTGGTGATAAACGAAATAATGGCCGATCCCGAACCTGTATTATCGCTTCCGGCAGAGGAATATATCGAAATACACAATCCGACGGCTTTAGCTATTGATTTAACGGGTTGTTCATTTTCAGATGCGAGTAATACAACCGATCCGTTTACCGGATATGTGTTGCCCGCAGGAGGCTTTGTGATTATTTGTGATGATGGCAACCTGGATGCGTTTTCGGCCTATCCAAATGTTTTAGGCGTAGCCGGATTTCCATCCTTAAATAATGATGGTGATGTGTTGACACTGTATAATCCAACAGCAGAAATTGTTCATACTGTTGCTTATTCCAGTACGTGGTATAATAATGCAATAAAAGCCGATGGCGGGTGGAGTTTAGAAATGATAGACCCGACGAATACTTGTCAGGGCATTGAAAACTGGACCGCATCAACAAGCCCATCTGGCGGAACACCCGGAACCGCAAATGCCGTTTTTGCCTCAAACCCGGATGAGGATGCGCCGCAATTATTATCTGTTTATCCGGTATCGTTCGACACGATTGCGCTGTCATTTAATGAAAACCTGATTTTAGATGACATTGAACTCGGCAATGTGCAAATTACAGATGACGCAGGTGAAGCATTATCGCTTGCTCAACTTATTATAGACCCGGCGCATGCGGATAAATTTTCTGTAGTAACCACCACAAACCTCCTGGAGGGAATTGTTTATACCTGCATCGTTTCTGATATCATGGATTGCAGCGGAAATATCATTACCTTATTTAATGAACAAAAATTTGGAATACCACAGCCCGCTGAGTCGCAGGATATTATTATAAACGAAATATTATTCAATGCCGTTAGCGGTGGATTTGATTATGTAGAGTTATATAATCGCAGTTCTAAAATTATTGATTTAAGTACATTGGTAATTGCTGAATTAAAATTGGCAGATACAACTCAAGTTGACGGATTTGTTCCGGTGAGTGATGCCGGTATTTTATTGTTTCCCGGTGAGTATGTTTGTGTAACGGAAAATATAGAGCAGGTAGTTGCACAATACTTTACGGTTGATACCGGAAATTTTATCGAAGCCGACTTACCTAATTTTGATGACAGCGAAGGCATAATCATATTATATGATGCCGGATTAAACGAAATTGATCATTTGCATTATTTTGATGACTGGCATTATGCATTACTTACCGATGAAGATGGCGTTTCATTAGAAAGAGTCAATTATAATTTTAGTACACAAGATGCCTCAAACTGGCATAGCGCCGCAAGCGATAAACACTATGGCACTCCGGGATATCAAAATTCTGTTTTTGGAGAAATAGGCTCCTCAGCTGCATTTGCACTTGAGTATGCCGTATTCTCTCCGGATGGTGATGCCTGGCATGACTTATTAATGATTACCTACAATACTGACGCAGAGGGATATACCGCTACTATTATTGTTTTTGATGCCCAGGGTCGTACTGTGAAAAATCTGGTGAATAACACCAGCATCGGTCGCGAAGGTTTTATTACCTGGGACGGCCTCACGAATGATGATCGCGAGGCGCCCTCAGGCATTTATATTGTGTATGCCGAGATATTTAATCTCGAAGGTCAGGTGCACCGTTTTAAGCTCAAGTGCACACTTGCCCGCAAGCAATAAACGGCTTACTTAACCACTACCCGCAAACCGGCGCTGTGGCTGGTAAATTCAGGAGCATACATACACTGAATAGTGCTGATGCCATTGCTGAACTGGCCTTTTTGCGACACGCGCACAGGATATTCAAACACATACGTTCCTTTTGATAAATAGCTGATGAAGAAATTCGTACTCGCATCGCCGGTGGCTTCATAATAACCAAGGCCATCTTGCCATTTATATGAACTGAGTACATTCAACGGTTCGAAGGCACTGGCCCGCATATCTTTCAGATGTACATATTCTAAATCGCGGTCGGATTTTAATTCTATCCGAACGGTAACCAAATCTCCGATATGCAATTCGGTTTGTTCGGTAATGGGTTTCAAAACAGGACCTTTATCGGAATTTACTTTCAGGAATAATTGTTTGTTCAATTGCAGGTTCGTTGCAGCGGAGGTTACTTTATCCATATCCTCAAAATATTGCCAATACATAGCACCGTAGCTCAACAAATTTTCACTTGAAGGGGTGATGCTAATGTTGCCTAATGCATTTTGAATATCCGCTCCCAGCCAATTGGTTTTAAAATAGCCGGTCCCCATTTCTGTTTTTTCAGGTTGAACTTGTGTGCCACCGGCAGTAATGATTGCCAATTCGTTATTGCTCAGTAAATTTTTACCGCGGGATAAAATGGCATAGCATGCTTCTGCTGTTGCACGGGTTGTTTTCCAATCGGTAGTTTGTTTTTGGCGCAGCAACCAGATTTGCAAAGCATCAACAGCGTTTTTGTCATTAGCTACTTCACTGAACACTTCAACCATCAGGGCCTGTGTTTCGATGGGCGCCTGATACCAATAGTAGCCGGCTGTATTATTTTTCCAGTACATACCCATTTCTTCGCTGCGTATACTTGTTTCGGTTAATGATTTAACAATATCCGCAGCGGTCTTCGAACGACCCGCACGATGCATAATAAGTGCAATCAGGCCTTTTTGATATAAATCATACTTTGTCCAATATTTTTCTGCCTGCGCCATAAAATAATCTTTCGCTGTTTTTTGTCCGGATGTTAATGCATCGGTATAATCCGTGTAATAGCCTGAAGTATATAAATATTGCAGGATGATATTGTCTGGAACGTAAGTCGACTTATCTACTTTATATTTCTCCAGATTAGTATAAGTCGTTTCCATTTCTCGTGAACAATATTCAAATGCCTGTTTAAGCATCGAATTTGTTGAGGATTTATCGGCGTCATCCACTACATTTAATTGTTGCAAATGTGCAAATCCCGTTACAATATATTGTGTGATATACGCACTGCTTCTGTCGCCTTTAAACCAAGGCCAACCGCCATCTGCGTTTTGTTGTCTTTTTAGCTTGGTAAGAGCGGCAGATTGCTCGTTCTCCATGCGATTAACATCAAAGAGGAGTGCAAGACGTTTTTTGTTTTCAGTTTCATTTTGTGCTTGCAATACCCAAGGGGTTTCTTGCAGCAACAAGGATTTTAATTCTTGATTTTTTTCCAAATTGCTCGTCAACGATTCCGGATTTGATTTCCAGCTATCAAATACGCGTTTAATTTCCGGATCGCTTTGTGCAATGCCGCTCGCGATGGTGTTCGCGTAGTAGCGACTAAACAGTTGTTCAGAACATTCGTAAGGGTATTCCATCATATACGGTAATGCCTGAACAGCATACCAAGCCGGATTAGATGCGTATTCAAGCGTAACACGCTGATGCCTGAGTGTTGTTGAGGTATTATTTATTAGTTTGTTGAATGAAAAACTTTTAGGTGCTGAACCTCTCACCCACAAAGGCAGACTTTCGGTTACCAGAATCCGGTTACTGAGAACAGGCAATCCATTTTCTTCACCATCAGTAAAGGTGCCATCGCTCGCTTTAATGCGATATACAACGGCGTCAATCCCTTCGGGCACACTTATTTCCCATTCAACGGATGTACTGCCTTTTTCTGCAGCAGCAAAATTCACTTCCGTTTTGTTGAGTCCAAATGCACTATTTAACGGTTGCATATTTGTAGCATTGAAGAACTCCAGCTTGGCTACACCGTTCATAGCTTTTTCACTCAGATTGGAAATTTTTGCGCTTATGTGCATACGATCGCCTTCTCGTAAAAAGCGCGGCATATTTGGTTGAATCATTAATTCCTTTTGCGTAATTACCTGATCAACGAGTGTACCGCTGCGCATGTCTTTTGTATGGGCAAAAGCAATAAACTTCCAGGTGGTAAGCGCCTCTGGCATGGTGAAACTAAAAATCAGCGAACCATTACTGTCGGTTTGCAATTGGGGATAAAAGAAAGCTGTTTCATTAAAGTTTGTGCGCACCTGAACTTGCTCCAAATCAATCGGAACGTTGCGGTTGCTATCCAAGGATAATGCAGACGATTGAATATATTCGTTTGCTTTATATTTATCAACATCACCATCATACATTGGGCTCATTGCCACAAAGCCTGATTGTTGTTTTCTGGTTAAGTTGAGCACAGCAACTTCTTCAAGTTTGCCTTCTGAGTTGGAAGAAATGCTTATGCCGTCTATTAAATAAGTATAATCATCGGAACGAGAACCTCTTATATTAATATAACCACCATAAGTAAATGCGCATGACAACAGTTCGTAATATTCAGTATATCTCTGAAGGTCTTCGGCATAAAAACCGGGTTCCGCTAACAATTCGGCGTACCTGCTTTCAAACCCGCCGCCGGTCATGGTGGAGGACAAATAGTTTTGCGGCCAGGATATGGCATCCCATTTATAATAGCCTTTAAATGCATCTAAGGATTTATCATACATGGAAGCGAGTAGTTCCGCAGCAACCGCCTCGCCACCGTCGCCGGTGATATTAATTTTCCAGGTTTCCTGCGCTCCGGGTTGCAGTTTATCACGATGTGTTTCAACAGACAACTTGAGCTCCTTGTTGTTATAGGGCACAAAAATGTAAATTGATTCGGAGTGCCAACGGCCGTCTTTTACATGGCTGATTTGAATATGCATACCACCTCGATCTGCCTCCGTTACGGGAATTTCAAAATCGGTCATGCTGCCACCTTTTTTGTCCGCCACTTGTTTCAGTGTTACCCATTTAGTTTCAGTTCCGGTACGGCGATAGATTGAAACTAATGCCTGTACATTATCTGCGCTGCTACCTACAGCAAATACAGCATTAGAACCGGGTTTAACCGTGAGATATTGTTTATCAACAAACAGATAATCCGGAATAGCTACTTCTGAGGACTGACTCACCACGGACACATCGTGCGTTTGTTTAATATGATTACCTTGTTTGTCAATTGATTGAATTTCTATACGGTACACACCGGGTTTCAACTTTGTTAACGGCAATTGTATGGAATCTGCAACTTTGGTATCCCATTTCACTTCATACAATTCAGGTCCCGCGGTCCACAGTTCCTGATTGTTTTCCTGGCGATACTGATCATGTGGAAACAAGGCATGAAATTCTTTTTCGCTCATTGTAAATTGATCAGGCACGTCCCAAAGTCGCTCGCGATATAATTTATTTGGTGCTGAGAGCGCATAAATTGAAACGGTACCACTTGCCGACAGCGGCGATCCGTTCAAATTGCTTGTTTTAATGGTAATCCATTCGTTCTTAGCGTTTACATAAGATTCAGACACATCGGCGGAAACGGATAGGCTATGATATCCGATAGAAACGGAGCCATTTGAAGAGCGTGTTTCTCCGGAGAGGTCGGTTACATCAACTGAAACCGTGTACGTGAAAATCGGCAAACCGGCTTTATCACTGCCGGGATCCGGAATTGCTTTAAAAGGTATTATAAATGCACCGGCACCATCTGTTTTTACTTCGCCAAAGGCAATTTCAACATCGTTAGCATAGGCCGGCATCATTTTCCTACCGAATGTATAAAACGGATAGGGATAGGAAACGCTGCGAGTTACACGATACTGAACAGTAGCCTGATCAATTACAGCTCCGCTATAGGCGGTTGCTTTTCCGGTAACCTGCACGCTGTCATTTACGGCATAATCTCCTTCAAGCGGATTAACCTCTACCGCAAATGTAGGTCGCTTGTACTCTTCAACACTGAAACTTACGGAGCCAAGTTCATTTCTAATTTGCATCTGACCGGTAAGTGTTCCAACAGGAGCTGTAAACGAGCCGCTAAACGAACCGTATTCGTTGGTTGTAAATACCTGTTCGCCTATGCGTTGATAATTGGCATCATAGAAGTACACAATAGTGGAATATCCGGGAACCACTACTTCGTTGCGACCGCCTTCTGATTTTTCAACAACAATTCCTTTAAAATAAATTGTTTGACCGGGGCGATATATTTTTCTGTCAGTAAAAAAGTAGGTGCTTTTGTAGGCGTAGTATTTACTTTTTTCAGCTTTCGCAATGTAGTAATTGTTATCGGCCTCGAGCTGATCTTTTCCGTTGGTAAGCAGGAAGCTAAAGTCATAATAATCGCGTATGAGGGGATCGCGCACTATGAACAAGCCATTAGCATCTGTAACATATGTTTGTAATGGTTTGTTTTCATATCTGTTTTTAATGCTGCTATAATCCTTTTTAAATGTTTGCACTTTTACGCCCTTTAATGGCTTGCCGGTTGTGCGGTCGGTTACATAAAATTGTTTGCCAAATTCATCATCATTATAGCCGCCAACAGCTATAAAACTCATATTTGAAATCCAAAAATCTGTATAGCTCATCAGCTTGGCTGAAGTGGTGTCTTTGCCGTTACGAATAACCATGAGGTAATTACCAAATGGAAGTCCATCTGCTTTTATTTCCGCGATGTGTAAATTGTAATCTTCAGAACCGGGCAGTGTTTGCTCCCAGCTGCGTATTGGTTCTAATTTATCTATTTCAGCAATTCTTTCATCATACGACAATGATTCCAGATAGTATGTGGTTTCAGCATTTGTTGGGTATACGGTACACCAAACCGTGTCGGTGTTTTTATATTGAACCGACATCCGGAATGGCAAGTCGGCCACATTAACACGCTCCATATTCAGCTGAATCATTGGGGAAATGATTTCATTTTTTAGGGCAGTACATAGTAACCCACCCATACTATTCGGGTATTTTGCAATAGCCTTATCAAGATATTCGAGAGCGGTTTTGTTTTCCCATTTATTAGGACCATCATCCAATCGTACGTAGCTGCCTGCTTTTTCACGATGCCACAATCCGATGAGATGAGAAATTCTGGCAGAGGAGCTGTCGTTTATAAATTGTTTTTCATCGCGCAGCAACGCATTCAGATAAACACTATCTTGATTATCAACTATGCCATTCGCCTTTGCATACGCGTATCTGGTTAGTGTAACATCAACCAGTGCATCCGGATACGGGTCGTATAAATGTGCCGTTGTGAGATCTTGCAATAATCTTACTGCGTTGAATTTAACACCTGATTTACCTGCCACATCAAAGGTATATCCGGAAAACTGTTTAGGCGATGCAAACAGATTGGGGTCTGACCAGGTAAAATCATTTACCGAGCTTGGTAAATAATAATTTCCCGTCAAATAAAACTCCAGTGCCCGATGACCCAATAAATCAAATAAGGTAGGTCGGAATAATTCTCCATATGCATTACCCGGAATTAATATCTCCGCATAATTTTTTGATTTTATTTTTTTTAATACTTCTCTGTCACGAATACTTTCCTGATAAAGCGAAAGTGCTTTATTATACAGGGTCAGCTTATCCCAGGTATTGATGTCATCACTAACAAGCGTGTCGGTATAAGTTCTGGCGCTGATGCGCCATTGATTAATCGTGAAATAGCTCCAATACATTTCGGCCAATTGGCTTTGCAAAATATTTTTCTCAGGAGCGACGGCATTCTTTATTTCGTTTTCAAAAATCTGAATGGCAAGTGCTTCGCCATTTTCATTGAGCGCAGAGGTGTATTTGGCTTTATAACTGGTCGACTTGATGGTTTGCGGACCATTTTTTTCTGCTTTCGCATGCGCATAAATATCTTCAACCACCTTTAAGGCAGACTCAGGCAATAGCAATTGATCAAGAGAGTCAACCGTCTTCCATGCAGCCTCATAACCGGTCCATTCTGTTTTTTCTAATTGTTGCAGTGTTCCTACAGCGGCAAAGGCAGTTAATCCTGCCATACTAAGTCCTATAATCCAGTGTTTCATTGTCATAAATACGATTCCGTTAAATGGTAAACAGTAATAGTTCGCTTCTTATAAGATGCGTGTCATTCGTGAATTGCATAAGGCTTGTTATAAAGGTAATCAGGCCGATGCACAATAACATCCGCTCTATGTCAAAACTTATGCCACATGCGCCTGATGTTTGCGCAGGTAATAGAGAAGAGCCACATCAATCCAGAAGTGTGCAATCATGGCCGCAGGGAGTGAATACTGCTGACATATCCATCCGAACCCAAAACTTACGCCGCTTAAAAAAATACCATAAATGAAAAGCGGTCTGTTTAGCGGATTCAGATATCCGTGCAAAAAAACAAATAAGATGGCTGTGATGCCGATTCCCAGGTATTGCTGTACAAAGCCGCGGAAGAGCAATTCTTCGCCAACGCCGGCGCAGAAAGACAAAACCCAGATATGCCAGGTTTGCACGCGATAATCTGTCATCAAACCGGCAAAAAAAGCACGTGTACCGCGCAAATAGGGGGTTTGCAGCAGCAAAAGGAGCGGAATTAGAGAAAAAGAGGCAAAAAGAGTGCCAATTCCAAGGGATTTCACACATTCGCCGGTGCTGGCGGGCATCAGCCGGGGCAGTGCATCGGGTATAAAAATGGTCATCAAAGCCAACCCCAACCCGCCAAGGCCGAACAAGGTAACAGCCATGGCGATGGCTAAAGCACGATGTGGGTTAACGGGAGGAGCAGACACGATGTGAAGGTAGACAAAGTTGTTTGGCAATACCTGACAGCTATAACAGGCTAACCCGGTTGCCGACACAGGAAAATAGAGGCAACCTTTATTGAATGAGCCGGATGGTTGTAGTGCCGCTTTGCTTGGAGTGTGTTTTTACCCCCTGATAATCGTCATTAACTTCCATAGCCTGAGTTACCTGCATAACAATCGGGAAGCCGGTGGATTCATTAATCTGACCCGCACCCTTTATCCAGGCATCGAATTTAATTTTGTCAACCTCGGCAGCAAAATCACTCGGGAGTTTAGATTTGTCGACTGAAATGGCAGTTGTGAAATTGATATAGGCAACACCATCTTTCCTATCGGCAAGGGTATAAGTAGTGTACAGGGTAATGGGCACGCCCTGCATGATAGAAGGTGTTTCCTGCGTCCAGGTGTCACCAATCTTTAATGCTTTTTCAGGATAGGTGATAAAAAAATATTCTACATTTTCTGTTGGAGAACCAAGGTTGGATGCAATGAGTTGATCGGGCATATTTTCACCAACAATAGCCTTCACTTTTTTGAGTATGGCTTCATATCCCTGCACATCGCTACCGGTTCCAAATTTATCCAGCTTAAGGGTTAACGGCGAATTGATGAGGCAGTCTTCAATTTTACGATCAATTTCCTGGTCAGGATTGCTATTGGGTTTACCGTATTGATAGGTAAGTTGCATGCTGTCGTTTTTCACATTTTTGCGTTCATCGGTGAGCATGTATTCAAAAATTACCTGCTTTTCATTATTGTCTTTTACGACCAACTTGCTTTTAACCCATTTTGAACTATTGCCTTTCATGCGCAGGGTGTCCATACGTTCATCGCTTGTAAAACTGGCGGTTGTTTCAATCCAATAAACGGTTCCTTTTGGTGGATTTAATCGAAGGGTAATAGCCTCATCGGCTAAAGGGTTGTTGAGGTTCACTTCGAAAGCGGTGTCAAGTGTTTCGGAAGTGGTGGCAGTATTTAAGTCGCTGCTTTCTTTATCTGTATCTTTGGAGTTATCCTGTTTGCAGGCATTAAAAGCGGTAACCAGCGCAAAGCTGATAACAATCAGGATGTTTTTATTTGATAACATGCGGTAGATGAATGATGAAACTTCTCCGCAAAGCTAAGGGAATACAATGGAAATTAAGTTGCGTAATTCGACAACCTACAATAAGGCCTATGCCGGGCTCAATGACCAGCAGCGAAAAGCGGTTGATCATATTGAAGGACCTGTGTTGGTTGTTGCGGGTCCGGGCACGGGAAAGACACAGATTTTAGCTGTGCGCATTGGCAAGATTCTGATGGAAACCGATGCCATGCCGGAGAATATTTTGTGTTTAACGTACACGGATGCCGGAACAGTGGCTATGCGCAAAAGATTGCTCGAATTTATTGGAGCGGATGCACATCGGGTACATATTTATACTTTTCATGCCTTCTGTAATGATGTTATTCAACAAAACCTGGATTATTTCGGCAAGCGGGAACTTGAACCCATTACAGAGTTGGAAAATGTTTTATTGATAGAAGATATTTTATCCTCGCTGCCTCCCGGTCATGTGCACAGAAAGTTAAAGGGCGACCTGAGTTATGAAGTGAGCCGCATGCACAATCTGTTTCGCATGATGAAGGAAGAAAACTGGGATGAGGTGCGCATAGGTTCGGCTATTGATGCGTATCTGGCAGATTTACCCCTGCGTGATAATTATATCTACAAAAAAGGAAACGCCAAAACAGGCGTAAAAGCCGGTGATGTGAAAGTGGGTGATATAAAAAAGGAAATGGAAAAAATGGAAAAGCTCCGCGCAGCTGCCGAATTGTTTCCTATATACACCCGCCGCATGCGCGAAATGGGCCGTTATGATTATAGCGATATGATTCTTTGGGTTGTGAAAGCTTTTCGGGATACATCACCCGAAGGGGAACATATTCTTCGAAATTATCAGGAGCGTTTTTTATATATGTTAGTGGATGAGTTTCAGGATACCAATGGGGCACAAAATGAAATTCTGCAGAGCTTAATTAATTATTGGGATGTACCCAATGTGTTTGCAGTAGGCGACGACGACCAGAGTATTTATGAGTTTCAGGGAGCACGGGTAAAAAATATTATGGATTTTTATCAGGCGTACCGCAATCATGTTGAAGTGGTAGTGCTAACTGAAAATTATCGTTCGCACCAGGGAATTTTAGATGCGTCTAAAGTCATCATCGAAAATAATGAGGAGCGACTGATTAATAAGCTCGATGGTTTATCTAAACAATTAACGGCCGCAGCGCGCGTGCATGTAACAGAACCAGGTGTAACCGAATTTGAAAGCGAGGCACAAGAGCATGCCGGCATTTTACAGGATATTGAAACGATTATCGCATCTGGTGTGCAGCCTGAAGAAATAGCCGTATTGTATTATAAACACAGACAGGCCGATAATCTGATCAGTGCCATTGAAAAAAGGGGCATTCCTTATCAGGTAAAGAAAAAAGTAAATGTATTGGAGGTGCCTGTTGTGCATCATATGGTTCAGCTGTTGCATTATTTGCAATCAGAAGCAAACGAGCCACATAGCGCCGAGCATCTGCTCTTTGAAATTTTGCATTATCCGTATTTTCAAATACATGTGCACGATATTGCAGCTATTTCAGCCTGGATAAGTGCGCGCAGAAATGATGCGATTACCTGGCGCGCAGTTATTGGTGATCCGGAATTATTGAAGGAAATCAAACTCCGGAGTTATGATGCCATTTTGCAATTTGAAAAAAAACTATCCGGTTGGCTGCGCGATGCATTTAACTTAACGCTACAAATGTTGTTTGAGCGGGTAATGAATGAAAGTGGTTTGCTGCAACATGCACTTCAGCAGAACGACCGCGCTTTTCGACTGGAAGCCTTACACACTATTTTTGATCATATTAAGGCAACGGCATTAAGTCATCCGCGATTAACTATTCAGTCGTATCTGGATGTGTTGGACCAAATGTTGGTGCATGATTTAAAACTTGAAATACATCGATCGGGTGCGGCAAAAGGAGGCGTGCAGTTTATTACCACACACTCCAGCAAAGGACTTGAGTTTGAATATGTTTTTTTGTTGGGATGCACGCGCAATAATTGGGAGGCAGCCAGGGGCGACACCCGGAATTTTTCAATGCCCGACACCCTTACGTTTAGTACAGAAGAAAACAAATTGGAGGCCATGCGCCGATTGTTTTATGTGGCCATGACACGTGCAAAACAACATCTGCACATTTCTTATGCCGCCCAAAGCAATGAAGGTAAAGACCTGGAGCCATCCACCTTTATTTCAGAATTGCTTTCCGGCACTGACCTGGTGGTGCAGAAAAGACAAGTTGCGCATGACGTATTACTGCAATACCAAATAACCGGATTGCAGATGGCGCCCGAGGTGCATATCGATTTGTTTGACAAACAATATATTGCCGAAAAACTGGATCACTTTGTATTGAGTGCGAGTAAGCTCAATGCCTATATGGATTGTCCGGTTCGATTTTATTTTGAGCAAATTGTACGTGTGCCTTCAGCAAAAAGTGACACGCTCGCATTTGGTAATGCTGTACACGCCGCCTTGCATCAATTGTATGAACGCATGAAGCGCGACCCGAAACAGCAATTTCCCACGTTAGAGGTATTTATTGGTGATTTTGAACGTGAAATGCACAGAACGGAAGATGCGTTTACGGTTAAACAGTTTGAAAATCGTATGGTGCTCGGACATCAGTTGCTGACTGATTTTTATACGGAATATGTTCACCGCTTAAACAAGGTGGCAGTTACCGAATATATGGTAAGCAAAACAGTTATGGATGGTGTGCCGATAACCGGACGGTTTGATAAACTTGAATTTAATGGTAAGCACGTGCATGTGGTTGATTATAAAACAGGCGGCATAAAAAATGCAAAACCTTCGCTGGATGGTCCTTCTGATAAAAATCAGGATGGCGGCGACTATTGGCGGCAAATTATATTTTATAAAGTATTACTCGATGCGCAAAAGCAAAAAGACTGGAAAATGACCAGTGGTGAAATGTTGTTTTTAGAACGAGATGAAAAAGGAGAAGTTTTTAGCAGGCATTACGATATAACGCCCGAAGAGGTGGGCATTGTTAAAGCACAAATAAAAGACACCTACGAACGCATCATGCGCATGGAGTTTACAACAGGTTGTGGCGAGGAGGATTGTAACTGGTGTAATTTTGTTAGGGGTTTGGAGCGTAATTAGTAGGGTGAATAGATGTTCGTTTGAATGTAAATGCATCTACTCTTTTTTTAAAATTAATTGGCACATTATTTCAGAAAGGTCATGAGGCTGAGATTTATTTTCATGGTGCTTATTTGTATCCGTTTATCACCTGTGACAGTTGCCCAGCAACCTGTTCAAATATATACCGCCGATATCCACCATTTTTGGGATGCTTATGATAAAATCTGGTCGACACCAGACACTTCGCTGCATATGCAGATATTAGACAGCTTGTTTTTGTCAAAAGCAACACCCGGCCTCACAGCTATTCGTGAGCGGCGCAATTATACAGCTCAGGAATATTTAAATGCTATTCGTAATTATCCGAAATTCTGGACATCCATCCGACCCAATACGCTTAAAGCGGATGCATTAGGCACTGAATTGCAGCACGGGGTTGAGGCGTTAAAAAAAGTATACC
>ERZ795044.2004-NODE-2004-length-17994-cov-8.149562_pt1 | contig 17994 bp, 14 predicted proteins | sample MGYA00375128_ERZ795044 | MGnify/ENA primary metagenome ERZ795044 (study PRJEB30173, sample SAMN05720213) | anaerobic digester metagenome | isolation source: active sludge of municipal wastewater-treating anaerobic digesters | place: USA | collected 2014-12-22 ... | reverse complement strand
CCTCGAACGACGCGTCCTTCATGATGAACCCCGAGGCGCCGGCGCGAACGTAGTCGGCGACATCTTCCTGCATCGCCAGCAGCCCCATCACGATGACCTTGGCCTCGGGAACCTCCGCATGGACGGTCGCGGTGAGGCTGAGGCTGTCGTGATCCACGAGGCCGAAGTCGAGCAGGACGACATCGGGGCTCGATTCCCGCACCTTGCGCAGCGCCTCCTCCACATCGGCCGATGCCGCCAGGACCCTGAAACCCGGCTGCCGGTGGATCATCGCGGCGAGCCCCTCACGCAACAGGCGGTTGTCGTCGATGAGGACGAGGGAGATTCGGGCCGCGGCGGGCGCCGGTTCGAGAGCCGCGGGCGCGGGCGCCTGCGCAGCGGCCTGCGTCGTGGCCTGCGAGGCCGGTCGCGAGGGGGGGCGCGTCGGAGCGGGCGGACGCGGCTTGATCACCTCGACACCATCGGCGTCCTTGGCACCAAGGCCGGGATGAACGATGTTCCGGGACGGGGCAAGTGTCACCTGTGCGTGCCGGCGCCGACGAGAAAGTCCGGGCGCGCGCGTGCGAAGTGGTTCGTTCGAGGGAAACGCTCCGTGTGAGAACTCCAGGTACCAGGCGGAAGAGTGCTGCCGCCTCCAAACATTCTCTGCAGGAATATATGTCGCGGCGCGGCCCGACGAGGTCAGAAACGGTGCATCGCGACCAGAGAGATACTGGAGACGCGCAACAGGCCGTGCCGCGTGGGCGCGGCCTGTTGCATTGCCGGGCGTTTTCCCGCGTCCCGACACGACCTCAGTCGGCGCGAATGAGCTTCTTCTCGAACTCCTGCACTTCGCGCTCGACCAGTTCGGCCGACCGGCCGTAGCGTTCCGTGATCCTCCCCTCGACCTGGTCACGATGTCCGGCAACCACGTCCACGTCGTCGTCGGTAAGCTTGCCCCACGTCTCGCGGACTCTCCTCGAGGCCTTCGCACACACCGCTTGACCCACAAGCTCGCCCCCCCCGGCGCGCCGGACCATCGTTCATGCGGCCCGGTTTCGATCCCCATCGAAGGATGGAGACGTCCGCCCGTGCGCGTAATGGTCGCGACGCGCCCTGTCGTGCCGGCCGGACGCCGCGCCGCCTAACGCATCGCCGCCAGCTTGCGCACCGACTCGGCCAGCGCCTGCACCTTGGGCCCGTTCTCCGCCAGCGCCGCATCGTACTCGAGCGCGGCCACGAGCTTGGTGAGCGCGGCACGCCGCGCCGCCGGCTTGGCGCGCTCCGCCTCGTTGAGCACGCGCGTCACGTCAGCCAGTCGATCGGCGGCGAGCCCCTTGTCGCGCGCGAGCTGGTCGAGGTACGCCCGCGAGACCACGAACGAGGCCGGCCAGGTGAAGCGCGGCTGCATCTGCGGGTTGAAGTCGTCGATGAGCACGAGCTTGGCCGCGTCGAGTTCGTTCTGCGTGAGCTGGTCGCTGGGCGTCAGCTGCAACACGTCCAGCCCGCGCGCAATCTCGGAGCCGTAGATGTAGCCGTTGTACCAGTACGCCGACCAGAATCCGCCGAGCGCGAGCTTGTCGCCGAGCGGCCCGCGATCGAAGAAGGCGATCTCCGAGGGGTTGTGCGGGTTGGTGAAGTCGAGCACCGATATTCCCCCCTGGTACCACGCCTGCACCATGATGTCGCGTCCCGGGACCGGGACGAGCGACCCGTTGTGCGCCACACAGTTCTCGGTGGCTTCCTGCACGGCAGGGAGCTTGAAGTAGCCGGCGGGGCGCAGCTTGCGATCCTTGCTCAGCGTGAAGGTGGCGTTGGCTCCCCACGTCGGCTTGTCGGTCGCGCGGCAGCGGGCCCCCACACCGCCGCCCCACTCGTCGGTGAAGAGCAAGCGGTTTCCATCGTTGCCGAAGGTGGCCGAGTGCCAGTAGGCGAAGTTGGGGTCGCTCACCTCGCCGATGCGCCTGGGCGACGCCGGATTACGAATGTCGAGCAGGATCCCGTTCCCCGAGCACGCGCCCGCGGCGAGGCCGAGGGCCGGAAAGGTGGTGATGTCGTGGCACTGGTCGGTGGTCGACGTCTCCTGCGTTCCCTCGCCGTGCGTCCCACCCTTCCACAGCCCGGCGACGTTCCCCGCGGCATCGGCAAAGATGCGCGGGGCGTTCACGACCTTTGCATCTTTAGGCGATGCCAGGGGAACCTGGATCACCTCGATGCGGAAGTACGAGCTGTTGGGGTCCTTTTCCGGCGGGAGCCCGGAGCAGCCGGGGAGCTCCGCGGGGTGGCGGACCGGGCTCGTCCCCTGCACGTAGACGTAGACGTTCTTGCTGTCCTTCGGATCGACGAGGAGCGTGTGCGTGTGCGAACCGCGGCACGTCTGCACGGCGGCGATCTGTCGCGGCGCGTCGATGTTGGTGATGTCGAAGATGCGCACGCCGAGGAAGCGCTCGCTGCTCACGGTATCGGTCACCGCCTGCGCTCCGCAGTCGATGCGCGCGCTGGGCTGCTCGACCGACATGAAGAGGAGATTCCTGTAGACCGAGACGTCGCCCTGCCCGCCGGGGCAGGAGAGCGTGGCGCGAATCTTCGGAGCGCGCGGGTCGGCGATGTCCCACACCTGGATGCCGTGGTAGCCGCCCTGGAAGACGTACTTCCTGTTGAAGGCCAGGTCGGAGTTGGCAAAGGCGAAGTCGCCGGGCTCGCTCGCGTTGCTGAAACCGTCCGCCTTGGGGCGATGGGCCACGAGTTCCATGTGGCGCAGCGCCTCTCCGGCATCCTGGACGCCGGCCTTGAGTCCAACACGAGGGTCGCCCTGGGCACCGGCCGATGCGGCGAAGAGCAGGACAGCGAGTCCCCCGACGATGAGGGACGAAGACAGAGGTCGGGACGAGATCATGGTGCGCTGGCGGGTTCGAGACAGGCGGGGAAGCTACAGCCCCCAGAGGCGTTCATGTAGCAAGGCAGATCACAACGCGGCGAGTGGTTCCGCCGAGCAGTGCGCGGCGTGATCATGGAGGAGACGCGCGTTTCCCCATGCCGGTCCTGGGGGCGGCCAACCGAGATGGAGTACCCTGTCATGCGCTCGAGGATCTGTTCCCGTTCCCGTCGTCCCCCTGGTTCGCGCACGCACTCTGGTCAGGCGAGCGGCCAGTCTGCCGCGGCCGGCCGCGTTGGGCACGCCCGGGGGCGCATCTCATGTGCCGGGACGCGCCGCTCGTGCGCTGGGACGCGCACGTCGTGCGATGGGGAGCGCCGGACGTGCGTCCGGGGGTGCGCGTGAGTCGCCACGTGCGGTACTCGCGTCGCGACTTCCTTGGCGCGGGGGCGGTCGCCGCACTCGGGATGGCGGCATGGAAGCCGGAACAGCTGGGTGCGGCGCACCCCCAGACCGATGTCTGGGAGCTCTACGTCGGGACCTACACGGCGAATGGCGTGAGCCGCGGCATCTATCGCATGGAGGTCGAGCGAGCCACCGGCGCCTTTCGCGCGGCGACGCTCGCGGCCGAGACGCGGGATCCCTCCTTCCTCGCGCTGACGCCCGATCGTCGCACGTTGGTGGCGGTGAACGAGTTGGTGTCGTACGACGACAAGCCATCGGGGGCGCTGACGACCTTCGCACGCGACGTAGGCACCGGCGCCCTCACGAGGATCGGTGAGCGTGCCTCGCTGGGGGGGGCGCCGTGCTATGCCTCGATCGATGCCACTGGGGCACATGCACTGGTGGCGAACTACGTCGGAGGGAACGTCGCCGTCTTTCCGCTGGGGGCGCGCGGGCCGGGTGAGGCGACCGCACAGGTGCAACACGTCGGGTCGGGGCCAAACCGCGCACGACAGGCGGGGCCGCACGCGCATTGCATCCTCATGGACAAGGCGAACCGGTTCGCGCTGTCGGCTGACCTCGGGATCGATCGCATTCGCGTCTATCGCTACGACGCCACGCGCGGCACGCTGACCCCGGCGCGTCAGCCGGAGGTCGCGCTCCCCCCGGGTGCCGGCCCGCGCCACCTGGCCTTTGCGCCTGACGGAGGCACGGTGTACGTCGCCAACGAACTCGACTCGACGCTGGCGGCGTTCCGGTATGGGAGCGCCTCGGGGAGCCTTGTGCTGCAACAGGTGCTGTCGACACGACCGGCGGGGGCCGCAGGGGACAACTTCCCGGCCGACCTGCACGTGCACCCAACGGGGCGATTCGTGTATCTCTCCAATCGCGGCGACAACACCATCGCCGTCTTTTCCGTCGCTTCTGGCACCGGGCGACTCGCCCTCGTGCAGTCGGTCGCCACCGGTGGCCACTGGCCCCGCAACTTCGCCATCGATCCTGCCGGCCACCTCCTGCTGGTCGCGCACCAGCGCTCGGATTCGATCACCTCGTTCACCATCGACGCGAGGACCGGGCACCTGACGCGCACCGGCGCAGAGGCGAGCGTGCCGGCTCCGGTCTGCCTGCTGTTCAGCGCGTAGGAAGGACGGGCGGCGACTGCGTGCGGGGGCACTCGGCGCGGCGAGCGGCGACAGGGCGGTGCGAGGGCGCCGCTATGGTGCCGGGAGTCGGGCCAGCAGTGCGCGCATGCGCGCGATTTCGGCGCGCTGGTCGGCGTCGACGTCGGCGGCGAACTCGTACAGTTGCGGCTGGCGGGCTGCTCCCGGGACGCGAAGCAGCTCCCCCACCATCGTCAGCGCCCCCTGGTGGTGCTTGATCATCCCCGCCAGGAAGAGGCGATCGAAGGCCGGGCCGCTCGAGGCGGCCAGCGCCTGCATCTCCTCGGCGGAGAGCATCCCCGGCATCAACACGCCGTGCCCGCTGTGCTGCGCATGACCTCCGGCGGGGTCGGGGATGGCGGCGCCGTGTTCGTGCAGCCACTGCTGCATCATCGCGATCTCGTCTTTCTGCGAGACCGAGATGCGCTCGCCAAGGGCCCGCAGCTCCGGGCGCGTGGTTCGCTTGGCGATGAGCGCCGACATCTCCACCGCCTGCGCGTGGTGCGCGATCATCCCCTGCACGAAGGCAATGTCGGCATCGGCGGCCGACTTGGTGCCGTGCGCGGCTGGTGCTACCTGTGCACGCGCCGTCCTCGCGCCCAGCGATGTGCAGGCGAGCAGGATGCCCACCAGCACGTGGGCGGAACGGAGGGCGCGTGCGGGGAGGGTCATGGGCGTGGCGCGGAACGGGCGAATCGCCGGGGGACCGGAGGCAAGCTACAAGCCCTCTCGCGGCTGGTCGACGGCTCTGGCTCGGCGTACGGGCGCCGGCGCGCCGGCGACGGCGCGGGAGACGGCTCGCCGTGCGACCTGGGGGTGGCGAAAGACGGGTGATGTGACCGATAGTGTCGGTAACGCACTCGAGCATATGTCACCACGCCTCCCGATTGCGATCCGCCCGGCCGCCGTCAGCGACGCCGCTCAGGTCGCTGCCATCTACAACGAGGGGATTCGCGGGCGCCGCGCGACCTTCGAAACGACCGAACGTTCGGCCGAAGACGTGGTGTCGTGGTTCGCTGCCTCCAACGCGGCGCGCCATCCGTTCCTCGTGGCGGTGGCGCCTAACGCCGACAGCGTGTACGCCGGGAAGGAGGTGCTGGGGTGGGTACGAGCCAGCGACTATCGCCTGCGCCCCTGCTACGCGAGCATCGCGGAGTTTTCGGTGTATGTGGCCGAGGTGGCCCGCGGGCGCGGCGTCGGCAACGCCCTCATGGGGGCCTTCATCTCCGCCTGCACCGCGGCCGGCCTGAGCAAGCTCGTCTCGCGCGCCTTTCCCGAGAACGCCGCATCGCTGGCACTGTGCGCCCGCCACGGCTTTCGCGAGGTCGGGGTGTACGAGCGTCACGGGAAGCTCGACGGCGTCTGGCGTGACGTCGTCATCGTGGAGCGGCTGCTCGAGGAGAACCTGGACGTCTGAGGGGGCGCGCTCGACGGGGACGGAACGGTCCTCGTCGGTATCAGGAGGGGGCGTGGTGCGGAAAGCGGGATTGACCGCCGTCCCGGCCTTCCTCGACGCCCAGTGGCAGCAGTATTGTAGGCGGCGCCCGCCTCGTCCCGGTCAACTCAGGAGGGGAGGGTGGCTCCTCCCCCTCGAATCACAGGATCCCGTGGTGCGCGTCACCCCCTCAGGCGCAACGTCAGGTCGTCGTGTGTCGCTGGTTCCGTTCGCCCTGGTGCTGTGTGCCTCGGCGTGCGGCGGCGACGCCCTTTCGTCCGGAGGGCCGGCACCGCGTGTGGGGAACCAGATCCTCTTCTCGTCGGTCCGCGGCGGGGCGGCGGACCTGTACGTGATGCATGCCGATGGCAGCGGCGCCCGTCCGCTCACCGCGCGCAGCGCCGTCAACCAGCACGGCGACTACTCCCCCGACGGCTTCGACATCGCCTTCATGTCGAACCGCACCGGGACGTACCAGGTGTTTGTCACCGCGACCAATGGACGTCCGGCGTTGCAGCTGACCAACGCTGGCGGGGCCAACGGCTTCCCGCGCTGGTCGCCCGACGGCTCGAAGGTCCTCTTCACCTCGTCGCGGGACGGCAACTTCGAGCTGTACGTGATGCGCGCCGACGGGACGGGGCAGACGCGCCTCACCTTCAACCTGGGTGACGACGTCGGTGGGGCCTGGTCGCCGGATGGAGCGCACATCGCCTTCTTCTCGGCACGCGGCGTCGCGCGCGAGCTCTTCATCATGAGGGCCGACGGCAGCGAGGCACTCCGACTGACCTCGGACGGGACGGAGAAAGGGCCGAGGGTGGCATGGTCACCCGATGGGTCGCGCCTGGCCTTTCACGCCTATCGCGATCGCACCGCCGGCATCTACATCGTCAACGCCGACGGCACCGGGTTGCGCCTCCTGACCACGCACGCGACCAGCGATCGCTATCCGGTCTGGTCGCCCGATGGCCGCCAGATCGCCTTTGCCACCGATCGCGACGGCAACGACGAGATCTACGTGATGAATGCCGACGGGTCGGGAGCAATGCGGCTGACGAACAATCCCGGCGCCGACGTGCCGGACGCGTGGGGGCGCTGAGCCCCCGCCACGGCGATGAGGCGTGGCACGCCGTGCATCGGTCGCGGCTCGCTTACGCCGCCAGCTGCCACTTGATGCGCGTGTAGGCGATGCGGAACCCTTGTCGCTCTGCGTTGGCCTGCGAGGTGCTTCCCGGGGCCGCCCCCATCATCGCGAGGTCGCACCCCTCGGCTCGCGCATAGGCGAGGCGCGCGGCGAGCAGCGCCCCCTGCGCCCCGCGCCCGCGCCACGCGGGGATCGTACTTGCCCCTGCGAGCAGGGCCACGCCGCCGTGTATCGCCATCGCCCCGGTGGCGATGATTTCCCCCTCGAGCTCGGCCACGAAGCACGAGACGCCGCGGCTGCTGCCAGTCACCGTTCCGAAGTCGCGCATGAAGGCGGCGAGTTCCGGGTATTCCCCCCATCCGCGCGCCGAGTCTTCGGCCCAGGCGGAGAGCTCGCCGCTGTCGATGCGGCGTGTGGTAAGGCCGGCGACGGGCGGGCGCGCGGAGACGGCCGGCGGCGATGCATCGTCGAGCGGGAGGCGCAACACCGTCGTGAGCTCGATGGGGTGGTAGCCGCGCCCCGACAGGAGGGGGAGGAGCGCGGGGTCGGCCAGCGGGCTCACCTCGTGAAAGACCTCGGCGCCGCGTGCGCGAAAGAAGTCCTCGAGCGCCTGCAGGTCGTCGGCGCTGGGCGCGGCAAAGAGCCCGAGCCCGAAGGTCTGCGTGAGGGGGGAGCCGACGCCGTCGAACATGGCATAGGTCCCACCCACCTCGCTCCAGGTGGCGCCTAACGCCGGCGCGTGCAGGGCGCGCGACTCCACGAAGGCGGCGTTGGCCGATCCCTCCGCCCGTTCGAGGCGTCGGGCGAGGGCGAGGTCGGTGACGTGGGGGCGGAAGGTCATGGTGGGGTAGCGGGAGGCGTGCGGCGAAACACTGGGCGCATCGTGCGACGGCGCACCTCGCGGAGCAAGGGGGCGCCCGTCCGGTGCGCGACTTCTCGATGCGACGGTGTGGCGCGCCTTTGCGGCGTGGGCTTGCCAACTACGTATGGCGGTCGCGTATGATTCGGCAACGCACCGTCCCCCCCCCTCGCCGCCTCCCTCATGCAGCCTACTCGATTGCTCTGCACCCAGTGCGGATCCGAGACCAGCGCCCCGCTCAAGGTTCCCCCGGGGAGCCCGTGGGTCGCACTCGCGCTTGCCGTCCCGTTCGTGATTCCGGGGATCGTCTACGCGGTCTGGCGATACAGCATGCGGCGCGACTGCTGCCCCACGTGCGGGCACGCGCAGCTCATTCCGGGCGACGCGCCACTGGCCCGGACCTGGCGGAGCGCGGGGTGGATCGCCGGCCGCCCGGTCGACCGGAGTGCGCTCACGCCATCCGAGGTTCGCCTCGACCGCATCGAGCAGGCGATCGACGCCATCGCCGCCGAAGTGGATCGGGTGTCGCAGCGTTCGCCGCTGCCGCTACGCACGGTGAACGACCGCGAGCGGATACCCTTGCTGCGAGACCGAGGGACGGTGACGCCCACCTGATCGTCGTCGCCTAACGAAAGGGCGGGGCGTTCGGTCGCCAGGGGCCCACCTCCTTGGGGGGAAGGTCGTGGGTGCGGCGACGTGCGAACGGGGCCGGAATGACGTAAGCTTTCCGCATGATCTCCCTCGCCCCGTTTGCCCTCGCCTTCCTCGCCGCCGCGGCCCCCGTCGACTCGACGGCGAGCGCCCGCACCCTCGCCCGACTCGTCGCCGAGCATGAGCGGCGCATGGTCGAGGAGGACCCGATGCTGCGCGCCCGTTCGGGGCTGCGCGTGGAGCACCTCCCTGACCTCTCGTTCGCACGCGTCGAGCGCGACGCGGCGCGCGCGCGCGGCGTGGTGCGCACCATCGACCTGCTCGTCCCCGCCGAGCTGTCGCCTGACGAGTGGAGCACCTCGCGCATGCTGCGCTGGGAACTGGTGCAGGTCATCGAGGCCGCGCGCTTCCACTGGCTCATTTTCTCGTCCATCACGCCGTACGCCTCGCCGCTCGGCACGGTCCCGCGGCTGCTCGCGTCGCAGCAGTTGACCACGGCGGCCGACCTCGCGCACTATCTGGCGCTGGTCGACGAGGCGGCGGCCATGGCCGACACCATTCGCGGCGGGCTCGAGGCGCGACGGACGCGCAAGCTCCTCCTTCCCAAGGAAGAGCTGCGACTCGTCATCCCCTTCGTGCGCGGCTTCGCCCAGCCGCCGGAGCAGAGCCCGTTCAGTGTGGCCGAGGGGCGACTGGCCGCCGTGTCGCCGGCGCAGCGTGACGAGTTTCGTCGCGCGTTAGGCGCGCGCATCACGACGCGCGTGAACCCGGCGCTGGAGCGGCTCGCCGCCTACCTGGAAGGCCCGTATCGCGCGGAGACGTCGGACAAGGTGGGGCTCGGACAGTACCCCGGTGGCGACGCCTTCTATCGTCATCTGGTGCGGCAGCACACCACGATGGACGTGACCCCCGACGCGGTGCACCGCATCGGGCTCGCCGAGGTGGCGCGCATCGACAGCGCCATGGCCAGGGTGCGTGCGGAACTCGGCTTCACGGGGACCAAGGCCCAGTTCCATGACTCGTTGCGCAAGGACGCCCGCTTCTATGCCAAGACCCCCGAGGAGTTCGGCGAGAAGCTGATGTATCACGATGCGCGCATTCGCCCGCGGGTGGGTGACTACTTCACCAAGCTCCCGCGCGCGCAGGGCGACGTGCGGCGCCTCGACCCGCGCCTCGAGGGGGCGATGACCTTCGGCTTCTACCAGGAGCCCTCGGTGCAGGACTCGATGGGGCACTACTTCTTCAACGGCTCCAACTTGCCGCAGCGCAGCATGTTGCAGGGGGCGGCGCTCGTCTTCCACGAACTCATCCCCGGGCACCACTTTCAGGTCGCCATCCAGCGGGAGAACGGTGCGCTGCCGCAGTTCCGGCGCGAGGGGGGCTACACCGCCTTCACGGAAGGGTGGGGCGACTATGCGTCGGCGCTCGCGGGGGAGATGGGGCTCTACTCCGATCCGTACGATCGCTACGGACGCCTCATGATGGACATGTTCATCTCGTGCCGGCTGGTGGTCGACACCGGGATGAACGCCCTCGGCTGGCCCCGTGAACGGGCCATCGCCTTCATGAAGGAGAACACGCTGGAGAGCGACCTGCAGCTCGACACCGAGACGTTGCGCTACTCGGTCGACCTGCCGGGACAGGCGCTCGCCTACAAGATGGGAGCGCGCGAGCTCCTGGTGCTGCGTGAGGATGCGAAGAAGAAGCTGGGGAGCCGGTTCGACATCAAGCAGTGGCATGCTTTCCTGCTGGATGGCGGGTCGATGCCGATGACGGTCTTGCGCCAACGATACGATGCCTGGGTTGCGGCTGGCGGAGCATTGCGATGAGCGGCGCCGGCCCGATGTCACGACAGCAGTGCGCGCGCGTCGCGCGAGGGACCGTCGCCATGCTCGCCCTGGCGGCCTGCGGGCAGGAGGGGGCGCCGCCCCCCGAGCGCATCTTCTACAACGCCCGCATCTGGACCGGGGACTCGACGCTGCCGCAGGCGACCGCGCTCGCCATCCGTGGCGATCGTATCGTCGCCATCGGGAGCGATTCGTCGGTGCGCGCGCTGGCCGGGAGCACGACGCGGCTCGAGGACCTCGGGGGACAGCGCGTCATACCGGGCTTCCACGATGCGCACATTCACCTCCCCACGCGTCGCAGCGCCGACCTCGTGAACGCCAAGGACCCCGCCGAGATCGTGGCGCGGCTCCAGGATTTCGCGAAGGGCCTGCCGGCGGATGCGTGGATCACCGGGCGCGGGTGGACGCCCGACATGTTCCCGCAGAATACCGCGCACCGGCGCTACCTCGACGGCGCCTTCCCCGACCGCGCCGTGCTGCTCACCGATCGTGACGGGCACCAGACGCTGGCCAACCAGCGGGCGCTCTCGCTCGCCGGGGTGGGGATGGAAACGCCGGAGCCGGCGGGCGGGGCGATCATCCGCGATGCCAACGGCGCCCCAACAGGGCTGTTGCAGGAGACGGCCAACGCCCTGGTGCGCCGACAGCTCCCCGATCCCACGGCCGAGGAAGTGTACGCGGCGATGCGCTACGAGATGCACCGTGTGGCGGCGCTGGGGCTCACCTCGTTGCAGCTGGCCAATGCCATCGACAGCACCGAGCAGCGGGCCTTCGAGCGGGCGCTCGCCGAGGATTCGCTGCTGGTGCGCTGGCGCATCGCGCTCCCGTTCGAGCGAGCCGCATCCGACTCGGCGCTCGAGGCCTGGAAGGCGTTAGGCGCGCGCTGGTCGGGGCCCTACCTGCGCACCGGGATCGCCAAGGGGATGCTGGACGGGACCGTGGACGCAGGGACGGCGGCGATGCTGGCGCCGTACGCCATCGGCGACGGCTCGGGGCTGCCGCGCTGGACCGCCGCCGAGCTCAATACGACGGTGGCGCGCTACGACAGCGCCGGGCTCCAGGTCGAGTTGCACGCCATCGGCGACCGGGCCATCCGGATGGCGCTCGACGCCTTCGAGGAGGCCGCCAGACGCAACGGCCCCCGCGACCGGCGCCACCGCGTGGAGCACCTCGAGGTCCCCGACCCGAGCGACATCCCGCGCTTCGGGGCTCTGGGCGTCATTGCCTCCACGCAGGCGATCTTCGCCACCCCCGACAAGACCACGCTGCAGAACTACGTCCCCTTGCTGGGGCCGGCGCGCGAACCGCACGCGATGCCGTTCAAGGCGCTTGACGATGCCGGGGCGATGCAGGCCTTCGGGAGCGACTACCCGGTCTTCCCGATCGACCCATTGTTAGGCACGTGGATCGCGGTGACGCGCACGAACCCGGATGGCACGCCAGCCGGTGGGTGGCTCCCGCAGCATCGCCTCTCGCTGGACGCGGCGCTGCGGCACTACACGGCCGGCTCGGCCTACTCGGCCTTCCGCGAGCAGGAACTGGGCATTCTTCGCGCTGGTATGCTCGCCGACTTCGTCGTGCTTTCGCACGAGATCTTCGGCGTGGAGCCGACCGCGTTGCTCACCTCGAAACCAGTCCTCACCGTGATGGGAGGGCGCGAGACGTACCGGGCGCCGACGAGGCCGGTGGGGAGTGCCACACCACCGGCGCCGCGTTGATCATCGTCTGCTTCGCCAGCCGCAACGCTACTGCACGCTGCTCGCCTTCAACCCGCCGCTCTTGAGGTAGTCCACCGCCAGGTTGGCCAGCGAGCGCACCCCGGTGGGGAGTGCGCCTTCATCGGCAAAGAAGAGCGGCGAGTGGTTGGCCGGTTGCTTGGCCAGGTCGGCCCCCTTGGGCGCCACACCGAGGAAGTAGAAGATCCCCGGGATCTCCTTGGTGAAGACGGGGAAGTCCTCGGAGCCGGTGACCGGGTTGATCGTGCGCAGCCCGCCCTCGCCCGCGGTGCGCTTGAGCGTCGGCGACATCTTGTCGAGCAGGGCGGCGTCGTTCTGCGTGATGAGCCCGCCCCCGGAGATCTCGACCGTCGCCGTTGCGCCTGCCGACCGGGCGATGTCCTCGGCGGTGCGCTTCACGCGCTCGTGGATCTCGGCGCGCATCGCCTGGTCGAAGGTGCGGATGGTCCCGATCATCACCACGCTGTCTGGGATGATGTTGCCGCGGTTGCCCCCCTGGATCATCCCGATCGTGATCACCGCCGGCGCCGACGTCACGTCGATCTGCCGCGAGGCGACCGTCTGCAGCCCCATGATGATCTGCGCGGCCACCGGGATCGGGTCGACGCCGCGCCACGGCGACGAGCCGTGCGTCTGCCGCCCCTTCACGTTGATGGCCAGCCCGTCGGCGGCCGCCATGAAGCCGCCCGCGCGCGTGCTGATCGAGCCTAACGACGATGGCCAGACGTGCAGCCCGAAGATCGCCGACGGGCGCGGATCCTTGAGCGCCCCGTCCTCGACCATCGCCTGCGCCCCGCCCAGTCCTTCCTCGGCCGGCTGGAAGAGGAAGACGATCGTCCCCGGGATCTTCGCCTTCATCCCGGTGAGCACCTCGGCCACGCCCATGAGGATCGCGACGTGGTTGTCGTGGCCGCAGGCGTGCATCACGCCCACGTCCATCCCGTTGTACATCGTGCGCACGGTGCTCTTGAACGGGAGGTTGACCTGTTCGGTCACCGGGAGTCCGTCCATGTCGGCACGCAGCGCGACGACTGGGCCCGGCTTGCCTCCCTTGAGGATGCCGACCACGCCGGTCTTGCCCACGGGGGCCCGCACCTCGAGGCCGAGGGCGCGCAGGTGCTTCTCCACGAGCGCCGAGGTTCGCTTTTCCTCGAAGGAGAGCTCAGGGTGTTCGTGGATGTCGCGGCGCCAGGCAATGACCTTGGGCATCACCTGCTCGAGGCGCGTGTCGATTTCCTTGGCCAGCGGATCGAGCGGTGACGTGGCTTGGGCGGCGAGGTGTAGCGGGAGGGCAGACAGGGCGATCGCCAGGACGGCGATGGGGCGCAGCGACACGAGCGGCTCCGGCGGTGGGGTAGGTGGTCGAAAGGTGCGTGCCGCGGCGAGTCGGCGCCAGTTGGTGCGGCGCGTCACGCGGCCGGTGGCGGTTCACGTCGATGCGCGTGCCGTGGTCGGCGTCGCGCATCAGGGAACGCACCCGCGCCCCGTTGGGGGTACATTTGCGTCACCACGTCGAACGGGACACGCACCATGAGCATGGATCGGCGGCAACTGCTGGGCGCATTGGGGGGGATCGCCGCTGTCCGCGGGCTCGGCCTAACGAGCGATAGCGAGAACGCGCGGAACGCTCCAGTGGCGACGATGCCGCCCCCCGGTGCGGCCCTTCCACGCAAGGCCGACTTTGCCATCGAGGAAGGGACGACCTTTCTCAACGCCGCATACACGCACCCGATCCCGCGCGTCTCGGTCGAGGCGGCGCGCCGAGCCGCCGAGTGGCGCGGGACGATGCGTCCCACAATGGCCCCGCCCCCCAATCCCGCCCGGTCGACGCCCAAGGCGCTCTTCGCCCAGCTCATCAACGCCAAGCCCAGCGAGATTGCCCACGTCTCCAGCACCAGCGCCGGCGAGAACCTGGTGGTGCGCGCGTTGGAACTCGAGCATCGGCGCGACGGCAACGTGGTGACCGATGGACTGCACTTCGAGGGGGCGCTGATGAACCTCGACGTGCTGCGCCGGCGCGGGCTCGACGTGCGCGTGGTTCCGCCCACGGCCGATGCGCGGATCGACTTCCGCGACCTCGAGCGCGCCGTCGACCACAAGACGCGCCTCATCGAGATCTCGGCGGCGGCGATGTACAACGGCTTCCAGCACGACCTCAAGGCGGTCGCCGACCTCGCGCACGCGCACGGTGCCCTGGTCTACGTCGACATCGTGCACGCCGCCGGCGCCGAACCGCTCGACGTGAAGGCGAGCGGGATCGACTTTGCCGCCTGCTCGAGCTTCAAGTGGCTGATGGGTGACTTCGGGATCGGCTTCCTGTACGCGCGCGAGGAGGTGTGGGACAAAGTCACGCGTCCCGTGGTGAGCTACTACCAGGCGGCGTCGGCAGAGCCAAACTATCCGCCACATCTGCCAGTCGGAGCGTACGAGCCCGTGACGTACGAGTTCAGCCGCAACGCCGCCGGCTTGTTCGAGATGGGGTCGCTGACGGGGAGCGCCGAGGTCGGCGTCGCGTTGCTCGCCAGTTCGCTGGTCTACGTGCAGGCCCTCGGGCCCGCGAACATCCAGGCGCACCGCCTGCCGCTCATCGCCCGGCTGCAGCAGGAGATGCCCCGGCTGGGTTTCGCTGCGGTCACGCCGGCAGGCGCAACCAGTGGCATCGTGACGTTCGCTCGCAAGGGACTGCTGGAGAGCGACGTCCCCAAGCGACTCGCCGAGGCCAGGATCAACGTGCGCGTCGCCGCCAACTGGATGCGCATCTCCCCATCGGTCTACAACGACATGGCCGACATCGAGCGGCTGCTGGAGGCGTTGTCGTGACCCTCCTGCTCGCCCAGCATGCACCCTGCCTCGCACGGGCGGCGTGCCGCCGCACGCAGGCCGTTCCGTCCTCGAATCTTCGCGGCCCATGCCGGCCCGCGCACCACGAGAGTTGAACCGATGATCCCCTGCTCGCGCTTCCTTCTCGCCGTCGTGACCGGTCTAGCCTGCGCGGTGTCGGCCCGTGCGTCGGGGCAGCGTCCATCGTCGATGACGGCACCGACACCGGCGCTCCGCGTGGGGGCGATCGACTCGATGTGGTCTCCGACGCTCAAGGAGCGGCGCCCGTACCTGGTCTACACGCCGCCGTCGTACGGCGCGCCGACGCGGGTCCCGCGCACCTATCCGGTGCTCTACCTGCTCGACGGTGATGTGCACTTCCATTCCGTCACCGGCGTGCTCCAGATGCTGTCGACCGGAGTGGGCGGGACGTATGCCATCCCCGAGATGATCGTCATCGCGATCCCCGTCGCCAATCGCCGGCGCGACCTCACGCCGACGCGCGTCACCAAGGACCCGTACGGCAATCCGCTCCCCCCGGGGTGGGACATCACCGGCGGGAATCCGAACTTCCTGCAGTTCCTCAAGTCCGAACTCATTCCGCACGTCGACTCGGCGTATCGCACCGCCCCGTATCGGGTGTTCGTCGGGCATTCGTTAGGTGGACTGGCGGTCCTCAACGCCCTCTACACGATCCCCGAGACCTTCAACGCTTACGTGGCGATCGACCCGACCCTCTGGTTCGACGACCGGCTCATGGTACGGATGGCGCGCGACTTCTTCGGGAAGCCGGCACCGCCGGCACGTACCCTCTTCATCGCGCAGGCGAACAACATCACCCCGTACGATTCGGGGACGGTTCTCAACGTCAACAACATCCTGGCGCTCAACAGCATCATCAAGGACGCCAACACGTCGGGGATTCGATACGGCTACAAGTACTATGACGGCGAGGATCATGGATCGATCCCGCTCATCGCCGGCTACGATGCGCTGCGTTTCATCTTTGAGGGGTATGCTGCGCACTACCCGAAGGCGCTGGTGCAGCCGGGGTACCTGACGCAGCACTTCGATCGGGTGTCGGAGATGCTGGGGTACCGTGCCCTTCCGCCTGCTGGACTGGCGGACTTCGTAAGCCAGATGGGGGCCATGGCTCCGCCGACGCCCCCAGGTGTCGCCCCCGACCCGTTCGCCCGCATGATGGGGACGTGGGTGCGCGACTCGGCGAACGGTCCCGCCGATGCCGGCGCGCCCGACGGTGAGACGCTCATCCTCATGCCCACCAGCGATGGCTTTCGTGTGGTGGAGCGCGCCGGAGGGCCGGCAGGAGCCAAGCTCGTCGACCTCGCGTGCCGCAGGATCGACGAACCGCTCGCCACCTTTGCGGCTGGCGAGAGCGGGCGCTGCTACGCGCAGGTCGCCGGGGACAGTGTGAGCTACGCGATCTTCGCCCCTCTGAACGGGAAGATCGTGGCGATCGAGCGCGGAGTCGTGGTGACGTCACCAACAGGCCAGTCGCTGCGTGACGAATTCACGAAGCGCGTGCCGAAGGGGGTGCCGCAGCGCCGGCGGCACATCTATGCCCGACTGTACTAGCAGAGAAGTGGATCTCCCGCGACGTCAGTTCACCTTGGCGCAGATGGCGACGACGGAGACGGTGATCGGCGAGGTAGACCCGAGGTAGAACTCCGGTGAGGCCAGCCCGAGCTGCACGACCCACTCACGATCGGAGAAGCCGAAGGCGGCATTCGGGTAGCTGCCAAGAACCAACCACGGGAAGAGCGTCATGCGAATGCTCCCCGGGATGTACGCTCCGTAGCCTGGCGTCTGATCCAGCACGCCCCCGCCGATCGCCACCTTCCCGACAGGACAGGTGGCGACGAAGAACTGCGCGCCAGAGCCGGCGCCCGCAGCCAGGTTCGGAAAGTAGCGAGTCACCACGCGCTCGAGGGAGCCGAGGGCGCCGGAGGCCGCCAACGAACCGGGAGGGCCCGGGACGCCTTGCAGCCCCTGAGGACCGGCGGGCCCCGCCGGTCCGGGCTTGCCATCGGGCCCGGCCGGCCCTTGCGACCCCGTTGCACCTGCCGGGCCCACCGCACCGGCAGGGCCCGCGGGCCCTTGCGCCCCCGCCGGACCCGGTACCCCGGTACTCGGCCCCGGGGGCCCCTGTGGTCCCGCCGGACCCTGGGCCCCAGCAGGGCCGACTGCGCTCCACTGGACCAGGAGATGGTCGGCCGAGCGGCAGGTCGCTGGCGCCCCGTCCCTCCCTATCAGGTAGATGGTGCCCGACCTCGGTACCACACAGGCCAGCACCGCGCCGGACGGTTGCTGCGCGGCGACCGCACGCGCGCTCGACATCGTTAGGCATCCGACCAGCAGGGCACGGGCAAAGACGCCCATCCGTCTCGTCCGGTCGTGCCCGGCCGCGCAATCTCTCGTTCGAGTCATCGAGCTATCCCCAGTGGTTGGACCGTGCAGGCGTCGGCGGCGGGTGGGTGACACGTCGTCACGTGGCTGCACCCTCTTCACGTGATGCGCGACCGAATCCGGAAACGCGGGTCGGCGTGACGAGCTGCCGACGATGCATCGCGGGCTTTTCCGGTTCCGGAGGACGGTGGCGTTGAGGTGAGTGACGGCTGCGTTGGCCGCCGACCCCTCACTTCATCGACTACTCGTCTCATGCGCCTCTCCCCTGTGCGGTCTCTCGTCGTCGTCCTGCTGGCCGGTGCGCCCGTCGCTGCGCCCGTTGCTGCGCACGCGCAGGGCGGCGTGAACAGCTGGCCGATCGCCCAACAGGAGGCCGCCGTGAAGACGCCGCTCGCCGTGGATCGCCTGGCGCAGCTGGAACGGGCCTTCACCGCGTTGGCGGCGCTCGCGAAGCGCGACCCGTCGTTCTGCACCTGGCTCGCGAATACGGGCGATGCCACCTCCATCGCCCAGGAGGTCGCCACGCTCAACGCGCACAAGGGCGTACGGGCCGCGCTCGCGGGAGCGTCCATGGCACCGCGCGACTTCGTGGAAGTCTCCCTGGCGCTGGCCATGGCGGG
>ERZ795044.2002-NODE-2002-length-18005-cov-4.173092_pt1 | contig 18005 bp, 14 predicted proteins | sample MGYA00375128_ERZ795044 | MGnify/ENA primary metagenome ERZ795044 (study PRJEB30173, sample SAMN05720213) | anaerobic digester metagenome | isolation source: active sludge of municipal wastewater-treating anaerobic digesters | place: USA | collected 2014-12-22 ... | reverse complement strand
CAGTGTGAGTGGCAGGCGCACCGTTACGGTGGTGCCCACGCCCTCTTCGCTGGCCAGGCTCACTGTGCCACGCAGGGCGGTGATGTTGCGTTTGACCACATCCAGACCGACACCGCGGCCAGACAGGTTGGTCACCTTCTCGGCGGTAGAGAAACCGGGCTCGAATATCAGGGCATACACCTCGGAATCGCTCAGGTGGTGTCCGGCTTCCACTAAGCCGCGCTCAATGGCCTTGGCCAGAATGCGCTCGCGCTTCAAGCCGCCACCGTCGTCCTGCACGGTGATGACAATCGCGCCTGAGTCGTGAAAGGCGTTGAGCTTGAGCGTGCCTTGTGCGGGTTTGCCGCGTGCGATGCGAAGCTCGGCGGACTCGATGCCGTGGTCCATGGAGTTGCGCACCAGGTGCATGAGCGGGTCGCCAATTTTCTCGACCACGGTCTTGTCCAGCTCGGTGTCTTCACCGTCCACAATCAGGGCTACATCCTTGCCCAGGTCGCGCGACACATCGTGCACCACGCGCTGGAAGCGGCTAAAGGTTGCGCCAATCTTGACCATGCGCAGCTGCAAGGCGCTGTCGCGCACGTCTTCCACCAGCATGGAGAGTTTGGAGGTTGCTTCCTGCAACTCGATCACTTTGGCGCGGTGGGCAATCATGTTGACGCTGGCACCGGCGATGATGAGTTCGCCCACCAGGTTGATGAGTTGGTCCAGCTTGTCGGCATCTACCCGCACCGAGCGGCTTTCCTGGGCCTGCACTTCCTTGACCTGCTTCTGCTTGGTCAACGCGGCGTCCACCACCGCAGCGGGCACTGCACGCTGTTCCACCAAAATGGAGCCGAGCGGGCGCTGGGGAATGGAGTCGGCCTGGGTGTCCAGTGCGTTGTCCAGTTCCTGGCGGGTGAGTGCACCGCAGCGCACCATCATTTCACCCACGCGCTCGGTGATCTCGGGTGACTCCTTGATCAGGCGGATGTAGTCCTCAATGCGGCTATTGGGCGGCAGGATGCGCAGGCGCACATCGCCCTGCACAAATTCAAATGCGCGTTCAATCGCGGCCTTGTCAGATTTCGTGTCCAGCGACAACTCGTACGACAGGTAGCACAGCTCAGGCTCCATATCGAGCGCCACCGGCAGTTTGTCGGGAATGGTCAAGATGTCCACAATGCGCCCCAGCGTGGCCAGGTAGCGGATGAAGGACAGCGGGTCCATGCCCATGCGCAGCACTTCAGCACCGAACTGCATGGAAATATGCCAGTGGTCCGAGCCACCCTCTTGAGCGCCAATGCGCTGGGTGGCATCCACATCTTCTTTGGCTACCAGGGCTGCACCGCCGCCGGGGGTGCCCAGCACGGCATGCAGTTGCGCCAGCAGTGGCGCACCGGCCTCAGTAGATGCTTCGTCAGCCTCGGTCTGGCCGGCAGCCACACCGTCGATGAGAGACTTGATGTGGTCGCAGCACAGCAGCAAGGTGGCAACCAGATCGTCGCCAATCGCCAGGGTTCCGGCGCGCACTTTGTCCAGCACGTTTTCAACCACATGGGTGAAGGCCACCACATGATCCAGGCTGAACAGGCCGCTGGAGCCCTTGATGGTGTGGGCCGCGCGGAAGATGGAGTTGATCAACTCGGATTGCTCTTCCGCTTGCTCCAGCGCCAGGAGGGAGCTTTCCATGTCTTCCAGCAACTCACGGCTTTCGGCAATAAAAATCTGCAGGGCTTGGTCGAGGTTCATGATGGGCTTCTTCGCTTGGGGTTATTGGTGGCCGGGTGCAATGACCAGGTGGTCGCCAAAAAAAGCTGCCACGTTAAGTAGCTCAAACACTTCCAGCACCGCCGGGCTGTGGCCCACCAGTTGCAGCTCGCTGCCCAGTGCGGCTGCGGTGCGCTTGGCCAGCATCAGCAACTGCAGCCCGCAGGTATCAAACTCGGTCACTCCGGCCAGGTTGACGACCAGCCGCACGCCTTGCGCCAGCGGCTCGATCAGGGCGCGCTTGAGTTCGTCGGCCCGGTAAATGCTCAGCTCCCCGGCAATGCTCAGGTCAACTTCGCGCATGGTGGTTTCACTCGACATGGTGTGCTCCCGAAAAGGCTGTTCTTGTTAAGGCAGGCAAAGTCTTTGCACAGCTGCCAGCATTTGCTCGGGCTTGAAGGGCTTGACCACCCAGGCGCGGGCGCCGGCAGCCTGGCCTTCACGTTTCTTGGACTCATCCGACTCGGTGGTCAGCATGATGATGGGCGTGAACTTGTAGGCCGCCATCTGCTTGACGTGCTTCACAAAGGTGATGCCATCCATGATGGGCATGTTGACGTCGCTGATGATGAGGTTGACCTTTTGCCCGGTCAGCTTGTTGATCGCGTCTTGCCCGTCTTTGGCTTCGATCACGGTGTAACCTTCGCCGCGCAAGGCAATGCCGACTACGGTGCGTATCGAGGCAGAGTCGTCAACGATCATGATGGTTTTGGCCATGGTGGTTCTCGCTTGAAATCAGGTAGGGCTTTGGGCTTTGAGGAAGGCGGCAACTTGCGCATCGTCATGGGGAATGTGCTTCAGGCCCCAATCGGTCAAGAATTCGACGATGACCTTGGGGTCCATCGCATCTTTGCCAATGGCATGGCTGACCTCTCCCAGGTTCTTCAGAATGCGGTTGTGTGACTCCACATGGGCCTTGTAACCCGGAAATTCGACCATCTTCATGAGCGCTTCCTCGTCGGCAAAGTGCTCACGCACGTGTTGGTAGAGCTTCATGGCACCGAGCAGCTGCGCGGGCTTTTCCGACGCCGCAAACATGGCATTGGCCAGTGCAAAAAATTCCTCGTGCTGGCGGTCAATGGCTTCTTCGCCGATGCGGTAGCTGTCTTTCCATTCGATGTTCATGGTGGTCCTGCTCGATCTTCTGTGCGCTAAAAGAAAGTGATTTCGTCATCGGCCGGGGCTTGCGCGGTGCCACCGGAGTGAACAATGTGCTGGTCTTTCATCACGTAGGTCTTTTTCAGTTCTTCCAGAAACTCCTGCGCTTCGAGCGGGTGCACGTCACCGCTTTCGCCAAAGGCCTGGAGCCGCTTTTCCATGAAGTTGGGCCAATGTTCGATATTGGCTTTCAGCGATCCGAGAATCTGGCCTACGCGGTCCTGAAACTGCAGTTGAATCAGGGCCTGTCCAATTTCAGACTGGATGGCGATGCTTTCGTCCTTGAGAATTTCACCCGAGCGCTCCAGGCCACCGGCCACTTCGCGAATCTCGGTCAGCACCTGATCGATCGTGCTGGTGGTCGCTTCAACCCTCGCATCCCGTTGTTCGACTGAATCGCGCACCACATCGCAGGCATCGGAAATGGCAGCGCTGATGACGCCCACTTTGGCGGCAATGTTGCGTCCCGTATCGCCCGACTGGTTGGCCAGCATGCGGAACTCTTTGGCCACTACGGCAAAGCCACGGCCCAGCTCACCGGCACGGGCGGCTTCGATGGCGGCGTTGAGTGACAACAGGTTGGACTGTTGGGCGATCTTTGCCACCTCATAGGCCATGTCTTGCAGTTCACCGGTAAAACGATCAAGGCCCTGTACTTTTTCCAGCATGATGGACATGCTGTTCATGGAGGCCTTTTGACCCTCGATGATGCCGCTGAGTTGACGTTCCGCACGTTCAAAAATCGCAATCAGGCTGGTGTCAACACCTTCATTGTTCGAGGTTGTGGTCTCCATGCTGGCGGTTTGAAGGGTTTCACCCAACTTGTCCACAATGCCGGCAAAGCGCAGCGACAGGTCGGAAATGGCGGTGTCCATCTGTTCGCGGGAGGATTCGATATGACCACCCCAAACCGGTGCCACTGCAGCGCCAAAAGCTTGCTGCTCGGTCACCAGTTGTTGCAGGGCGGACTTGACTGCGGCATCCCGGATTGCCAGCTCACGACCGGTCCAGAGGCCGCCTGCCACCAGCGCAATGGCACCGGCGATGGCTTCCACATGGCCGTCACCCACTACCAGCATGACTACGGCTCCAGCAATCGCCATGGCAACGGGATAGACACGGGAAGCTCTGGAAGGATGAAGGTATCTCATTGCAGCTCCGCCAGTTTGTCGATGATGGGAATCAGGTCCACCACAAAATCGCCCTTGCCAACATAGGCAAAGGCGCCCAGTTCACGCGCTGCTGTGCGGTAGGACGCGCTGTCGTGCATGGAGAGGAAAACGATGCGCGTGGGATGTGACGAGTCTTTGAGTGCCTGGGCCACTTCCAGCCCGCTCATCTCTGGCATGACGATGTCCAGCAACACGAGGTCGGGATTCAGGGTTTTGGCCAATTCCACCGCAGTCCAGCCGTCATGGGCTTCACCCACGATTTCAACGTCTGGCACCATCAACAGGAAGTTGCGCACGGCTGCGAGAAACGTCTTGTTGTCATCCACGAGCAGGGTTCGAACTGTCATGGCTTGACTGTAGGCCGGGGCGGCCGATCTTGAAATCAGGCCAATACCCTAAACACCCGGGGAAAATACCTGAGACAGCCCGAAAAGGGCCGCATTACCAGCATGCCTAAGCAGATGCTATGGGGAATGTGACCGAGAACGTGGCGCCCGGACCCGGTTCGGTGGTCAATGTGCCGCCGATTTGCCCCGCCAGATCCGACACCAGTTGCAGGCCCAGCGACTGGCCCCGTCGTTCCTCAAAGTCAGCGGGCAAGCCCACTCCGGTGTCACTCACCCGCAAGCACCACAGCGCAGGCGTGTCGGATGCGCCGTCCGCACGGTGCAGCGATACCCGCACTTCGCCGCTGTCACCCTGAGCAAAGCCATGCTTCACGCAGTTGGAGATCAATTCATTGACCAGCAGACCGCAGGGCGTGGCCAGGTCCAGGCTGACCGAAACCGGGTTCAGGTCCAGCACCAGCCGTACGCTGCCGCCGGTCATGGTCTGCGCGCGAAACGCCACCGTCGCCACCTGCTGCAGGTAGCGATGCAATTCCACACCGGCAAAGTTGCCAGAGCGGTACAGGGTTTCGTGCACCAGCGCCATGGAGCGTATGCGCCCCTGCATCTCATTGAGTACCGAGCGGGTGTCTGGCGCGCTGGCACGGCCGGACTCCAGTCGCAGCAAACTGGTGATGACTTGCAGATTGTTCTTGACGCGGTGGTGCACTTCGTTGAGCAGGGCGGTTTTTTCCTGCAGCGCCGACTGTAATTCGTCCTGGCGCCGCATTTGCTCGGTAATGTCTTCCTTGAGCGCCACATAGTGGGTTATTGCGCCACTCGTGTCCAGAATCGGGGCAATCACCGCGTGCTCGATGAACAGCTCACCGGATTTTCGACGGTTGCGGAATTCTCCGGTCCAGGTTTCCCCCGCCTGCAGGGTATTCCACAGGTCCACATATACCGCCCGCTCCGTGCGCCCGGACTGGAGAATGCGCGGGTTGCGCCCCAGCACCTCGCCCAGCGTGTAGCCAGTGACCGACTCGAACTGCGGGTTGACGTATTCAATCGTGCCCTGGAGATCGGAAATGACCACCGCAATGGGCGACTGCTCGGTCGCGCGGGATAGCTGGCGCAGCCGGCTTTCCGCGGCAACGCGCTCGGTGATGTCCTGAAACACAATTTGACTCGCCGGTTTGCCGTTGTATTGAATGTGAATGGCTCGCAGCTCCACTTCGACCAGCCGCCCCGTCATGGACACGAATGTGTAGTGCACCGCCCCGGCGGTACCCCCTTCTTGCAGCAGTTTTCTGGCGCCTTCGGCCGCGCGCGCCATCGAACTGGGGTGCACCATGTCCATGACCGGGTATCCCACCACGTCGGTCACACTACGGCCGTCCAGCATTTGCACCGCAGCAGGGTTGGCAAACAAGACCTGCTGTCCGTCGTGCACCACCATGGCGACCGGTAACCAGTCCACCAGCGCCCGGAAACGGGCTTCGCTGTTCACCCGATCGCTTTCACGTTGCTGCAAAACCTCCAGCAGCCGGTTGAATCCACCAATCAGGTCACCCACCTCGTCCTGGCGGGTCACCGGCAAAGCCGAGGGAAACGTATCGCTTCGACTCAGGCGGGCCAAGGTCTGCGCGGTGCTGATGATGGGTGTGAGCTCGCGCCGAAGAACCCACCAGGTCAAACCCCCAGCCAGAACGGTCAGTGCCAGCGTGAGGTAAAACGCCTTCCACTGGATGGAGGCAATCGGGGCAAAAGCCTCCTGGGTTGGAAACAGCGCGACCACAATCCATTTCGCCGTTGAAATGGACTTGCCTGCGGAAATGTTTTCAACGCCCAGCGCATCCACCAAAATGCCGTGCCCCTGGAAGCCTTCCACGTATTTGTCGGTCACGGGGTCCGCTCCCAGTGGTGGCAAGGGCTTCAAGTTGAAGCGCTTGTCGGTAGCCGTGACGATCTGCCGATGCGCGGGGTCGACCAGCATGTAGCCACCGGTTATGCCGTACCTGTGCCCAATGATGAAATCCAGAAAATTGGGCTGCCCCAGATTGATAACGCCCACCAGTGCACCGATCACCGCCTGCCGTTCATTCCGCACGGGAACTGCCAGCGACACGAATGGCGCCTTCAGCATTTTTCCCAGCACGGCTTCACTAACCGATGGAATGCCCTGCTTCAGCGCGGTAACAATGTGGTCACGCTCGCGGTAGTTGACACCGACGCGGCCCACTGCCTCCGGTACGGACGCAATGGCGGTGGCGTCTGCATTGGTAACAAACGCACCCCCATTGAACAGGGTCGTCAACAGGGGATTGGCTGCAAACAGCTGACGCAGTTTGACCGGTGCCGCCATATGCGCGGGCTGAATTTGCTGGGCCACCAACTCCAGAGCGTGAATCCGATCACCGATCTCCTGATCGATTTCGGCGGCAATGATCGCGGCGGCCGAGAACTGCTGCTCACCGACCAGGTGCTCCAAATCCTTGCGCAAAATCTGGCTGGTCAAAAATGTCAGCGACAAAACGCTCAGCACAAAGACCGCCAGCGCCATGAGGATGACGCGGGTTTTGAGTGAACGCCAGCGAAGCGGCTGAATTTTCAAGCACCAGACTCCAGGGCAAAATGCTATAACACTTATAGCACTTTACGTAACATCGACGAGGGCTAGAGCCCCATTTCTTCAGTAGCTTCGGCCAAATCAGCCGCCGCTACCGGGTGGGCGAAATAGTAACCCTGAAATGCATCGCAATCGATGCTGGCCAGCATGTCGCGTTGCGCCATGCTTTCCACCCCCTCGGCAATCACCTGCAAGCCCAGGCTGTGCCCCAGGGCAATGATGGCCTGCGCGATCACAGCGTCATTGGGGTCACTGAGCAGGTCCCGCACAAAGGACTGGTCAATCTTGAGCTGGTCCAGCGGCAGGCGCTTGAGGTAGGACAGTGATGAGTAGCCGGTGCCGAAGTCATCCAGCGAAAACTTCACCTGGTGGTCTTTGAGCGCATTCATCTTGGCAATGACGTCCTGCACATCGTTGACCAGCATGCTCTCGGTCAGCTCCAGCTTCAGGTTCAAGGGGTTTGCACCCGACTGGCGCAAGGCGCGCAGCACACAGGCGACGAAATCGGGCTGGCCAAACTGCAGTGCGCTGACGTTGACCGACATCGTCCAGTCGGCCTTGTAGGGCTCGTCTTCCCAGCGGGCCAATTGGGCGCAGGCGCGCTCCAGCACCCACTGGCCTAACGGAAGGATCAACCGCGTCTCTTCAGCCAGCGGGATGAATTCCGCCGGCGATACCATGCCGCGCAGGGCGTGGTTCCAGCGCACCAGTGCTTCGGCACCTATCGGGACACCGTTGCGGTTGAACTGGGTCTGGTAGTAGAGCAGGAACTCCCGCTCCTCCAAGGCACGGTGCAGGTCACTTACCCGCTCGGTACGCGCGCTGGCTGCCTTCTGCATGGCGGCGTCAAAGAACCGCAAGGTAGTGCGCCCTGCGGCTTTGGCCTGGTACATGGCGATTTCGGCGTTTTGCAGCAACTCGTCGGGGCTGTGCTCGTGGCCCAGAAACACCACAATGCCCAGGCTGGGCGTATTGCTGTGCACATGGCCATCCAGGGTGTAAGGGCGACCCAGTTCCAGCAGCAACTTGTTGGCAGCCACTTCGGCCTGGGCTGCAGCTTCCTGCGCATCCTCGCTTAGCGCGCCGAGCAGGACCACAAATTCGTCTCCGCCCAAACGGGCAATCTGGTCACTCTCACGCACACAGGCTTTGAGCCGGGCGGCGACCTGGCGCAGCAACTCGTCTCCCAGGGCATGGCCCATGCTGTCGTGGAGTTGCTTGAAATGGTCCAGATCCAGCAAAACCAGGGCACCCCGCTGTCCGCTGCGGGCCGATATCAGCAGCGCCTGCTTGAGGTAGTCCATCAGCAAGCGGCGGTTGGGCAAATCGGTCAGACGGTCATAAAACGCCAGGTAGTAGATCTCCTCGGCGGCTTCGTGCTGCTGGCTCAGGTCGCGGGTCAAGGCGATGAACCCGGTTTTCCCGGAATGGGTGATTTCTGACAGCGACAGGCTCAAGGGAAACACACTGCCGTCTTTGCGCAGCCCGGTCAGTTCGCGGCCCTGCCCGGCTGAGCGTGCGTGGGGGTCCCGCTGCACGTGCTTCACAAAATCCATAAGATGGTGTCGCAGGTCTGGAGGCGACAGCATGGCAATCGGCAAACCCAACGCCTGATCGCCCCTGAAACCAAAGATGCGCCGGGCGGCCTGGTTGCAACTTTCGATATCGCCCTGCGCGTTGAACGTGATCACACCGTCGACCATGTTGTCCAGAATGGCCTGGCTGTAAAGCGATGCTTCACGCAAACTGGACTCGGCCTGAAATTTGTAGACCGCCATCTCCAGCACGGTACGCAGTTCGCGTTCGGTGAAGGGCTTGAGGATGTAGCCAAAGGGTTCGGTCAGTTTGGCGCGCGCCAGCGTGTCGTCGGCATCAAACGCAGTCAAGAAGACGATGGGCACGCTGCAATGGGTCAGCTCCCGTATGGCATGCGCTGCAGCAATGCCGTCCATCGCACCGGCGAGTTGAATGTCCATCAGCACCAGATCGGGCGTGGCCTGTTGAACCTGGGCCACAGCGTCTTCACCGCGGGTGGCATGACCCGAGACCACATAGCCCAGGGTACGCAATTGGTCCTGAATGTCCCGGGCCACGATGGCCTCGTCTTCAACGACCAGGACACGGACACTCTTTTCGGCAAGGTTGGCAGACATGGGACCCAACGATAGCCCCTGGTACGGTAGAACTGAATCAGGCCAACACCTGAAAGCCCCCGGAGAAATACCCTAGATCACCGAAAACGCGCTATTCGGTGGCCGAAACCAGGCCTTCACGGATGGCATAACGCACCAAACCGGCCACTTCGTGGATGTCGAGCTGCTTCATCAGCTGGGTGCGGTGGGTTTCCACCGTTTTGACCGACAGGTCCAGCCGACGGGCGATTTCCTTGGTGCTTTGACCCTCGGCAATGAGTTGCAATACCTCGCGCTGGCGCGGGGTCAGGGCATCGGCGGCATGCTCTTCACTGCGAAGCCGGTGCACATAGTCACTCACCACGCCTTTGGACACGGCGGGGCTGAGGTAGGTTTCACCCCGTAAAACCGCGGCCAGCGCCCATTCCAGCTCCAGTGGCGCGGCGTCTTTGAGCAAGTAAGCCACGGCGCCCTGGCGCAGTGCCTGGCGCACGTATTCCGCGTTTTGGTGCATGGACAATATCAGCACCTTGATCGACGGCCAGCCCTTGACCAGTCGGCCTGTGGCCTCCAGTCCGTTGAGGCCCGGCATGGCGATGTCCATCAAAACCACTTGCGGCTGCAGTTTTTCGACCATTTCAAGTAGTTGAAGGCCATCGCCGGCCTCGCCGACCACCTCCATACCGGGAACCGATTCGAGCAGCTTGCGCAGGCCCGCGCGCACCAGGGTGTGGTCATCCGCCAGCACAACACGCACAGTATTCACATCAAATCCTCGTGGGTTCGCCAGGGCGCGCGAAATTGCACAGTACTGCCCTGGCCAGGTACTGACTCTATCGTCAATTCACCACCCACCAGTGTTGCACGCTCCTGCATGCCCAAAACACCAATGCTGTCGCCCGCCAATGCACGGGTGCGCATCTCGTCCAGGTTGAAACCGCAGCCGTCGTCGGTGATACGCAGGGTGACATGGTCGCCTTCGCGGTCCAGCTGGATTTCGACCTGCTTGGCCTGTGCATGCCGCGCAATATTGGTCAACGCCTCTTGGACGATGCGAAAACACGCGGTCTCGATATCGGGCGCGAGACGTGGCTGTGAGCGCACATGGTGAAAGGTCACGGTAAAGCCGCTGCGGTTGGCGCTTTGCTCGGTAATCCATTGCAAAGCGGCCGCCAGGCCCAGGTCATCGAGCATGGAGGGGCGCAGGTTGGTTGCAAGGCGGCGCACCTGCTGCAACGCGTCCTCCACGATGTGGATGTTTTCCAGGTTGATGTCCGCCAGGGCCTTGTCCTTGAGCCGCTGGCTCAATTGCAAATTGATCTTGATGGCTGTCAGCGACTGGCCCAACTCGTCATGCAATTCCACCGCTACCCGCCGGCGCTCCAGTTCCTGCACTTCCAGCACCCGGCGCGACAGGGCCTTGAGTTGGCGTGTGGTGTTGCGCAGACGGGTTTCGGCCTCGTGTTTGTACAGGGCCATGGCCAGGGTGGTGCTCAGCTCACGTTCAGAAAACGGCTTGAGGATGTAGCCAAAGGGCTCGGTCAACTTGGCCCGCTCCAAAACCTCGTCAGCCGCAAAAGCGGTCAGAAAAACCACCGGCAGATTGAAACGGTTGCGAATGGTACCTGCCGCGGCGATGCCATCCACCGTGCCGCTGAGCTGTATGTCCATCAGCACCAGGCTGGGGCGCTCGCGCTCGACCAATTGCATGGCCTGGTCGGCACTGGCTGCAATACCCACGGTCTCGTAGCCCAGGGATTGAACCTGCGCGGCAATGTCACGGGCGACGATGGCCTCATCTTCCACCACCAAAATCCGGGCTCTCGCGGTAGACGACATCATGGTTGTGGGCTTTCAGTGGTCTGTGCGGCATCAAATCGCTGGTATCGGTTCTTTCCCGACTGTTTGGCAGCATACATGGCCTGGTCGGCATGGCGCACCAGCAGGTCTGCCTCAATACCATCCTGCGGGTAAACCGTGACCCCCATGCTGGCAGATACCTGCAACACCGCCGCGTCGACATGGATGGGGGCAGACGCGGCCTGCAGCAGGCGATCCAGCACGGGATCGCAGTCCTGGGCGTGTTCCAGGTCCACCAAAATCGCAACGAACTCATCGCCCCCCAGGCGCGCCAGCGTGTCGCCCTCGCGCAGGGCAGATTTCATGCGCTGGGCCAGGGTCACCAACAAGGTGTCTCCCACGGTGTGGCCATAGCGGTCGTTGACCGCCTTGAATCCGTCCAGATCCAGATACACCACCGCCACCGAGTGAGCGCGACGCTGGCTTTGGGCAATGGCTTGTTGCAATCGGTCAGCCAACAAGACACGGTTGGGCAAGTGGGTGAGCGCATCAAAATGGGCAATGTGTTCGAGCTGCGCCTGGTGTGTTTTCATGGGCGTGATGTCGCTGAACAAAGCCACATAGCTTTGCGTGCGGCCCGCCACATCGCGCACCGCGCTGATGGTTTGCATCTCTGCGTACACCTCGCCGTCCTTGCGCCGGTTCCAGACCTCACCCGTCCAGTGCCCGGTTTCCAGCAATGCCTTCCACATCGCCGCGTAATACTCAGGCGGCTGCCGGCCGGAACTGAGAATGCGGGGGTTTTGACCCATGGCTTCCGTACGACTGAAGCCCGTGATGCGGGTGAATGTGTCATTGACATCCACAATGGTGCCATCGGCATCTGTGATCAGGATGCCCTCTCTGGCGTGGGTGAACACACTGGCCGCCAGTTGCAACTTGTCGAAGTTGGCCTGCAGTTCCTTGCGGCTGTTCTCCTGGGCCAGGCGCGCGGCCCTCTGGCGTGTCGCATTGCGCAAGAGCTGCCAGGACACCAGCATCAACAGCAAGCTCACAATAACGCCTGCAACCACACTCCGCAGCTGCTGGCTACGCACCGGCGCCAAAATCTTCTCAATACTGGGACCCACAATCAGCGTTACACCGTACTGCGGCAGGCGGTGGTAGCTGGACAAGCGATCCACACCGTCCACTTGGGCCTCACGACGAAAACTGCCCTGCAAGGGAGCGCCAACATCGGCGTAAGGCGAGGTTTTGACCACGGTTCCCACATACGTATCCTGCTCGCTGGAGCGGGCCATGACGTCACCGCTGTCGCGGATCATCCGCGCAGCACCATCTTTGCCAAAACCAGTCGCTCCATAAAACTTGACGAAGTGATCCGGGTTGACCGACGCCACGATGACACCAACCAACTGGCCGCGCTGAAACATGGGACGCGTAACCTGGATAGACCACTTGCCCGATACCCGCCCCTTCACAGGACGGCTGATGAACAACTTGTCTTGATACTGCGCCTGGTGCACCGTGAAGTGTTCCCTGTCGCCCAGGAAGGTGGGCTCCTGCGGAACGCCAAGGTTGCTGTAAACCAGATAGCCTTTGGCGTTGATGACGGCAACCTGCAGAATCGCACCCTCTCCCGCATCCAGGTGCAAGCGTATGGCGTCACCCATCTCTGACGGGCGGTCCATCCATGTCTGGCGCAATACCAGCAAGGCGTGGTCCACATACACAAACGTGGACTGGGCCTGACCCGCAAAAGTGGTCGCCCAGGCGGCTGTCTCGCGCCGTGTGTGGTCCAGCGCCTGCTCTTCAATGCGGTGCGCGTCCCACAAAATGGTTGACCACAGCAACACCAGCGCAGTCAGCAACCACAGGGTCACTTGCTGGCGGAATCGGTTGGTAGGCATGCGAGCCATGTTATCAAGAACACGATGGCGGTTTCATGTCCATAGCCAAGCCAACCAAAGGGTCAGATCTTGGAAAAAATCTTGGCTTCTTCAAACAGCGGATTCAAATCACCCAACGACGCGATGACCTCGTCAAGTGTGCCGCCCAGGCGTTTGACTACGGCGGGCGGAAACTCTTCGACCAGCAGATTGCCGGCAAAACCGAAGGCCAGTTTCTTGCTGATCTGGTTGGCAGCGAACACGCAGGCAATCATGTCGGAGTCTGCTAATTCCGGACCATACTGGTGGCGAATGGTTTCCACCAAGTGCGGTGCAAAACGCCATTTCTCGACCAGCATGGCGCCAACCACGGCATGGTCCACACCCAAAGTTTCGCGCAAGGCCAGATGCAGCGACGTGCCGTTTTTCTCACTTGCTTGCAGCGCATGGCGAAACTCGGCTGGCATAAACTGGGCCAGCACCACCTTGCCAAAGTCGTGCAACAGCCCGGCAATGAAACAGTCCATCGGGTCGGCGTCGCCCGCCTTGAGAGCCACCTGCTTCGCAATAGCAGCAGTTGCCAGTGAGTGCAGCAGGTATTGCTGTCCGTCAAAACCGGCCTCATTGGTCTTGGGCAGCATGCCGATGGCCGCGATGCTCAACGCCAGATTCTTGATGGTGTTGAAACCCAGGTACACCACCGAGTGACCAACCGAAGTAATCTGCTTGGGAAGGCTGTAGTACGCAGAGTTGACCACCTTGAGGATTTTGACCGTGAGCACCGGGTCTTTGTCGATGACCTCCACCAGGTCCTTGGGCATACTGTTGACATCGCGCGTCAGCTCCAGCACGCGTTGCACGCTCTTCGGGAATGCGGGCATGCCATCCACCGCAGCGGTCAGCTTCTTGGTGAGTTCGGGACTCATTTGCATGATGCGATTTCCGGAAATAGAACCTCAGTGTAGCCAAACTGACTGAAATCGCGAACCCGCATCGGATAGAGCTTGCCCCACAGGTGATCACACTCATGCTGGACCACGCGGGCGTGAAATCCACTCACGGTCCGGTCGATCGGATCACCATATTGATCAAAACCGGTATAGCGAATATGCGACCAGCGCGGCACCTGGGCCCGTAAACCGGGGACGGACAGACAACCCTCCCAATCCAGTTCCTCGGGCCAATCGCCTTCGGTCTCGCCCGCCTGGGTCAACGGAGTGATAACCGGATTGACCAGCACGGTTGGCGGCACCAGGGGGCGGTCGGGGTAGCGCGGGTTAGCCGCGCGACTGCCAAACACCACCACCTGAAGATCGACTCCAATCTGCGGCGCGGCCAGGCCCGCGCCATTGGCGCAGGCCATGGTATCGAGCAGGTCATTGACCAGCAGATGCAGCACATCCGAATCAAACCCCTCTTGTGGCACGGGCTTGGCCATGCGCAGCAAACGCGGATCGCCCATTTTGAGAATGTCACGGATGGTCATGGTTCAGTCTCCAGCAAGCATGGTAAGCATGTGCGCCTCGTCGATGACAGAGATACCCAGGGCAACCGCCTTGTCCAGTTTGCTGCCCGCATCGCTTCCCGCCACCACATAGTCGGTCTTTTTGCTGACGGATCCCGAGACCTTGGCGCCTGCTGCCTCCAGTAGATCTTTGGCTGCATCGCGACTCAGGGTGGGAAAGGTGCCGGTCAACACAAATGTCTTTCCGGCCAGCGGCTTGGGGATCTGGACTGCGGGTTCACCCTCCTCCCAGGTCACACCGCATGCACGCAATTGCTCGACCACCTCGCGGTTGTGGGGTTGATCGAAAAAGGTACGAATGCTTTCAGCAACGATGGGGCCAACATCGGCAACCTGGAGCAGTTGTTCTACCGAGGCATCCATGATGCTGTCCAACTGACCAAAATGCCGTGCCAACGCTTTGGCGGTGGCTTCGCCCACATGGCGGATTCCCAAGCCGAACAGGAACCGCGGCAGCGTGGTTTGCTTCGAGTCGCTCAGTGCTTGCAACAGATTCTGCGCGGACTTGTCGGCCATGCGGTCCAAAGCTGCCAGCGCCGTTAAACCCAAACGGTACAAATCTGGCAGGGTATTGACGATACCTGCGTCGACCAGTTGATCCACCAGCTTGTCGCCCAGGCCATCCACTTCGACAGCGCGGCGCTGCGCGAAGTGCAGGATGGCCTGTTTGCGCTGGGCACTGCAGAAAAGACCACCGGTACAACGGTAGTCAGCCTCGCCCTCCTCGCGCACAGCAACTGAACCGCAGACCGGGCAGATGCGGGGCATGGTGAAGATCGCGGCGTCGGCCACGCGCTTGTCCAACAGCACTGACACCACTTCGGGAATGACATCACCCGCGCGCCGAACCACCACGGTGTCGCCGACCCGCACGTCTTTGCGCCGGGCCTCGTCCTCGTTGTGTAAAGTCGCGTTGGTCACCGTGACCCCGCCCACGAACACCGGTGCCAGCTTAGCAACCGGTGTGAGTTTGCCGGTGCGCCCCACCTGCACATCAATACCCAACACCGTGGTGAGCTGCTCCTGTGCCGGGTATTTGTGGGCAACGGCCCAACGGGGCTCGCGGGATACAAAACCCAGTTGCTTTTGCAGTGCCAGGCTGTTGACCTTGTAGACCACACCGTCGATGTCGTAGGGAAGCTGGTCGCGGGCTTGACCCATGCGCTGATGATAAGCTATCAATTCGGTAGCGCCCTGTGTAATATCTACGAGGGCTGCAACTGGAAAACTCCAACTTTTCAGGGTTTGGAGCATGCCGAAGTGTGTGCCGAAGGTGGGGCCGCCCTGCTCCACCGGTGTGACTTCACCCAGGCCATAGGCAAAGAAGCTCAAAGGCCGTTGGGCAGCAATGGCCGGGTCCAACTGGCGCACCGCACCAGCCGCGGCGTTGCGTGGGTTGACAAAGGTCTTTTCACCCTTTTCACCCGCGGCAATGCGTTGGCGTTGGCGCTCGTTCAGCGCTTCAAAGTCGTCGCGGCGCATATAGACCTCGCCACGCACCTCCAATACGGGGGGCGCACTGTCTGGAAGCCGCAAGGGAATTTGGCCCACGGTACGGATGTTCTGGGTGACATCTTCGCCGGTTTCTCCGTCGCCCCGGGTGGCGGCCTGAACCAGCACACCGTGCTCATAGCGCAGGTTCATGGCCAGACCATCAAACTTGGGTTCCGCCACGTATTCGATGGGTGGATCGGTGTCAACGAGCCCTAGTTCTTTGCGCACACGGGTATCGAAATTTTGGGCGCCACTGGCCTCGGTGTCGGTCTCGGTGCGGATGCTCAGCATGGGAACGGCATGCCGCACGGAAGCAAACTGATCCAGTGGCTTGCCGCCTACACGCTGCGTCGGTGAATCTGGCGTAATCCATTGCGGATGGGCACCTTCCAACGCCTGCAACTCCTGAAACAGCCGGTCGTACTCGGCATCAGGAACCGTGGGTGCATCCAGCACGTAATACTGGTGGGCGTAGCCATGCAGCAGGTCGCGCAAAGCCTGCATGCGCGCCATGTCTGACGGGCTGTTTTCGGTGGGCAAAGCTGCAAACAGGTCGAGATTGGCCATGCTCACGCCCGACCGCTTCTAGGCAAACAGACGCCGCGCGAGCATGGAGCCGGCGGCCAGGTCGCGTTGTTCCAGCGTGTCATACAGAGATTGCAGCTCGGCACCAATCACGTCCATGGCTTGCGCGGTCAACAGTTGTCCGTGGTCATCGGTTACGACCCCATCCATGGTTTCCGCCAATGCGGTGGCCACTTCACGCATGCGCACAAACGGGTTCTCGCCCCGGTCGACCTGCGCCACATCGAGGTGCAAGGAAACATCACGAATGGCGGACTGTGCCGGGTCCTCTGCCAGCGCGGCCTGCGTGTCAAAACCCAGTACCAGCACCGGCGCCATTCCCTCCTGGCTGGATGGCAACACCATGCGCCCGGGAATCACCCCTGCGACAAAACCCAGCCTCGCCGCGTTTTGCTGCACATAACCGGGGCTCCACGACGCATTGCGTGCGCGAATGGTGAAACCCAGTTGGGCGTCATGCGCACTGGCAAATTGGTCCAGCTCGCGGGCACGTGCGACTTCTTCCAGCATCTCGGGAAATTCTGGCGTGGCATTGATCGCGTCGGCAAAGGCCTGTGTTTTGACCACGAATTCGGAGTATTCAATCTCGTTCAAGGCGCCAGAGCGATTGGCCAGTTGCACGCCCGCCTGAAAGCCTCCATAACGTTGACCGGCAACCGGAGCTTCCCACATCTGGGTACTGAGGTTATAGCCTTCGATGGCGAAGGGCTTGGTCCCGGCCCTGCGGGTGGAGGGCATTGCCGCAATGGCAGCCTCTCCAGAAACCTGCAGGTTGGGACCATCCAGTGCCACAGTGGCAATGACATCGATCAGCGAATCCATCGCCAGGCGGCGGGTTGCGGTCGCAACGGCTATTGGCTGGCTGAGGTGATCCGGCTCATCCCCCATGACCGGGTCCTGCTGTTCTGCGGTGCGTGATTCGCCATCGGGCTCGGGACTTGCCTGACGGGGCGCGTTACGGCGCGAACTCCAGGCGCCATGGGCGACCACGGCAGCCAACACGACGCCACCTGCTATTGCCAATCCGATTTGAAGATTGCTCATAAAGTGTCTTAAGCCAGCTCTGCCAGTGTGAGGGCGGATTCCATGTCCACTGCAACAATGCGCGAAACGCCTTGCTCCTGCATGGTCACGCCAATGAGTTGCTCAGCCATTTCCATGGCGATCTTGTTGTGGCTGATGAAAAGGAATTGGGTTTCTTTGCTCATGCTGCGCACGAGTTTGGCATACCGCTCGGTATTGGCGTCGTCCAAAGGTGCATCCACCTCGTCGAGCAAACAGAAAGGCGCCGGATTCAACTGAAAAATCGCAAACACCAATGCGATGGCGGTCAGGGCCTTTTCACCACCGGACAGTAGGTGAATGGTCTGGTTCTTCTTGCCCGGCGGCTGGGCGATAACCTGCACACCCGAATCCAGAATTTCGTCACCCGTGATAACCAGCCGGGCGTTGCCGCCACCAAACAGCTCGGGGAACATGCGCCCAAAGTGCTGATTGACCAAATCGAATGTGCTCGACAGCATCTCCCGCGTTTCGGCGTCAATCT
>ERZ795044.1999-NODE-1999-length-18010-cov-22.667725_pt1 | contig 18010 bp, 15 predicted proteins | sample MGYA00375128_ERZ795044 | MGnify/ENA primary metagenome ERZ795044 (study PRJEB30173, sample SAMN05720213) | anaerobic digester metagenome | isolation source: active sludge of municipal wastewater-treating anaerobic digesters | place: USA | collected 2014-12-22 ... | reverse complement strand
GGAATTTTTGCCACAGACCAGAGTACGAATTAAACGAACTCTCTATCCTTTATTTATTATATTGATTATATTGATTACGCAATTTCGACTGAACCCTATAATATTTATCACTTATATCTTATATTGCTTATTTTCAGGATTTTTTTGTTATTCGCTTTTTCTGCCCAAATCCACAGAAAATAGCGTCCCTCTATAGGGGAAATAAATGAGCAACTTTTCTTTTTCTCAATAAAATTATTGAATTAGCTTATTTAGCGGTTATCAGCTAGCTGTGTATTGATTATATTTTTTATATTTGTTATTTTATTTATTATAAACCTGTGTATTTATTTGTTTATATCTTATATTGCTTATATTTGAAATATTTCAAGTTAAATTTATTTTTTTCAAAAATAAAAAGTTGCTCATTTATTTCCCCTATAGAGGGCATTTTTGCGATTTTGCACTTTCTATCTAGTTGAAATAATTAAGGAAAAAATTATTGATTATTTCGCGTATATAATCAATATAATCAATATAAGAGTGGCTCTTTTGCATCCAAGCCTGTGGTTTTATTCAGTATTGTTTTATTTCTGGTCGAAATGGGATAATCAATATAATAAATAATTTTTCGGCCACGCGCCTGGATTCTGCGCTTCCATGTATGTTATTTATGACACAATATGACATAAATGTCATATGCTAGTCACATGACAACTGGTTGCTGTGAGTTTAGGAATTTTAGGATTAGTATAGCCTGGGTCTTTTAATTCTATTTTTTTTAAACCAGAAACAAGAAACCCCGGCGGGGGGACCGGGGCTTCATGGAGCGAGGAAAGGAGAAGCTACATGAAAGAATAGTAGTTTTTACTTGACTTTTTCAAAAAAGTCAACAAAAATTATTACAACAAACACTAAAACAACAAAAAATAAGAAAAAAGCAAATAATAACGCGGAGGAATGATGGACGTGAAAAAGGGGCTGAACATCGACCAATTGGATCTGCTGCGCAGGGAACGGATGGTTTTATCGAAGCTCACGGACAAGCAAAAGAAGTTCTGCGAGTCTTATGTTAAGCATTTCAACAAGTTGGTCGCGTTGAAAGACGGCGGGTACTGGACGCCACAGAAATCCGGCGGCAGCCAGGCGCAGCTCGTTGAGCGAAACTTCAATAATATCATGAAGTCGCAGGCCGTGCAGCAGTATTTGCTGCTGCTTAGAGAGTCTGTGGCCTCGCGGCTCGGCCTCTCGGTGGATGATATCATTGAGGAATATCGCGCGATGGCGTTTACGAACATGTCTGACTTTGTGGACTGGAACAACGATGGTGTGACGTTTCTCAAGTCTTCGAAAGATCTAACCCGGATGCAGAAAGCCGGGATCGCGGAAATCACAGAGACGACAACAAAAGCCGGAAAGATCGTAAAGATAAAGCTGCACAACAAACAAACCGCGCTGGACCGGCTCTTTGAGATTTTGCGCGACCTGGAAAAAACCGACAGCGAGGAAGAAGGGCCGGCGAAGATCTCGCAAACCCAGATCAATATTTTATTGTCCGACCCGGTCAAGCGCCGAGCGATCGAGCACCTGGCTGAGTCGCTGTTCGACCGCCAGATCTCGCTGGTCGGTACGGACAAGCAGCGGCTCGAGTTTGAAGAACGCATGCAGAAAATTACACGCAGATTATTGGAGGTTACGGATGGCAACGGAGCAGCAGGTCATGGAAGCGTTGCAGGCGCGCTCCCTGAAGAAACAGAAACAATTGGCGGAGAAGGCGCTGACCGAGGAGATCGTGGAGACGAAAATCAAGAACCGGACGGAGCAGAGCTACGACACGGCGAAGAAGAAAGCGAAGTGCAAGGGGGTGAAGAAGGTCAAGTGCCCGGTGAACTCGAGGCCGGACGTCGATACGATATCGATGGGCTATGACAGGTTCCTTGAGATCCTGCCCGGAGACACCTGGAAGTACCTGCCGCACACGTTTGCGTCGGTCATGTCTGACGGTCTGTGGAAACCGTATCCTTATTTAGTGATGATCTCGAATATCATGGCCACGGTCATTGCGCGAGGCGGCGGGCGTGTCCTCATCTCTGTCCCTCCGCGCCACGGAAAATCATTCTTTATTTCCCAATGGTTGCCGGTCTGGTTCCTGGCTAACTGGCCACATAAGCGCGTGCTTTTGTCCACCTACGAAGCGAATTTCGCCGCGACCTGGGGGCGGCGCGCAAGGAACATCGTCAAAGAAAAAGGCGCGCGGGTGGGATTGTATTTAGCCGAGGACGCCACGGCGTCGAACAACTGGGCCACCACGGCAGGGGGCGGTATGGTCACAGCGGGCGTCGGAGGCCCGATCACGGGCAAGGGCGCGGATCTGGGGATCATCGATGACCCCCACAAGAACTGGCAGGAGGCGAATTCCGAGACGACGCTCAAAATGATCCACGAGTGGTTCGACTCGACATTTTATACGCGCCTTGAGCCGGGAGGCACAGTGGTCATCCTCCACACGCGGTGGAACGAGAACGACCTCATCGGATATCTCCTGAGAGAAAAAACCACGGACGGATGGTTCAGCATCCGGATCCCGGCGATAGCTGAAGACTGGAATGGCGAAGAAGATGTGCTCGGCCGAGCCGCCGGCGAGGCCCTTTGTCCACAGAGGTACGACACTGCCGCGCTGAACCGGATACGGTCCAACATGACGCCGATGATGTGGAATGCATTGTTCCAGCAGCGTCCGGCGCCGATGGAGGGCTCGATCTTCATCCGGTCGAAGTGGAAATATTATACCGTCAGGCCGAAGTGTAATTTTATTTTGCAGTCCTGGGACACGGCGTCGAAGAAGAACTGGGATTCGGCGTACTCGGTCTGCCAGACATGGGGCGTCAGCGAGCTTGGCGCCGTGCTCTTGGATCAGTGGCGCGACAAGGTCGAGTACCCGCAGCTCCGGCGACAAGTGGAAGTCCAGTATTTGAAGTATCGCCCGAACGTCATCTTAATTGAAGACAGGGACTCTGGGCAGGCATTGTGTCAGGCGTTGCAGCAGGAGACGATCCTGCCTGTCCTGCCGGTCCCGGCGACCATGGATAAAGTCATTCGGGCGCAGGCGGTCAGTCCGATGCAGGAGAGCGGGCGATGCTGGCTGCCTGATCCGACGCTGCAAGAAAACTTATGGGTCGGAGAGTTCGTTGACAACGCGGCGACGTTCCCGAACGCATTTTTCAAGGACGAGATCGACAGTATGTCGCAGGCGTTGGCGTACATCATGACCATGGCGATGAGCGGGCGGGTGATGTCCAGCGAGAAACGCCGGACCTCGAAGCTGATCGAAGGGTTCAGGGATTTGATGTAATTCGCGGATGTTTTACTTGCAGAAAGTGCCATTTTTCGTCACTTTCTGCAAGTAAAAGCCATTAATTTGCAGTTTGGAAATTTTCAGATTTTCCCACTTTTCACCCAAGAAATAACGAAAACAAGCGTCTATGTCTGATAGGGCATTTTATGTCAACATGAAAATGGGTTAAGTGTTTGATTTTATTGGTGGGGCGTTTTTGCGAATAATGAGCGGGTAAATAGTACCCGCTTTTTTGGCGTTTTTTCTGAAATTTTTCTTTTTCCCTCCACTTTGGGGTTTTTTAATCCGCTGGCGCGAATCTTGCCCTGCGTGCCCCTCGCCTACCCTTCCTGTAAAAAATACACTCTTGATAGCAAATAAAACTTGACAGGATTTTTGCCCTTCGAAATCCATTAATCATAACCACACCCACTACAATCTGTCAACAGGAGAATCGCGTATGGAGAGAGCCCTCACCGATTTCGGATATATGGCCATCAACGCCGGACTTGCGGCGGCGGTATTGTTTTTCGGAAGGAAGTGGATGAGCGGTGTTGAAAGAACCGCCAAGGAAAATCGGGAGGAAATGATCAAGCAGAACCAAAAAACCTGCGACGATCTGAAGGAAATCATCGAGCGAAACCGCGAGGAGTACAAGGAAAAAGCGGACGGAATTATAAAGAGCCTTAATAAACTATCGGACCATGTCGCGACCGCGAATGGACGAACCACCAAGAACGAGCTGGCCATCGCCCACCTGGAGGGAATAGTCAATACGCAGATCGCCATGTGCGAGGCGCGAAACGAAAGCAGGCTGTCTGGCCACTGTGGAGTTCAGTAATGCCGAGCAAGAATCCCGAAGACCTTACTATTGAGATGCAGGCGCTCTACGCGATGTTCGAGCAGGACATGCGCGCCGCGGGATTGAGGTATATCCTGACCTGCACTTATCGCTCACAGCTCGAGCAGGATGCGCTCTATGCGCAGGGTCGCCTGGGCATCGAAGAAGTCAACCGCCTGAGACTCAAAGCCGGGCTTCACGGCATCACGCCGTCGGAAAACAAGATCGTTACGAAAGCAAGGCATTCCCGCCACACGGATCGTGAGGCGTTCGATATCGCCATACTGGATCATGATGGAAAAATCAACTGGAAGATCATCGCCTACAAGGCGGCGGGAAAGATCGGTAAAAATCTCGGCCTGAGATGGGGCGGAGACTTTAACAGCATCAAAGACTATCCACATTTCGAATATGCCGGATCGCTGGACAAGGGCGTTCTCGGTGCCTAGGAGGGGCAATTATGGGAATCGACGCGATTATCGCACTGGCCGGCATGATATTGCCGCCCGCCATCGACTTTATCAAGAAGAAGTTTATCCCGCAAAGCGCGGACACACCGGAAGCAACGATGTCGAGCCTTGCGACATCCAAACCGGAAGTGCTGCCCGGGTACCTCGCGGCCGTCACCGGGTACCTCAAGGCCCAGATTGAGTTCTTTAACCGGGACGTCAGCGGCACACCGTCAACGTGGGTCGTGAACCTGCGCGCGGCGATCCGGCCGTTTGGCGTCATTGCGTCATTGGTTATCCTGGCCGGCATGTTTGTCGCATCATGCCATGGTTGGAGCCCGGATCCCGCTGCAAAAGCGTCGGTGGACGGCGTGCGGTACACTTGTGAACTGATTGCGTCGTCATGGTTCGGGACAAGAATCGCTGTATCTTCAAGTACTTAAAAAATAAACACTCTTGATAGTAAATAAAATTTGACAAAAAATAACATCACCGAAAGCACTGGACTATAGAACACTGAACAATTGTTGATGCTCGTAATCATGCTGGAAGTCTTCTCACTCTCTTACGGAAGCTCGACTTTATGAAGAAAAGTCAGTTCGGTGGCAAAGCAAAGGGCGCGGCGAAAGTCGCGCCCGAAGCACCCGCCAGAAAAACCCGCCAGGGCCAGAGCGCACAAGCTCAGATCAGCGCGTATCGTAAGCAGCGCTATACGTTTACGAGCGCGTTCTCCGCGTGGAACATTATCAATCAGCGGTTACCGAATCCTGACCGCGTCCTCAAAAAACGCGGGCAGTCCCTTGTTCTTTATCGCGAGCTCCTGTCGGATGCTCACCTGACCGCTGCCCTCGAAAGTCGGGAGAGCGCGACACTGTCCTATGACTGGCGACTGGAACGTGGCGAATGCCCGCCCAGAATCCACAAGATTCTCGAGAAGTGGTTCTTCAGCGTCATGGAGAGAAAGATGTGCATCGAAGATCTCTCCCGCGATGAACTGACCTCGAATCTCCTCGATGTCATTTACTGGGGCTTTCAACCTGCCGAGCTGACCTGGGATTACCTGCACGGTCTGTGGCTGCCGGTCCAGATCACGCCGAAACCGCCGGAATGGTTCGACTGGTTCATCGGCGAAAAGGGCGTCCCGGAGCTGCGCTTTGTGTCACAGGCTCACCCAATAGAAGGCGAGGCGCCGCCCGATCCATGGACACTGATCTGCCCGAGAATCAAACCGTCCTACGACAACCCCTACGGGCGCGGCGTCGCGCAGCGATGCTTCTGGCCGATTGTATTCAAGCGGGCCAACCTCGAATTCTGGCTGAACTTCATGGAGCGCTTCGGCACGCCGTGGGTCGTGGGCAAGATCGAAGGTAATGCGGATGCGACCACATTAACCGACTTCGTCGGAGACCTGAAGACGCTCGTTCAAGACGCGGTCATCGCCGTCTGTGGCAACCGAACAGTTGAATTACTGGAATCCAAGAACCAGCAGTCGAACAACGACGGATTCAAGATTCTCTGCGACTTCATGGACTCCCAGATGTCGAAGACGATTCTGGGGCACACACTCTCCACGGACTCCGGCGACAAGTCGTCTTATGCGGCCACCAAGAGCGCGTTAACGGTCCGCAGCGATATCCAGAAACGGGACATTGCGATGGTCAGCGCAATATGGAGCGACATTATCAATCTGATCATGATGCGAAACGGGTACATGGATACGCCGCGGCCAAACTTGATTCCTTACCACGCCAACGAAGTAGAAATCGACCGTGCAACACGCGACGAAGCGTTGTCACGCGCGGGCGTTCGTTTCTCCAAGACGTATTTCACGCGGGTTTACCACCTCGAAGAAGACGACATCGAGGAAATTATCGATCCGTCCAAGCTCCAGGCATCCGGATTCGAAAAAGAAAACGAAAAAGACAAGCCCCTCGTGAACGTCAAGAAAGAGTCCGACAAAACCAAAGGAGGAAAATCATGACAGGAGCATGGCTCGAAGTATTCAAAACAGGGACCCACACATCCGGCAACGGCATAACCAAGACCTACACCGATGCCGATCTCGACAATATCGCGACCCGCTACAACACACAGGAAAGTCATGATGCCCCGCTTGTGCTTGGCCATCCCGCAACAGATGCCCCGGCCTACGGATGGGCCAAGGAACTCAAGGCGGCCGGTGGCAAACTGCTCGCCTATGTTGACCAAGTCAGTGACGATGTCGTCAATGCCGTCAAGATGGGCGCTTACAAGAAAGTCAGCATCGCGCTCTATCCCGATGGCTTGCTGCGTCACATCGGCCTACTGGGTGCTACGCCGCCCGCCATCAAGGGCCTGACTCCCGTGCAGTTCGCGGAGGGGGTGGAATTCGAAGAATACATCTGGGCGACGGATGAGACGCGCATGCCGACCGTTGCGCGCGTTCTATCAGGCATTCGCGATTTCTTTATCGAGAAATTCGGACTCGAGGTTGCCGACAGAGTCCTGGACAAAGATGACATTGCTGGTTTGCAGCGAGCCGCCCCGGAAAACCTCATCGTTAAACCATCTGATGGATTGTCAGGGGGCGCTAATAATTTCTCAGAAAACCAACAGGAGGAGGAAAAACAGATGGATGAATTGAAAGCCAAGATCAAGGCCCTGGAAGATGCCCTGGCTGCTCAGTCCGCCCTCTTTGCCGAGCTTCAGAGCGGCGTGAAGGTACTGACAGACGCCGCATCGGCACAGGCGCAGGCGGCCGCTGACGCATCGAAGAAATCCGCTGCCGAGGTGGCACAAACCGCGTTCGCGGAATTCTGTGAAGCCCTCGTCCGGGAAGGAAAAGTCCTCGCAGCGGAAAAAGACGGCATCGTCGAAGAATATGCCGATCTGCTTCGTGCTGAGGAATCTATGACCTTCGCGGAGGGCGACGCAAGACCGTCCGAGAAACTGAAAACACGCCTGACCGCCCGACCCATTTTGGTGTCGCAGGGCAGAGTGTTTGCCGATCCGGACAAAGCAGCGCAGCAGAAGCTCGATCCGAAAGCTGTTCCGGTTGAATTTGCCGAAATTGCCGGCCGGGTTGATGCCACATCGGTCGATATCGACCAGCAGATCAGGGAATACGCGAAGGCGAACAACGTCGATTACGAAGTTGCGGCCGAACGGTTCATGAAAGCCTAACCACACACCCCATCCGTACAAGGAGGATCTAAAATGGGACTTCACACTGAAAAACCCGGAATCAAAACAACCGGCGTCGCCAATGGTGCGATCACTAAGCGGCGCTTCATCGATTACACGGATGCGGTTGTTTCCAGTATCGGCGCGCTGGCCAAGGGCGTGTCCGGTGAATCGGACCAGGACACTGGTAAATCTTTCGAGATCACCATCGGCGGCACGGCGCTCGTGGAAGCGGGCGAAGCCGTAACCGAAGGCGAGCAGATCACCAGCAACGCGCTGGGTAAGGCGGTTCGTGCAACGTCTGGTCACTACATCAACGGCATCGTCATGCGGGATCAGCCCCTTGTGGGTCAGCTCGTTGAGGTGAAACTGGTGAATGGCGCGATGATCAGTGAGGCGGCGACTACGACAACCACGACAACCACGACAACCACATCGACGACCACGACAACCACGACCGTATAATAACGCTAACGACATAGGAGGATTTTAAAAAATGGCAACTTTTTTTGACACAATCACCGAAGGCGTCAGCGTTCCCTTGACCACACTGGCGTCCGGATACAAACCGAGTGGGCTGATCGGCGAGGAAGTGTTCCCCGTCGTCAAGTCCGTGACGAAGGGCGGCAAGATTCCCGTTTTCGGGAAGGACGCTTTCAAGGTTTATGAGACCCTGAGAGCCCGCGGCGCCCACAGCAACCGCGCCGGCATGTCCCCGGATTCCTGGATCACATTCTTCTGCGAAGAACACGATCTGGCTATTCCGCTGGATCAGCGCGAGCTGAACGAACTCAATAACCTCCCTGGCGACGCCGCGTTGAAGGCGCTTTTCAACTTGCAGGACCGTCAACGCCGCAGAGTCCAGTGGAACCTGAAGCTGGAGCTCGAGAAGGTTGTCGCCGACCAGGTGCAGTCGTCCGCGAGTTACAACGACTCGAACGTCCTGGCTCTGACCGGCTCGGACTGCTGGTCGGAAACCGGCTCGGATCCCGTCGGCGCCATCGAAGACGCGCGCGAAGTGATTCGCGGCAAGATCGGCGTTTACCCCAACACGCTGATCATGGGTGCAGACACATATGCGTGCCTGAAGTTCCATGCGGCTTATACGGACAAGATGAAGCTGACGAACGACAAAGTCGTCCGCCCGGACCTCATCGCCCAGATGCATGACCTGAAACGGGTCATCATCGGCCTGTCCATGGGCCTGAACACCTCCGAGGCGTTCTACGACCTGTGGTCCGACAACGCGATCCTCTGCTACATCCCCGACACGAAGACCCCCGACATCGATGAGCCGGCTTTCGGCTACACGATCAAACCGGGATTCTCCGCGACCCCGTATCCCTACGTGGATATCTTCACCGAGGAAGGCGGCAAGATCGTCAACGTCCGTTGCACGGATATGTATGACACCCTGATCGTCAACAAGGACGCCGGGTATCTCATCTCGAACTGCAAGAAGTAATCTCTGACGCCGGGGGCACGAGTCCTCCGGCGCCATTTAACGGAGAACGAAATGGCATATTGCGTCCTGTCTGATCTTCAAAAGCTGCTGCCGGCGACCATGTTGGTGAATCTGTCCAACGATACGTCCGGGGCAACCGTTGTTGACCAGACCAACATCGACGAAGCCATCGACCAGGCGGATCGTGAAATCGACGCCTACCTGTCGCTGGCAGGATATGCCGTGCCGCAAGTCACCGTCGCTCCGTTGGTGACGAATCTGTCGAGCAAGATGGCGATATGGAACCTGCATCTTCGCAAATATTTCGACTCAACCGTCTGGCGGGAAACCTACAAGGATTGCCAGCGAATCCTGGAGAGAATCGCCGAGGGGAAATTGACCCTCGGACAGGAAGTGGTCGGCGTGACACAGGAAGCTGCCAGCGGGCATGCGATTGATACGCGCGTCCAAAAATTCACGTCCACGTTCATGGAGGAATTCTAATGAGCCTGCTCGTTGAACGAGGCGCGATCATCACGGCCCTATGCGACCACCTCCGGGTGAACGTCCCGGAATTGAAATTGGTCAAGCCGTATCATGGAGAACTGGATCGATACAGCAAAAAGACCCAACTCAAGGAAGAAACCTTTCCCGCGATGGTCAACCTGACCACCCCGTTTGCGCTCATCATCTCCAAGAATCGCAAGCGCGTGGAAGACAAGGGGCCGTCCCTGAGATTCCGGCACGATATTTCGGTGTATGTCGGCGATTCCAATATGCACGACTTCACCAACACGGCGACGCCGAATATCTTTTCCATCATGACCAAGTGCGTGGAAGCCCTGCACGGCAAATCGTTCATCAAGGGTTGCGGGATTTTAAACGTCGAGAGTGACGGCGATTACCTGATCACCACGGATCTGTTCACCGTTTATGACCAACAATATTACCAATTGGAAATCGGAACCTAAAAGGAGGCAATCCAATGTCTGATGTTAAAGTATCCCCCAGCACCGATAACTACATGATCGGTAAGGGCGTGTTGTCCATCGCGAAATGGACAAACGGCAGCGTCGGTTCCTATGTCGATGTCGGCAACTGCCCGAAGTTTGAATACGAGCTGACCGAGCAGACCCTCGAGCATTACAATTCGCGCGCGGGCCTGAAAGAACTCGATCAGGAAACCGTCATCCAGACGGGGTACACCGTGAACTTTACCCTGGACGAAGTGTCTGTGGAAAACTTGCGCATGTTCCTGAAGGCATCAATGTCCGGCACCCGGACACTGTATGCGAACATGAACGCCAACCAGCAGTATGCATTGAAATTCCGATCGGACAACCCGGTTGGCCCGAACGTCAATTATGAGTTCTGGAAATGCAAGCTGACCCCGAACGGCGCGTTTTCGCTGATCAGTGACGAGTACACGTCCCTGTCGTTTACCGGCAAGGGCCTGGCTGATACAACCGGTCACGCGACCAGCCCGTTCTTCACGGCGGCTTACGCGACGACAACCACGACAACGACCACAGACGAATAGTCGCTGTTTTTAACCTCACCATATCCGGGGGATGAAAATCCCCCGGACTTCTCACTCAAATCATTCAAGGGAGGATGATTCATGTCAAGAGAATTCAAAGAACTCAAAATCGCCGGCAAAAATATTACTGTTTACGAACTGACCGTCAAGGACATCAAGAAACTGTGGCGCGACATGATTGGCGCGAACCCGGGATCGTCCGACGTCCCGATGTTCTCCAATGAGGCGCTGCTTAAATCACACTGGGACAAGTGTATTCATGGCATCGCACTGGAAGAAGCAGACGATCTTGTGCCGAGCGAGCTGAAGATGATCTATGACGCATTCGCAGAGGTCAACGCCATTTTTTTCGACCTAGCCCTCCGGCTCGAGGGCGAAAACCCGCTCCTCAAGGGACTCAGGGAGACCATCTTGAACGACTTGATGCTGCGGTTTGCCGCTTACTCGCAGGAGGACACCAAGGAGTCTGGAAGTACGGATACAGCTTCTTCGTAACAGCTCTCGAGGAAGACGCAAAGCGACAGAACGAGTTTTTCAAGCAACTGGGAAAGACCATTGCAGTGGGGGCGCGAGTAGGGCGTTTCGCAAGCAAGAACGAATTCGACAAATACATGCGCTCGTGAGGTTCAACTGTGGCGATCGACAAATACGAAAACATGGCTGACCGGCTTGAAGAGCAAGCCGAAATAGCGAGGAAGGCGACCAACGATGCGGAACGTGCCGAACGTGCCGCAAGAACAATCGCATCCGAGCGCCAGAAACAAAAACACTTGATGGACCAGATCGGCGAGTATGCCGAGCAAGTCAACACGCTGCCGAGAGCTGGCAACATCAAGCGGTTTGTCGGTGCTCCGCTCAGTATTATCTCAGTCATCGACCCTACCTACAAAGCAGCGCAAGCACAAATAGAAGGGGCCTCCATCGCGAAAGGGATGGAGGTCTTTGCTAAATCATACGCCCGCCAGGTGCGCGATAGTATCGCTACTCTCGGGACAGGAAAAGATTTTCTCAAAGACCGGAAATACGGCGAAGATATCCTGATTGACCAGCTCGGGATGAAGAAAGGCTGGAAAACGGCCGCCCTGGGCATCGGTATGGATATCGGCGGCGACGCCGGGAGTTTCATGTCGGTTGGCATCAAACCAATGCTCTCGGGGTTGGGGGCCGCCGGCAGGCTCGTCAAGGAGTACGCGTCAAAGGCTCCGGCGATCAATAAGGGCATCGAGGGACTCAGTAAACGCCTTAATATATTTTACGAAATCGAAAAAACGATGCCGGCCGCCGATGTCAAAGAATTTAAGAATTTATTCCGTGAAGCCACCGTTACCCGCGATCTTTCCAAACTCAAGGCATTCGGACAGCAGGCAATTGATGCTGCGTCTTCTGCTACCAAGAACGCAGGAGCGGCCGTTGACTCCATGAAATCGTCAACTATTGCCGCAGTGAAACGCGATATCGGGAACCTGACCGCATCCATTGAAGGCGCAAAGGCAAAATGGATTAACGCTGCGACAGAGCAAGGCAAGCTATACCGCGAGAGTCTCGCTACGTTGTTTAAGGATTCAAGCGGGCTAAATATAAGCGAAAAATGGTTGTCCGGCTCCGGGATGTCACTCAAGGACGCGTCTGCTCCGCTACTCAGCCTGCCTACTGAAGTCAAGCGCCAAGTAATGCAAAGCGTCGAGCAATGGACACACATCATCGCCAAAAACACACAAGCTCAGGCTTACAAAAACTTTGCCAATGAGCTGCTTCCGAGATTACAGCAAGGGCTGGGTGCAAAGCAAATCAACGAAGCGGCAAAATATGCGAAAACCACATACGACGATTTGGTGGCACAGCTCTCGGCTGCCAAGTCGCATCTTGATCTCCTGACCAAACCATCACACAATTTAAAAATCACGCCCCAAGAGACACTGAAAATCCAGCCCAATACGCAGCCGCAGGCGTATCGGGATATTATTTATGATGCGTTCGAGAGTGAGCTAAAGTCCGGGTGGATCGGCAAATCCATCGACAAAGTCAACGCCGGCTTCAAGATGCTTCTGTCCTGGCTGCCGAACTTCCAAATCCGCAATGCCCTGGGCACTGCAAATATGGCTATTGCAGAGGGCGCTCGCCTTCAGGATTTCTGGAAGGCCGGAAAGATGTTTTTCCAGGACGGAAAACCCAATGCAACATTGTGGCAACAATTCGTGGATAACGGTCTCACCAAACAGACCGGTATGTACGAGGTTGGCACGGGATCCGGTAAGGGCGTTTTGGATTGGTTGACGCATATACCAGGCAAATTTTCCAACCTGACTGAGTCGGTCGGCCGAATGTCTGTTGTATTTGCTGACTTGCGTAAGGACGTAAAAACACTCGACGAAGCTATCGAGCATTCCCAGGATACATTCTACCGATACGGCAAGGAGTATTTCACGAAGTTCGAACAGAAATACCTGAAACGCATCGATATGTTCTATCCGTGGGATAAGGGCCAAGGCAAATACTGGACCACAAATCTCGCCGAAAAGGCTCCGTTCTGGAATAAGCTGTATAAGATCTTTGACGGATTCAAGGATGACGATGATCGCAAGAATCCAATGATTACGCCGGATCATCGGACAGATCAGTTTACTCTCGGGAAATGGAATAACGTCGGTTTCCCGCTCGAAGATTGGCTGAGGATGATCACCCTCGACCTCAAGACACTATCCGGCCATACGCAGATTATCGGAAGGAACGCCGCTGAATTTGCACTTGATTACAGGCTTTACCAAGAGAAACCATTATCGGACCCGTCGGCAGGGATGTGGCAGCACGCACCAGGGGTACTCCAGTCAATGGTCGGGTATAACTCTCACTCCAATACCGTGAATCCTTACTTGCGGCATTTATTTGAAAATATACCGCAAATCACGCCATTAATTGGCCTCGGGGTTCCGGATAGGTCATGGATAGAGTCAATTACATCCCTGAAGCAGCAAAATACGAGCATAGATAATTACATGGCGCAGGCGGAAATGCAGTCACGCGGGATTTCACTGCTTGACCACCAAAAAGATCGCCTCAATCGATTACTGGGCCTCGACCTCGACTTCGGCCCAAGATCCGGCTCGGCAAGCGCGGGTGTTGATGAATTCGTAAGGGCGCTCGCCCAGCAAACCGCAACACAAAAAATAACCAACGAAGCGCTACGAAAATACAATGCAACCGTAGATAAACATAACGCTGCATTCGAAGCAAGCAAGGCGGGCCGCATCAAGGGCCTTGACCCGGCATTATTCGGTGAACGGTATGTTTACGGCCTTGGCGCGGAGCAATCCGTCAAGTTTAATTTTCAGCAAAAAATCAATGATGTAATGGCTGACGCCATGGCGTACACTTTTCCGAATCTCGGTGAAGGCGCTGCCGCCTCGTCAGCTTACAAAATCAAGAAATTCCAGGATTCCGCATATTATTACGGTCAACTCAACGATCCCGGATACCAGGCTGCATTAAAGGCGCTGACCGAAAAAGAGCATTTCATGCGGCCGAGGATGATCGGAGTTGATCAGCCGTATTTCAAGTCGGATGATTTCGTCTGGCGCAGACTGATGGGCCGCGGTGAGAAGGAGCAATATTACAACAAGGCACTGGAAGAACGGATCTCGTTCACATCCAAGACAGGAGATATCTGGAAGGCTTCTATAGACCGATCGCCACAGGCAATAGCCAAGTCACTCCAGGCGGAACTTGACGCATTGGCGTTCCAGGTTGAGGCCCAGGGTGGCGGCATCTCCGACAAGATGACGAAGTCCAGAATAGACGCCCTCTATCAGCAAGCCCAGCACAACATGGATAAGCTCGAAGCTCGGGCCAATACCGCGACGGCGAATATCCTAAAAGACTGGGCCAAAGCGCAGGGGAACGCCTTCAATAAACTTGAGCTGGAGCGGCAGGCCGCCATAAAGGAGTATTACGGTTCCCAGGATTACCGTGATGCTTACGCTGCCAAAGACTTCGATAAAATCCGCAACGCGATCAATGCCAAGAACGCCGCATTCGCGCAACAGCGCCAAGAACTGATCGCCAAAGAAGCCAAGGCGCAGTTGGATTATCTGAAAACTGTCACCGAAGGCGGCACCAAGAACATTATCGATGCATTGACTGGCATCTATAAGCGCGGTGGCAAGCAAATTGCCGAATATTACGATGAAGTCTTGAAGGCAAGCATAGATTCGGTCGGAAAGATCAGCGCCAAGGCTATCGAAACTGCGATTGCTGTGGGCAGGACTCACGTCGAGACACGGGAAGATGAGTTGACGACACCGAAGGTCCCTGATGCCCCGATTAGATATCACAAGCAGAAGCAGAAAACGACTACGGTTGATGCGAAAGTGCACAAGATCCTTGACGCCGACACCATTGATATTATGCTTCCGGATGGCAAGGTGCAGCGTGTCCGTATGGCTTACGTCGATGCCCCGGAAACCGCAAAACCTGCTTTTGGCAATGACCCGGCAAGGCCGAGTCAACCGTTTGGTGATGATGCCAAGGCCCTGGCCACCGAACTTCTCGGCGGAGTCGGCGGGAGCATCAAGGTGACAATCGTCGGTGTTGACACTAACGACCGGCTCATTGGCGAAATATTCAATGCAAAAGGAAAAACAGTCGATCAAGAACTGGTTAAAGCGGGTTTTGCTGAAATCGTACCCAAATACATGCCGAATAAGGCAACCTACGACAAATACGCCCCCGGCATGCAGTCCGCGATAGACAATGGCCTTGGGATGTACAACCCAGCGCATTACCAGGGTCCTGCAAGTTTTCGGCATGAGGGCGGCCACGAGGCAATGAGGGGCAACCTTGTTGAGGCAAGAAATCTCTTATCCACGCTTAAAGATTTGCAGGCTGTCATTGACAATGGCGAAGCAAGTCCGCAAACCAGGTTGCACGCGCTTAATCAGGCCATCGAAATTATCTCCCAAAAACTACCTGACACCGGGGTCGAGATATCGAGCCTAAAAGATGCCCTCAAGATACTGGCCGAAAAATCGGCGGAAGCAGAAAAAACAATCGCAGACACTCCACTGAATATCGAAAAAGATAAGGCCAAACTTAGGGAATCCATCACCGATCTCAAAGCCAATGCTGCAAAAATGCGCGCGGATATTTACGCAGCCACGGGCGTCCGTACACTGGGTATCCGGTCTTACTCTGGGGCTGGAGCCAAATTCGGATACAGCACTTCACCTTTTGCTCCGATGGGCTACAATCAGGATGACGAGGCACTCAAAGCAAAAAAGGCAGCTATAGCAGGAGAGACATCCTCGTTTTTCCAGAAGAATACCGACCTAGAAGGTGAACTTGCATTCAGACCAAGGGGTGATAATCAGTCCAATACTGATTACCTGAAGCAAATCGAAGAAGATTTGCAAAAACACGAAGACAATAAAGCGAATATCAGCGAACTGGGAAGAGAAAAGTTAAAGGCCCTCCAGGAAAATTACGCGTCCTTCACAATGAAATCGGAAAGTGCAATTGCTATCCACGCGGAACAACAGATGCAAAAGCGCCTCACGGTTGCGAGTGACATGGTCGGCATGATGACCCAGACAGCCCAAATGCTCTACGAGGCAAGCGGTAAAGAATCCAAGGAAGCCTTCTACGTCATGAAGGCCATGGCTCTTGCCGAGGCGGCGATCAAGGGGGCGCAAACAGTCATCAATGCGTTTAATGCCGGCACGTCCGTTGGCGGCCCATACGCCATGGTCACTGGTGCGGCTTTTGCCAGCATTGCCGCAGCGTTCGTTGGTGCCCAAATCGGCGTTATCGCCGCACAGACTGCCGCAGGACCCGGTAAGGCTGAGGGTGGCCGCATTGAAGGCGGTACCGGAACGAAAGACGACGTCCCGATCATGGCGATGGGCGGAGAGTTTGTGATTCGGAAATCCTCCGCTCAGAAATACGGCGTGGCGTTTCTGGATGCGTTAAACAAGGGTCTGATTCCCGTCAGCGACCTGAACTTCAATATTCCGATCCCGGCACCCGCATCTTACAAAGCCCATTATGCCGAAGGCGGGGTGGTCACCACCGATCCAACGCGCGATATGAAGAAAAATGACCAGCAGAACGTCCAGATTGTCAACGTCATTGACCCGCAACTGCTCGACAAATATCTCGCAAGCACTGCCGGTCAGAGAACGCTGGTGAATGTTTTGGCGGCAAACCGCTACGAATTACAGCAAATCATGAGGTAGATCATGGCATACGAAACAGGGACGGCAAGCGGGCATATCGACCTTCTTGACAAATTAAGAACATTCTTGACGACCAACGCTGAACTCGTTGCCGCCGGCCAGGAATGGACGCAACTTGTCTGGCAGGAAGTACCAGCCGTCGCAGGCCAGTACGAATTGATCTTGAAGGGCCCTGGTCTTGCAGATGACGATGAAATTTATGTCGGTATCCAGACCTACGAAAGCATCCCAGGTGATTATTACAACTGGACGCTCAACGGATATACCGGGTACGACGCGGGTTTGACCTTCACGACACAACCCGGTGCCTTCATAACAACCTGGCCACGGGTCTATTTGACCAACGGATCGATCAAATACTGGTTCGTTGCCAATGGCAGGCGTTTTGTTGTAGTCGCCAAAGTTTCAACAGTCTATGAGATGTGCTACATGGGGCTGATACTGCCGTACCTTCCGAACAATCTGCTCCCCTACCCGCTGCTGGTTGCTGGTTGTGGAATCAACAGAGAATTGCGCTGGAGCGATACATCGAATGGACACAATCATGGCATCATGTATCCAATGAGCCCTGAAGCATCAGATGCTGCTGCGTTGCTAAGTGCCACAAGCTGCACCCGCATTTATGATGGAGGATGGAAAGGGCTGCAAGCATACTATGGATCAAGTTATTCCGCAGCCACCGGAAGGAATTTATGGCCGTATTGTTCTCAGAGTATCAGTACGATTGGTGTACTTGGGACAAACCTTGATGGCACCTATACGTTATTCCCGATCATCCCGCATCAGAAATCACCGACCGGAGAAACATACGGAGAACTGGATGGATGTTATCAAGTATCAGGCTATAACAATGCAGTAGAGAATATCGTAACAGTAGATGGATACGATCACCTTGTTGTGCAAAATGTATATAGAACTACAAGAAGTAGCTACTGGGCGTTACGGTTAGGACCAACTGCCGCACCGTAGTTATTAGGAGGATATATGGCATACGAAACAGGAGTAGCCACAAGTCAACATGATTTGCTGGATAA
>ERZ795044.1996-NODE-1996-length-18034-cov-5.761388_pt1 | contig 18034 bp, 17 predicted proteins | sample MGYA00375128_ERZ795044 | MGnify/ENA primary metagenome ERZ795044 (study PRJEB30173, sample SAMN05720213) | anaerobic digester metagenome | isolation source: active sludge of municipal wastewater-treating anaerobic digesters | place: USA | collected 2014-12-22 ... | reverse complement strand
TGCGCATGCGCATGTCTTCGAGCATGCGTTGACGCAGCGGCGTACCCGCGCGGGTGGTCATGTCCATGGTTGCAGCTCCGTTGATGAGCGAGGCGGATTGCCTCGACCCTCAACTTCGCAGAACCAGCACCGCAACGAACCACCACGACCTGGCCGAAGCGCCTACCGCGCGAGCGGTTTAGTCCTGCGGCCATGAGCAGTCTCCCATGGGCGGCCGCTTCACAGCGTGCTAGCTGCGCGCTCCTGCGAGGTTCAGCGACCTGTTCACTGCCGACTGCAGAATCGGGTTTGTGATCTCGCAGGCCAGCAGCCGCGCCGCGGCACCGCTCGCGCTGTCGCCGAGGTAGGCACGATGCAGATGTGAACGCACGCTGAACTCACGCATCCCGCTGCGGGCCGCGAGGCGTTGCAGTTCGTCGATCCATAGTGGCGCCTGCGGCATGCGTTGCTGAACGCTGACTTCGCACAGCACGTCGAGGGCGTATGCCTTGCCCCACAAGTAAGCGTCCGGGAGGCGGACACTGCGCGAAATCGTATCGAGCAGGATCTCGACCGCGCGTTGCGGTTCTCCTCGAACCATGGCCACTCGTGCCAGCCCTCGGCCCGCAATGCCCTCCCAACAAGGGTCGTCGAGTTGACAGCCGAGCGCGAACGCATGCTCGAAACGTTCCGCTGCGGTGTCCACATGGTCCAGCATGAGATCGACCTCGGCGCGCAGCGACTGCGGCCATGGGACGAACGCCGTCCAGCCGGTCTGCGCCAAGGCCAGCGACTCGTCCAGCAGCGCCGTCGCGCCTTCGAGTTCGCCACAGAGCAACAAGGCTCGTCCTGCCATCGACATCGCATAGGCGACCTGCCTCGTGTCGCCGGCGGCGCCGGCCTGCGAAGCAGCCGAGCGGAGCATTTCGACTGCTTGCGGGTAGTGGGCCGTATCGCTCAGCGTCGATCCGTGCACGATCGCGATGCGAGCCTGCTCGGCGTGATCGCCTTCGGCGAGCGAAGCGGCGCGATGCAGCCACACCTGCGCACGCTCGTAGTGCCCACGCAGGAATTCGACGTACGCGAGTTCGCGGCACGCCGCTGCAGCCAGCACCGGGCACCCGACCTGCCCGATCGCCAGCGCTTCGTGCAACGCCGTGGACCCTTCCTCGTCACGGCCGCGGGCTGCATGGACGAGCGCGCCGCCGATCGCGTTGCGCGTGCGGACGCGCAGCACCGAGTCGCCGCTTGCGTCGGCGTCGACGATTGCACGCCGCAGGCACTGCAGCCCGGCTTCGAGGGCGCCCGCAGCGATCGCAGCCCCTCCGGCGTCGAGTTGTGCCGTGGCGGCCGCGCGGCCGGTCGCCGGCGGCGCCGTTGGCGCAGCCGTGGTCGTACGGATCGCCGCCTCTAGCGTCGCACCGGGTCGCACACCGAGCTCGCGCTGGAAAAGCTCGCGGCACGCGGCGGCCTGTCGGGCGGCCCCGATTCCATCGCCGGATGCGGCAAGGCTGCGCACGAGCAGCGCTTGAAAATTCTCGTCCAGCGGATTGAGGCGAACGAGCCGGCTGGCCAAGTGGACGGCGTCGTTCGGCTCGGCCACAGCAAGGCGAGCCAAGGCAGCTTCGCGCAGCACCGCTTCGGCCGTCGCCCCCAGACGGTGACGCTCGGCGGCCAGCCACACTTCGAACGACGGGCTGTTCGCAAAGCTCATTCCTTCCAGCAGTTCGCGATCGAGGTCTGGCACAGCCAACGCTTCCGCCCATGTACCGCAAGCAACGCGCTCGACATCGACATGAGTCGCCGGAGGCAAAGCCACTTGGAGTACGTCGCCATGCAGTCCGACGTCACCAAGCAGGCGTCGCAGCTCGCTCAGGTTTCAGCGCAGCGCGGCCAGCGGATCCTGGGCATCCTCGAACAGCAAGGCCGCCACGTGAGCGCGGCTGGCCCGCCCCTGGTGACGGAGCAGATAGGCGAGCAGGGCCCACACCTTGTGACCGCGCGGCGACGGCAACGTTCGGCCGTCGCGTTCGACACGCGGGACGCCCAGGAGGTGAATCGACAGGGCCACTCGTCGATCGTCCCGCGTACCGGATCCGATCGCAAGAGCGTGTTCAGCCCTCGGCGCTTGCTGGATCGATCACCGCCTGGACCCGCGCGACGCTGTTGGCCGGGAATCCTCCCAGCCGCGCATGCTCTCGGACCAGTTCCTCACTGGCCGCGTGGTAGATGCAGTAGATCTTGTCGCCTGTCACATAGCTTTGCAGCCACTGGACGCCGGGGCCGAGTTGCTGCAGCACGCTGCACGATTTCTGCGAGATGGCCTGCAGCTCGGCTGCACTCGTGGCCCCGACGCCGGGGATGGCTCGCTCGATCACAAACTTGGGCATGACAACCTCCGTCAAGGATTGGGAGGGCCGACGATGCGCCGCCGGCGTGTGAGCGAGCGTGTGACGCAGGCCCCCGATCACGGTCCGCGCGGCAGGTAGGCCTTGTGAGCCGCCGAAAACGCGCACTCCGGGGAAACCCGCGGCGTCGAAAAGTCCAAAAACCGCTGGCCGGTGTCCTAACGGCGACAGGCCTCGCTCGCCAACACTTCCCTTCCTCGGCGCACACCCCCATGCCGCGCAACGACCCTCGATTCAACCCCGATAGGAGACAACGTGGACCGTTCCTCGACCCTGAACAATTCGCTCCGTACCGTGCTCGTCGCCGGGATGCTGGCGGCAGGACTTTCCGGCGCCGCGCTGGCCCAGGCGGGCGACAAGATCGTCATGAAGCTCGGCCATACGCTGGCCCCCGACAACCACTACCAGCTCACGGCGCTCGAATTCGCCAAGGCGGTCAAGCAGAAGACCAACGGCAAGATCGAGATCCAGATCTTTCCGCAGTCGCAGCTCGGCGGCGAGGTGCAGATGACGCAGGCGCTGCGCACCGGCACGCAGGAACTGATGCTGTCGTCGCAGGCCGCCGTCGTCAACACGATCAAGGAATGGGAGATCTTCGACATCCCCTATCTCTTCGACAGCGTTGACGACGCCAACCGCGTGCTGCAAGGCCCCGTCGGCAAGAAGTTCCTCGACATGATGCAGTCGGCCAACATGATCGGGCTGACCTGGATCTCGGTCGGCGAGCGCAACCTGTTCACCGCGAAGAAGCCTGTCGGCTCGCTCGCCGACCTGAAGGACTTCAAGGTCCGCGTGATGCAGAGCCCCGGCTACATCGCCGGCTACAAGGCCCTCGGCGCGAACCCGACGCCGCTGGCCTACAACCAGCTGTTCCTCGCGCTGTCGCAGGGCCTGGTCGACGGCGCCGACACCTCGCCCGAACAGTTCATCCAGGACAAGTTCGCCGACGTTGCGAAGTACTACTACCTAACCCACGTGAACTACCTGCCCGTCGTGCTGGCGATCAGCAAGACGAGCTGGAACAAGCTCACGCCGGACCAGCAGAAGGCGATGCAGGAAGCAGCCCGCGACGCGGCGCAGTTCGACCTGAAGGAGTACCGCCGCCAGTACGACGACGCGATCGCGCAGATGAAGAAGCGCGGCATCCAGGTGAAGGACGTCGACGCGAAGTCGTGGGCGACCAGCACCGAGGCGGCGCGCAACGAGATCCTCGCCAAGATCCCGAACGGCCCCGCCAACTACAAGGAAATCATGGCCGCCCGCGCCGCGGTTTCCAAGTAAGCACGGCTCGACGACGAGACCCACCATCATGGAAAAGATTGCCCGCAGACTCGCCTGGCTGGACGACCTCGTCCTGAAGATCAACCTCGCACTCTGCGGCAGCCTGCTGACCGTGATGGTGGTGGTGGCTGCGCTGGGCGTGTTCTTCCGCTTCGTGCTTCACGCCTCGCTGTCGTGGTCGGAGGAGTTCGACTCCTACCTCTTCGTCTGGCTGACCTGCCTCGGGGCGGCCGCCGGCGTGAAGATGCGCGCCCACCCCGAGGTGCGCGCCATTCCCGACCGGCTGCCCAGGCCGGTCCGGGTCATCGTCGCGGATCTCACCGACGCGGCCGTGATCGCACTGGGTCTCGTCTTCGTGCTCTACGGCAGCGAGATGGTCTCGATGATGGGCACGGAGACGGCGGCCTCGCTGCCGGTCTCGATGGTCTATCCGTACCTCTCGATCCCGGTCGGCGGCGCGCTGCTGATCTGGCACTCGGTGGTCCGCATCGTCGTCTCGCACCTCGCCCCCGGGGTGCGCCAGGACGCCGTCGCCGCGGCACACGCCATCCCCGAACACATCTAGGACAAACATCATGTGGTCACTCGGTTTTGGCGCAGGCCTGATTGCGCTCGGCGTGCCGGTTGCCGTGTGCATCGGCCTGGCGGCGACCCTCGCGCTGGCGTCCACGGGCACCCCGCTGCTCGTGATCCCGCAGCAGTTGTTCGCCAACCTCAACAACTTCGGACTGCTGGCGATCCCGTTCTTCATGCTGACGGGCGCCATCATGGATTCGGGCGGCGTCTCCAAGCGCATCATCGATTTCTCGCAGGCGCTGGTCGGCTTCATCCGCGGCGGCATCGGCCACGTCACGATCATCGCCAGCATGTTCTTCGCCGACCTGTCGGGCTCGGCCACCGCCGACACCGCAGCCATCGGCTCGGTGATGATTCCCGGCATGGTCAAGAAGGGCTACTCGGCGCCGTTCGCGGTGGCCCTGCAGTCCGCGGCAGGCTCGCTCGGCCTGCTGTCGCCGGTGTCGATGAGCATGCTGGTGTACGCCTACACCGCCAACGTGTCGGTGGGCACGATGTTCATCGCCGGCATCGTCCCGATGCTGTTGGTGGTGATCTCGTTCATGGTCGTCAACTACGTGGTGGCCGTGCGCCGCAACTACACCGCGGTCGTGCCGTTCTCGGGCAAGGAGCTCTGGGTCACCTTCAAGCAGGCGTTCTGGGCGCTGCTCACGCCGCTGATCATCCTCGGCGGCATCCTCGGCGGCATCTTCACGCCGGTGGAGGCGGGCGTCGTCGCAGCGGTCTACGTGACCCTCGTGAGCCGCTTCGTCTTCAAGAGCCTGGACCTCTCGCACTTCAAGGAGATCCTGACGAAGACCGCCGTCAACACGACCCGCGTGTCGTTCCTGCTCGGCCTGGCCTTCGTGCTCGGCCGCTACATGATCGAGGCGCAGATCCCTGCCAAGGTGGCCGACAACTTCCTGCTGGTGACCGCCAGCGCCGTGGTGCTGCTGATCCTCATCAACCTGTTCCTGATCGCCACGCATACCGTGCTGGAGACGATCTCGAGCATCGTCGTGGTGATCCCGGTCTTCATGCCGCTGGTCACCCAGATGGGGATCGATCCGATCGTGTTCGGCGTGATCGTGCTGATCAACTCGGCCATCGGCATCAACCTGCCCCCCATCGGCTTCTGCCTGTTCACCGCGGCATCGATCGGCGGCGTGTCGGTCGAGAAGGCGACGAAGGCGATCCTGCCTTTCATCCTCGCGCTGTTGCTCGACCTCGCGTTGATCATCGCGTTCCCGCAGATCCCCCGCTTCCTGCCCGACCTGCTCGGCATGAAGTAAGACCGAGAGAGACACACATCATGGCCAAGCGACCCCACATGGACTGCTACGCGGTCGGCGACCACGCCGAATTCGCGAAGACGGTCTCCGAGTACGACGTCTACGGCTTCGCCGGGATCGTCGGCGACTTCTACGGCGTGCACGTCAACGAGGAATACGCCAAGACCACGCGCTTCGAGAAGCGCATCGCGCAAGGCGCGCTGTCGGTCGGCTTCCTCGCGACCGTGATGGGCATCATGGCCGCGAAGGCGCCGAGCCCCGGCGCCGTCTCGCACCGGTACGACATCACCTTCACCGCGCCGGTCTACCTCGGCGACACCGTCACCGCCCGGCTCGACCTGTGCGAGAAAGACGAGGAGCGCAACACCTGCGTCTTCACCGCCACCGTGACCAACCAGAAGGGCACCGTGGTCGCAAGCGGGCGCACCTACCTCAAGGTGCTGTAACCCGATGAATGCCTCGTCGTCGATGTTGTTGAGCGAGCAGGTGGGCGACGTGCGCCTGCTGACCGTCAACCGCCCGGACAAGCTCAACGCGTTCGCGCCCGGACTGATGCGCGGGCTCGATGCGGCGCTCGACGCGGCGCTGGCCGACGACGCCGTCCGCGCCGTCGTCATCACCGGCGCGGGCAGCAAGGCCTTCGTGGCCGGCAACGACGTCGATGTGCTGGCCACGCTCGACCCGATGGGCGCCTACCGCGACATGGTCGACGGCCACCGCGTGTTCAAGCGGCTGCACGAGTTCGCCAAGCCGACGATCGCGATGGTCAACGGCTATGCGCTGGGCGGCGGCTTCGAGCTCGCGCTCGCCTGCGATTTCATCGTCGCGTCCAGCAGCGCGCGCTTCGGCTTCCCCGAGATCGGGCTCGACACGATGCCCGGCTGGGGCGGCACGCAGCTCGCTGTCCGCAAGATGGGGCTGGCGCGCGCGAAGGAAATGGTGCTGAGCGGCCGCCACTACACGGTCGACGAATGCCGCGGCTTCGGCTTCATCAACCGCGTGGCGGACCCGCAGGACTTGCGCGCCGACACCCTGGACTTTGCCGCATCGCTCACCGCGCACCACCCGATCGCCATCGAGATGGCGAAGCTGGCGGTCAATCGCGCCGCCGAGCTTCCGCTTCATGCGGGCCTCGAATTCGAGGCCGCGACCTACGCACTCAATTTCGGCGCGCCGCACGCGCGCGCCGGGTTCGCCCGTTTCCTCGCCCGCCGCGACGCCAAGGCCGCGCGCGATGCCGGCGTCTCGTCCACCGCATTCAAGTGAGTTCCCCATGCATCCCTGGCTGACCGAAGAGCACACGATGATCCGCGATGCGGTTCGCCGTTTCGCCGAGCGCGACATCGCGCCGATTTCCGAAACGCTGTGGGAGGAGCAGGGCTTCCCCTACGACGTCTGGCGCCAGTCTGGGGAGCTCGGCTTCACCGGCCTGCCGTATCCCGAGGCGCACGGCGGCGGCGGCGGCTCGTGGCTGTCGTTCGTGATCGTGCTGGAAGAGCTCGCGCGCATCGACTGCGCGGTGGCCAATTCGCTGATGGCCAATTCGTCGGTCGCAAGCCTGCTGAACAACTTCGGCACCGCGGCGCAGAAGGAAACCTTCCTGCGTCCCATCCTCGACGGCTCGCGCGTCGGCTCGATCGCCCTGACCGAGCCGAACGCCGGCTCCGACGCCGGCGCGATCCAGACGCGCGCGACGCTCGTTGACGGCGGCTGGGTCATCAACGGCGCCAAGATCTTCATCAGCAACTCGGGCACCGAGGTGACGGGCCCCGTCGTGCTGGCCGCCGTCACGGGCAGGAAGCCGGACGGCCGCAGCGAGATCTCCAACATCGTCGTGCCCAGCGGAACGCCGGGCTTCACTTACGGCAAGAAGCTGAAGAAGATCGGCTGGCGCGCGTCGAGCACCTACGAACTGTTCTTCGACAACTGCCGCGTGCCGGCCGACAACCTGCTCGGCGCGCAGGGCTCGGGACTGCGCCAGACGCTGTCGACCATCAACACCGGACGCATCCTCATCGGCGCGTTGGCACTCGGCATCCTCCAGGGCTCGCTCGAGCGCTCGACCGCCTACGTGAAGGACCGCTCGCAGTTCGGCAAGCCGATATCGAGCTTCCAGGCGCTTCAGTTCAAGCTCGCCGACATGGCGGTGCACACCCACGCGGCGCGGCTGATGCTGTACCAGGCGGCGGCGCTGAAGGACGAAGGCAAGCCGTTCGACCAGGAGGCGTCGATGGCCAAGCTCTTCGCGACCGAGCGCGCGATGGAAGCGGCGCACCAGGCGATCCAGATCCACGGCGGCTACGGAATCATGAGCGAGTACCCGGTGTCGCGCGCCTTCGGCGATGCGAAGGTGCTGGAGATCGTCGAGGGCACCTCGGAGATCCAGCGGATGATCATCTCGCGCGCCCTGCTGAACTGAACCCATGAGTACCACGGAGCAAGCCATGTTCAACGGCGTCAAAGTCCTCAGCTTCACCCATTTCCTGCAAGGCCCGGCGGCCGTGCAGATGCTCGCCGATCTCGGCGCCGACGTGATCAAGATCGAGCCGCCGAAGGGCGCCTTCGAGCGCCACTGGGCGGGGTTCGACTCGTTCATCGAAGGCGTGAGCGTCTTCTTCATGCTGGGCAACCGCAACCAGCGCAGCCTTTCGATCGACCTGCGCACCGACGCCGCCAAGGAGATCGTGCTGCGCATGGTGCGCGAGGCCGACGTGCTGATCGAGAACTACCGCCCCGGCGTGATGAAGCGCCTCGGCTTCGACTACGAGACGCTGAAGGCCATCAACCCGCGCCTCATCTACTGCTCGTGCACCGGCTACGGCTCCGACGGCCCCTACCTGGAACGGCCGGGGCAGGACCTGCTGCTGCAATGCATGAGCGGCCTCGCCATGCTGTCGGGCGAGGACGGCGCGCCGCCGACGCCGGTGGGCTCGGCGATCGTCGACCAGCATGCGGCGATGCTCGCGGCCTTCGGTGTCGTCGCGGCGATGTACGAGCGCGAAAAGACGGGCAAGGGCAAGCTGATCGAGAGCAACCTTCTCAATGCCGCACTCGACCTGCAGATCGAGCCGCTGACCTACTACCTGAACAAGGGCCCGCTGTGGAAGCGCAGTTCCCCCGGCATGGGCAGCCGCTTCCATCCGGCGCCCTACGGGGCCTACCGCACGAGCGACGGCTGGATCGCGATCTCGCTGACCTCGGCCGACAAGCTCGTGAAGGCCTTCGGCGCCGAGCCGTTCGCGCGCTACACCGACCGCGACCAGATCGACAAGCGCGACGAGGTCCACCAGGCCGTCTGTGCCGCGATGCTGCGCAGGACGACGGCCGAGTGGGAGGCGGTGTTCAAGGAATGCGACGTGTGGAATGCACCGGTGAACGACTACGACGCGGTCGAACGTGACCCGCAGGTGGCGTTCAACGGGATGATCATGGACGTCGAGCACCCCGTTGCGGGCGACGTGAAGCTGCTGAGCCACCCGGTGCGCTACGACGGCAAGGCGCCCGAGGTGACGCGTGCGCCGCCGCGTGTCGGCGAGCACAGCCGCGAGGTGCTGGCCGAGCTGGGCTATGGCCCCGCCGAGATCGATGCGCTCGTGAATGCCAAGGTGATCAAGCCGATGGCCGAGCCGCTGGCGCGCGCGGCCTGAGGAGCGAAACGCGAATGATCGACGCATGGAAGTTCAACAGCGCCGGACAGATCGTGTTCGGCAGCGGCGCGATCCGTCGACTGCCGGCGCTCGTCCGCCGCTTCGGTGCGAAGCGGGTGGCGGTCATCACCGACCCGGGCATCGCCAAGGCCGGCCTGCTGCGCACGATTGAACAGGTGCTGCAGGCGAACGACATCAACCCCGAGGTCTATGCGCAGGCCATGCCGGAGCCCGACATGGCGTCGGTGCTCGCGTGCCGCGACGAGCTCGCAAGGTCCAGGCCCGACCTGCTGGTCGCCCTCGGCGGCGGCTCGAGCATCGACCTGGCGAAGATCATCGCGGTGCTGCTGACCCACGGCGGCCACCCGTCCGACTACTACGGCGAGAACAAGGTGCCCGGCAAGGTGATGCCGATCATCGCGATCCCGACGACCGCCGGCACGGGCTCCGAGGTGTCGCCGGTGGCGATCGTGACCGACGACAAGCTGAACATGAAGGTGGGCCTGTCGGACAACCAGCTCCGGCCGGCCGTCGCCCTGCTCGACCCCGAGCTCACGCTGAGGCTGCCGCCCTACATCACCGCCTGCACCGGCATGGATGCGCTGACGCAGGCGATCGAGGCGTACTACGGCAAGGACCACCGCTTCGTCGAGGCCGAGAGCGACCCGATCTACCAGGGCAGCAACCCGATGAGCGACCTGCTCGCCGAGCGCGCGATCGCGCTGATCGCGGAGAACCTCCCGGTCGCGACGCACCAAGGCAGCAACCTCGAGGCACGCTCCGGCATGCTGCTCGGCAACATCCTTTCCGCGCTCGCGTTCTCGAACTCCGGCGTGTCGTGGGTGCATGCGGTCGCCTACCCCGTGGCCGAACGCGCGCCGCGGCCGCACGGCGAAGTGGTGGGCCTGCTGCTGCCCTACGGCATGCAATACAACGCGGCGGTCGCGCCCGACAAGTTCGCGCGCATCGGCGAGCTGCTCGGCGAGCCTGCACGAGGCTCGCGCGAGGCCCGCGCGCAAGGCGGCATCGCACGCGTCTTCCGCCTGCTCGAGACGCTGGGCCTGCCGACGAAGCTGTCGCAGATCGGCATCACCGCCGAGCAGATCGAACCGATCGTCGACAACTCGCTGACCATCGAACGGCTGAACCGGCTGAACCCGCGCGCGCCCGTGCGGGACGACCTGGTTCGCCTGCTCCAGGGGGCGCTGTGATGCGGACCACGACCGCCCCGGGCCGGCTGGCAGGGCAGGTCGCCCTCGTGACGGGCGCGACGTCCGGCATCGGCGAGGCGATTGCACGCCGCTTCGCCGCCGAGGGTGCCTGCGTGGCCGTGGTCGGCCGCAACACCGATCGAGGCGACGCGGTCGTGCGCACGATCGACCAGGCCGGCGGCACGGCGCAGTTCTTCGCGGCCGATGTGACCCGGGACGACGCGGTGGGCAGTCTTGTGCAGGCAGTGCTGCAACGCTTCGGTACGCTCGACATCGTCGTCAACAACGCCGGGCTGTCGGTCCCCGGCACCGTGGTCGACACCACGCTGCAGCGATGGGACCAGGTGTTCAGCATCAACGTCGCATCGGCCTACCTGGTCAGCCACCATGCGATGCCGCACCTTCTCGCGCGCGGCAGCGGCTCGGTGATCAACATCTCGTCGGAAGCCGGCCTGAAGGGTTTGAAGGACCGCGCCGCCTACTGCGCTGCCAAGGCGGCGCTGGTCGGCCTGACCAAGGCGATGGCAGTCGACCATTCGGGCGACGGCGTGCGCATCAACTGCATCTGCCCCGGCACCGTCGAGACACCCATGGTCAGCCGCCTGATCGCCGAGCACGCGAGCCCGCAGGCGATGAAGGACGCGTTCCTGAGCCGCCGCCTGACCCCATACCTCGGCACGCCCGACGACATCGCCGAGGCGGCCCTCTATTTCGCCCTGCCGGGCAACCGCTACGCGACCGGCGCGATCCTGTCGGTCGACGGCGGTTCGCTCGCGCGCTAGGACACCCCCATGATGAAAGCCGACACGCGACCCCCTGTCCAGGTCGTCCATACCGAGCGCAAGCCGCTGGGTTTCGACGACATTCCCACCGGCCGCAAGCAGACGCTCTCGCGCACCATCACCGGCGCCGACGTCGATGCGTTCGGCCACCTCTGCGGCGACCTGAACCCGCTGCACATGGACGAGGCTTTCGCCGCCACGACCCCGTTTGGCCAGCGCGTCGCGCACGGCCTGCTGACCGGCGCCATCGTGTCGACCACCCACACCGAGCTCACCGGCCCGGGCTTCGTCTACGTGGGCCAGGAGCTGCGCTTCCTCGGGCCGGTGTTCGTCGGCGACACGATCACCGTCGAGGTCACCGTGGTCGACAAGAAGCCCGCCAAGCGGATCCTCATCATGGACACGATGGTGCGCAAGCAGACCGGCCAGGCCGTGCTGAGCGGCTTGTCGGCGCTGAAGGAGCTGCGTCTTGCATGACGGCTCGCGGGGCTTGCGTTGACGACAGCCGCGGCCGAGCGCCGCGCCTGTGCATGGCTCGTCTACACCGCCTGCGTGTGGGGCGCCAATGTCGTCGTGCTGAAGGCCATGGCGAACGAGTTCGCGATCGTTCACCTGTCCGCCATCCGCATGGCGGTGGCGTTCGTGTGCATCGCGGCGATCTGCCGCTTCACCGGCCATCGCATCGTGCGCCTGACCCGCGCCGAGATCGGCTGGCTGAGCGCCGCCGCGGCGCTGATGATCTATGCGCACCAGCTCCTGCTCACCCAGGGGCTCGCCTGGTCGAGCGCCACCAACGGCTCGCTCGCGCTGAGCCTGAACCCGGTGCTGTCGGTGCTGCTCGGCGCAGCGCTGTTCGGCGAGCGCCTGTCGTTCGCGCGGGTGGCGGGCGTGACGCTCGGGCTGCTGGGCGCGGGCGTCGTCGTGCTCAACCGCAGCGGCGCCGAGCTGCACCTCGGCGGATGGGGCGACGCGCTGCTGATCGCCTCGATGGTGGTGTACGTGGCCGCGGGTGCCTGCATCCGGCATGCGGCGAGGCGCATCCATCCGCTCGTCATCGGCTTCTACATGCACCTGTTCGGAACGCTCATGCTCACCGTCCACGCGGCCTTCACGCCGTCGTTCTGGCAGGCCGATGCGTGGTTTCCGTCGGCAGGCGTCTGGCTGCTGGTGCTCCTGTCGGCGCTGTTCTCGACCGCCATCGGCAACCTGGCCTGGAACAACGGCATCTCGCGGCTCGGGCTCGCCCGCACCTCGATGTTCATCAACCTGCTGCCGCTGTCCGGATTGCTGGCGGCCGTCGGCTTCCTGCACGAGACCCTGCATCCGGCACACGCGATCGGCTTCGCCTGCGTGCTGGCCGGCACCTGGCTCGCGCTTCGCGACGGGCGGGCCGCGCCAGCGGCGCTGTCCGCCTGATCCCAGCTTCCCGCATCGAACCGGAGACACACCGATGAACGACACCTCGACCTTCCTTCCCGCCGACGGCTGTGCCGGAACGCTGGTGGGCCGCGCCTGGCTGCCCGGCGCCGTGCCCGGCCCGGCCGTCGTCGCGATCCGCGCCGATGGCGTCCACGACCTGAGCGCCGTCGCCGCGACGATGAGCAGCCTGCTCGAGCGCAGCGAGCCGGCCTCGCTCGTCCGGCGCACGCCGGGTCAGCGCATCGGCAGCGTCGAGGAGGTGCTTGTCAACACCGTCGCGGCGCCCGACGAGGGCAAGCCCTATTTCCTCGCGCCTTGCGACCTGCAGGTGATCAAGGCGGCGGGCGTGACCTTCGCGGCCAGCATGCTCGAACGCGTGATCGAAGAGCAGACGCGCGGCGACGCGAGCCGGGCGGTCGAGGTGCGCAGCCGCGTGCGCGCGCTGATCGGCGACGACCTCGCGGCGGTCGCGCCGGGATCGGCGCAGGCAATGAAGCTGAAGGCGCTGCTGATCGAGCAGGGACTGTGGTCGCAGTACCTCGAAGTCGGCATCGGCCCCGATGCCGAGGTGTTCACCAAGGCCCCGGTGCTGGCGGCCGTGGGCACCGGCGCCGAGATCGGCATCCATCCAAAATCGGAGTGGAACAACCCCGAGCCCGAGGTCGTGCTCGCGGTCGACAGCCGCGGGCGCATCGTTGGCGCCGCGCTGGGCAACGACGTGAACCTGCGCGACTTCGAAGGCCGCAGCGCGCTGCTGCTGAGCAAGGCGAAGGACAACAACGGCTCGTGCGCCATCGGCCCGTTCATCCGCCTGTTCGACCAGACGTTCTCGCTCGACGACGTGCGCGCGCAGGAGGTCGAGCTGCTGGTCGAAGGCGACGACGGCTTCGTGATGCGGGGCTCGAGCTCGATGAAGCGCATCAGCCGCGACCCGCAGGACCTGGCCGGGCAGACGCTGAACGACAACCACCAGTATCCCGACGGCTTCATGCTGTTCCTCGGCACGCTCTTCGCGCCCACCGAGGACCGGGGCGCGCCGGGCCAGGGCTTCACCCACCGGGTGGGCGACATCGTGACGATCCGCAGCGGGCAGCTCGGTGCCTTGCGCAACCGGGTCGACACGTCCGACAAGGTGCGGCCGTGGCGGTTCGGCGTGCGCGCGCTGATGGCCAACCTGGCGGCACGCGGCCTGCTGGTCGACGGCAGGTTCTGATCGACTTGGAGAATGAATTGACGATCACGGGCGAGATGTTGATCGGCGGCACGGCGGTGCGCGGCCGCGAGGCTGAATTGCAAGCCCTCGACCCGAGCTCGGGGCAGGCGATCGGGCCGGTGTTCGGCGGCGGCGGCCGGGACGAGGTCGAGCTTGCCTGCCGGCTCGCCGCCCAGGCTTTCGACAGCTACCGCGAAACCTTGCCGGAGCAGCGTGCGCGATTCCTGGAGACGATCGCGGAAGGCCTGGTCGACCTGGGCCCGGCGCTGGTCGAGCGCGTGATGGCCGAATCGGGCCTGCCGAAAGCGCGACTCGAAGGCGAGCGCGGCCGCACGGTCGGCCAGCTCCGCTTGTTCGCCGAGGTCGTGCGTGCGGGGCGCTGGCTGGACGTCACCATCGACCGCGCGCAGCTCGGCCGCCTCCCCGCGCGCCGCCCCGACATGCGCCTGCGCAACATCGCGCTCGGCCCGGTGGCGGTGTTCGGCGCGAGCAACTTCCCGCTCGCGTTCTCGGTGGCCGGTGGCGACACGGCCTCGGCGCTCGCCGCCGGCTGCCCGGTGGTCGTCAAGGCCCATCCCGGACACCTCGGCACCTCGGAGCTGGTGGGTCGCGTCGTGCAGGCGGCCGTGAAAGCCTGCGGCCTGCACGAGGGGGTGTTCTCGCTGCTGGTCGGCGCCGGCAACGACATCGGCCAGGCGCTGGTCCAGCATCCGGCGATCCAAGCCGTGGGCTTCACCGGCTCCCGCCAGGGCGGCCTTGCGCTGAGCCGCATCGCCAACGCGCGCAAGCAACCGATCCCCCTCTATGCCGAGATGAGCAGCATCAATCCGGTGTTCCTGCTGCCCGGCGCGCTCGCCGGTCCGGTCGACGGCCTGGCGCAAGCCTTCGTCGATTCGCTGGTCCTCGGGGCGGGGCAGTTCTGCACCAACCCCGGCCTCGTCCTCGGCATCGCCGGGCCGCGCTTCGATGCGTTCAAGGCGGCCGCCGCGGCGGCGTTGGCGGCCAAGGAAGCGGCCGTGATGCTCACGCCGGCGATCCATGGCGCGTACGGCGGCGGCGTGCAGCGCCTGCAAGGCGTGGCCGGCGTTCGCGAACTGGCGCGAGGGAAGGCCGATGCCGGCGGTCGGGCCTGTGCTGCGCAGGCGTCCCTGTTCGAAAGCCACGCGAGCCGGCTGCTCGCACAACCCGAGCTGGAGCAGGAGATCTTCGGGCCCGCAGGACTGATGATCGACTGCAGCGACATCGCGCAGATGCGCGCCGTTGCCGAGCACCTCGAAGGCCAGCTCACGGCGACCCTGCATCTCGGCGCCGGCGACCACGCCGATGCGCGCAGCCTGCTGCCGGTGCTCGAGCGCAAGGCCGGCCGCATCCTCGTCAACGGCTTTCCGACCGGCGTCGAGGTGTCGTACGCGATGGTCCATGGCGGTCCGTTTCCGGCGACATCCGACGGAAGAACCACTTCGGTGGGCGCCTTGGCCATCCAACGTTTCCTGCGCCCGGTGTGCTATCAGGACATGCCGGCGGAGCTGTTGCCGCCGGCCCTGGGCGACCAGAACGCACTCGGCGTGCCCAGGCTGATCGACGGGACGCGCGAGGGGACATGAGCCGCGCTCTATAGTCGTTGCCAGCCCTCCGACACCTCATCCACCCAGCGATGCACGGCATTTCCTGCTGCCGCCTGCCGATCTTCAAGATCGAGAACTTCGACTACGGTTCGCAGATCAAGTCGCTCGACTTCCATTTCGCGCCGCTGCAGAACCTGATGTCGACGCTGCCGTATCCGCACCGGCACGACTTCTACCAGATCGACTGGGTCGAGCACGGCACCGGCCACCACATCATCGATTCGGTGAAGTACGACGTGAAGCCGAACACGCTGTTCTTCATGGCCCCGGGCCAGATCCACGACTTCGTGCTGTCGGACGACACGGTCGGCTTCACGATCAACTTCAGCGCCGAGTTCTTCGTGCTCCAGCTGCAGAACAAGAACATGCTCAGCGAGCTGCCGATCTATGACCTGGACAACAGCGTGCAGGCGCTGTACCTCGACGATGCGCAGGCGCGCAGCATCCTCGAAACGCTCAACGCCATCGGCGAGGAATACGTGAGCGACCAAAGCGGCTGGGCCGACATGGTGCGCTCCTACCTCTACATCCTGCTGATGAAGGCGTCGCGCATGGCCGAGCCGGGGGCCGGTGCCGACCCGGCATCGCGCAGCCTGTTCCTCGCGCGCCGCTTCAAGAGCCTGCTCGAGAAGGAATACAGCACCGTGCAGGAGGTGAGCCAGTATGCGCAGATGCTGCGCGTCAACGAGCGCTCGCTGAACGAAGCGGTGCGCCGCGCGACCGGCACGACGGCCGCGAAGCTGATCCGCGAGCGGGTGATGCTCGAGGCCAAGCGCCTGCTGCTGCACTCGGAGGTCAGCGTGGCCGAAGTGGCCGACCGGCTGGCCTTCGAGGACCCGGCCTACTTCAGCCGTGCGTTCAAGAAGCACACCGGCCGCTCGCCGCTCGAATTCCGGCAGAGCCTGAGCAAGCTGACGAGCTGAGCCAGCCCGCAGAAAAGTCCAAGACAAGCCGCGCTTCGTCCTAACGGCCCGCGGGATCGGCCTCCTAGAATTTTTCGAGCGCCTGGGGTGATCCGCAGGCGCCTGAATCGAACCAAGGAGACGACCTCATGACGATCGAAGCGCCGACGCTTGCGCACGCCACGCCCGCGCAACTCAAGCTCTTTTCCCGCACCCTCGACCGGATGGCCATCAAGGTCGCGCAGGACGAGCCCACGCTGGGCGTGGAATTCCCGCACGTGACCGCGCCCGACGGTTCGTGGATCCGCATGCCGGCGTCGGTGTCTGCCGGCTACACCGGCGAAGCCTGGAGCCACGGCAACTGGCTGTGCGGCTTCTGGGTCGGACTGCTGTTCGCCTCGTACCTGCAGACGAAGGACCAGAAGTACCTGGTCTGGGCACGCGAGCGCATGCGCATGGTCGCCCAGCGCGCCGACGATCCCAACACCCACGACATCGGCTTCATCTTCGACTCCAGCGCGATCCCGGGCTTCCACATCACCGGCGACCGGTGGTATGCCGACATTGCGCTGCAGGCTGCCGACAAGCTGCGCGCCCGCATCGTCACGACGCGTCGCGGCGCCTACCTTGCATCATGGGGCCCCATGAACGACCCGCGCGGCCGCCGCAGCTCGGCCATCGACACGATGGCCAACCTGTCGCTGCTGTACTGGGCATCCAATCACAGCGGCGACGCGAGCTATCGCCTGGCGGCCGACGCGCACGCCGCGATGACCGCGCCGGCCTTCGTCCGGCCGGACGACTCGACTTATCACGCGGTCGAGTACGACGTGGCCAGCGGCGAGCGCGTGCGCGGCTACACCTTCCAGGGTGCGGGCGACGAATCGGCGTGGTCGCGCGGGCAGGCCTGGGCGATCTACGGCTATGTGCACTCGGCGCGCGAGACCGGCAAGCGCGAGTACCTGGCGTTGGCGGAGCGGCTGGCCCGCTACTACCTGAAGCGGCTCGACGGCCGTGTCGTGCCGCCGTGGGACTTCGACGCCACCGGCGCCGATGCGCACATCAAGGACACGGCCGCAGCGGCCGCGGTGTCGTCGGCACTGCTCGAACTGGGTCGTCTGCATCCGAATGCCGACAGCGGGGCACGCTGGACGCAGCACGGCCTGGCCATGCTCGAAGGGCTGTGCCGCGACGAATTCGCCGACGAGGCGAGCCACCGCGGACTGCTGCGGCATTCCTGCTATTCGAAGCCGCACAACGAGGGTGTCGACAGCGCGACGATGTTCGGCGACTTCTTCTTCGCGGAAGCGCTGTGCCGCGCGGCGCTGCCGGGTGGACTGCGGCCGCTGAGCGCGGTGCCGACGCTGTAGGTACCTGCGTCGCGCGATGCGCCATCTTCGGGATGTCAACGCAGGCGAGGAGCGTCCCCCGATGGAGACTTGCCCAAGCACAGACAGCGAGTGCGGGCTCGGGGGCGGATAGCGCGACGATTCGTTCGACCTGGGACGCGGGGCGGGGAACGCCATCAACGTATCCGCCTTTGCGTAACGCGCGCGGTTTTCCGTTTATCGAGTGGTGCCGCGATTTCGGCAATCGAGCACGCCCTTGAGCGACCGATGGATGCCCGCTTTGCGGCGGTCTACCGGAGGATTTGTACTTCGCCTTTGGGTCGATTTCGGCCAGCCAACTCGGCGAACAGGCTGCCGGAGACCGGTCATTG
>ERZ795044.1990-NODE-1990-length-18062-cov-5.517521_pt1 | contig 18062 bp, 22 predicted proteins | sample MGYA00375128_ERZ795044 | MGnify/ENA primary metagenome ERZ795044 (study PRJEB30173, sample SAMN05720213) | anaerobic digester metagenome | isolation source: active sludge of municipal wastewater-treating anaerobic digesters | place: USA | collected 2014-12-22 ... | reverse complement strand
GGTCTTTAAACAAAAGGTCTGTTTCATCTGCGCTGTTTAAAACAACAAAATAAGAAGAAACTGGAAGGTCTTTATATTTCATCTTGTCCTCCTTTCAAAAGTGTCAAAGAGCTTTTTTAGAGCCACCTCGCAGAATCGAACTGCGGACCCACGCTTTACGAAAGCGTTGCTCTACCATCTGAGCTAAGGTGGCAATTGTACATTTGAGCGGGTAACGGGAATCGGACCCGTGTCCTGTCCTTGGGAAGGACATGTTCTACCATTGAACCATACCCGCGCTTTTTTGTAAATTATTTAAAACGCGCTTTGAGAGTGTTCCACTGCTGGCTAATCCATTGCAACATCGATGCCAAAAAAAACTTTTTCTTTGGCGCGGTGTTTGCATCAGGTTTATTTTCTGATTCTGGCATAACAAAAGCCACAACGTTTTCGCCCTGCTTTTTAAAGCCAAGCTCTTCGCGGGCGACATCTTCTACGTATTGCTGGCTATTCATGTTCTCAATATTAGCTTTTAAATTTTCGTTCTTTATTCTGGCATCCTCTACTTGCTTTTGCAAATTTTCAATTTGCGTGATATATTTTTGTTTCTTTCGATAAATTTTAATGTCTGCTATTATAAAACCGCAACACACCAAAAAAATAAGCGCTGCTATTGCAATAAATATATAATCCCGTTCCCTCTTTTTTTTACCTTTAAAATCTGCTAACATTAATTTAGTTTAAAAAATAATCAACTGAGTATGAAAATAACATCAAAAAAAATCTTTAAGGCTGTTTGGATAATACTAATAAGCCTGGTGGCAATTAGCACCGTTTTATTTTTAATTGCGCCAGTACTTTAGCTTCTTTTTGTATTTTATCAATTTTCACCTTAAGTTTCAAACAAAAACTCCGACGACCGCCGGAGTTTTTTAATTTATTTTTAGGATGAAGCAACGTTTTTTATTGCTGCCTCAAAAAGTGATAAAATCTTTTTTGTTTTGTTGATATCAATTTTATAATTTGGGTCATATACAGCAGCATTTCTAATTTCGTGGGCCTGCATTATTTCATCATAATTTTGAATTGCCACCCTGCCCGAATTTACAAGCTCTTCGAATGTTTTTCCTTCAAAGCCCCTGTCTTGTAATGTTTCGCTCAAAAAATCATCTGCTTCTATTATTGCCATTTTATATTCCACCTCCAAGCCTGTGTCTAATCTTTTCATAATTTTGGCCCACTTCTTTTCAATTTCTTTTAAGCCATATGCTTGCCAGGAAAGGAACTCTGTTACGTCTTCAATAAACTTATATTGCAAATATGTGCTATTCCTTAGGAAATAAACTACGGCAAGAAAAAAGAAGATTGTGAAGGCAATAAAAACTATCTTCACAGGAAGAAGCATATCTTGAATGTCAGACGAGGATATAAAATAAATAAAATCCTTTATTCCTAATAGAGTATAAATTGCGTCCCAAGTTGACATAGAAATAGTCGCTTAAGGTTGCGATTATCCTATTATATCATCTTTTCCAATTGCGAGGCAACAGAAATAATGACGTTTTCTTTAAAATGATTTCCAATAATTTGCAAGCCTACTGGCAGCTTGCCTATTTTACCAGCGGGTAAAGACAAAGCTGGCAATTGTGCCAATTTAACTGCTCCAGTATAAAGATCGACCAAATACATAGCAAGAGGATCGTCTGCTTTTTCTCCAATACCAAAAGCCGGAAAAGGAGCTACTGGGCAAAATATCAAGTCAACTTTTTCAAAGACTTTAGCAAAGTCTTGTCTTATAAGTTGGCGAACTTCCTGAGCTTTCTTGTAGTAGGCATCGTAGTAGCCAGAAGACAAACAATATGTGCCAACCATAATTCTGCGTTTTACTTCTGGGCCAAATCCCTTTTCTCTTGATTTTATATATACGTCCAAAAGACTTTCTCCGTTTTCTGACAGGCCATATTTTATGCCATCATATCGCGCCAAGTTTGCAGAGGCTTCAGACGGCACAAGTATATAATAGCAAGCAATTGCATATTTTGAATTTGGGAGCTCTACCTCAACTATTTTGGCTCCGGCTTCTTCTGCTTTTTTAATTGTGCTTCTAGCTATTTGTTCAACTTCTTTATCCAAGCCTTCTGCAAAATATTCTTTTGGCAAACCAATTTTTAAACCCTTCAAATCTGTTTTTGCTTCTTCATATTTATAATCAGCAGAAGTTGCATCCATTTTATCTTTCCCGCAAATTGTCTCCAAAACTATTTTTGCATCCTCAACATTTTTAGTCATCGGTCCAACTTGATCAAAAGAAGATGCATGTGCAATCACTCCATATCTTGATACAGATCCATAAGTTGGATTTAATCCTGTAATTCCGCAGAAAGATGCAGGCAGCCTAATAGATCCTCCGGTGTCTGTGCCCAAAGCAAAACATGCCATGTTGGCAGCAACTGCTGCAGCCGAACCGCCAGAACTTCCTCCAGAAACTTTTGTTTTATCGTGCGGATTTTTTGTAACACCAAAAGCAGAGTTTTCAGTTGATGCTCCCATGGTAAACTCATCTGTGTTTGTTTTACCCAAGATAACAACTCCTTGCTCTTTTAATTTTTTTATAACAGTGGCGTCATATGGAGCAACATAGTTTTCCAAAATTTTGGAAGCTGCTGTGCATTTTTGCCCTTCAACCATTATTGCATCTTTTATTGCGCACGGCACTCCTTCCAATGGGCCGATTTCTTGTCCCTGTTTAATTTTATCGTCCACCTTTTTTGCTTGCTCTAAAGCCAAATCTTCTGTAACAGTCAAATAAGCATTTATTTCTTTATCTTTTTCTTTTATATTTTTCAAATAAGCCTTTGTTAAATCAACACAAGAAAAACTTTTGTTTACAAGGCCTTCGTGAATTTGTTTTATTGTTAGTTCTGTGAGGTCCATTTATAAAATTGTTTTCACCTTAATATAATCATCTTTTTTATCGGGAGCTTGCGAAAGCAATTCATCTGCAATGTCATGACTAGAGACAACTTCATCTTTACGTAAGCCTGACTTTTTGACTTGGCCCTCTGGAGCCTTGGCGGCTGAAGGGGCTTTTTTAAGCAAGTCAAAATAATCCAAAATTGCCGACAAATCTTTTTGCATTTTTTCTATTTCCTTTTCAGTAAGCTCAAGCCTTGAAAGTTTTGCAATGTGTTGTATTTCTTCTTTAGATATCATAATTTTAACTGGCCAATACTGGCACAGCGTCGTCTTCATCGCCTCGCATTACTTCAGAGAGCACTTCTATATTTTCTAAGGCAAGTCCTGCTCCTCTAACAACAGATGTCAAAGGATCATCAATAATTTTGCAAGGCATTTTTGTTTCTTTAGAAATTAAAGCATCAAGGCCAGACAACGATGATCCTCCTCCTGCTAAAAATATTCCATTTGTCATAACATCAGACAAAAGCTCTGGCGGAGTTTCTTCAATGGTTGTTTTAATTGCAGCCACAATTTGTTTTACAGATCTTTCCAATGCTCTTTGCACATCGTCATTAAAAATAACAACTTCTTCCGGCAAACCAGTAACCAAGTTTCTGCCACGCATTGCCATTTCTTTCTTTTCTTTTGTTGGCATTGCAGAACCAATATTTATTTTTATGGCTTCGGCTGTTCTTTCACCAATTAAAAGCTTATATTCTTTTTGTGCAAATTGAATAATGTCATCGTTCAATTTGTCTCCAGCAACTCTAAGGCTTCTAAAAGCAACAATTCCTCCCAAAGAAATAACTGCAACTTCAGTTGTGCCCCCGCCAATATCAACAATAAAATTTCCCGCTGGATCCTGAATTGGCAACTTTGCTCCAATGGCCGAGGCCAAAGGTTCTTCAATCAAATAAACTGTTCTTGCTCCGGCGTTTTTTGCAGCATCTCTTACAGCTTTTCTTTCCACTTCGGTAACTCCGCAAGGAATTCCAATAATAACTCTTGGCATATAGCCAAAGCCAAACATTTTTTTATTTGTTGCAGCAGTCTTTTCAATAAAATATTTCAGCATTTGTTCTGTTACCTCAAAGTCTGAAATAACTCCATTAACCAATGGCCTTGTTGCAGTAATATAAGAAGGCGTTCTGCCAACCATTTTTTTGGCATCTTCTCCAATAGCCAAAATTTGTCCTGTCTTATTATTAACAGCAACAACCGATGGTTCATTTATAATTATTCCTCTGTCTTTTACATAAACCAAGGAGTTAGCAGTTCCCAGATCTATTGCCATATCTGCCTGCAAAAATGAAAATATCTTGTTTAGCATTATAACGATTTTTTAAGTTTTTTTATAAGGCTCCCCTGCTTTACCAATTCTATTTTACTCTTTGCTCTTTCTTTTAATTCCACAGAACCTTTTGCCAAGGTTCTTTCTGAAACAACAATTCTTAATGGAATGCCAATCAAATCTGAATCAGCAAATTTTTCTCCAGGAGATTTGTCCTGTCTATCGTCGTATAATACCTCAATTTTTTCCTTCTGTAAAACTGTGTATAATTTTTCAGCAGCCTTTCTAACTTTAGAATTATTTTCAACTGCAATCAAATGTACGGCGAATGGCGCAACTTCCTTTGGCCACACCAATCCGCGTTCGTCGCTAAACTTTTCGGCAACAACTCCCATCAATCTTGTAATACCAATTCCATATGAACCAAGCCACACTGGAATATTTTTGCCCTCAGCGTCTTTATAATAAAGCTCCAACTGTTCGCATTTTTTGGTTCCAAAATTAAAAATATTTCCGACCTCGGAGGTCTCAACTTTTTCAAGCTCTTCCTTGGCAACGCCCAACTTGTTTAAGGTTTCATCATTTAAAATCTCCGCGTTCAGAGCAATATTTTTTTTGCGATTGATATAGATAGAATCTTCGCCCCCATCAGTTATTGTTTGAAACTCATGACTAAACTGAGTGAATGCGCCGCCAGACGCAAAGGTCATAAATGTGTCTTTCTTTATTCCTACTCTTTTAAATACATTCCAGTATGCTTTTATTGCACTATCATAAATTTTCTGATGAGTTTTTTCGTCCAAAGCATAAGAATACAAATCCTTCATCAAGAATTCCCTGCCTCGCATAATTCCAGACTTTGCTCTTAATTCATTTCTTAATTTAGTTTGAAACTGATAGACCATGATTGGCAAATCGCGAAAACTGTTTATGTAGTTTTTCATCATGTCTGTAATCGGCTCTTCATGCGACCAGCCAAACCCAACCTCGGCTCCGTTTTGTAATTTTGACTTAAACCAAACATCTACATTTTTATCGCTCCAGCGGTCTGTCCTTTCCCATAATTCTTTTCTTTGCAAAGCAGTCATAATAATTTCCTGTCCACCAATTGCATTCATTTCCTCTCGTACGATATTTCTAATTTTCTCAATAACGCGCAATCCCAGAGGCAAATAAGCATAAACTCCTGCCATTTCTTTATAAATAAAGCCTGCACGAATCAAAAGCTGGGCATTTTTTGAAACCTCGTCGGCTGGTGCTTCTTTGCGTGTTTTTGAAAATAATTTTGATTGTTGCATAAATTTTTAATTTATCTTTGTAATGAAGATCTTAAAAATTCGGAAAATCTTGGTATATCAAATCTTATAGTAACGAAAATGGACAAGGAAATCAAAATTAAGAAAAATATAACTGTGATGTTTTGTTCTATTTTAACTGGCACTGGCTTTTTCATTACTTTTTCTAGAAACAAGAAAACAAGTTTGCCGCCGTCTAGGGCAGGAATTGGAAATAAATTAAATATAGCAATGAAAACAGAAATTGTTCCTATAAAGTATAAGAAAAATCCTACGCCGTAATCAACAGCCCTGGCCAAAAACACTGTAATGCCCAACGGCCCAGCCAATTCTGCTCCGCTTGGTACTCCTTTGCCGGAAAATAGATTGGCGAAAACTTGATAAAGACCCACAACGCCATTAACTGTTGTTTGCCAGGTGTAAACTACTCCTTGAATTGGGGCCTGATACCAGCTATATTTTTGAAACAATGTTCCAATTCTTTCAAGGCCAATGCCTATTGCACCCTCACCCTCTGGAGGACTTTGCCTTGGTGTTAGAGTTGTGTTAATTGACGCGCCTTTTCTGTCCAAAGAAACTGTTACTTCCTTGCCTAGGTTTTGAGAAATAAAATTTTGAAAATCAGAAATTTTTTCTACTGGCTCTGTTGCAGCAGAATTTCCAATCTGTTTTATTGTGTCTCCAGTTTGGAGTCCTGCAACATCAGCTGGCGATCCTTTGGATACATAAATTACTTTTACTTTTGCGTTTGTCACGCCGGCAACCGTTTCGTCTCCAATTGGCAAATCTGCTCCGATTGCAAACACAACAGAAAAAATAATTATTGAGGCAATCCAAAATGCTACAACTCCGCCAACCACAATCAACGCTCTTTTCCAAATAGCAAGATTTGAAAAGCTGCGATAATCATCCAGTCCGCCTTCCTCTCCATAAATCCGCACAAAAGCGCCAAGAGGAATCAAATTTACAGAGTAAATTGTCTCGCCAAATTTCTTGCCAAAAAGCCTTGGCGGATACCCAATGCCAAATTCTTCAACTTTAACACCAAATTTTTTAGCAATTATAAAATGGCCAAATTCATGGATAACCATCAACGCGATTAAGCTAAAAAATGCGATTATTAAAGTGAGAATCATAAAGTTAGTTTAATTTTAAATTACATTAACTCTTGCGTCTTTTTCTCTATCAAGGTTTTTATCTTTCCGTTGTAGTCATCAACAACTTTTTGCAGCTCGTCTTTGCCGCGGAACTTGTCGTCTTCTGAAAGCTGTTTTGCCTTAAAAGCATCTTGTATTTTGTTCCAGCAATCTTCTCTTTGTCTTCTGATTGATTGCCTTGCTTGCTCGCCTTTTTCGTTTAACATTTTGGTCAATCCTTGCCTGTATTCTTCGGTCAAAAGCGGCAAATTCAATCGAATAATATTTTTATCAACAACTGCCGACATGCCCAAGCCGGACGATGCAATGGCTTTTTCGATTGGCTCTATATAAGAAATGTCCCAAGGCTGGATTACAATTTGGCTGGTAGAAGGAGTTGAAATTGCTCCAAGTTGTTTTAATGGAAACTTTTGGCCAAAAGCATTAACTTCTATGTCTTCAACCAAAGTTGGCGAAGCTCTTGAAGTTCTTATTTTTGCAATTTCAGACTCTAAGAATCTAAAAATTTTATCAAACTCTGGCTTTATTTTGTCTACAAATTCTTTGTATGTACTCATATTTGCATAAGCAGGATTTCCAAGGCCAATTTTGGATTGGCGTTTGTTTGAGAATTTTGCCTGCTAAGATTTTCTATTAAATTTATTATCTCTTTTATTTTTAATACAGAATATTCACTGAAATTTTTGTCTTGGCTGGAAAAATATTCCAAGCCCTCTGCTCCAGATTTTATTAGCAACAAATTTCTAAAATATCTAAGCAATTGTTGCAAAATATCTTCTAATTTTTTGCTGTCTGGATCTGTTGTTTTTACATATTGGAATTTTTGAGCCAAATCTTGGCCCATAATTTTTACTAATTCCTGAAGATCTTTTTTTTCATTTTCAAGCTTATCTTTGTTTTGCATAAACTCCACCGCCCTGCCTGGCCTGCCCTGAGAAAGTTCTGCAAACATTTTGGCCTCCTTTTGCTCTGCACCCTGCTTTTTTAAATATTCTTCAATTTGTTTTAAACCCTCTGGGAAAAATTTTATTGTTTGGCATCTTGAAGATATTGTTTGCAAAAGCATTTCTGGCTTTGACGTTATCAATATCAAGAGGGTTTTTCCTTTTGGCTCTTCAAGTGTTTTTAAAAAGCAGCTCTGGGCCTCGTTGTTCATTCTTTCAGCATTATCAACAATTACCGCCCTGTATGATCCATAATATGATTTATAGCTTAAAAAATTTTGGACTTCTTTTACTTGGGCAATTTTTATTTCAAGACTGTTTGGATTCTCTTTATCATTTTCCGATTTAATTATTAAAAAATCAGGAAAAATTTCTTTTTCAATGCGCAAACAATTTGCACATTTGTTGCAAGGTTTTTTTACGTCTTGGCAATTAATGGTTTTTACAAACTCTTTTGCAACTGTTTTTTTGCCAAGCTGGTCTTGCCCAGAAAATAAATATGCATGCGACAACTGATCTTTTTCAAACTTGTTTTTCAAAAAATCCCATTGTTTTTTATGTCCTATAAACATAATTACCTTTTTGACATAACAACTTTCTTATATTCGTCTAAATGCTCAAGCACTGTTCCGGTTCCTTTTACTACGCAAAATAATGGCTCTTCGGCAATAAAGCACGGCACTCCTGTGCTTTGTGCAACCAATTCATTTATTTTTGGCAACAATGCTCCGCCGCCTGCCATAATAATTCCCTTGTTCATAATATCAGCTGACAATTCTGGAGGCGTTTCACTTAATACCACCTTTGCAGCTTGAATTATTTCGGCCAGCACATCTGATATGGCTTCGCAAACTTCGTTGTTTGAAATTTTAATGTTTCTTGGCAATCCCAAAATTAAATCTCTTCCTTGAATTTCCAAAAATCTTAATTCCTTTTGAGGCAAGGCTGTGCCAACTTTAATTTTGATTTCTTCAGCTGATTGAGTTCCAATTGCCAGGTTGTATTTCTTTTTAATATATTCTGCAATTGCTGCGTCTATTTTGTCGCCCGCTACTCTTACAGAATGCGATGTTACAATCCCTCCCAAAGAAATGACTGCAACTTCTGATGTACCTCCGCCAATGTCTATAATCATATGGCCAGAACATGAATTAATTGGAATACCGGCTCCAATGGCTGCCAAAATAGGCTCCTTGGCAACAAAGGCTTGTCTTGCTCCAGAAGAAAGCGCTGCCTCAATAACTGCTCTTCTTTCGGTTGAAGTAATTCCAGCTGGCACCGAAATAACCAAGTCCGGCTTAAACATTCTAAAATTGGTTGCTGTTTTTGTTATAAAGTGCCTCATCATTGCTTGGGTCACCTTATAATCTGCAATAACTCCGTCTTTCAACGGCCTGTAAACTTTTATGTCACCTGGGGTTCTTCCAATCATTTCCTTAGCTGCGGCTCCAACTGCTAAAATTTTATTATCTGCCAAATTTACTGCCACAACCGACGGCTCATATAAGACAACTCCCTTTCCTCTCACATAAACCAAAGAGTTGCATGTCCCCAAGTCAATTGCAATTTTTGAATTAAACATATTTTACTCGTTAACTCTTTTTATATTAACACCAATTTTTTGCAGCCTTTCTTCTATTCTTTCATATCCCCTGTCTATTTGATATATATTTTCAATTGTTGTTGTGCCTTCGGCAATCATCCCGGCTAAAACCATTGTAATTCCTGCTCTCAAATCAGGGCTGGTTAATTTTTTGCCATAAAGTTTTGCAGGACCATTAACAACTATTCTGTGTGGGTCGCACATTATTATATTAGCTCCCATCAAAGATAATTGATCGGTAAAAAATAATCTGCCTTCAAAAATTGATTCTTGCACAACGCATTGCCCTTTTGCCTGTGTCATTAATAATGTATAAGGAGGTTGGGCATCGGTTGCAAATCCTGGATATTCATGAGTTACAATTGAAGTTGCTTTTATTTTGCTTGGCTTAGTTATAATATAATTTTCACCAATTTCAAGATTTGCTCCAGCATCCTGCAAGATTGGCAACACGGCGCCCAGGTGTTCTGGAATACAGTTATCAACTTTTAGCTCGCTATTTGTTAGCAAACCCATAATAACAAAAGTGCCGGCTTCTATTCTGTCGGGTATTACTTTAAAATCAGCGGCACTAATTTTTTCTACACCGTCAATTTCAATTGTTGGAGTTCCAGCTCCTTTTATTTTGGCTCCGCATCTGTTTAAATATTCTGCCAATGTTGGGATTTCTGGCTCCATTGCGCAATTTTTTAAAACTGTTCTGCCTTCAGCAAGCACAGCTGTCATCATCATGGCCTCGGTGCCAGTAACCGTAATTTGCGGAAAAAATATTTCAGCTCCTTTTAACCTTTTTCCTTTTGCTTTTATTTTAAAAAGATTATTTTCAAATTCTACTTTAGCGCCGAGTTTTTCAAAACCCTCCAAAAACAAATTAATTGGTCTTTTTCCAATAACGCATCCGCCTGGATGTTCCATTTGCACTTCGCCAAATCTTGCCAGCAAAGGGCCAGCAAACAAAATTGAGCTTCTCAATCTGCGAACCCAAATAGAATTTAATTGGGTTTTATCAATTGCCGCAGGATTTATTTTTACTGTTTTGTTTTGTTTATCAATTTCGGCCACAGCTCCCAATTCCTTCAAAATTTCAATGGCGCCCATTGTGTCTTCTATAAAAGGAAAGTTGGAAATTTTGCATTCTTCTTTTGATAAAACTAGCGCAGCCAAAATTTTAAGCGCCGAATTTTTGGCGCCATTTACTGATATAGTTCCTGATAATTTTGACCCGCCCTCTATGATAAATTTTTCCATTTGAAAGTAAGGTTATTATAAGTCAGTTTAATCTAAAAAAAGACTATTGTCAAAACAACTTTTTCACATAAAATTACAACATTTGACTCCTCTTGCGTCAACGGTGAAATAGGAGTATATTTGTGATATTATAAATCCATGACAAAAAGAACTAGACTGCTTATACTTTTGGCCTGTGTGGTGCTCTTCTTTTCGGTAACTCCTTTTATTGTTGCCTATTCTTTGGGATATAGGGTTGATTTTGAAAACCGCGAAATTGTGGCAACCGGGGGCATTTATGTAAGAACTTCTCCCCAGGCTGCTGAAATAATAATAGACAATAACAATCCAGAAAAACCTGGCATGTTTTCTAATGCTGTTTTTGTACAAGACCTTTTACCAAGACAACATTCTGTAACAATAAAAAAAGATGGATATTTTCAATATCAAAAAACTTTGCCAGTAAAACAAAACGAGGTTACAAAACTTGAAAATGTAATGTTGTTTAAAAACAATATTGCTTTTACCAGTCTAGCTGACAATATAGAATATATTTCTCTGGCTCCAAATAAGCGCAACTTTTTAGCTGAAACAACAAACACACTTTCTTTAGATTTTATTTATTTTTCTGGCAATAACCTTGGTGACAAAAAGGAATATTCTTTGCCGTTAAAAAACACTTCTGTTTCAAATATCATTTGGTCGCCAGACTCAAACAAAGCTTTAGTAAAAATCGATAATACTTCTGAAACTGCCTATTATCTTTTTGATTTTTGGAAAGAAACACAATCAACCGACGCCCTGCCCTATCTTAACTATGCGGCAAAACAAGTTTCGTTTGATCCGCAAGACTCTTCAAAAATACTTTATATAAAAAATACCTATTTATACTCTTATTCAACAAAAGACAAAAAGTCCACACTTTTGCTGAAAAATGTTTTAACCTATAAAGCACAAGACAACGGCATCTTTTGGCTTTCTACCAGTGGCGTTTTTTCAAAATCTGATATGGCAGGAAACCTGGTTAACCAAATGACCGATGGAAAAATAATTTCATCTGACTATTCAATTGTATCTGCAGCCGGCCAAATATTGCTTAAAAACCAAAACAGCCTGCTAATATATAATCCAGAAATTAAGGCTTTCCAAAACTTTGACAACAAAATACAAAACTTTGAAATAGCCGAATCTCCAGACGGAAAAAATATGGTTTACTATAACAGCAACGACATATATTTATATTCCTTTGATAAAAATATAAAGATTGGCCAGGAAAATAACGTAAAGCTTTTTTCTTCTAACGGCCCCGTCACAAATTGCTTTTGGCTAAACAATGACTATATAATTTTTCGATCAGCAAACAAAGTAATAATTTCCGAAATTGATTCACGAGGAAATATAAATTCTGTTGAATTGCCACAAACATATATTAAAAATTCCAGCGACTCTGTTTCTAAAATATTTTACAATCCATCAGACAGCCAGGCCTATGTATTTTTAGACAAAGCATTGTTCTCTTCTGAAAAACTTGTACCCTAAAACTATAAACAAAAATCCCCTTGCTTAGTTGAGGGGATTTTTTTATGCAGCTTGTGTTTCAATTTTCTTTTTAAAATCTTCCCAGCTAACTGTGTCTCCATTTGCCATTTTACAAATATCTTTAAACTGGCAATATTGGCACTGCCAATCGCGAGGATAACCTTCTAGCCTTGCAGGAATGGCGTTTGTTTCCACTTGATCTTTTAATGCATAAAACTTGTCCAACAAAGATTTGCACAAAGCCTCATCATAATCTATAAAAAATTCTTTTATGTCTTGCCTGTCTTTGTCTACATAAAGTAATATGCCTTTTTTGATGCCAAAGTAATGCAAGTATAGTTGTATTTGATAAACATTATCTTCTTTCGGCTCACGCAGATTTCTGAAAATCATGCTGTTGATGCTTTTTATATCCAGCACATAATTTTCATTATTCATGCACAAAATGGCATCAGCTCGCCCCGAAACTATTTCCTGCGAAGGAATAGGAATTTCTGTTGTGCAGCCAATTTTTAGCCTATATAAAATGTTAAATATATTTCGGTGTATGTGCTCTCCATGTTCAAAAATTCGCATTAGTCTTGCATCAATGGCCTGTCTTGGCGCGTTTTTAAATCTAAAAAAAACAGCTCGTGGACATTTGCCCGCGTCTGTAATATAAAACTTTGTCTGTTCCCTGTTTTTTTGGTTCTCTAAATAAAACTGGTCTATTAATTCCTTTAACATATGAATTTGTGTGATGCAATTATTTTATCATTTCAAAAAATTTATGCAATATAAAAGACCTTAGAGTGAACCTCTAAGGTCTTATTTTGCAAATTTAGCTTGTTGGCGTTAGACCAACTCGCTTTGGGAAAAGTACTGCTTTGGGCCGTCATCCGTGCGATTGGCCCATCGCCTGTTTACTTCCCGCTTGTACTCGGGCGTCATAACGATTTTGACGCCTTTGAACAGATGCGGGTCGTTGACCAGCGTCATCCACGCTTCCACAAGCAGAATGCCGCCGTCGGTCCATTTTTCTACTACGCGGTAACGGATGAGACTTCCATACTCATACGGTTCGATCTTTGGCCAATATCCGCCACCGTTGGCGTGTAACAGGCAGGCGGTCATAAAGCAAGCCGCCTGCACCTCGCTTTCAGTCTCAACCATCAGCGATTGCCCATGGTTAAGAATCGACAATTTAATCATTTTTTCTTTTTCTCCCAGCTAGTTTTCAGCGAACTACCCTATATATTTATTATACCACATACCATACATACCTGTCAATAGTATCAAAACTACGTACATAAATGAGTATTGTTATACCCCTAAATTAAAAGCTTTCAAATTTGAGGTATAGCCAAAATACGACAAAACAAAAACCGCCAGGATTGGCGGTTTTTTTGAGATTAACGTTTTGACCACTGTGGTGACTTTCTGGCTCTCTTTAAGCCGAATTTCTTTCTTTCTCTCATTCTTGGATCTCTTGTTAAAAATCCTGCCTTTCTTAATCTCTTTCTAAAATTGTTGTTGAAGTCCACCAACACTCTGGCTGTTCCGTGTCTAATAGCTTCGGCTTGAGAATTTCTGCCTCCACCTTTTACAACTATTGAAACTCTAAACTTGTCCAAGCATTTCATTTTTCTCATTGAAGAAGTGGCTGTTTGCCTGTCTTGCTCCATTAAGAAATATTTTTCATAAGGAACTCCATTTACCAAAAATGTTTTGTCCCCTCTTGTGAAAAGTCTTACGCGAGCAACAGCTGTTTTTCTTCTGCCAATTGCTTCAAAATATCTGTCTGGTTTTGCGGCCAAATCATTTTCAATTTTGAAGTCTTCTACAGAAAAATCATCGCCATCGTCTGTCATATCAATGACTGGCTGTTTGATTTCCTCTACTGCTGGCTCTGGGGCTTTTTCTTTCTTCTCTGGAGCTTTTGTAGTGGTCTTTGGTTTTTTTGTTGTTGTTTTTGTTACCATAATCTATTATTTCTACTTTTCAAATTTTAGCCTCTTTATTTGCCTTGCTCTCAATTTGTTCTTTGTAAGCATTCCCATTACGGCCTTTCTCAAAATTTCCTCTGAACCTTTTCTTATTTTTAATTCCTTCATTGTCTGTTCTTTCAATCCGCCCAAGTAGCCTGTGTGGTGATAATAAATCTTGTTTTCAAATTTCTTGCCTGTAACTTTTAACTTATCAACATTTTTAATAATCACAAAATCGCCCTCGTCTTTATAGGCTTCAAAACCAGGCTTGTTTTTTCCTCTCAGCAAAACAGCAATTTGAGTTGCCAATCTGCCCAATGTTTTGCCTTCGGCGTCTATTATGTGATTTTCTCTTTTTATTGTTTCCATATTACTTTACAAGCTCTATTATAACCATTTTGGCTCCGTCTGAGCTTCTTGGTCCCATTTTAATAATTCTGGTATATCCTCCAGGTCTTGAAGAATATTTTGGAGCTATTTGTTCTACTAATTTCTTTACTGTTTTTGGAGTAAGATCTTTTGCCAAAACTCTTCTGTTTGCAACATTGCTGTCTTTTGCTCTGGTAATCATTTTTTCAGCAACAACTCTCAATTCTTTTGCCTTTGCTTCGGTTGTCTGAATTTTTTCGTATGTGAAAAGACTGTTGGCCAATGTTCTCAAAAGTGCCTTTCTTTGATCTGCTGTTCTAGATAATCCTCTGCCTTTGTTTAACTTTCTCATGTTATTATTCTGCTTTTAATTCTGAACCAATTTTCTTTAAGGCTTTCTTGATTTCTGTTATGGCTTTGTCGCCCATGCCTTCAAGTCCTGACAAAGTCTTTTCGTTCTTTCTCAAAAGTCCGCCGACTGTTTTAATATTGTTATCAAGCAAAGCATTCAATGTTCTTGTTGAAACATCCAACTCTTCAACACTCATTTTTGATGAATCTGATTCTTTTTCTTCTGATGCAGCGCCAGCTTCTTCTTTAGCTTGGCCGCCATTTTTGCCCTCCATAATTATGTTGAAGTGCTTCAAAAGAATATCACAGGCATCATAAAATGCTTGTTCTGGAGTTAATGTTCCGTCGGTTTCTATTTCAATAGACAATTTATCAAAGTCTGTTCTGTCGCCAACTCTCATGTTTTCAACCTGGAAATTTACATTTTTGATAGGTGTGAAAATGGCATCCAATGTAATGCTGCCAATTTCAGCCTTTCCTTTTCTTACTTGATCCTTTGGTACATATCCAATTCCCTTTTCAATTTGTATTTCAACATCAAATTCTGCTTTTTTATCGGTTAAGGTTGCAATGTGTGTTTCAGGATTTACCAATTCAATTTGTGAAAATAATTCAAAGTCTGAACCTTTTGCTTCTTTTTCTCCGGTAACATGCAAGTGAACTCTGTGTGATTCGCCTTCGTGAATTTTGAATCTCAACTTTTTCAAGTTTAAGATCAACATTATAACGTCTTCCAAAACTCCAGAAACTGTTGAAAATTCATGGGAAACGCCTTTTATTTTAACTTCGGTTACTGCAACTCCTGGAAGCGAAGACAACAAAACTCTGCGAAGAGAGTTTCCAATTGTAACTCCATATCCTGGATAAAGGCCTTGTATTTCAAATATGGCCTTATTCTTGTTTTTCTCTCCTGACTGCTTTATCGTTTTTGGCGGTAAAGGAAGAGCGATCATTTTATTTGTTAGCGCACGAGATACAAAATATGAAACTTTTATCACCCTGATTCATACTTTATACCTTGCGCGCCAAAATTAATTTTTATTTTTAATTATTTATTATTAGCGTGAATAGAATTCGAATATCTGTGAAATTTCTGCTGGTGGATTTACTTCGTCCAAATTTGGATCGCCAATTGTTTTTCCTTCAAATTTTGTTTTGTCTATTGTAAGCCAAGCTGGTGTTTCTTTCTTTTTCAATATTGTTTGCAAATCAGCAAAAACATTTTTCTTTTTCTTTGATTCTTTGATTGCAATAACATCTCCTTTCTTAACCTGATATGATGGAACGTCTACTGGCTTTCCATTTACTGTAAAAAGACCATGTGAAACAAGCTGTCTTGCATGAAGCCTTGATTTGCCAAAGCCAAGCCTAAAAACAACATTGTCCAATCTTTTTTCTAAAACTTTTATGAGTTCGTTGGCAACGTTATCAACCTTGCCCATTTTTGCCAATGTTTCATTAACATATCTCTTAAATTGTCTTTCTGAAACTCCATACCACTTCTTGAGTGATTGCTTTTCTCTTAATGATTTCTTGTATTCTGAAGCAGAGCCTCCTTTTCTTTTCTTTTGAGGTCCTGGTGCATATGCTCTTTTAGCAATAGCGCATTTTGCAGACAAACAGCGATCTCCTTTCAAAAAGAGTTTCTGTCCTGCTCTTCTACATGTTTTACATTGATCTATTTGCATGGTTGTTTATATTATACTCTTCTAACTTTTTTAGGCCTGCATCCGTTGTGAGGAATTGGCGTAATATCTTTAATTGCAATAACGTTTAATCCTTGGCTTACCAAAGTTCTAACGCTTGATTCTCTTCCAGCTCCAATGCCTTTTATATAAACGCTGATTTTTTCAATTCCAAGCTTTTTGCAAACATTGGCAATTGTTTCAGCAACTCTTGAAGCGGCAAAAGAAGTTGATTTCTTTGTTCCTTTAAATCCAACTGCTCCAGCTGATTTCCAAGCTAAAACCTGTCCTCTTAAATTGGTAAGAGTTATGATTGTGTTGTTATAAGATGAAGAAACAAAGATTTTTCCTTCAGAAAATTTCTGGCTTGTTTCTTTAACTTTTGCCTCTTTCTTTACTGTTGAGTCAACAAGCTCTTTTTCTTTAATCAATGCTTCTTGATCTGTTTCTATAATATGTTTTTTTCCCATTTTATTTAATTAGCAATTTTTATGTTGGTGTTGCAGCTGGTTTTCTGCCTGATCCCATTGTCTTTCTAACGTTTCCTCTAACTGTTCTTGTATTTGTTTTTGTTCTTTGTCCTCTTACTGGCAGTTTTTTAATATGTCTTAATCCCCTCCAGGCTCCAATATCTTTCAATCTCTTTACGTTAATCATCACCTGTCTTCTTAAATCTCCTTCAATTTTATAATTTTTTTCAATAAGCTCTCTTAAATCGTTAACTTCCTTTGGAGAAAGGTCTTGAGCTTTTTTATTGCCATCAATTTTAACCTCTTCTAAAATCTTCTTGCTCAAAGCATTACCTATTCCATAGATATAAGTAAGAGCAATAACTATTCTTTTGTTTTCGGGTATATTTACCCCAGCAATTCTTGGCATTTTATTTATATATAGTAATTATTTTCCTTGGCGTTGTTTGTGCTTTGGATTTTTTTTACAAACAACAAAAACGCGACCTTCTCTTTTGATGATCTTGCAACCATTACACATTTTTTTGATTGATGGACGTACTTTCATGGTTTTTAAATAAAATACAATTCTATGAGCTTTCCGCCCATAGAATTGGCGTACTTCTTAAATTTTGTTTCTTTATTTTAATCTATATACAATTCTCCCTTTTGATTCGTCGTAAGGAGTCATTTCTACAGTCACTTTATCGCCTGGCAAAATGGTAATTCGGTTAAGCCTCATTTTTCCAGAAAGGAAACCCGTTATCTCTTTTCCATCTTCTAGAACTACCTTAAAAAAGGCATTCGGCAAAGCCTCAATTACACGCCCTTCTTTCCTTATGGTTTTCTTTGAATTTTGCTCTTCTCTGGGAGTCATTTATGTAATTTAAATGTTAACAAATTAATCGCCAATAGTCAAGGGCTAGCCTATTTATATTGGAATTGTACCTTAATTTTGTTAGGATTTGAAGGAGTTTTTATCGTCCAAAATGGCCAAAAGCCTACCTTTACGCTCTCGGCCTGGCCATTTAGGCTGTTTTCAATGCTTGATTTTGCCTCGTCTGCTGACTTGTTTTTTATAAGCAAAACTAGACTATTTTCGCTGGTTGAGAAATAGTGTTTTCCTGAAAACTTTAAATTAACAACCATCTCCCCGTCGGTCATATCCACCTTATCTGGGCTATAATCTAAGACCAAACTGTTGTCCAAAATTGACCTTGAATCGTCCATCTGCGAAGTGATATATTC
>ERZ795044.1989-NODE-1989-length-18063-cov-4.942303_pt1 | contig 18063 bp, 17 predicted proteins | sample MGYA00375128_ERZ795044 | MGnify/ENA primary metagenome ERZ795044 (study PRJEB30173, sample SAMN05720213) | anaerobic digester metagenome | isolation source: active sludge of municipal wastewater-treating anaerobic digesters | place: USA | collected 2014-12-22 ... | reverse complement strand
TAATATAAACCCAATACATAAAAAAAACCGCTCCATTTAGAGCGGTTGCGGTGTGTCTCGTCATTGCAACATGACGAGATCGAACCCGTCTCGTTGCATTTGCAACGAGATGACAGGCCGGCTTTCTAACCCTTTTCGATTAATCGCTTTATTGATTTTGCATTCAAACGCTTTAACCTTCGTTCTTCTATCAATGCTTCTCTTTTACTTGAAAATGACTTACTATAAACTAATTTCCAAGGACCTTTGCCACTTGTATAGCGACTTTCACCTGAATTATGCTCATTTATTCGTTTTTCCAGGTTCTCAGTATAACCCTTGTAATATATACCCGAAACATTTTCTATAATATAAACCCAATACATAAAAAAAACCGCTCCATTTAGAGCGGTTGCGGTGTGGACGGGACTCGAACCCGCGACCTCCGGCGTGACAGGCCGGCATTCTAACCAGCTGAACTACCACACCCTGTTAAAATGCAGGTGCAAAGATAAACGTTTTTTTTCATTTGAAAAAATATTTTTCGGCATTTTTTGAAAAAAAACTAAATTGCACCTTGCCATAGCTCCTTTGATGTATGAAATACGGTTCATTTAAAAAAGCATTCTTTTTGCTATGCTCTATTATTAGTAAACCCTCTTCTTTCAATATTTCATGCTCAAATATTAATTTGGGCAATCGGTCTATTCCATCCAAATCATACGGCGGATCGCAAAAAATCAAATCAAATGTTGATTTCACTTTTTCGATATACCTGAATGCATCTGCTTCGACAACAAACAACGGCATTTGTAAATCTTTTGCAGTTTTCCTGATAAAAGCAGCATGGTTGGGGTTTAGTTCAACTGCTGTAACCGATTTTGCTTCGCGAGATGCAAACTCATAACTTAAAAAACCGGTTCCACTAAACAAGTCTAATACTGACAATCCTTCTAAATCGATACGATGCGATAAAATATCGAATAAACCTTCTTTAGCAAAATCAGTTGTCGGCCGTGCTTTCATATTTGCAGGAGGAACAATTTTTCTTCCTTTGTATTTTCCGCTAATAATTCTCATAGGGTAAACTGAATAATGTAGCAAATTGATGTGATTGCAACTCGTTGAAACGGTAGCTGTATATATTTTGTGGATTTAGTTTAGCCCATTCAATCGAAAAATCAAAGTCTTTCATTTTCTTTATCAAGTCATTTTTTTTATCTATCCAACCCGTTAAAATAAAAATATTCTGCTTTACATTGATTTCCATATTCTTTATTAACCAATGCAAATAGTATAATATATCATCATTATTTTGGTACGTATAAGTATTGTACAAAATCAGCTGATGATTATTTTTTAACACAACTTCAAAATAATTTTCATATAAATGAATATAGACGGACGATTTGTAATTATATTTTTTGTCCATCCACGAAGTTAATCCTAAAAGTGCATGAGCATGATGATAAATTTTACTCTGCGAATACTCCGTAATAATTCTTTCTAATGACTGATGTATCGAAAATTGAACAAGAACATTATATTCTCCTTTCACAGTCAATATATCCTTTTTTTCTCCTATAACAAATTTAAACAAATTTTCTTCTTCTTCTTTTATTAAAAAGGATTCCGGTATAATATGTACAAATTGATTTGAAAAAATAAATCGTATATCAGGAATCTCATTGGTTAAGTGATGCTTTTTCATAAACTCAGATAACATTACATCATCCAAGTCGTTTTCGAAATATTCAGAAGCTAAATAAATATATTTTTTTCGTACTGTATCTAAATAGGCAAGATTTATAAACCGTTGCCCAATATTTACAAATGCTTTATATGAAGAAAAAAAAGTCTGATGAAAGGTTTCATCAGACAATACAATACTTTTTTGAAACATAATTATTCCCAGTTACCGGAAGTTGAAGCTTCGGTCATACTTCCAACTTTTAATTGGAAGGTAGGATCGAATGGTTTAGGGTCAGTAGCTTCAAATACTTTAACCTTAACTTTAGAACCTGTAATTATTTCTCCTGCTTTTAAATCGAATGCTAAACCATTAGAAAATGGAACAAACTTAATTGAATCGGCAATGAAATTTTTAGGAAATAGGGTATCCTTAACAGCAATATTAATGGTATCACGATAAACTAATTTCATTTTAAGTGCTTGTTCTTCGGTTAACGTATCGGGAACAGTACCAATTGCTTTTACAATTGGCATTGAATCTGTTTTAATAAACATTATCAAGCTATCAAAATTTGCTGTATAACGTCCATATTTATCATAAAAGCCAATCTCGGCAGTTCGAATGTGTTTTAAACGTTCAATAATTTTTGCATACCTTTTATCTCTTTCTTCCTGAAAGCGAATAGGTTTACGAACGCTATCATAAATTAAATAGGCAAGAACTAAGATAGCTACAATTAAAACTCCTTTAATAATTTTGCTTACCATGTAAAAAAAGTTTAGTTTTGCTGGCAAAGTTAGTTTTTTTTTAGACAAGTTATTTCATTGAATAATTTTTTTTATGCTGAATCAATTTTTTTTTAACGAAACCATCAAAAATCTTGAGTATGAACCTACTGAAGATCAAAAAGCAGCACTTTCTGCATTTACGGATTTCTTTTTTTCAACCGAACATCGAGTTTTTATATTAAATGGATATGCCGGAACCGGTAAAACCACCGTTATAAAATCCATAACAAAAACGTTATTGAATGTAAAATACCCGTTTGTTTTATTAGCACCCACCGGTAGAGCTGCTAAAGTACTTTCAAATTATTGCCAGCAAAATGCATATACCATTCACAAGCATATATACAGACAAAAATCTGAGGATGAATTTCGATTTGTATTGAATTACAACAGTTTAAAACAAGGAATCTTTTTTATTGATGAAGCTTCATTACTTTCAAATGAAGGAAATGACAATAATATTTTTGGAAGCGGAAGGCTTTTAGATGATTTATTGGAATTTGTTTTTCAACACCCAAATAACAAATTAGTAATTATAGGTGATGCTGCTCAATTGCCACCTGTCGGGTCAAATTTCCATCCGGCTTTAAACACAAAAGAATTTAACGAAAGAGATTTCAATAATATTTTTTCTGAAATGAAAGAAGTTGTACGTCAACAAGAAGACTCTACCATATATAAAAATGCTACGTTGCTAAGAAAAAATATCGAACAACAACTTCCTCAACTGCCCATATTTAATTCTAATAAAAACGATTTTGAATTTATCTCTTCTTCCGATTCGCTTGAATATATTGGTTCATCATACAGTAAAGTTGGCTTGGACGAAACCGTTGTATTGTGCTACTCAAACAAAAGAGCATTGCAAATAAACAAAGCTATACGAAACAGAATCTTTTTTTACGAGAACGAATTGGTAAACGGCGAATTACTAATGGTTGTCAAAAATAACTATATGTCGCTGCCCAACGACGTCCCTTTCAATTTTATTGCAAATGGAGAAATGATACATATTCGCAAACTTTTGAAAACAGAAGAGCTTTATGGTTTTAGATTTAAACGAGTTTATGCAGAACTAAGCTCTGCACCGGGCATTGAATTGCCTTGTTTATTACTCGAAGAAACGTTATTTTCCGAACAAGCCAGCCTATCAAGAGATCGCCAAGAAGAGCTATACAGGCAAGTGGCAATGGATTTTGAAGATATCAAATCGAAAAAGAAACGCATGACCATGATACGCGAAAATCCCTATTTTAATGCACTTCAAATAAAATATGCCTATGCTATAACAGCTCACAAATCACAAGGCGGGCAATGGAAACATGTGTATATCGATCTTTCGTTTTTAAATTATACCGATTTAGAATTAGAACAACTAAAATGGATTTACACGGCGATAACCCGAGCAACCGAAAAAGTATTCATAATAGACATGCCGGAGAAATTTGCTCCCCATATTAAAAATAGCTAATTTCGCTCAAAAAAAAGATGAAAATTGTATTCATGGGAACACCGCAATTTGCGGCATTCACATTACAAGCATTAATCAACAGTAACCATCAAGTGGTAGCAGTGGTAACGGTCCCCGATAAGCCGGCCGGAAGAGGATTAAAACCAAGAATGAGCGATGTAAAGCTACTCGCTCTCGAAAATAATATTCCGATTCTACAACCCGAAAAATTAAAAAACGAGGAATTTTTACAAACACTCCAATCATATAATGCCGATTTATTTGTAGTAGTAGCATTTCGTATGTTGCCCAAAGAAGTATGGTCGATGCCACCCAAAGGAACGATAAACATTCATGCCTCTTTACTGCCTCAATACAGGGGAGCTGCTCCCATAAATTGGGCAATTATCAATGGTGAAAAGACGACCGGTGTTACACTCTTTTTCATTAACGAGCTCATTGATTGCGGCAAAATAATTACTTTTAAAGAAGTTCCCATTTTACCCAACTATAATGCAGGTATTTTGCACGATATACTGATGAAAGAAGGTGCTGAATTATTAATAAAAACTCTACCTGATATTGAACTAAATAAGGTAGAATGTATTTCACAAGAATCCTTTACCATTTCAAACGAGCAATTAAAACCCGCACCCAAAATAAACCCTGAAATTTGTAAAATAAATTGGAGTTTAAAAATTGAACAAATTCACAATCTGATTCGTGGTCTTAGTCCCTATCCTGCTGCCTTTACAAAATTACATAACAAAAAAACCGGAAAAGAAATTCATTTTAAAATCTTATCTTCAGAAATCATTGACGGCAAACATGCAAGTTCACCCGGAACAATTTTGTCCGATAACAAATCATATCTTTATATTACAGCAGATGGTGGTTTATTGCAAGTTAACGAATGCCAACCCGAAGGGAAAAAACGTATGAATATTAAAGATTTTTTAAACGGGTTTAAAGGTATAGAAGATTGGGTGGGCATTTATTGATTCTGTATCATCCATATAGCGTCCAACGTCATCATTGAATCTAAAGAAATCTTATTATCTAAAGCTTTTTGTTTTATTTGATTAAGCCATTCGTTATTTTCAGTCATTTTCTTTTTTATCTTTTTTACTTCATTCCAATATTCGATCGAATTTTGAACAATACCTTTTGCTAAAACATTGTATGTGTTTTCAATAAAGCCCCAGCCCATGCCTTCAATATGAAAAGCAGAACAAATAATAATTATTACATCATATTTTTTAATCTCATCTTTTAATCTTAAATCTTTTACTGATAACACATTTTCAAATGACTCTGGATAAACTGTTTCGTTGTAATACCAAAATTTATTTTCTGAAAAACACTCGGTAAAACGAAAATTGCAAATTCCCCAATAAAAACTATCGCCAATAACTAATAATTTGGGTGTTTGGCACGCTTCGCTTTTTTTGATACTTATATTTGGATAAGCTAATTTGTTTGATTTAATATCAAATAAAAGGTTCATCCCATCTGCTAAATCTGCATCTGTATATTTAGGTTTTTCTGAAATTTCTATTTTATCCCAAAATAAATGCGGCATTATTATACTCCTATCGTTTTCGATATATTTTATAATTGAATCAGCAGCCAATAATGCACTATAATGACTCCAATGCACTCCTAATTTAGGATACAAACTATATTTTGACTTATTCTTATTTTCTTTGAAATACTTGTTAAAGTCTATATATTTTATTTTTAAATCGTTCATTAACTTTACAGATAACTCATAATTTGTAACTTTCTTTTCGAGTTTTAAACTATCAGGAATATACTCCGGATAAAAATAAGCTTTACTCGGTGCTATAACTAATATTAACGTCTTATTTGTCTTTGCTAAAGAATCTTGAATATATTTAAATTTCGATAATTTTGTCTTCCAAACTTCTTCAGTCATTAAATTAACACCAAAATAAGAATCGATATATGGCTTTTCGAACAAATAATTATCTTTACCAACTCTAACATTTTTCGCCTTAGCCTTATTAAACATCCAAAAAGCCAATTGATTGTTTAATCGCACAAAAATATTTCTGTATCCAAAATTATCGTTAATATATTTTTCTTTTTTTTCTTGAAAATGTCCTGAAAACCAATCTTTAAAAGAAAAAACAGTATCTTCACTTAGCACTACTGCTCCCTGCAATGGTTTTACGTCAGAAAAATGTAAAACGGATTGTAAAAAAGGTATAAAAAGTATTATAAAAATGAGATTAAAATATATAACTCGTGCTTTCATAAAGTTTAAAATCTAAAATAGATAAAAGGATTAAAACCAAACGCTGTTATAGACGACACGCACAAAATAAAAAGTATTATAATGGTCGAAAACATTAAATGATGTTTTGTATTGGAGTATGGTTTAAAATAAACTTGATCCTGAAGTTTTTGGCCTTTATCGAACAGTACGAAAAAAGAAAAAATAATTGCTAAAGTTAAATAAAAGACAAATTCTATATCCAGTTTAACATTAGTTAAACCATTCATTTTAAATGCAAACATCTTTTTTAAAAAGACAAATGCATCGGAAATGTTTTCAATTCTAAAAAAGACCCAACCTATAACTACTACAATAAATGTGAATATCACACGTGGAATTTTCCCTATTTTCTCTGACAATTTTAACCAAAATGCTCTCTCTATCACTAAAAAGAACCCATGATAAGCTCCCCACAAAACAAAGCTCCATGAAGCCCCATGCCATAAACCCGAAGCAAGAAAAACAAACCACAAATTAAAATAAAGTCGAGTTTTTGATTTTACTTTATTCCCACCCAATGGAATATACAAATAATTTCTCATCCAACTACCTAAGGAAATATGCCACCTTCGCCAAAATTCGGTGATACTTTGCGAGACATATGGATTGTTAAAATTTTCGGGAAATACAAAACCCATCATTTTACCTAAACCTATTGCCATATCAGAATATCCCGAAAAATCAAAATATATTTGAAACGTATAAGATAAGATTCCAATCCAAGCTGTACCGGTTCCTATATCGTTAAAATTCATTGCAAATATAGAATCTGCCTGTTGCCCCATTTGATTTGCAATAAGCACTTTCTTTGAAAGCCCCAAAATAAAGCGATAAAATCCTATTAAGCGATTATCAAGATTATCATTATGGCTTCTATCCGTAATTTGGTCAGCTAAATCGTGATAACGAATAATGGGTCCGGCTATCAATTTTGGAAAAAGGATAATATAAAGTTGATAATCCCAAAAATTTTTCAAAGGTTTATGAACCCCTCTGTAAACATCTACAACATAAGTAATCGTTTCGAAAGTATAAAATGAAATACCAATAGGTAATACTAACTTTGTCCATTTAATTGCACTAAAACCCAATAATCCCAAAAAGGCATTAACATTTTCTATAAAAAAATTAGAGTATTTAAAATAGAAAAGTAATCCTAAGTTCATGGATACTGAAAAGGCTAACATTAATCGCCTTCTGGTTTTATTATTAATACTCGACATCCATTTCACTAAATGAAAATCGATAAAAGTTGTCCCCAGAATTACAAAAATAAAGCGGGGTGCACCCCAACTATAAAAAAAGACACTAAATAAAAGAATAACAATATTCTTATATTTTTTATCTACTAAATAATAAGTTAACAAAAAAGTTGGTAAAAAGTATAAAAGAAATACAATGCTGCTAAAAACCATAATTCAAATTTGCAGCAAAGCTAATTTTTTTTTATGAAAAATACTTCTTAAAATGCTCAAAAAAGTTTTTATCCTTTTTAGCATTTTCAGGTTTAAAGCTTTCCGAATCTTCAAGTTTCTCTAATATTCTACGTTCATCTTTTGAAATATTAGTCGGAATATAAACAATAACGCGAACAATTAAATCGCCGCGTCCATAACCTTGAACTTCGGGCAATCCTTTACCCCTAATGCGCAATAATTTACCGGAGGTAGTTCCGGGGTCGATTTTCACTTTTACCTTTCCTCCTTCAATCAATGGAATTTCTATCGTACTTCCCAAAATTGCCTGAGGAATGGAAACGATTAAATTATAAATTAAATTATTATCTTCTCTTATATAATCGGGGTGTTTTTCTTCTTCTATTAAAATAATTAAATCGCCGGGTACTCCGCCATGTCGTGCAGCATTTCCTTTTCCTGACAACGAAAGTTGCATCCCCTCTGCTACACCTGCCGGTATATTAATATTTATTACTTCTTCGTCGTGAACCACACCTTCGCCTGCACATTTATTACATTTGGAAGTTATAATTCTGCCTTCTCCATTACATGTAGGACAGGGAGAAGTCGACTGCATTTGCCCTAATATGGTTCGGGTAATCCTTGTTACATAACCCTGACCATTGCATGTAGAACATTCGCGATACGAATGACTATCTTTAGCTCCAGTGCCATTACACGTTGTACATTGAACAAGTTTTCTGACCTTTATTTTTTTCTCTACTCCGGTAGCAATCTCTTGTAGGGTAAGCTTAACTTTAATTCGCAAATTGGTACCCTTATTAACCCTTTGACGCGAACTTCCACGTCCAAATCCGCCAAAACCGCCAAAACCAAAATCACCAAAAATATCGCCAAATCTGCTAAAAATATCTTCCATGTCAAAACCACCAAATCCACCACCGCTTGCAGCACTGCTTCCTACTCCGGCATGGCCAAATTGGTCGTAGCGACGGCGTTTTTCGTCATCACTCAACACATCATACGCTTCTGCAGCCTCCTTAAATTTTTCTTCAGCCTCTTTATCTCCCGGATTTCTATCTGGATGATATTGCAAAGCTTTTTTTCGATATGCTTTTTTTATCTCTTCTTTGGTAGCGTTTTTCGAAACTTCCAATACTTCGTAATAATCTCGTTTTGTCATATGGTTTATTCTCCTACAACTACTTTGGCAAATCGAATAACTTTATCATGAAGCATATAACCTTTTTGAATCACATCAATAACCTTACCTTTCAATTCGTCGCTTGGAGCGGGAAAACGAGTTATTGCTTCATGAAAATCGGTATTAAATTCGGCATTTTTTGATTCAATTTCTTTAATTCCTTGTTGTTTCATAAATTCATGAAACTTAGCATTTATTAAATCAATACCTTGTTTAATTCCCTCTATATCGTTGCTATTTTTAATAGAATTTTCAGCTCTTTCAAAATCGTCAAGAATAGAGAGCAAGTTTGTTAAAACCGTTTCACCTCCATATTTCAGTAGATCCGATTTTTCTTTTAACGTACGTTTTTTATAATTATCGAACTCAGCAGCTAAACGCAAGTATTTGTCATTGGTTTCCTTATATTTTTCTGTCAAATTTTCAATTTCTTGTTGTAGCTTTAATAATTCTTTATTTGATTTTTCGTCTTTTTTTTTCTTTTTCTTAGATGACAAAGAACTTGTTTCCTTTTCTTCACATTCTTGATTTGTTGAAACATTTTCTTCTTTTACTTCTTGGTTCTCTTTTACTTCGTTTTCTTCCATAATATTTTTTTTTGCATGCTCATTAACAAATGTTTTGCCATTGCTAAAATCAGACAGTTTGTCAGTCTTCGTTAAGTTTTTCCCAGATTAAATTTACCAATTCGGGAAGTTTTTTCTGAGATACAGATGAAAAAAGTATTTTGGGTTCTGATAATTTTGAAATTTTCCGTAATATTTTCTTTTCATCTTCAATTGATAACAAATCTGCTTTAGATATAGCAACAATGCGTTTTTTATTAAGTAGCTCTTCGTTATATAATTCCAATTCTCGAATAAGGGTCGTATATTCAGCAAGTATATCCGGTGAATTTGCTGGAATTAAAAACAAAAGAATAGAGTTTCGTTCTATATGTCTTAAAAAACGCAAGCCTAATCCTTTTCCCTCGTGTGCTCCTTCAATAATACCGGGTATATCGGCCATTACAAACGAATACCTATCGTTAACTTTAACAATGCCGACATTGGGCACCAGTGTTGTAAAAGGATAATCGGCTATTTTGGGCTTAGCTGCCGATACAGACGACAACAGCGTGCTTTTACCGGCATTGGGAAATCCAACTAAACCGACATCAGCCAATATTTTTAATTCAATATAAACCCAACGTTCTTGCCCCTCCTCTCCTTGTTGAGCAAAACGTGGAGTTCGCATGGTTGCCGATTTAAAAAATGAATTTCCTTTTCCACCACGTCCTCCTTTTAGCAAAATAATTTCTTGGTTATGTTCTGTTACTTCGGCTAATAATTCGTTTGTTTCGGCATCCTTAACTTGGGTTCCAAGTGGTACTTCAATGTAAATGTCATCGGCATCAGCTCCAAATCGATTGTTTGAACTTCCATGTCCTCCGTTACCGGCAATAAAATGCTTGTGGTATCGTAAATGCAGCAATGTCCATAGATTTCTGTTACCCTTTAAAATAATATGACCTCCTCTACCACCGTCGCCGCCATCGGGTCCTCCTTTTATGGTTCTTTTATCACGATGAAAATGTACACTACCGGCTCCTCCATTTCCCGATTTTAAATAGATTTTAATAAAATCTATAAAATTATTTTCGCTCATTTACAAACACTTGGAAAAATTATCGATATTATAGCATACGTCTTTAAAAACCTCATCTTCGGTTTGCATGCCATTAACTTTAAACGCTTTTCCTTGTTTTAAATAATAATCTAAAACAGGAGCTGTTTGATTTTGATATACTTTTATTCTATTTTCAATAATATGAAGTTCGTCGTCTTTGCGTCCTTCTATGGAAGCTCTATTTAAGAGTCTTTTTATCAGCTCTTCTTTATCAACTTCAAGTACAACCATTATACATATGGTTTTATTTCTACCTAAAAGCATGTTATCAAGTGCCTTTGCTTGAGGGACAGTTCTCGGAAATCCATCAAAGACAAAGCCTTTAATAGCTTTGTCTTCAAAAAGTTCTTCGATCATGCTAATTACTACTTCATCTGGAACAAGTTCACCTTTGTCTATATAATGTTGTGCAATACGTCCTAATGGCGTTTGCTCGGCTATCTCTTTTCGTAAAATATCTCCCGTTGACAAATGATTCAAATTATAATGTTGAATCAAACGTTTCGATTGTGTCCCTTTGCCGGAGCCGGGAGGACCAAACAATAAAATATTAAGCATATAGGTTGTTTATTTTATTAACGAATAAATTTCAGGAAGGTTACGTCCATATCCATCATAATCTAAACCGTAACCAACAATAAAATCGTTTGGAATTTCCATTCCTACGTAATCTAACTTTATGTCCTTTTTATAAGCTTCGGGCTTAAACAAAAAAGTAACTAATTTTATATCGGCCGGTTCAAAACCTCGAAGTTGACAAATTATATTTTCCAATGTTTCGCCACTATCAACAATATCTTCTAAAACAATGACTATTTTGTTTTTCAAATTTTCGTTTATACCAATCAAGCTTTTCACAACTCCTGTTGATTGAGTACCGGAGTATGAAGCTAGTTTTAAAAATGTAATTCTACACGGAAAATCAATTCTACGAAACAAATCGGCAGCAAACATAAAAGAACCATTTAGAATTCCCAAAAACACAACTTCATTTTTTACGTTTTTCATGTCATCATTCAGGCGTTGTGCTAATCTATTTACAGCTTCGGATATTTTTTCTGCACTTATACTTAAACCAAAGGTCTTATCTAAAATTGTAACCTTCTTTTCCATTTTATACCTATATTTAATAAAAAGTTAAGTTTAAAAAACTATGTAAAGATACACATTTTTTGGCTACAAAAAAGTGATTCTTTATAAATAAAACTAAATCAATTGATTAAAAAATCAGCTATACCAGTGATAAGTTGATCTACATCTTTTTTATTGGTAAAAATATTTACAGAAGCCCTGACATATCCGTTTCTTAACGATGTAATCACCTTTCTTTTTTCTAAAAATTGAACTAAATCTGCATTAGATTTTTCTTTTAACGAAAACGAAATAATAGCCGATCGCTCATCTTTGGTATTGATGGGACTAATAATTTCTACGCCGGCTTCTTTCAATTTACCAATCAAATAATCAGATATTTCGAACAAATATGAGCGTATATTCTCCCAACCAAGCGATGACAAATACTCTAACGAAACCCCCAAGCCTAATCTGCTTTTATAATTTGAGCTTCCGAAATTATATTGCATGGATGTACTCCATATATCAAAAGGTTTACCTTTGGATGTATGAATAAAATCATTGCTATTGCTCACATCCACCGAAAGCCATCCGGCAAAAGGGCTGGGATATTCTTTTCTAAATTTTTCAGTAGTTATAAACAAGGTTCCTATATGCCCGCAAAATCCCCACTTATGCACAGAGCAAGTTAATACATCCACATTCATCGTTTCCATATTAATTGGAAATAAGGGGAAAGCCTGTGTAGCATTAACAATGAAAAGAATGTTGCGTTCTTTCAATGCAGCTCCAAGTTTTGTTAAGTCTTGTCTAAAACCTGTACAATATTGAACATAAGATGTAACAACGGCCAATGTGTTATTATCACACAACGATAAAATAGAATCGGTTGAATAACGGTGGTTGTCGGGTTTGGCGTATCTCATTTCAATTCCCTGATATTCAAAAGGAACAGAATTAGAAGGGAATTCTTCTTCTACACTAACAATATTAAAATTTGATTTCTTTTGCTTGAATGAAGCTGCAACGAGCGACATTGCCAATGAATTGCTATCGGTAAATGCAATATCCGATGCCTTGCAATGAACTAAAGATGCAATTTTCTCATACATCTGCAGCTGACTTAGCATATCATCGTGCCAAAATAAATCACCATGCTCAGACAATGATTTATATCCATTATTAACTTTATCGAGTACTTTTAACGGAACCGGACTCATACCCGCACTTTGAAAATAAGCATACTCTTTCGTTAACGGAAACTGTTCGCGAATAGAAACGATATCTAACATTTTTTTTTTGCAAAATTAGCGAATTAACCAATATCAAATCTTCAAAAAAAATAAGTATTTTTGTCCATAAACAAATTTGTTTTTTTATGAATCCTATGGTAAGCATTATTATGGGCAGTACAAGCGATTGGCCTGTTATGGAACAAGCAGCTAAGCTTTTAAATGATTTTGAAATACCCTTTGAAGTCAATGCGTTATCGGCACATCGAACTCCTCAAATGGTAGAAGAGTTTGCATCAAATGCTCATAAAAAGGGAATTAAAGTAATTATTGCAGGTGCTGGCGGTGCTGCACATCTACCGGGTGTAATTGCTGCATATACACCACTTCCGGTAATAGGAGTACCCTGTCGCAGCAGTATTTCCATTGACGGATGGGATAGTATTCTTTCAATATTGCAAATGCCTCCGGGCATTCCGGTAGCAACTGTAGGGCTTGATGCCGCCATGAATGCTGCAATTTTGGCAGTACAAATTATAGCTATTGGAAATGAAGATATTTTGAAAAAACTTATAGCATATAAAAACAAATTAGGTGAAAAAGTCGTAAAAGCCAATGCTGAATTAGCACAATATAAATTCATCTTCAAAACCAATTAACATGAAAATTCTATTCGTTTTTTTATTTTTAATCACAGCTATTTACTCTTATTGTGGAAACGAAAACTGGCCTTTAGGTGGCAAACAGGCAGGTATGGGATTTACAGGAGTTACTATTTCTGACGTATGGAGTTCTTCTCATAATCAAGCAGGATTAGCTCGATTATCCATTCCAACACTTGGCCTATATAACGAAAATCGTTTTTTATTGCAAACAACTAGCTTAAAAGCATTAAGCTTTGCCATGCCAACCAACGAAGCAGGTGTTTTTGCCCTTGATTTAAGCTATTTTGGTTACGAAAAATATAATGAAAGCAAAGTGGGTTTAGCCTATGCCATGATGATAGGACACCATTTTTCCATCGGTGCAAAAGTTAATTATCTCAACACACATTTTGCTGAAGTATATGGAAACAAAGGACATGTAGTAGCAGAATTTGGTTTTTTAGCCGAGCCTGCCGAACACCTTTTTATTGGTGGACACATTTACAATATTAGTCGCACAAAATTAGCCGTTTACGATGACGAACGAATACCCTCCACATTAACTGTTGGAATTGGTTATCGATTTACCGAAAAGCTTTTTATGACTACAGAAGCTGAAAAAACTTTTACTACAAAAATGATATACAAAATTGGGCTTGATTACCGTTTCATGAATAATCTGTATATGCGTGCCGGTGCAACAACGTCTCCCGACCAATTAACTTTTGGATTGGGCTATGTGATCAAAAAAATCAAAGCCGACATTTCGTTTTCGTATCACCAGGTTCTTGGTATTACACCTCATGTTGGAATCATTTATAATTTTAAATACGAAACAACCGCTAATATTGCCAACTAATGAAACTTACAATTATTATATTTTGTGCAATTCTATTACCTTTTTCCCTTTCTGCTCAAGAAGTAAAGCCAAATCAATCTTCAGAAGAAATAATTGAAAATTATATTGAAGAAATCTCATCTAATACCGACAAAGAAGTTGATTTAACAACCCTTTACGAAGATTTAACTTTTTACCTGAATGAGCCTTTAAATTTAAACACAGCCACAAAAGACGAACTCGATAAACTTCAGTTGTTAAGCGATTTTCAAATTAATTCTCTTCTGCAATACATCAAAGATTTTGGTCAATTATACAGTATTTACGAACTTTTAAATGTTAACGGTTTTAACGAAGAATACGTTCGCCTGATTTTACCCTTTGTTACCGTTCAAAAAGTTGACCCATTTTTAAGTTACGATCCTAAAAAAGCGATTAAATATGGGCGACATAAAGTTTTTATTCGAACGCAACGTGTACTGCAAGAACAACAAGGTTTTAGTCCCATAAGCGATTCTGCATTAGCAGCAAGTCCAAATTCACGCTATTTAGGCAATCCCATGCACTATTATGTACGATATAACTACACTTATAAAAATAAAGTATCATGGGGTTTTACTGCCGACAAGGATCCGGGCGAAGAATTCTTTAAGGGAACGCAAAAAAGAGGCTTCGATTTTTACTCGGCTCATTTATTGGTTAAAGACATTGGCCCCATAAAAACTATTGTATTAGGCGATTATTACGCACAATTTGGTCAAGGACTGGTAATGTGGTCGGGATATACTTTTGGCAAATCGTCTATGGTTACCAATACTCGTAAACGAGCTCAGGGTTTAAAAAAATACAGCAGTGCCGACGAAAATTTGTTTTTGCGTGGAGCAGGAATTACATTGCGATACAAAAAATTCGATTTAACAACCTTTGCTTCATACAAAAAAATTGATGCCAATATGTCTTTAGTTGACTCTATAACAGGTGAGGCTGAAGAAGTAACCAGTCTTCAAACAAGCGGCTTACACTCTATTCCTTCAGAAATTCAAGACCGAAAAGCGTTAGGCGAAACCATCATTGGAGGAAACCTATCTTTTAACTCTACCTATTTTCGTTTGGGAATGACGGGATTAACATACTCTTATTCAGCACCTTTAATTAAAAATCCAACCGTTTACAATCAGTACGATTTTTCCGGTAAGCAAAATTCAAATGTAGGAATTGACTATCAATTTATAATTAAAAATGTAACTCTATTTGGCGAAGCTGCCATGTCGCAAAACGGAGGAAAAGCATTTTTAAACTCAATGCTGTTTAGTCTTTCTCCACAAACAAGTATGGCAATATTGCACAGGCATTACGAACGAGATTATCAGGCATTGTATGCCCAAACATTTGGCGAAAATTCTAAAATTCAAAACGAAGATGGAATGTATATAGGTACCACCATACTTCCCTATTCGCGTTGGAGAATATCGGCTTATTATGATATATTTTCATTTCCCTGGCTTAAATTTGAGACTTACGCCCCAACTAAAGGACACGATTATTTAGCCGAAGTGGGATTTACACCAAACCGTAAACTGAGCATGTATGTTCGATATCGTCAAAAAAATAAACCGACTAATATTCCTTCAACCATACCTCAAACTATCAATGGAATACAAGATGTTAATACACAACGTATTCGCTACCATATTGCTTATAAAATAAACAAATCGCTTGAACTACGCAATCGAATTGAATGGTTAGAATATAAAACCGACCAGAAAACCGACCATGGAATTTATTTTTATCAAGATGTAATTTATAAACACCAAAAATTACCGCTTCAAATTGCCTTTAGATATGGCATTTTTGACACAGATAGCTACGACTCCCGCATTTATGCTTTTGAAAATGATGTTTTATATGCTTTTTCTGTTCCGGCTGTTTACTACAAAGGCAATAGAATGTATCTAACAGTTAAATATTCCATTAATAAAAATATCGACATTTGGCTAAGATATGGCGAAACCTATTTCGCAAATCAAGACATCATAAGTTCAGGATTAACTCAAATTAACGGCAATAAAAAATCGGAAATCAAAGCACAAATTAGAATTTTATTTTAAATCCGAACACCGAATTTCATTCTAAAAAAATTAAGATTATCTTTGCCCAAAAACTCCGCTATGAGTGAAGCAATAAAACATGAGTGTGGTTTTGCCTTATTACGTTTGCGAAAACCATTGGAATATTATGCCACACATTATGGGACGTGGATGTATGGATTGAATAAACTTTATCTTTTAATGGAAAAACAGCACAATCGTGGTCAGGATGGTGCCGGTTTTGCAACCATTAAAATAAATCCAAAACCCGGGAAACCATATATAGACCGCCTACGCTCCAACTCACAACAATCGTTGCTCGATATTTTTGACCAATTACACAAAAAATTCGATAAAATCGAACAAGAACACCGCGATAGAATACACGATCCATATTGGGCAAAAGAAAATGTCCCTTTTGCCGGAGAACTATTTTTAGGACACCTACGCTACGGCACTTTTGGCAAAAACGACATCGAATTTGTACATCCGGTTTTAAGAGAAAATAACTGGAAAACACGTAATTTAGTTCTTGCCGGAAATTTTAATCTTACTAATGTTCAGGAGCTGTTTGAGCACCTTATTGACTTAGGTCAACATCCCAAGGCATACACAGACACTGTTACTATGTTAGAGAAAATTGGCCATTTTTTAGACGACGAGGTTGAAACATTGTTTAGAAAATACAAAGACATGGGGCTTTCTAATGCTGAAATTACGGAACATATATCGCAAGAAATCGACATAAAACACATTCTCAACAATGCTTCATGGCGATGGGACGGCGGATTTGCAATGGCCGGAATGATTGGCACCGGTGATGCTTTTGTTTTGCGTGACCCATGGGGAATCCGACCTGCTTATTATTATTTTAACGACGAAATAGCAGTTGTTACAAGCGAACGTCCTGTTATTCAAACAGTTTTTAATGCACCATTCGAAGAAATTAAAGAACTGGATCCGGGACATGCCATTATTATCAGACATTTCAACGAAATATCTATTCAACGCATTATTGAACCCTATAAAAAGAAAAGTTGCTCATTTGAGCGCATCTATTTTTCGCGAGGAACAGACAGAGATATTTATACCGAACGAAAAAAACTTGGGCAACTCATTGCCCCTAAGGTTCTGGAAACCATTCATTACGACATCACGAACACTGTTTTTTCTTATATTCCCAATACTGCAGCTGACGCATTTTACGGACTTGTTGAAGAAATTAATGCCTTCTGCAACGAAACCAAAAAGAAAAAAATTCTTGAACTTGGCATCAATGTTACAACTGAAAAATTGGAAGAATTTATTTATCTCTGTCCCAGAATCGAAAAACTGGCTGTAAAGGACTTAAAACTCAGAACCTTTATTTCGAAAGATGAGGGTCGCAACGATTTAGTTGCTCACGTTTACGATGTAACATATGGCATTGTAAAAGACGATCAAGACACCCTCGTAATTGTTGATGATTCGATTGTTCGCGGTACAACACTAAAACAAAGTATTTTAAAAATGCTCGACCGATTGAAACCAAAGAAAATTATCATTGTTTCATCGGCACCACAAATACGATATCCTGATTGCTACGGCATTGACATGGCTAAATTAAGTGATTTTATTGCATTCCAAGCTGCCATCGAATTACTTAAAGAAACAAAACAGGAACACATTATTGATTCAGTATATAAG
>ERZ795044.1987-NODE-1987-length-18073-cov-4.933067_pt1 | contig 18073 bp, 13 predicted proteins | sample MGYA00375128_ERZ795044 | MGnify/ENA primary metagenome ERZ795044 (study PRJEB30173, sample SAMN05720213) | anaerobic digester metagenome | isolation source: active sludge of municipal wastewater-treating anaerobic digesters | place: USA | collected 2014-12-22 ... | reverse complement strand
TTTGGTGGATATTGATAGGCATTTAAGCAAGGTTGAATACTCGTATGAAGTCTTGGTGGTAAATGATGGTTCAAAAGACAATACCGCCGAGGTTGCAAGAAAGATGGCCGCGACAATTAAAAATTTGCGGGTTGTTGATAATCCTGTGAACCGTGGTAAGGGCGCAGTGGTGCATGACGGGATGTTGATTGCTAAGGGCAACTATCGATTGTTTATGGATGCCGATAATTCAACTTCGGTTGATCAATTCGAAAAAATGCTACCTTTGTTTAAAGAAGGCGCAGACGTGGTGATTGGTTCCAGGGCAGTTAAGGGCGCCAAGCTTGAGCCGGCTGAGCCATTAATTCGGCAAATTCCCGGAAAGCTCGGAAATTTATTAATACAAGCCTTACTATTGCCTGGGATTTGGGATACGCAGTGTGGGTTTAAGGCTTTCACCGAAAAGGCGGCCGAGGATGTTTTTAGATATATGAAAATTACTGGTTGGGGGTTTGATATTGAAGCTTTGGCGCTTTCTAAGAGGTTGGGGTATGTTATTAAAGAGATTCCAGTTAGGTGGGTAAACGAGGCAGAAGGGTCAAAAGTCGGAATGTCCGCTTACTTGAAAGTTTTGATTGAAACCTTTAAAATCCGCCTATGGCTTTGGATGGGGAAGTATAGTTTCCCCAAAACCGAAGATAAAAAATAAACATGACATACTATTTAACCGCAGAAAGATTCGAGGATCTGAAGAAAGAACTAGAAAATTTAAAGACTGTGAAGCGACAAGAAATTGCCGAGCGTCTTAAGCGAGCAAAAGAATTCGGGGACTTGTCTGAAAATTCAGAATATACCGAGGCGCGAGAAGAGCAGTCTGAGGTTGAGGCTAGGATTTATGAGCTTGAGGAGATGATTAAACACGCGGCAATTATTAAGAAGGGGGGACATGCGACCGGAGTGGTTCATGTAGGTTCTACTATCAAAGTTAAGAAAGGATCCAAAGAAGTAAGCTACACAATTGTTGGTTCAGATGAGTCCAATCCGGAAGAGAATAAAATTTCCAACGAATCGCCTTTGGGCCGAGCATTTCTTGGAAAAAAAGCCGGGGAAGTTGCTGAAATTGAAACTCCAAGCGGGAAAATTGAGTTGAAAATTTTGAGCGTTGATTAAAAAATGATAGAAGCATTGCGCGATGAGCGCGTAAAAAAACTTCAAAAATTACGTGAGTTGGGAGTTGAGGCATATCCGCAGAGTTCCAAAAGGACATTCGCGCTTTTAGAGGTCAGAAAAAATTTTGGGAAACTTTCGAAGGCTAAGAAAAAAATTTGGTTGGCCGGAAGGATTATTAGTATTCGTGACCAGGGGAATATTATTTTTTTAGACCTAGAAGATGAAAGCGGAAAGTTTCAGGCAGTTTTATTAAAGAAAAATATTAAGAATTTCTCTGTTTTTAAGGGTAGCTTAGACAGAGGAGATTTTGTTAATGTTTATGGCACCCTCTTTAAAACAAAGAGCGGAGAGATGAGTTTAGAGGTTGAGGAGGTGAATATTCTTACTAAGTCTTTACTGCCAATTCCAAGCGAATGGTACGGAGTTGAAGATCCAGACCTGCGATTGCGAGCTAGGTATCTTGAGCTTTTAACCGATCCCAAGGTTAAAGATATGTTTCGAAAGAAATCTGCTTTTTGGCAGTCTTTTAGGGAATTTTTATTGAAAGAAGGATTTTTTGAAGTAGAAACTCCAGTTTTGGAGTCTATTCCTGGAGGTGCGGAGGCGGAGCCGTTTAGAACTCATCTTAAGGCATTAGATATCGATTTGTATTTGCGAATATCCCTCGAGCTTAGTTTGAAAAAGTTGATTGTCGGTGGGTACGAAAAAGTTTTTGAAATCGGCAGAATTTTTAGAAACGAAGGAATCGACAAGGAGCATCTTCAAGACTACACTCAGTTGGAGTTTTATTGGGCTTATCATGAATACAACGATTTAATGAAGCTGATTGAGAAGATGTATAAGTTTGTTATCAAAAAAACTATTGGAACTTACAAAACAGAATACGACGGAAAGAAGATTGACTGGGGGAAGAAGTGGAAAGTCGTGGACTATGTCGCTGCGTTTGAAAAGGCAACAAATTTAAATCCTTTAGAGGCAAGCGATGCTGAATTATTTACATATGCCAAAGAGAAAGGTTTCGGGCCAGAGAAGCATATGGGGCGTGGGAGATTGATAGATTTAATTTTCAAGAAGACGGCTAGGCCGACTTTAATTCAGCCTTGTTTCTTGATTGATCCACCGGTAGATATCGAGCCTTTAGCAAAGCGACACAGGAAAGATCCACGACGAGTCGAAAGATTTCAGGTTTTAGCTGGAGGAACCGAACTAGGCAAGGGTTTTACCGAACTCAATGATCCACTTGATCAACGAGAGAGGTTTGAGTCTCAGATGAAATTACGTGAAGCCGGAGATGAAGAGGCTCAGATGATGGATGAGGGCTTTGTGGAGGCTTTAGAATATGGCATGCCGCCGACTGCCGGGTTTGGTATATCTGAACGACTGTTTGCGGTAATTATGAATAAACCAGTTAGAGAGGCGGTATTTTTCCCGCTCATGAGACCAAAAAATAAGTAGGCGAGGCTCGCCTTCAGGCGGCCCGCTCACGAGGCCGAAGAAATAATCGTGTAGCTTGTAACGTGTAGCGTTCAATCAAAATACCCGAATTCAATAAAATTGTTTTCCACACAATACATCATTTAACGTGGTGATTTTGTTATAATTTGTTTATGAAGAAAATCTTTATTTTTGGTGGTTTGGCTATTTTGTTGGGTGTTGCGCTTTTTGCCAGCCAAACAATTTTAGTTTATGGTCAGGCCTTTAATCAGGACGGAGATGATTGCTTTATGTCTCCGGCAGATGAAAGGTGTGATACGGTAATATATTCTCCTCGTGGCGGCGGCGGAGGGATGTCTTCTGGAGGATCGACCACTACTACTACGACAGAGCCGAGAGTTGTTGGTTCTTTAAATTTTTCTCCTGGATCAGTGGTTGACGGAGGGTCGTTTTCAATTAGACTTTCTGGCGCCGAAAGCATTCCGACCAATACCGTTACTCGCCTTTGGATTGATCCAGAGAATACGGGAAGTTTTAAAAATTTTGGAACATGGCTTACGGTTGGGGAGTTGCGTTCCGGTATTTCTCGCAAATTAACTTGTTCTTCGTATTCTAGCTATGACCCTTCTGGGGCTCAGAATATTTCTGGAAAAAAGTTAAATCAAAGAATTTTTATTTCTTATGAAGGACTCGGATATGGCTCAGAGATTTCGCTTCACACGAAAGATTGTTCATCTTCGGGATCCGGCACAACTGGACCTTCCTCTCCGTCTGGTGGTTCTTCGGGGTCAGCGGCATGTTTGGTTTCTCCTGGATCAATTAGTATTTCGCAAGGTGGAACTGCAAATTTATCAGTTTCAACTTCAAGAACTTCAACTAGCGGAGATTTAGTTTATGTTAACGCAATTGGTTTTCCGACAGGGTCATATTCTTCTTTGGGAAATGGACAAGTGATTGATGCCGGTAAAAATAAAAAAGATTTTCAAGTTTTTTCGACCAATAATGCCAATCGAGGGTCGGCACAATTTACAGTCTACTGTTCTACGGGTTGTCCGGTTTCCGGTTGTCCTTCAGGAGGAACTGCTGAAATTTTAGGTTCCGCTCAAATTTCTATTAGTGTGACTGGCAACAATCCTGAGCCGACTGTTGGTGGCGGAAGCCCAAGCGGCGGGTCTGGCAGTGGTAGTGATGCCTGCCGTGTCGGGAGTTTAATTTTGCCTTCAAATAGCAGCGATCGAACAGATATTGGCTTTGATGCTACCGAGAACAATATTAGTTTTTCAGCAACGCCGGTTGGATCTGGAATAAGCAGTGTGTCAGCATATCCAAACATAAAAATAGCGCGCGTACAGAATGGATCTGGAAGAGAGGTGCCGATTGTGCATGTAAAAACTTCCAGTGATTTTTCCGGACAGTCCTCCTATAATTTAGCGTGCAATTATGAAAATAATCGTCTTACTGCGGTTGGATCGATATCGGCACCAGCGGTTTCGAATCCGGCAGGGAAAGTCAAACTTTCCCAAATGGAAGATTTGAAAGAAGTTCTATTTCCAAGTTCGGTGTGCAACTTCAATGTGAAGGGATGTAGATCTGGTTTTTTCTCTCGAACCCCATTATTTGTCATGGCAAATGCTACGCCTCCTGCTTTAGTCGGTGCTGATATGATTGCTTTAAGTCCGGCTCCAGCAAAAGGTAACACTGCTCATCCTCGATTGTTTAATCTGGCGGATCCAATGAGGCCAACCGACTCTGGACTTTCCGGACAAATTCGCGCTGGTGGTGATTATGATACCGCCGGCGATTTTGGTGCGTATTTGGCGATAGAGGGTGCTGCTTACAGCAAAGATAAAACTATATGGGCCGGGCTTAGTAGTCAGGGAGTTATTTATGTTTGGAAAGATGGAAAAAGATACGAGGATTGGGGCGGCTCTGGATCTAGGCAGATATATGGAATAATCAAATATGGATTTAGCTATATTTTGCTAACTCATTCTGGTTCTTATGATATTACGAATGGCATGACTAATATCGAATCAGGAATAGACTCTCTTTCTGGAAATATGTGGCGAAGGGATAGATTAAACTCTGCTCCTGCTAGGTTTCCGGATATGCCGCGTGGAGAAAAAATAATTTTAGGAGATGATAAGCATATTTTGGCGGTATTTACCGGCGCAGCTGTTGGACAACCGGCGCAAGACAGAAAGCTGGCAATATATGCTGCAGATAGCTCTGGTGTTGTTGCGGAACAAATACTTCCGCCAGCGGAGGGTTCGGAAACGTTCGGAACAGTTCCGGTTCAGGGTGGCGAGTATTTGTATGTGCTGCGCGCGCCAAAATATACTTCTGCTATGGATCGCGCTCTTTATGGGCCACAATTCGCAACAGTGTATAAATTTGATTATGCGACCAAAAAAATAACTGAGATTGCAAAAGATGTTGCTTTAGCTCCTGGATATGTATCTGCAAATGCAGCTTTTGGAGCAAATACTGCGAATCCTGGAATAGTAGTTTCCAGTTTCACTTATTCAACCGGATTTGATATTCAAGAGTCAAAAATCCAAGTTTATTTGATTTCAGATTTAGCGCAAGGGAAAGGGATTGATTCATTATCCAATTCTCCGGTATGGAAGGATAATACCCATCGAATGATGCAGGCCGCGTCTTTAACAGTTGGTGGCGCAACATATGTTTATTCTGATGATGCCAGGGTGTATAAACTAGAGATGGGAACAGCTACTGGAGGTTCTACAAATCCGCCAACAACTATTCCGCCAACCGGGGGTAGTGCGACATCAACCGTTCCGACCTACGACTGTGGTTTTGATTTAAGCTTCACCCCGACAGATTTATCTGTAAAGCAGGGAACTTATTACGCAAACTATACAATCAAGGCAAATAGTACGAGCGTAAATCCTTTCTGCACAATAAATGTAATTCCGCCGAGCCAAAATAGTATTAGGTCCGATTATGTCAGTACTCTACTTGTTTCTCCTGGTGGGCAGGCAACCATGCTGCTAAATGTTTCCAAGGTGGCCAAGGGTACGTATGCATTGCCGGTAAAGGCTGCAGCCAAAGGAGTGCCAACAAAAACGTATACTGTTAATCTAACTGTTTATTAATCGTTTAATATGCAACGTCGAAATAAAAATCCCTACGATTGCGTGGGGATTTTTTATGCTCTGCAGTTTATCTATTCTAGGTGAAGTCGAATTTTAAATTCGTCGAATCTTTCTTTTAAGTTGGGAAATTTTTCAAGGTTTCTGCTTCTGGTTAGGGTTAAAGCTGCCGATTCGCGGGCGGATTTTACCAGCTCAATATTCTGTAGGCTTTTCATCATGAAGTCACTAAATCCGGATTGTTCTTCGCCGATAAATTGTCCTGGGCCTCGAATCTCTAAATCTTTTTCGGCCAGCTCAAAGCCATTTTTAGCTTCAATAATTGCTTTCAGTCTGGCGTTGGTTTCTGGGTTTTTTGAGTCGGTGAAAAGATAGCAGTACGATTTGTGTTCGCCGCGACCTATTCGTCCGCGGAGTTGGTGTAGTTGAGCCAAGCCAAAGCGCTCACTTCCTTCGATTACCATAACTACGGCGTTTGGAATATCTACGCCGACTTCAATAACTGTGGTGGAGACTAGTACATTTATTTTGTTGGCTTTGAAGTCAGCCATTATTTTTTCTTTTTCTGCAGGCTTCATCTGGCCATGGAGCATGGCCACTTTATAGTCTTTAAAAACTGTTTTAGATAATTTTTCATATTCCTCCTTCACTGATTTTAATTCCAACTTTTTAATATTTTGGAAGAGTTGTTTTTTTGGCGCAGTTTTTTCTTCTTCACTTGGTTCGATTCTTGGGCAGACCACAAAAGCTTGTCGCCCTTCGTTTAGTTTTTGTTTTATGAAATTATACGCATCGGTTGTGTTTTCTTTTTGAACAACTTGAGTGGTTATTTCTTGTCGCCCCTTTGGCAGTTCGGAGATAACAGAAATATCCAAGTCACCAAAAACCGAAAGCATTAAGGTTCTTGGAATTGGGGTGGCCGACATGCTAAGGAAATGAGGGGTAATACCCTTGGAGTTTTTGGTTAATTCGGCGCGTTGCTTTACGCCGAAACGATGCTGTTCGTCGATTATTAGTATCCCGAGGTTATGGAAGCTAAAAGCGTTTTTGGCGGTGCCAGAAATTAAGGCATGAGTTCCGATGATGATTGGAATTTCTCCTTTTTTAACCTTTTGAATTAGGGATGTTTTTTTGGTGTCGGCTTCGACATCTTTTTCGTAAAATATTTTTGCTTCGGAGGCGGTGACTAGGCCGATTTGGGGTTGGATTTTTTTATCCATTGGCAAAAACAGCTTTTTAAAGGTTTCGTAGTGCTGCTTGGCAAGAACCTCGGTCGGCGCCATTATTGCCGTTTGCAGCCCGGCTTTGGCGGCAATGAGCGCAGCTACAGCGGCCACCGCTGTTTTTCCGGAGCCAACATCTCCCTGAATTAGGCGATTCATTGGTTTTTCTTCGCCTATGTCTTTAATTATCTCCCAGAGAGACTTTTTTTGTCCGTCGGTTAGTTCAAATGGAAGTTTGCTCAAAACCTCATTTTTTAGCCATTCGATATCCGTGGGTATTTTGGGAGACTTTTCTTCGGCAAGAGTAAGTTTTTGGATCAGATTGAAAAGTTGGAGGAGGTAGAGATCTTCAAAGGCGAAGCGTTTTCTGGCGTAGAAGGCCTCGTTTAGTGTTTCCGGGTAATGAATTTTTTGGAGAGCATTTTTTAAATCTGGAAGACTATTTTTTTCGAGTATATCTTTTGGAATCCAGTCGTAGAGGCGAGGGATATTTTGTAAAAGCGAATTTAGAATTGCGCGGATTCCTTTAGAAGTGAAGCCTCTGGTTTCGGGGTAAATTGGAACAAGGCGGGCGGTGTGTTTGGTTTCTTGATTTTCGTTTTTTAAAACTTCGAAGGTTGGGTTGCTTAGGTAGAGTTCGCCCTCTTCGGATTCAGAGACTTTACCGGCGAAGTTAGCCATCTGTCCGGCTATTAATATATTTTTTATGTAAGGTTGATTAAACCAAACTGCGCGAATTGTTCCGGTTTCGTCGGCAATCTGTGCTTCGGTAATAAACATTCTCCTGTGCCAAGCGCGGCGGACGGAGACGTCTTCGATCACGCCGTGAATTGTGGATTGCTCTTTGGGAACCAGGTCGGCGATATTTGAAACATGCGAAAAATCTTCATAGCGAAAAGGGAAGTGATAGAGAATATCGTTTACAGTGTTTAGTCCGAGTTTATTAAGCTTTGCAGTAACTGCCGGACCTATTCCTCTAATTTGGTTTAGCGGCGTATTAAGCTTTAACACGCGCATATTTTAACATAAATTGGGAAAACTTAATATCGCGGGATTTGCCCTTTAATTTTTAAAATGTTATGGCATAATAATAAACGTTCGAAATATGCACCCATAGCTCAGCTGGTAGAGCAGCTCCCTCTTAAGGAGACGGTCCAAGGTTCGATCCCTTGTGGGTGCACAGAAAAATAAAATACCTCGGAAGAGGTGTTTTATTTTTTTGCTCAAGAGATCGAACAGCGGAAGGGGTCGGGAAACCGCGACCGGTTTCCCGTGGAGGAGATTATTCAGAACCGTGGGTTCTGAAAGAGCGAAGCGACGCGAGATTCCCTTGTGGGTACACTTCTTCGCTAAAGCTTTGAAACATGTGTCACCACTTCGCCAAAGTTTCGCGGCGCGCGGCACATAAATTGAAAAATCTTCCTTGTGGAGGTTTTTGATTTATACACTGATTAAAAAGTATTGTATAATCTATTTAGTGCTTCACGAAGAAATTAAAAAATTTTTCAAAGGAGAAGTTGAGTATTCCAAAGAAGTTTTGGCAGAATATAGTCGCGACGCTTCTATTTTTGAAGTTATTCCGGAGGTTGTGGTTTTTCCTAGGGACAGAGAGGATATAAAGAATCTGATTAAATTTGTTGCGGCTGAAAAAAAGAAAGGTAGAAATATTTCTGTTGCGGCGCGATCTGCGGGAACGTGTATGTCCGGTGGGCCGCTCACGGAATCAATAGTTATTAATTTTACGCACCATTTGAATAAATTGATAAAAGTGGCTGATGATTTTGTAATTGTCGAGCCCGGGCTTTTTTATAGAGACCTGGAGAAGGTTTTAGACGAAAAAGGGATGATGTTACCGTCTTACCCGGCCTCGAAGTCTTTGTGCGCGCTGGGCGGGATGATTTCTAATAATTCCGGAGGCGAAAAAACTTTGTTCTACGGCAAAACAGAAAAGTATGTTCAAGAACTAAGGGTTATTCTCGAAGATGGAGAGGAGCATGTTTTTTCATATGCCAGCAAGGAGCAGGTGGCAGATAATATTAAAGCGGGTGGGGCGAGGGGAGAAATCTATAGGCAGATGAATATGCTTTTGGAGCACAACCGGGAAAAGATATTGGGAGCAAAGCCAAAAGTTTCTAAAAACTCTGCCGGATATGAGGTTTGGAACTGCATTGAGGGATCCGGTTTCAATTTATCCAAAATTTTTGTTGGAGCGCAGGGAACGTTGGGAATTGTAACGGAAGCAAAAATTAAAATTGTTCCTAAAAAGAAATATTCTGGTTTGGCGGTAGTGTTTTTGAAGGATATTCAAAAATTGCCGGAGCTTGCGCGAATTGCGTTGAAATTTTCTCCGGAGAGCATCGAGTCTTTTGACGACAATACTTGGCGAATTGCCATGAAGTTTTTGCCGGAGATTGTTAATAAGATGAAAGTAAAAAACTTTTTTTCGTTAGCCTTTGCATTTTTGCCGGAGGTATTTACGGCTCTGACTGGCGGTATTCCTAAAATGATTGTATTGGTTGAGCTTGCTGACGATAGTGAATTATTTTTGCATTCCAGATTATTGGAGATTAAAAAGGCATTAAAAGCTTCTAGGTTTAGGACTAGGTTGATTTCTAATTCTGCCGAAGCGGAAAAGTATTGGACGATGCGAAGAGAAAGCTTCAATCTGCTAAGGAGCAAAATAAAAGATAAGCAGACAGCTCCATTTATCGATGATTTTATTGTTAATCCAGAAAGGCTTGGTGAGTTTTTGCCACAACTTTATGCGATTTTGGATCCATATAAAGATAAAATGTTGTATACAATTGCCGGGCATATTGGCGATGGTAATTTTCACATTATCCCTCTGGTAAATTTGGACGATGAGGATGTTAAAAGAGCAATTCCTCGACTTATGGAGCTAGTTTATAACTTGGTTTTGAAGTTTGGTGGATCAATTACTGCCGAGCACAACGACGGATTAATACGTAGTCCATTTTTGGAAAAGATGTACGGCAGGGAGGTGTATCGAATATTTGTTGATATTAAGCATATTTTTGATCCACTGAATATTTTTAACCCCGGTAAAAAGGTTGAGAGTAGCTTGCAGTATGCATTGAATCATATAAAATCAAAGTAATGTTTAATAAGAATGCTTTGCAGGCTTATTTCTTTCTACTGCTTTTAACTTTTGTTGGAGTGATTTGTTTTTTTGTCTTTAAGCCATATTTCCCACCAATTGTTTTTGGCGGCGCGCTGGCGTTACTGTTCGGTCCGATTTATTTGCGACTGCTTAAAGTTGTACGCAAACCGACAGTTGCGGCAATTTTATCTACAATACTGGCTGTTGTTTTGGTTTTAGTTCCAACCATACTTTTTGGCTTGCAGGTTGTCCAAGAGGCCAGTCAGCTTTATTCGGGTCTTAACGGGGACCGATCTGCAATTATTTCTTGGATTAATGATGCCCTCCATAATTTTTCGCCAACGCTAAATATTTCGATGGTGGATTTTGAGAAATATTTAAGAGAGGGGCTTTCTTGGTTGGTTGGTAATCTTGGTGGATTTTTCTCTAGCGCTACCTCGATTTTAGTGAGTCTATTTATAAGTCTTTTAGCTTTTTATTATTTTTTGCGGGACGGCGGCTCTCTTAAGGAGAAATTTTTGATTTTGAGCCCATTGAAGGAAGAAGATGATTTGGCAATCTTGGATAAAATTGAAAGCGCGATGTCTTCGGTTGTGCGGGGTACGCTTATTGTTTCTGTCTTGCAAGGATTGCTTGCAATGTTGGGATTTTGGGCATTCGGTTTGCCGCAGCCAGTTTTGTGGGGATTGGTGACGATAGTTGCTGCGTTAATTCCCGTGGTGGGGACGATGATCGTAACCCTGCCGGCATCTGTTTACCTTCTTCTAACTGCTGGCGTGGTGCCTGGTTTAGGTTTATTAATTTGGAGTTTGGTTGTTGTGAGTTCAATTGACAATCTCGTGAGGCCACTATTGATAAAGAAAGGGGTTGAGATTAATGCTTTGGCAATACTTTTGAGCGTTATTGGCGGATTGTCTTTCTTTGGTCCGATAGGATTTATATTGGGGCCAATATTCCTAAGTTTGTTATTTACTTTGCTTGAAATGTATCCAAGGATCCTTTACGGAGAGGGTAAGTAAGTCGTAGAACGAGCGTCGACGGCATATAACGCGGTATTTATCTTTATAAAATTAATTGACCCCGCACTAAGCCGAACGCTGGTCCTTGGGTATGATGTTAATTTGAGGATATTTTGAAATTATTAAAGTTTGTGTGATTTGTAATGCTTCTTTATATGGCGGACAATAAAAGGCGTTCGTCTAGTGACAGGGTTCAACCCCGTAGTGAATCTCGCTTACTTCTTTAATGCCTGCGGCATTAGCGAGATTCTACTATCGGGGTTGACTTTCTGCCCCTTTAATGTAGACTATATATCACTTATGTTAGTTATAAGATTTTCAAAGAGAGGGAAAAAACACCAGCCAAGCTATCGCATAGTTGTGGCCGAAAAGAGGTCAAAGCTAATGACTGAAGGAGTGGAAGATTTGGGTTCTTACAGCCCATTCACCAAGAAGGCGACAATAAATAAAGAAAAAGCCAATTATTGGCTAAAAGTTGGCGCTAAGGCGAGCCCGACTGTTCATAATCTCTTCATTAAGGAGGGGGTAATAACTGGAAAGAAAGTGGCAACGCATAAACGAGCTAAAAAAGAAACAAAAACCGCCTAAGTTTCCACAGGCGGTTTTTTAAAGGATTAAACTTTGATATAATGATAGACGGAAACGATTGAAATATTAGAAAGGTCGCAGCAAAGAAATGAATTGATATGTCAAACACTACTGATCAGGAATTTCTAGAATATCTGGTGAAATCTTTGGTAGATCACCCGGATGATATCCGTATTGAAAGAAAGGTGGATGAGATGGGTGTTCTTTTGACCCTCAGGGTTCATCCTGCGGATATGGGGCAGATTGTGGGGCGACAAGGTTCCACAGCCAAGTCCATTCGCGCGCTTTTGAGAATTGTTGGAATGAAGAATAATGCGCGTATAAATTTAAAAATTGAAGAGCCGGAGGGTTCTACCTTCCACAGAGGAGAGGCTCCTGTTGTTTAACGTGAAAACAAAATCCGCCAGTCTGGCGGATTTTGTTTTGTGGACAAAAACCAGTTTTTTGGTATAATGGTTTTCGGTTAAATAAATTATAAAAACATGCTTTCATACAGCGAATTAACAAAAGGAACATTATTTATTTTGGAGGGTCAGCCATACGAAGTTTTGGAAATGAATTTTTTGCGCATGCAGCAGCGTAAGGCGACCGTAAATACTAAAATCCGTAATTTGATTACCGGAAAAATTTTGGAACGAAACTGGCAGGCATCTGATAATTTTGAAGAGGCTGAAATTGAAAGAAAGAATTCCAAATTCCTTTATGCTAACAGGGGAGAGTATTGGTTCTGCGCCGAAAATGATCCGAAGGATAGATTTTCTTTGACCGAAGAGGTGATCGGTGATGCCTCTAAATTTTTGAAAGCCAACACTCCGGTTGTGGCAACTGTGTTTAAAGAAAAGGTTATTAAAATAACCATGCCGATTAAGATGGACTTTAAAGTGGTGGAAGCTCCGCCGTCCATCAAAGGGAACACTGCTCAAGGAGGCAATAAGGTTGTTACTTTGGAAGGAGGTGCAACTTTAGCTGTTCCGCTTTTTATAAATCAGGATGATGTGGTTAGGGTTAACACTGAAACTGGGGAATACGTGGAACGTGTTGACAAGGGATAATCAACAAAAAATCACCGGATAGACGCCGGTGATTTTTTGTTTTTTAATCAAAAAATTTGCTATGAAAAAAGATGAGAATAAAATAAAGGCAGCTACTTGAAATCAGGAGGAAAGACAAATGGTAAGGAAGTCGGTTTTGCCGGAAGGCGCCAAGGGTTTTTCGGATCGCGATAAGGAGCGACTGGAAATAATTTTTAGGCACCTTAAGAAATTCGGCAGAGTTCAGCATAGAGATGCTGTTAGTCTTCTGAATACCACTTGGGAATGGGCAAGGGGCTTTTTGAGTCGCATGGTTGGCAATGGACTTTTGGCTGAAGTGTTCGATATGGGAAACGATTGTCTTTGGTATTATGCGGCACAGGAAGGATTCTATAGTCCGAAAAAGCTGGTTAATATTTTGCCCAGTTCGGAAGTTAACAGAATTGTTAACGAAATTCCGGATGAAGGCTCTGTGAGTCTTGAAGATATTGCCGAACAGCTTTATGGCGGTAAGCGCCACAAGCCACTCTCAATTATAAAAACCGTACTTGATCGATTTGTACGCGAAGAATTGATTGAGGTTTCGACGAATAAAAGCGGAGATTCTACTTATTCTCGTACCGAAAAGGGTAAGGAGTTTGGTGTTGATTCTCAGACGCTAATTACGCTTGATGCGACTGCACTTGAAAATGCAATTGCTAGTCGGGCGGAAACTTCGCCTCCAGATTCAGAAAGGCTGACTCTTTCTGCTCTTGAACGAGCGCTTGCCGAAGATCTTAAGGAGAAGAAAATCTCCAGCTTGGATATTTCGCCGTTGCTTAGAGGAAAGGATAGCTGGAAGATGCTTTGTCTTGCGGAGATTCTTTTTGGCAACCAGTTTACGGATATGAAATTGCTCAATTGGGTTTTAGGCAAGGCGAGTCCAGATATTACTTTGGTCAGTGGGCTGATTCAGGGTGGCTTTACCGGTTTGCAAGTTGATAAGCGGCGAGTACTGGCGGATAAGCTTGGGCTTTCTAAGCCTGGCCATCAGTTGGTTGCTGCCGGAAATCTCTTGAGTGAACTTGAGAAGATTACTAAGGAAAAAGTTTTTGCGTTTTTGGGTGATGATGATGAAGCCGTTGCCGATGACTACGCCAAGTTGGCGCAGCTTGCCGAGCGGAAGAATTGGCATCACGGCGTGAATACTCTGAGTTTGTCTGCCGAGCAGAAGCGACGACTGATGATTCGTGAATTTTACGCGAAGCGCAGAATTCAGCGAGAGATCATTCTTCCCTACCAGTACAGGATTGGGCGTTGTGTTTTGAATTCGCACGAAGTTCGAGAAGCGATTGGTGTCCGTAAAAATGAATATCGATTGATTATCGAAATTTTGGTGGCGAAGAGACGCAAGCTTGAATATCCGAAGGAATACGAGAAGGTTGTTAACGTTGCCGCCTTGGAGACGGTTTATACTGAAGCCAAGCGTTACGTTACGCCGGATTCTCTTTCGCTCAAATTTGGCGAGCGGGAGATTCTTGCGGTTCATAACACTAATTTCTCGCCGATTACTCAATATGTTGATCCAATTTTTGCGATGGAATCGCAAATTCGGCAGAGGTTGGCTGCGGGATACGAAGTTCCATTTATGACAATGGATTTCCAGCAGGAAATGTTCTACGGCGGCTATATCGGAGATATTCCGAATAGCGGCGGACATTTCTTTATGACCTTACCTGGTATGCAGGATTCTCGTCAGGAAAGTGAATATCGGATGAAATCTTACAACCGCGGCGTTCTTACTTCCAAGTCTCACAGACAGAATACTTTCCGTAAGAAGCTGGCAATTCCGGGAGCTCCGGAGTTCGAGTTTTTGGCGGATGGACGTATTCGTCTGCATATTTGGAATAACCGGACGCGCGAAGTTGTTGCCGAGCAGAGGAATAAGCCGGAAGTTCGGGAAGTTGTTGCGCTGGTTACCGATGCGCAGCATGGATCGATTACGATGTGTCCGGAAATTGAAATCAAGTATATGGACTACGCGCTTTTCGAGAGAAAGGCCAAATATTTGTTTGAGAACGGAGACATTCTTCATGGACTTAATTATCCGCAGACATTTGCGGAGAATCGTCCGGTTAGACTTACCAGTGTTAACTCGCAGAAGGCTTTTACCGAATTGCTGCAGCTCCCACTTATTCAGAGCGCGCCAGCGCTTGAAGTTTTTGGCGCATGGTTGGGCAATCACGAGTGGAATACCTTCGGAAGAAACATTAGTGGCACGAATGATTTGGAATTTTTGATTTCGGCGCTGCGCGGTTTCGTTGACGGTCAAGTGGCGGCAGGGAAGACCCCCGTGCTCAAGGAAGTTTTTAACGTTAGCAGGATTCGTTGGGCAAAGACTCATAATCCTACTAATGGCGATATGGTAAACTGGCCTTACTACGCGCGAACAATTGCTGGGTTCAAGCTAGCGATTTCGCATCTGTGGATGATGCGAGGTGGCGGTCGAACTCCGATTGACAAGCAGCGTAAGTGGTTGACGGGCATGGCGCAAGCTGCGTCCGACATCGACTACATGTTTGGCGGTCACTACCATTCACTCTGGTGGTGTCAGGAAGCCAATAAGCTTCTGGTTCAGCTACCTTCGACTGCTAGTCAGTCCGGCTACGAGCTTGTTTTGGGAATGATGAGTACTGCAATGTGTACGCTCATCGAAGTTTCGAACCGTGACGGCGTGACGTTGGAATTCATTCCTTGGGAATTCTTGCTGAATGTTTATAAGTGTCAGAGTCCTGCCTACAAGGGTAAGGACGCCGACCTGTTGCGGCCTCTGCCAGGAACCAGCGAATACGCTCATGGCAAGATGTCTCTGCTTATTGAGCAGATGATTGATAATTGCACTTTGTATACTCCTGTTTAAAATTTTAGCCCCACATCGGGGCTATTTTTTATGATTTTTTTGTTAAAAAAATACCGCCGAGGTGGCGGGTTATTTCTATTCGACGATGAGGCTGATTCGTTTGACTTTATCTCCTTCGAGCGTCGATTCTGCGAGAGAAACGAGGATCTCGGTTTTTTCGAATTTATGCAGAAGTTCGTAAAGTTCTCGGAGAGACGCTTCGTCTTCTTTGGTTGTGGCGGTGAGGTTGACGATCTGCGCTCGGCTGGCTTTGGAACGCGGTCCGTCGGTGACAATCTTCATTTGCCTTCTCCTTAGCTAACAAGCTTTCATTTCGAGGAAGTTGACTTGGCCATCTTTGGTGAGACACCAGATGTTGTACTCGTTCAGTGCCCCCTTAACTGAGAAGATGTGCCAACCCTCTTGCGAGCGGATGGCGAGTTCTTCGATGAGTTTTTTGACCATTTTGTTTGAGTTGTCGGATTCTCCGTCGGTCCAAAGAATGGTTTTTCTTTCTCTGGCCTCTGCGGGATGTTCGGTCAAGACGACTGCGAACTGCATTTCTTCTCCTTGTCATTGAGCTTCCGATAGAATATAATCTTTCTTAATTTATGTCAATTAAGAAGATATTATCTCCGAAGAAGAGAGGAAGGGTTTACCCTGAGCGAAATCGAAGGGTTTTTGTCGGTATGAGCGGAGGCGTTGATTCGTCTGTCGCGGCATATTTGCTAAAGAAACAAGGATATGATGTCGTTGGAGTTTTTATGCGTGGCTATAATATTGATAATTGTCAGGAGCGTGACGCGGAAGATGCACGTCGGGTGGCGGAGTATTTAAACATTCCTTTTTATGTTTGGGATTTTGAAAAAGAATATAAGGAAAAGGTGGTGGATTATATGATTGATGGATATAAAAAGGGACTTACGCCGAATCCGGATGTGATGTGCAATAAAGAAATAAAGTTCGGTTTGTTTTTTGAGAGAGCGATGAAGTTTGGGGCGGATTATGTGGCCACCGGACATTACGTAAAACGTGTAACGTGTAGCTTGTATCCTGTAACAAAAAAGGCAAAAAGCGAAGATAGAAATAGACGCTACATGTTACAAGTTGCGCGGGACACGAACAAGGATCAGAGTTATTTTTTGTGGGCGTTAAATCAGGAGCAGATTAATAAATCACTTTTTCCGTTGGGTGATTTATTGAAGCCGGAGGTTAGAAAAATTGCTAAGAAAATCGGAGTTTCTACCGCGGAGAAGAAAGATTCGCAGGGAGTTTGTTTTTTGGGAATGGTTAATATTAAAGAATTTTTGAAAAAGTATATTCCGGAAAAAATTGGTGATGTTTTAAATTTAGCGGGGGAAAAAATCGGCGAACATAACGGGGCTTGGTTTTATACTATTGGGCAGAGGAGTGGGGTGGGTAATTTAAAACATCAAAAAGGGCAAAAGAATCATAAGCCATTATATGTGGTTTCTAAAGATATTAAAAAGAATATTTTGGTTGTCGCTGAAGGGGGCGACAATGAAGAGTTGTATAAAGAAGAGGTGCGATTGGACGAATGTAATTTTGTATTTTCAAAGTTGCAAGTTACGAGTTATAAGTTACAAGTTCTTGCTCGGGTGAGATATAGGCAGCCGTTGTTTCCGGCGGTTTTAGTGAGGGAGAAGAAGGGTTGGAAGCTGGAGTTTTTGAAGCCTCAACGGTTTGTGGCCGAAGGACAGTCTGCGGTGATTTATGACCAAAAAGGCACAATGTTGGGCGGAGGGGTAATCGTGTAACATATAGCGTGTAACATGTAACGCGAGTAAGGCAAATACAACTAAGATGATTCTTTATTTTTGTAATTAAGTGCTATAAGCTACAAGTTACACGTTGCGCGTAAGTAACTTTGACATAAAGGCCTGTTTAATCTATACTTTTTTCTACAGCTTTCAGCCGTTGGGGTCTGTCGAAGATCCGTAAATCCGGCGTGGCAAAATAAATCACAAACCAAAACAATATGGCAGAAGAAATCGTACAACAGAATGAGCTCGAGAATGATCCGGAACTCAAAGAAATGGTTGACTCCGGTGTTTTTTGCGGTCGCACTAGATTAAAAACTCATCCAAGAATGAGGCCTTATATCTTGAGCACCAGGAATGGTGTGGAGATATTCCATCTCGGAAAGACTTTGGAGAAGATGGGTGACGCTTTAGAATTTTTGAGAGCTAAAGTTGCGGCGAAAGGTTCGGTTCTCTTGGTTGGAACCCAGCCTGCGGCTCAGCAGATTTTGGAAGATGTTTCTAAAGAGTTGAATGTTCCGGCAGTTACTGTTCGTTGGTTGGGAGGAACGCTTACTAACTTCAAAGTAATTTCCAAGCGAGTTGAGTATTTGAAGAAATTGAGAAGCGATTTTGCAACTGGTGCTGTTGAGAAATACACCAAGAAAGAACAGTTAGGTCTTAAGAAGGAATTAGCTCAGCTCGAAGAATTGTTTAGCGGGATTGAAAATATGACTGGCCGACCGGATGTTGT
>ERZ795044.1986-NODE-1986-length-18079-cov-4.009154_pt1 | contig 18079 bp, 16 predicted proteins | sample MGYA00375128_ERZ795044 | MGnify/ENA primary metagenome ERZ795044 (study PRJEB30173, sample SAMN05720213) | anaerobic digester metagenome | isolation source: active sludge of municipal wastewater-treating anaerobic digesters | place: USA | collected 2014-12-22 ... | reverse complement strand
GATCTGAAAGTGGGATTCAATCACCAGACCTCCGTTTATATTAACCAGTATAAAGTATTATCGCAACAATGGTTGGGACTCAGTTTCTCTTATACTGTTCAGCAAAATGCCATTACACAGTTCAATACCGTGGATGAAACAACCGGTAAAAGAACTTATTACCCCGTGAATGTAAACGGTAACCGGAACTGGTTCCTCTGGGCGAATTTCAACAAGAGCAAGGGCAATGGCAAACCGAATTACGGATTTGGCTTGAATGGAAACGGCAGCCGTTTTAATAATTTCGTGAACGGACAGAAAGCCCTGACCCAATCCTTTACCTTCAGCGCCAATCTGGATTTAGGTATTTCAAAAGAAGATAAGTTCGACTTCAGTCTTTCTCCACGGATAGGATATAACAGTTCCAAATCATCCCTGAACAATGCCATCGACAATAATTATTTCAGCTATGGAGGAAACTTCAATGCGGAAGTAACCCTGCCTTGGAAATTGGAAGTCTATACCAACCTGAATGCAGACCTCCGCCAACGCATACAGGCTTTTGCCAGCAATGTGAACCTGGTGGTTTGGAACGCAGGGATCAGCAAAAAGATTTTCAAGAAAGATACCGGCAAAATCAGTTTTTCTGCCAATGACTTACTGGACGATAACAAAGGTTTTACCCGGAATATCAGTAACACTTTCGTTAGTGATGACAGATACCAGCGGATCAGCCGTTATTTCCTGCTGCGCTTTGAATGGTCATTCAATCAATCACCCGGAACACAACCTAAATAATGAAAACAGTAATCATAGCCGTCAGTCTGCTGCTGAGCAGTACCAGCCTCCTGGCCCAGGCCAATTTCTTTTCTTCGATCAAAGTGGAATACGAAAAAACCACCAGTGTCCGTCAACTGATGAAGGACCTGCAGGAAAATGACAGCTGGTATGAGCAGAACAAGGACCGTTACCCTGTATCCATTCTGAGTTATTATGAATTTACCGGAGATACTGCCCGTTCAGTTTACAAACCCGGTAAAGAAATACCTGTTGACCCTCGTATGTGGTGGAGGCCTGTAGCTGACAAAAATGTAGTGTACAATGAGTATGCATCTGGCCGTACGATCAGTCAGAAACCGGTTTTTGAAGAGACTTTCCTGATGGAAGACAGTCTCCTGAAAATTAAATGGAAGATCACGACCGATCTCCGGAATATTGCGGGATATGAATGCAGGAAAGCCATTGGTCTCATCAATGATTCTATTACTGTCTTCGCTTTTTACAGTGATGAATTACTGATCAACGGAGGTCCTGAAGGTTTGCACGGCTTACCAGGGATGATACTGGGTGTGGGTATACCCCGTTTGCATTGCACCTGGTTTGCCACCAAAGTAGAAGTGAATGGCGTGAACATGAAGCCGGTAACCCCACCTGCAAAAGGAAAGAAGGTGACAAGAACTGAAATGATGTCCCGTCTCGGTAAACTGGCAGATGAATGGGGCACTTATGGCAGCAAACTCCTGGTGAACTTTGTTATTTAAGCAACTCCATCACATAACTCTCTTTCGGATCCAGCTCGATATCGGATAAAGCTTTTACTTTTCCCGTCACCACGTTACGGGCCTGTGTAAATCCTTTTACCCGCTCCTGGTACCAATTCCAGTCAGGCTTGATTTTTTTATCGCCTGTGTTACTAATGGTCATCACGGTTTGTTGCTGGTCATAGCGGAAGTAAACATACAGACCATCTTTTGGCAGGTACTGCATCATTTTTCCGGAGCCGATGGCAGAAGAAGTCTTTCTGAATTGAGCCAGGCGGCTGATATGCTGAAATGCTTCTTCCTGTTTATCACTCCTCCCCTCTTTAATGAAGCGGTTGTCTTTGGCTTTATCGTTGGGCCAACCGCCGGGAAAATCTTTTCTCACTTCTGCATCACTGGGATCCTTGAAGTTTTTCATCAGTACTTCATCTCCATAATACATTTGCGGGATGCCGCGCAGGGTCAGCAGCAGGTTCATTCCCATTTTAAAACGATCAAAATCTTCGCCAATCACAGAATAGATCCGGTCCAGGTCATGATTGGTTAAGAAAATACAGTTCCGCATCGGATTTTTATACAGCAGGTCCTGTGCCAGTACCTGGTACAAACGATTCACGCCTTCGTTCCAGCCATAAGGTTGTTTCAATGCATCTACCAGAGAGAAATAAACCGGAAAATCAGTCACCCCCTGGCAATTATGTTTGAAGGGGATATTCATATTGTTCTCACAGAAATAGGCACTGTTGGTAACAGTTTGAACCCATGCCTCCCCAAAAACGGTAACAGCCGGAAATTCTTTAAGCAGGGCCTCATTGATCTTATTCAAAAAAACCGGGTCGCTATAGAAATAAGTATCCACCCTCCAGCCATCTACTCCAAATTCTTCCGTTGCCCAGATGGCATACTGGATCAGGAAATTGGATACGAAAGGATTGCGTTGGTTCAGGTCCACCAGAAAAGGTGTGAACCATCCATCTACAGAAACTCTTTTATCAATAGCAGATGCATAGGGATCAACCAGGGGCTGATCCTTGTACGAAGTATTTGTATAAGCCGGCCATTGGTTCACCCAATCCTTCATGGGCATATCACGGATAAACCAATGGTCATTGCCCACATGGTTATACACGGCATCCTGGATGACCTTCATTCCTTTGGCATGGGCAGCTTGTACCAGCTCATGATAAGCGGTATTGCCACCAAACCGTTTGTCGATCTCGTAATGATTCGTAAATGCATAGCCATGGTAAGTACTGCGGCTGACACCTCCTTCCATGGTACGGGTCATATCATTCTCCACCACCGGCGTCATCCATAGCGTTGTCACTCCCAGCTCTTCCAGGTAAGGAAGGTGGTTCTGGATACCTTTCAGGTCGCCCCCGTGCCGGTCAAAAGGATTATCGCGGTCGTGGCCCTTATCGCGCATATCATCAAAATGATCATTGGATGGATCGCCATTGCTGAAACGGTCGGGCATGATCAGGTAAACCAGGTCTCTGGCGGTGACGCCTTTCACCCTTGTTCTGCCATTCTCTGTGCTTCTTTTTTTCAGTGTAAAAGGAATGGATTGTTTATTGCCGTTACCGGATAGAATGATTTGAAAAGTGCCCGGTTTTGTTTCAGCGCCAATCAGCAGGTCTACAAAAAGATAGTTTTTATTTTCAGCGCGATGCAGTTTCAGCATTTGAATACCCGGGTATTTGATCGCCACCTGTCCGCTGTTGCCGATCCCCTCTCCGTGGATCATCAGTTGCAGTTTGTTATTTTTCATACCGGTCCACCAATGGGTGGGGTAGGTATTGGTTTGACCAATGCCCGCAATTTGGATCAGGGTCAATACGGCAAATAAGAAGATTCCCTTTTTCATAGTCATTTATTTATCTTTTATACGAAGGGTCAGTAATCCGGCAATAATCATGGAGCAACCACCCACAACAATTGTCATGATGGCATCGCCATTAAAAATATGTTTGGTCAGCATGCCCAGTATGGTGGCCGCCAGGATTTGAGGGATCACAATGAAGAAATTAAATATTCCCATATAGACCCCCATTTTATGGGCTGGCAAAGCCTTAGTCAACATTGCATAAGGCATCGCCAGGATACTGCACCATGCCAATCCGATACCAGCCATACTGATGATGAGCATATTTTTATCTGTAAAAAAGTAAAGCGAAATCAGTCCGATTCCTCCGGCAAATAATGAGATCAGATGGGCAGTTGGTCTTGAAAATTTTTTGGCCAATACGGGTAATAAGAAAGCAAATAGAGCTGCGAAACCATTATAAAAAGCAAAGAGTACACCCACCCAGTTACCCATATCATTATAAGCCGTGGACGTGGGATCAGTTGTTTTGGCGATATGCTGGGATAATGCCGGTGTGGTATAAATCCACATGGCAAAAAGGGCAAACCAGGAAAAGAACTGCACCACGGCCAGTTTTTTCATTGTTGGAGGAAGAAAATTCAGATCATCCATCACTTCGGCAAAGCCATTCAGTTTACCATATTTCACCAATGCGCCTGCCAATAACTGGCAAAGACCGAAAACCGTAATGCCGCCGGTAAGTACATATAATTCTTTTTCAAGCGGAGTAGTTGCAGACTGATTATATAAATAAAGTACTGCTGATAAAGCCAGACCTATAATTGTCCAGATCAATCCTTTTCTGTTAAAAGAAGACGCCGGTGTTTTAATAGATAGCTTTTGGCTTTCTTCAGCTACTTCACCAAAGGATTTCATTTCCTCCGGAGAATATTCACGGGTAGTAAATACTGTGTAGAAAATAGCTGCCATGTAAACGGCGGCACCTGCCAGAAATGAAATTTTGATCGAATCAGGGATGACTCCCCTGGGAGCTTCATTAGCCACGCCAAATTCTGTGAGCAGATAAGGCAATAGAGAGGAAATCACAGCGCCGATGCCGATAAAAAAACTCTGCATGGCAAAACCGGTCGTTCTTTGAGAATCCGGCAGCATATCACCCACAAAAGCCCGAAATGGTTCCATTGATACATTGATGGAAGCATCGAGCATCCACAACATGATGGCCGCCATCCAAATCTCTGTTACATTCGGAAAGATGAGTAATGCCGCCGAAGCACAAATGGCTCCAATCATGAAAAAGGGTCTTCTTCTTCCCCATTTCTTATGCCAGGTCTTGTCGCTCCAGTGACCAATGATCGGTTGCACAATCAACCCGGTTAAAGGAGCTGCAATCCATAAAATAGGGATATTATCAATGGACTCTCCCAGCGTTTGAAAGATCCTGCTGACATTGGCATTCTGTAACCCGAAGGCAAATTGAATTCCAAAAAAGCCTACACTCATGTTGATGATTTGTGCAAGGCTGAGCCGGGGTTTGGTACCCACTGTAAACAAAGACATAAGCAATCGTTATTAGTTAAACAGCTACCCTAAGGTAGGAATAATATGTAATAAGTACACATTTAAAACATTGATCAAAAATACCACGGTTTTCCGTGGCATTTTTAAAAATCAGATCACAAATCCATTGGGTAATATGGCTCCTTTTTTCACCACCACAATCCCGTCCTTCACCGTATACAATGCATGATCGGTATTTTCAAGATGCACCCCACCATTGATCCGCACATCATTGCCGATTCTTACGTTTTTATCCAGAATTGCATTCTTGATATAACAGCGGTCGCCCACTCCCAGCAAGGGATACCCTCCTGCTGTGGCCGCAGCGATCTCCGGCAGTGTTTCATAGTAATCGCTACCCATGATATAAGAACTCACCAGGGTAGTGCCATGACCGATCCTCGAGCGGATACCAATCACTGAATGCTCCACTCTCGAGGCATTGATAATAGAACCTTCCGCCACCAGGGTCTTTTCCAGGGTGGTACCACTGATCTTGGCAGGGGGCAGCATCCTGGGACGGGTATAGATGGCATTGTCGTTATCAAAGAGATTGAAGTCGGGTAATTCCTGGGTCAGCCCAAGGTTCGCTTCAAAGAAAGAATAGATATTACCGATATCAGTCCAGTACCCTTCATACTGGTAACTGGCCACTTTGTATTTTGATATTGAAGTAGGGATAATTTCCTTACCAAAGTCCGTAGCACTGGCATGCTCTTTCATGAGCAAATCAAACAGCAGCTTGCGGTTGAAAATATAAATACCCATGGAGGCCAGGTAATTCCGGCCTTTTGCTTTCATATGTTCTCCGGTATCACTTTCCCAATCAGGAAGGATTTCTTTTTTAGGCTTCTCTACAAAGGAAGTGATCAGTCCTTCTGAAGATTTGAGGATGCCAAATTCCGGAGCTTCCCTTTGCCCAACGGGGATGGTGGCAATGGAAATATCGGCGCCGAGTGCTTTATGATTATCCAGCATATCGGCAAAATTCATTTGGTATAACTGGTCACCGGAAAGAATCAGTACATAGTCACTTTCAAATGGCTCGATATGCCGGAGTCCCTGCCGTACAGCGTCGGCAGTTCCCTGGTACCAGGCCGGGTTATCAGGTGTTTGTTCTGCTGCCAGGATATCTACAAAGGCCTTACTGAAGGCGCTGAAATGATAGGTATTCTTGATATGCCTGTTGAGGGAGGCGGAGTTGAACTGGGTCAGTACAAACATCCTTCCGATACCGTTATTTAAACAGTTGGAGATCGGGATATCCACCAACCTGTATTTACCGGCAATGGGTACGGCAGGTTTGGAGCGGCTGGCTGTAAGCGGATATAATCTGGAACCGGCACCGCCGCCTAATATCACACAGAGCATTTCTTTTGAATGGGTAATCGTTCTGATTGCCATAACAGATAGTTTACTTCAATGATTGGTATATATCAATATATTGCTGCGCTGAACTGTCCCATGAGTGATCGATGGTCATCATGTGTTCCCGCATCCAGGTATAAAGGTCTGGTTTATTCTGATAAAGGTCAATAGCACGGCCTATTGAATAAGTAATATCCCAGGTGGAAGCCTGGTCAAACCGGATACCGAATCCCTGCCAGTCGCCCATATCCGTTACCGTATCTCTCAGTCCTCCCACATTTCTAACCATCGGGACCGTTCCATAACGGAGTGCGTACATCTGGTTGAGTCCGCAGGGCTCCACCCGGCTCGGCATCAGCAGAAAATCCGACCCTGCATAGATCAGGTGACTCAAGGGCTCACTATATCCGATATAAGAATTATAATAACCGCTAAACTGGTGTTTCATCTGATCCAGCTGGTCTTCCAATGCCGGATCTCCGGATCCCAGGATCAGGAAATTTACCTGTCCATGGTGCTGGTAAATGGCCTGGCTGATGGCTTCGGGTAAAAGATCCGCCGCCTTCTCTCCTACCAATCTCCCGATAAAAGACACCAGGGGCTTATTGGGGTCCAGTCCGAATTGTCCCGCCAGTTCCTGTTTATTTTTCAGCTTTCCTTTTGCGACCAGTTCCTTATCATAATTTTTGAAGATCATGGAATCGGTGAGCGGGTCCCATACATGGGTATCAATTCCGTTGAGGATCCCATGGCTCTTGCCCACTTCGTATTGAAAAAGATTTTCCAGTCCGTTAGCGGCCTGCTTTAATTCATCCAGGTAACTATGACTCACGGTGGTAACCTTCCAGGCGCATTTCACGGCTGAAGCCATTGGGTTGATGGTATTGTTCCAGTCGAGCATCCCCCATTTCCATGAATCAAAAGGTGGCAGGAGATAATATTTACTCCAGTCGATCCAGCCCTGGTACTGTCCGTTGTGCACGGTAAACACAGATGGAATGCCCGCCAGTTTGTTCCGGAATTCCAGACCGTATTTCATCATAAAAGGGATGAGACCGGTATGGTGATCATGACAATGAATCACATCCGGCTGATGATTCCATTTGCTGAACCAGTCGCAGCAGGCTATCTGGAAAGCCAGGAATCTTTCGGTATCATCATCGTATCCGTAAATTTTTTCCCGGTCCAGCAAACCATTGATATCAATGAGGTATAAATCAAAACCCAGTTTATTGGTTTTCTCTTTGATTACACTGTAATGAAATGGCTGAGGGCCCATGCGCTGGTCGCCTTCATGTACCAGTTCCCAGTCATTATTATAAAGGAATTTCGTCCGGTACATCGGCATCACCACTTTGGCTACATGTCCGAGATCCGCCTGGTATTTTGGCAGGGCGCCTACCACATCTCCCAGTCCGCCCGCCTTGGCAACCGGGTAACATTCTGCCGCTACATGAATGATCTCCATAACTGATCAACAAGATTTGGTTGAAATTAAGTGGTTTAAGGCTGATTGCAAAACTAATGCAGACAGATTATTTGCCTTTTCCAAATACCCCTAAAGGAAAGGCAGGTTTTTTTATACAAGCTGCCAACAGGCTTTTCTTTGTTTTCCTGCGTATTTAAAATTGTTATACTTTCATTACTTTATCTAACAAATCATCGATTGCAATGAGTCAGCAAACCAAACAGCCAACGAATTTTGGAGCACTGGGAACCCTGGTTACCGTTTTCTTCTTCTGGGGTTTTATCGCCGCTTCGAACAGCATTTTTATCCCTTTTTGCAAATCCCATTTTGCATTAAGCCAGTTTGAATCACAATTGGTGGGTTCCGCATTCTATGGTGCCTACTTTATCGGATCTCTGATCCTCTTCCTGGTTTCCAATGTGCTTGGGTATGATATCCTGAACAAAATCGGATACAAACGGGGAATCATCTATGGCTTGCTGATTTCAGTGGCCGGGGCCTTGCTGATGCTGCCTTCCGCCAATGCCAATTCTTTTCCGGCACTGCTGGCATCACTTTTTGTTATTGCCCTTGGGTTTTCGCTCCAGCAAACGGCTGCCCAGCCCTTTGCCATTTCTTTAGGCGATCCGGCTACCGGGTCTCACCGGTTAAATCTGGGAGGCGGTGTGAATTCACTTGGTACAACACTTGGTCCGATCATTGTGAGTTTCTTCCTGTTCGGATCCGTTGGGGCAAGTGACACGGTAGTTACTGTTACTAACATCAATACCTTATACCTGATTGTGGCTGGTGTTTTCTTTACGGTGGCCATGTTTTTCCTTTTCTCCAAACTTCCCTCGGGAAAAAATGATGAAAAATTTGAGAAAGGAAATAAAGCAGCTGGCTCTCTGATGCTGATGACCGGCATTATCATTGCCATCATCATCACCGCCCAACTGGCAGAGATCCCTAAAATGGTATTATTACTGATCACCCTGGTGGCCGTGATTGGAATTCTTTTCTTCTCCAATGTAAAAGCCCAGGCCAATGGGGATGGATGGGGTGCGATGAAATACCCTCAGCTGATTTATGGTATGCTGGGCATTTTTGTTTATGTAGGAGTAGAAGTTACGATTGACAATAATTTTGGTGCCCTGCTTAAAACACCTGACTATCTCACAAAAGCAGGCTTAAATGAAAGTGAAATCTCGAAATACATCTCCCTATACTGGGGTAGCCTGATGATTGGCCGGTGGACGGGTGCGGTTAGTGTGTTTAATCTGAAAGGGATGGCAAAAATCATTGCCCGGATCGTTATTCCTTTTATTGCTTTTGGCGTTGTATTGTATGTGAACCACCTGCATGGCAGTGATGTGTCTGATCTTTGGGGTTATGCCGCATGTGTTGCTATTGCGATCGCCGCATTCTTCTTTGGGCAGGAAAAACCTGTCAAAACATTAGTGACGGTATCTATACTTGCAGCCATTGCCATGTTGATTGGCACATTTACAAGTGGTATTATTTCAGTATATGCTTTAATGGCAGGAGGTCTTTTCTGCTCCGTGATGTGGCCTTGTATTTTTGCACTGGGGATTGGCGGTCTTGGGAAATATACCGGTCAGGGCTCGGCCTTCCTCATCATGATGATCCTGGGTGGAGCGATCATTCCACCACTGCAGGGAGCCGTAGGTGATATTAGTGCGGTTGGCATACATATGTCCTATATGGTGGCCGCTGCCTGTTTCTTGTTCCTTGCCTTCCTGGCTTTAAAACTGAAAAGCGTTCTTCACAAACAGGGATTGGATTTTGATGAGCAAATCGGTGGCGGACATTAATCTGGATTCAAAAGTTAATGAGTATGTCAAATTACGCAGTAGGTATTGATATCGGCGGTACTAACACCAAGTTTGGGATTGTAGATCGCAACGGCCATATTATAGAACAGGACCGAATGGCCAGTAATGAACATGAAGAGGTGGGAGAATTTATTGAAGAACTGATCAGCAAACTGGATCCCATGATCCAGAGAGCCGGCGGTAAATCCAATTTTGCCGGTATTGGTGTAGGAGCCCCCAATGGCAACTACTATACCGGCACTATTGAATATGCCCCCAATCTGAAATGGAAAGGGATCATTCCGATTGCCAAAATGTTTACCGATCGAACCGGTTTAGCCACCCAGCTCACCAACGATGCGAACGCGGCCGCGGTGGGAGAAATGATGTATGGCTGTGCCCGGGGGATGAAACATTTTATTGTGATTACCCTCGGTACAGGCGTGGGCAGCGGGATTGTGATTGACGGAAAAATTTTATTAGGTCATGATGGGTTTGCAGGTGAACTCGGACATACCATTATCCGCCATAATGGACGATTACACAAAGGCACCGGTATGAAGGGCAGTCTGGAAGCCTATGCATCTGCTACGGGTGTAAGGGAGACTGCATTGGAACTACTGACCCAGTATCCTGAACAGGAAAGCCTGCTGCGCAATTATTCCATCAATGAACTCACCAGTCACTCGGTATTTGAGTGCGCTATGAAAGGCGACAAGATTGCCAATGAAATATTTGAATTTACCGGACAGGTACTGGGAGAAGCCCTGGCTAATTTTGTAATGTTCTCTTCCCCGGAAGCGATCATTCTTTTTGGAGGACTCACCAAGGCCGGTGACCTGATCATGAACCCTACCCGGAAGGCCATGGAAGAAAACCTGCTGCAGATTTTTCAGAATAAAGTAAAGCTGATGTTCAGCGAACTGAAAGAAGCCGATGCCGCAATTCTGGGAGCCAGTGCTTTGGTTTGGGAATAATGATTTATTTCTTCTGCTGAATCAGGAATACTGCCGGTACTGGCCTTTGTCCGCCTGTATCTGATACTTTGATGGTTTCCTTTCCATTCACCAGCATACAACTGCTGCCACCACCGTCGAGGTTCAGTGCTTCCCAACATCCCAGGTCTTTCAGCATTTGTGCTTCCTGGGTCAGTGTAGCGCCTTCTGCTTTACCGGGGTTACGTCCTTCGATCACTAGAATGATGAGCTTATTATCTCTCGTATAACCCATTGCAGTCCGTGGATGCTTATCATCAATGGCTTTACCGGCAAACTTGATTTCTTCATTATTGCTGATATGAATCTCTCCGTTCTGTATTAAAACTGGTCCCCCACCAACTGCCGTTTTCATTTTCCAGGGACCGAAATCCAGTCTGACCCTTACTTTGGGCGGCCATGATTGCTGAATGGCCCTCACTGCAGCATCCCTGCTGAAACGAATAGCTGAGTCCTTAAGTGCTGGTACCGGCCCCTGATAGGCATAAGCATACTTTGTGGATGAATCAGTATACAACCAGGCAATATCTGCTTTTCTGTCCCTGCTGATCCCGATGGCACTCCCCAATGGATGCCGGTAGGTAAAAGTATCTTTCCCCCTGCCATTGATGGTATGGATATTATAACCGATGAGTTTTTTATCTCTGATGACAATATTCAGATTCTGATTGGTAGCAAAAGAAAAGAATGTAGTATTCACTACCAGCAGTGGCTGCTCATTTTTATCGTAGTACTGAGAAGGTTTTAGTCTGCGCTGAAAAGTTGTATCCACCTTAAACTTCAAATGCCGGTCATTCAGATCTGCTTCCAGATAATAAGCAACATGCGGCTTCCCGTCTAATGAATCCGTTGTTTTATAAACATGAACGGATGCAGGCAAAGGCCCATACTGGTCGTCTACATTTTTCCATTGCAGCTGAGCCATGGAAGACAACGGGATGAATAGAAGGAGGATGAAAACTTTGGGCATTGGGAATAGAAATTGGGTATTAGATATTAGGTATTAGTTATTAGGTATTGCTTTGACCGCCGTAGCATTGGCGAAGGCGGGGGATTGGGATATTAAGATATTAGGATATTCCGGTCTTTGGAACATACTGTCGACTGAAGACTGCCGGCTGAAGACTGTCGACTGAAGACTGCCGACCGAAGACTGCCGACTGAAGACTGTCGACTGAAGACTGCCGACCGAAGACTGCCGACTGAAGACTGCCGACCGAAGACTGCCGACTGAAGACTATCGACTTCCCTCCTCCCACTCCTTCCTGCCCAAACCGGCAAACACATGTTTCTCGCTATGATAGGATGAACGGACGAGCGGACCACTTTCCACATAATCCAATCCCAGCTGGTAACCAATTTCCCGATACTCTGCAAATTCATCTGGATGTACAAATCGATTGACCGGTAAATGTTTTTTTGTAGGTTGGAGGTACTGTCCGATTGTGACCACATCACAACCATTATCGCGGAGATCGGTGAGGGTTTGAATCACTTCTTCCTTTTTTTCACCCAGTCCGAGCATGATCCCACTCTTGGTACGCATACCACCGGCCTTGAGCGTACGGATCACTTCCATGCTGCGCCAGTACTTCGCCTGTATTCGTACCTGACGGGTTAATCTTTCTACTGTTTCAATATTATGACTTACTACTTCCGGAGCAGCATCAATGATGCGTTGTATATTTTCCTTTTCGCCTTTGAAATCAGGGATCAGGGTTTCGAGCGTGGTTTGCGGGTTAAGCGACTTCACCGCCTTGATGGTATTGTACCAGATAATAGAACCTCCGTCTTTGATCTCATCCCGGTCTACCGAAGTGATGACAGCATGCTTCACTTTCATCAGGTGGATGGCTTCGGCCACCCGCTGTGGTTCATCCCAATCCACCGGATCGGGTTTACCTGTGGCTACGGCACAGAAGCCGCAACTGCGGGTACAGGTATTGCCAAGAATCATGAAAGTGGCAGTTCCGGCTCCCCAGCATTCACCCATATTGGGGCAATTACCGCTTTCACAGATCGTATGTAATTTGTAATTATCTACCAGGCCGCGCACATGCCTGTATTCCTCTCCAATAGGAAGTTTCACCCGGAGCCAGTCCGGCTTCTTCACCCTTGTCTGTTCAACTGCTGCTACTACGGGAAGTTCGGTCATTGGGCAAACCTACGAAAAAATGCTGACCCGGTTGGTACCGGAGAGGATGATTAACCAGCCCTTCTTTTCATTGGTAAAAAACCTGTTTAAGCGGACTTATTTTCGTCTGCCAAAAGCCAGGGCAATATATCCCTGAAAGAAGAATTGTTTATCCTTCTGGCCCACCATGAGCGGGATTTTGCTGGCATAGAATTCCCCGCTGACACCGATTTCAATGCCGGACACCAGTTCGTTGAAGCGTCCGTAATCAAAACGAAGGGCAGCTTTGACAAAAGCGCCTGGTTTGATGCTGATTTCATTCCAGCCCTTTCCAAATCCGGAGCCGCCGAGGATGGAGGAACCGACAAAGAGCAGACTATCTGTCTGCGAATACTTGATTAAGCGTGACTCACCCTGATCGTCAACTTCAATATAATAAGGGCGGAGTAATCCGAGGGCCAGTCCGCCATTGTACACGGCAGAAACGGCTACCCCGTTCTTATTTCCTTTCTGTCCTAAAATGTATTGCTGACCGAATCCCAATGTGGCCTGGTAGAAATAATTCTTTTTGGCAAAGATGTAAGGGTTGCCAAAAATGATTCCGGCATTAGGTTCTTTGTCCTCTTTTGGATGTTTGATTTCAGTAAAATCGAAACGGTAAATATTGGTGCGGCGATTGCTTTTGCTACGGCCCAGTTCAAAATAAGCGCCGTACCCATTGCTGCGGAACTGCATGCCAAACAAAGTTTGTTTGCTGTAGATCAGCACGCCTTCTTCCGCCTGCTTCATCATATCATTCACCCGCTGGCGGCGTTCTTCTTTTTTTTCTGCTTTGCCGGATGCTTTACGTTTACCGGTACTGTCCTGCGCTATCAGTAGTACAGGGCATAGGATGAATATGAAAAGGATCAGTTTCTTCACAGAAATACTTTTAACTGCTCTTGAATGGGAACTATCAGGTGTAAGGAGAAGACCCTTTTAAAAAAAGCTGCTTTATTCAGCCAGATTTCATGATTTTCTACCCTTTCACCGAGTCCCTGAATTGAATAAACGTAAATTTAGGGCAAATTATTGATAATGACTTCTTCAGTACACTATACCGGGGGACTTAGAACCACCTGTACCCACCTCAAAAGCGGAAATTCGGTTGAAACGGATGCTCCTACCGATAACCATGGTAAGGGCGAAAGATTTTCCCCAACGGACCTGATGGCAACCAGCCTGGCCACCTGTATGATTACCGTAATGGGAATCAAGGCGCAAAGCATGGGTTTCGATCTTGACGGCGTGAAAATTGATGTGCTTAAAATCATGAAGGCCGATCCCCGCCGGATAGGCGGTATTGACCTCCACTTTTCTATTCCCGGTAACCTGCTGGAACTGGATGAAAAAACAATCACTATCCTGAAAAATACCGGTGAAACCTGTCCGGTTATCAAAAGTATTCATCCCGATATTGAAGTAAAAATAGACTGGGGTGCCTGGATCAGAACAGGATCCTGAACAGCTATAAGTGGACTGATCAGATGTAAGTAATGAATGCCCTCTTTCACTGCACTCATGTTTTGAGTAGTACATTACCAATCATACATTCCAGGCAGCGTTTGTTATTACAATATTCATTCTTGAGTTCGGTAATGGCCTGGCTGTCGTAACCATTGCTGTTCTTTACGCCCATTCTGCGAAAGCCCTGGGTAATGCTGTTGTTCTCGGCTGTAGTCCGCTCCAGCAGATCCATTGCTTTTTGCTTTGTTGCTTCATCCCCATGATAGAGACCATAAGCAAACAACAGGGGAACGACCGCATTGATCAGCAAGCTGTCGGACATTACCGCTCCCATTCTTTTTTCCCGGTACCGGGTGCCTTCTCCAAAACGGTAATGATAGTGCCAGTAATCATTCGCAAATACATCAAAGAGTTCTCTCAGTTCTGCGGCATCTGCCGCATCACGGATACGGGCAAAGAGATGTGTTGTTTTGTGCATCAGTGCCGCCAGCTGCGCCAGCCGGAGCGTGGGAAAATTGCCTGGCCGCATTCTTAAAAAATAAACCGGCTGGCTGACTGGTTTCAGCCGGTATTTCTCCCGGAAAAAATGGTACTCCCGCTGCAATAATGTATAGTAGTCATCCCCTGAAATCTTTTCGCGTAGCAAACCAGCCTGCCCCATGAATAAGGACTCCAGTTGAATCTGTTGTGAACGATGCCTGGCCAGCAGGGGCAGTGATAAGGATTTGGCCATTTCTTCAAAGGCCGCCATATTGACCCTTGATCCGAAATTTCTGGCGATGATCCACCAGCAGGTCTCTTCCCAGTTCCCTTTATTTTCTTCCAGGTATTTTAAAACTACGGCCGACTTTCTTTGCAGTCTTTCTGCCACAAGACGGTCCTTCCAGCTTTGCCAGTGAATTTCTTCTACCCTGGTCATCATTTTTTCGCAGGGAATAAAAGAAGTTTGGTTCATCAGTCCTTCAAATTTTTCCAGCAATACCTTGGGTACCCTGTTTTCCAGTTCCAGCACGGGTACGCCATTTTGTTCTGCATCGTGTTTCCATACCACATGCAAAATCACATTATCATAATTGCGGTCATGCTGGTGCTGGTGCCGGTACCAGTCGCTTGTGCGCAGGTGGAGCTCAATATTACCCGCCCAGGTTGTTTGCCTGATTTGTACCCGGGCCTGTTTGAAATCAGGGCCCTGATCAAAATTATAAGTACCTGTTGCAATCACTTTCAATGGCTCGCCGGAAACGGTTACGAGTTCATTTGGATTGTAGTACTGTTTTTGCCAGATAAAATGCAGTAGCTTCTCGTTCATCTTGAAATGAATAAGTAATTAAACAAAGAGAACAGGAAGAAGTCTGAGACTGACTATAACTCAACACCCTTCGACAAGCTCAGGGTGACAAGCCTCTGACCCGACTGCAGACTGTCGACTGCAGACTGTCGACTGCTGACTGACGACTGCTGACTGCTGACTGCCGACTGATGACTGACAGACTGATAGACTGACAGACTGCTCCCTTCCGTTCCATTAACAACCCGAAGCTATCAGGCATTAAAATAGTGGCAAGGTGAAATACCCCAGTGAAAGATGTTTTTTTCAACTGTTGATCCGGTGTAATTCACGGACAACACGGCTGACGGGAAGGCCCATGACATTGTAGAAATCGCCATGGATAGATTTGATACCCACTACACCAATCCATTCCTGGATGGCGTAGGCCCCGGCTTTATCATAAGGTTTGTATTTATCTACATAAAATTCGATCTCCTGCTCACTGATCGGATGAAACTCCACTTCTGTTACATCTGCAAAAGCAATTTCTTTCTCTCCTTTTCTGATTACCACCCCTGTTACTACCCGGTGCTTTTCACCGGAGAGAGCCAGCAACATGCTCACGGCATCTTCCCTGTGAACAGGTTTACCAATGATATGATCATCCAGTACCACAATCGTATCTGCCGCCAGAACTGTTTTTTCTCCTGCGTTTTCCTGTACAGCCAGGGCTTTGTTGCGGGCAATATAAACTGCCACTTCTTCCGGAGAGATACCCGGTGGAAAATGTTCATCAGTTTCCTTTACGATGATCTCAAAAGGTATTTCTGCCCATTCCAGTAATTGCTTGCGCCGGGGGGATTGAGAAGCCAGAATGATTGTATTCATAGATAATAATAAAAAAAAGCCATGGAAAGTATACCGGTCAGCATGACCAGTTTGGTGAGGATACTCAGCCGGTGAAAATGGTCGGTGCTTTGGCTTTTTTTGAGTTTGAATAAAATAATCAGGAGCGGAAAAATGATTGCCGGAATACTGTAAGCAATGCCCAGCCACCATTTAAACTGCATCACATATACCTGCAGGATCAGCAAAACGGCTATGAGTACCACCAGCCAAACTGCTACATACACTTTGGTTACATTGGTTCCCCAAACAATGGGCATTGTTCTGCAACCATAACGCGCATCACCCGGCATGTCTTCCATATCCTTGATGGCTTCCCGCACCAGTGAAATGATAAAGGCAAATCCCGCATAAAGAATGGCCAGGCGGAAAAAACGGTAATGCTCCCCGGTAAACGCACTCGCCAAATCCAGTTTGGAAAAGAAAATGACAAGGATGGTCCAGGCAGTAAGCAGGGAGATCACAATATTACCGGTGAGCAGGCTTTTTTTGAAATTGGTGGAGTAGAACCAAAGCAATACCACACAAAGTACATTGGCCAGTATCAAATACCATTTTTGAAAAAAGGGCACGGCCAGCACAGTTAAAATAATTCCCCCGCCACTGAGCATGAAATGCCAGGCAATGGCCCAACGCCGGTGAATCAGCTTATCCACCACCATTTTTTTGGGCTTATTCACCTCATCAATATTGATATCAAAATAGTCGTTGATGATATATCCCGCAGCTGCAATAAAAAGAGAAGCAAATAAAAGCAAGATGAAACGTAGCAAATCACTATCCGGCACATGTCCGCGATAAAGAGGATAATAAATACAAAATTGAAAGAGTAACTGGGTCAGTGCCATGAAAATGAGATTGGGCAGTCGGACCAGCCGTAAAAACGCGACGATCAATCTCATGCAGGAAATTTATGGAAAGATAGGAAGAAGTTGGGGATTGGGTATTAGGAATTGGGTATTAGGTATTAGGTATTGGGTATTGCTTGCCCGCAGAAGCTAAAGCGAAGGCGGGGGGTATTAGGATATTAAGATATTAGGATATTGAGTGCTAAGGGGCTTTTGACTGATGACTGATGACTGATGACTGATGACTGTCGACTGATGACTGTCGACTGATGACTGTCGACTGATGACTGATTACTGAAAACTGCTCACCTGGAAGCTACATGCTCCGAATACTCCCAGTGCCCATTGAGCTTCATCACTTTTTCAATCACTTCCCGTACACAGGTTTCACCTCCTTTGAATGGTGAAATATAATGTACGGCTTCTTTTACTTCGGTAACTGCATCGGCCGGGCAACAGGAAACACCAGCATATTGAAGGGCTGGTAAATCAGGAAGATCATCACCCATATAAAGTACCTGTTCTCTTTTGAGTTTTTTACCGGTTACGAAATCTGAGAGTAGTTGCTTTTTATCCATTACCGACATACTCACATCCTTTACTCCCAGTTTTTCCAATCGATCCTGCACTTCCGGTGAATGTCCCCCGGAAATGATCTTGATCCGGTATCCTTTCTTTAATGCCATCTGCAGGGCAAAACCATCTTTGATATTCATTCTCCTGGCCTGCAAACCACCATCCAGTACTAAAACAGTACCGTCTGTGAGCACCCCGTCCACATCAAAGACAAAGGCCGTAACCGGTTTGAATAATTCCAGGATATTCATGGTATCAACAAAATATTCGTTTTAAACATCTCAAC
>ERZ795044.1980-NODE-1980-length-18102-cov-5.300161_pt1 | contig 18102 bp, 14 predicted proteins | sample MGYA00375128_ERZ795044 | MGnify/ENA primary metagenome ERZ795044 (study PRJEB30173, sample SAMN05720213) | anaerobic digester metagenome | isolation source: active sludge of municipal wastewater-treating anaerobic digesters | place: USA | collected 2014-12-22 ... | reverse complement strand
GGGGCGTACGGCATGGCGAAGGTGGCGTACGTGCACTCGGCCGTGGATTTCAGCAGAGTCGAGGAGGTCCTCGTGCTCGTTGATTCGCAGAAGGGGAACCTTAAGTGAGGCCGTCAAGGGAGCACAGGCGGCCTGACCCCAGGATCGTGGCCGTTTTCGGCCTCGTGGCAGGCGTCATACTGCAAGAGGCGCTCCTTCCGGGGCTCCTTCCGGGCACGGCTCCGATAGAGCCGGTGTTCTGCTTCGTGACCGTGCTTGCGATACTGGGCCACAACTCGGTCGCAATCGCGCTCGCCCTGGCGGGAGGGCTTACGTTCGACCTACTTACGGGCCGTCTTGTGGGATTGAACGCCCTGTCGTACTTCATATCCGCTTTGGCCGTGGTCTCGGTGCAGAAGAACCTCGTGAAGGAGACCCTCGTTGCGCCCGCGGCGGTCATTTTCGCAAGCTACCTCATAAAGGAGATAGCATACCTTTTCGTCCTGGTCTCGCTGGGCATGAGCTTCCCGCCGGCCAGGGTGCTCGCACAGTTGGTCTTCTCCTCGGCCGTGAATGCCTGCTTCGGTGCCTGCCTTTACTGGCTGCTGCACTTCAGGATGGGGCTGGGAGTGAGAGTGGACCGGGATTATTAGGGACTTTCCGGAGGGTTGATGGGCATCAGGGTACGGGACAGGAACATGCTGGAGAACAGGACGCGCACGATACTGTGGATCGTGGGCGCCATGATAGTGCTCATGCTGTCAAGGCTCTGGTACCTGCAGGTCATCAAAGGGCGCTACTACATGGAAAGGGCCGAGCAGAACAGGCTGGCGAAGGTGTATCTGACTGCACCCAGGGGCGAGATCCTGGACCGCAACGGCGCGGTACTCGCCACGAACAGGACGGCCTACAGCATAAGCGTGGTGCCAAAGGACGTAAAGGACAAGGAAGCGGTGCTCAGCCTGCTCGCAAAGCTTACGGGAATAAAAAGAGAGGATCTCGCCGCCAAGTACGCGGAGCATACGAAAGGCAGGTTCAGCCAACCGTACAGGCCGCTGAAGCTCGTGGCGGACGCCGACCCGAAGATACTGGCCGCGATAGCGGAAAGGCGCTACGAGCTTGAAGGGGTCACGATCGACGAGGAACCTTACAGGACCTACCCCTTCGGCAGCGTCGCGGGCAACCTAATGGGGTACATGGGCCAGGTCAACGCCGACGAGCTAAGACAGCTCGGCAGCCAGGGCTACAGGGCCTCGAGCCAGATAGGGAAGGCCGGGATCGAAAGGGGCATGGAGTCCTACCTTCACGGCACTGACGGCGTGAACCGGATAGAGGTGGATTCGTCCGCCAGCCCGGTGTCCATGTTAGCTGCCATCGATCCCGTACCTGGCAATTCCGTCGTGCTCACGATCGACGCCGGACTGCAGAAAGAGGCCGAGAAGCTCCTCAAGGACGGCATAGCCGCAGTAAGGCAGGCGGGCAAGTACGCCAAGGTCAAGAGCGGGTCGCTTGTCGCGATGGACCCGAGGAACGGCGAAGTGCTGGCCATGGCGTCGTATCCCGGCTACGACCCCAGCATCTTCATACCGAGCATAACCGAGAAGGACTGGAACAAGCTCAACTCCAGCCCGTCTTCCATCTTCAACAGGGCAATAAGCGGCGCCTACCCACCCGGATCCACCTTCAAGGCGATAGTCACGGCAGCGGCGCTGGAAGCAGGGGTCGTGAACCCAAACGAGAAGATACTCTGCTCGCCAAGCGTCGCGGACAAGTACTACGGGATGAGGTGCATGTCGTGGGCAAGCGGCACGTCGCATGGATACGTGGACTTGTACACGGCCATCGCGACATCGTGCAACATATATTTCTACGAGATGGGCAAGAGGCTAACGGTGGACAAGCTCGCAGAGATGTCCAGGGCATTCGGCCTTGGCTCGAAGACGGGATTCGAGCTGGCGGTGGTGGAGAACGCGGGCAAGGTGCAATCCAGCGCCGACAGGAAGTTCATGCCCGGAGAGAAGCTGTCATATACGATCGGTCAGATGGTCACGGTGACTCCGCTGCAGATGGCGAGGGTGTACTCCGCGATAGCCACCCGCGGCGTCCTGAGCGAGCCGACCCTCCTTAGAGAGGTGGTCGGACCCGACGGAAGGCGGATCGGGACGGTCGCGAAGCCCGAACCGGAGCGCGTCGAGCTATCCGCGTCCACGTGGGACGTCATCACTAAGGGCATGAGGATGACGGTGACCAAGGGCACGGCCGCAAGGGCTTTCGCCGGCTTTCCCATACCGACGTCGGGAAAGACGGGTACCGCGCAGGCCCCGCCCAACGATTCCCACGCATGGTTCGCCTGCTGGGCGCCGTCGGACGATCCCGAGATCGTCGTGGTCGTGATGCTGGAGAACGGAGGCGGAGGGGGAGGCTCGTCCGCGCCGATAGCGAGGGACCTGCTCGAGTACTACTTCAAGGTGGGAGACTACGCAGTTCCCGAAGTGCTGCCCGAGGAGATGCCTGAAGGACTATGATCGATGGGGGGGGAAGCCCGATTAGAAGGCAGGACGTGATTTTCAAGGGGACGGGCCGCTCGCTCAAGGTTGTGATAGCCGAAGGGGCCGATTTCCAGTCGGCCCTTGCGGGAATAGAGGAGAAGCTGGCCCTGAATCCGGCGTTCTACGCCGGCCAGAGGATAACGGTCGAGCAAAGGTCGGGATTGATACCCGACGGCCAGTCCGAGATGATAAGGGCCGTGTTCAGAAGGTACAACGTCCCGTGCGCGGTGGCGGACGTCAAGGGGGCCTCCGAGAAGGCTGCGGCGCTTATAACGCAGACCGCGCTCAAAGACGAGACCCCTCCTACGAAGAAGGACCAGAGGCACGGCAGGAAGGCGCCGGCTGCCCCCGCCGCGATATACGAGGGGGACCTGGTGCCCGGCAAGTCGATAGTGCACGAAGGAAGCGTAGTGATACTCGGCGACGTCCTTCCGGGAGGAAGCGTAAGGGCCGGAGGCGACGTTATAATCACCGGCATAGCCGGAGGAGCCGTTAGCGCCGGCTGGCCGGACGACAAGACGGCCAGGATAATAGCCGGAGGATTCGCGGCGGGCAGATACGCTGTCGGTCCTTTCGATGCAGACGTAAAGGAGGCGCACGGCTCGTCCGTTCGTATGATGGCGATAAAGCTCGGCCCGGAGGGGCTGTTCCTCCAGGAGGGCGAAGCCGGCCTGGTATCCAGGAGAGGGGAAGGGAATTGAACCTGATAAACAGGAAGATGCTAAGGGACGTGGACCTGCTGCTGGTGATAGCCGCCGCGGCGGCTTTCGTGTACGGCTGCGTGGTGCTGTACAGCGCTACGTACGCCCAGCCGTCCCTCACGTCGGCCGACCCTCTTTCCATTGTCAAGAAGCAGGCGGTCGCGGGACTGATAGGCCTGTCGCTAGCCTTGTCATTCATGATCGTCGGCCATAGCATACTGCAAAGGGCGCACCTTCTCGTCTACGCCGGCTCCGTACTGCTGCTGATAGCCGTTACGCTGGTCGGCACCAGGGTCAGGGGCGCGCTCGGATGGATAAGGGTGGGGGGGTTCTCCCTACAGCCGGTCGAATTCGTGAAATACGGCATCGCCGTAGCGCTCGCGGGGCACCTCGCCAGGAAGGAAGGCCCCTTGGGCATTGCCGAGACGGTAGTGCCGCTTCTTATGGCGGCTGTGCCCACCGGGATCGTGATACTGCAAAACGACCTCGGCTCGGCCCTCGTGTTCATCCCGATGGTCCTCGCCATGCTGTGGGCCGCGGGAGCCGATACGAAGGTGGTGCTGGGCCTCATGGCGGCGGGCCTCTTCATCGCCGCCCCGCTTGGCTACTTCCTGTTCCTGGACGATTACCAGAAGGCGAGGATACTCACCTTCTTCAATCCCGGCAGGGACCCGTTCGGGGCGGGCTACAACGTGATCCAGTCCGTCATAGGGATAGGTTCCGGCGGCCTCCTCGGGAAGGGCTATACAGGAGGCACGCAAGTGCAGCTCGGCTTCGTGCCGGAGCACCACAGCGATTTCATCTTCACCGTGATAGGAGAAGAGCTAGGCTTCATAGGCGCCGCGATCGCGCTCCTGGTCCTGATGGCCGTGATATGGAGATGCCTGCGCATCGGCATGGCGACCGAGGACAGGTTCGGAAACCTGATGTGCATCGGCATATCCACCGTGATGGCGACGCACGTGGCGATAAACGTGGGGATGAGCATGGCGATCATGCCGTGCACGGGAATACCGCTCCCATTCTTCAGCGCGGCGGGCTCGTCGGTTATGGCGACCCTGATGGGCCTGGGGATGGCCCAGAGCGTGAGCATGAGAAGGAAGAAGATACTATTCTAGGTTTGTGAGGCAACATGGTAAATAATGGGAATAGACCGACCGGCACGGACGGGCCGGAAACGATAAAGAGGAAGCTTGAGGAGAAGATCCTGCCGTTGGTCCAGAAGCCAGGCAGGTACGCCGGCGGCGAGCTCGGGGCGATCGGGGCCTCCTGGGACGGTGTGAGGGCGTCCATACTGCTGGCCTTCCCGGACGCCTACGAAGTCGGCATGTCGTACCTCGGCTTCAAGATACTCTACGACATAGTGAACTCCCGCAAGGGCTGGCGCGCCGAAAGGGCGTATTCGCCGTGGCCTGACATGGAAAGGGCGATGAGGAACGAAGGGGTCCCGCTGTACGGCCTGGAGAGCCTGAGCCCCGCAAGGCGCTTCGACGCCGTCGGGATAACGCTCCAGTACGAGCTCTCATACACCAACGCCTTGCAGCTGATCGAGCTTTCCGGCATGGGGCTCAGGTCGTCCGAAAGAAAAGAGGACGACCCGCTGGTGATAGGAGGGGGCGCCTGTACGGTGAACCCGGAGCCCCTGGCCGAGTTCTTCGACGCATTCCTGATAGGAGACGGCGAGGAGGCCATAGCAGAGATCATGGGTATACTGGAGATGAGGCGGTCCGGCTCGCTCTCCAGGAAGCGGGCGCTGGAGGCGCTGTCGCGCCTGGAAGGCGTCTATGTCCCGGCCGTTCACGACCCTTCGGTCGCAAGGATCAGAAGAAGGGTGCTCGACGACCTGGAGAGGTTCCCCGCAGGTCTGGGGCACGAGGTCGTGCCTTTCGTGGAATGCGTACATGACAGGACAGTCGTGGAGGTGATGCGCGGGTGCGACAGGGGCTGCAGGTTCTGCCAGGCGGGCTACATCAACCGGCCCGTAAGGGAGAGGAAGGCCTCAAGCGTAAGGGCCGCCGCCGTGGAATCCTCGGCGAGGTGCGGCTATGACGAGGTGTCGTTGCTGTCGCTGTCGACGGCGGACTACTCGGCTGTAGGGCCGCTCGTGGACAAGATGGCGCCGGAGCTCGCGGCAAAAGGCGTGGCCGTGTCCCTGCCGTCCCTTAGGATCGACGCATTCTCGATCGGGCTCGCCCGCAAGGTGGCCGCGCACAAGAGGACGGGGCTGACGTTCGCTCCCGAAGCCGGCACCCAGCGGATGAGGGACATAATCAACAAGGGCGTGACGGAAGAGGACCTGATATCCGCAGCCAGAGCCGCCTTCGAGGCAGGATGGGAGCAGGTGAAGCTCTATTTCATGATAGGCCTTCCGTTCGAGGCGCTGGAAGACGTGGAAGGCATAGCGGACCTGGCCTTCAAGGTGCTGGCACTGGGAAGGGAGGTGGCGGCGGGAAAGGGAAGGCCGCCGTCGAGGATAAGGATCAGCGTAAGCGTGGGCACTCTGATACCGAAGCCGCACACACCGTTCCAATGGCTGGGCCTTGAGAGGTCGGAGATCACCGAAGGGAAGAAGGCAAGGCTAAGGGGCCTGATGAAGGTCAAGGGCATCACGCTTGCGCTCTCGGACGCCTTCACGAGCAAGCTGGAAGCCGTGCTCTCCAGGGGGACGAGGGCGATGTCCGGGGTAATTGAGAGGGCATACCGCCTTGGCGCAAGGTTCGACGGCTGGGGAGAGTGCATAATGCCCGGCCATTGGCTGAAGGCGCTGGAAGAGGCGGGCATGGACCTCGACACGGAGGCCTCGAGAGGATTCGCCGGTACCGAGCGGCTTCCGTGGGGGCACATCGACACCAGGGTGAAGGCCGACTACCTCGCCATGGAGCTGGAGAATGCGAGGCATGGCAGGCCCACGGGGGATTGCAGGTTCGATGCCTGCAACCTGTGCGGGGTCTGCGAAAGCGGGATAGGGAACATAGTAAGGGGCCCGGAGGAGTAGATGGCTGATATGTTCGAGGCGATAAGGATAAGGTACGGCAAGGTCGGCCCGGGCAGGTACATATCCCACCTGGACACCATACGTGCAGCGGAAAGGGCCATTAGGAGAATGGGCCTGCCTGTGTTATACTCCGAAGGGTTCAGTCCCAGACCGAGGATGACGTTCGCCGCCGCATTGCAGGTGGGGGTAAGCTCCGTGGCGGAGCACATGGACGTATTGCTTGAAAAAGGAGTGGAACCCGCGGACGTGCTGAGAATGGCATCGTCTGCGTTCCCCGAGACGATGCCGCTGATCGCGGCAGGAAGGTTTGGAGGCGGTTATGCCCTTCCCGCCAAGGTAAGAAGGGCGAAGTATTTGATAAGGCCGTTCTGCCGGGAAGAGGCCGGGTGGTCCTGCGGATCGCTGGATGATGCGATCAGGGCCTTCGAGGCTGTCCCTTCGGTCACTGTCCCGGGCAGGGACGGCAAGGAAAAGGACGTAAAGGGCCTTGTATACGCGGTGAGGGCGGTCGATGGCGCCTTGGAGGTGGAAGTCGCATGCGGCGACAAGAACCTCAGGCCACAGTATTTCATCGACGCCTTGTCGGCGGTTACGGGCGGCCTTTACTCCGGAGTCTATGATTTTTGCCGGACAGGACTGTTGATCGACCTCGGCCGAGGACCGCAGGATCCCATGGCCGATTGCGTCGGCACTGCCTTTTCGGAAGGATTTAGGAGCTGAGATTGTGGCAAGAAAGATCGTAATAGACAACAGCAACGGGGAAGTGAGGGCCGCCGTCATAGAGGACGGGAAGCTGGCCGACCTGTTCATCGAGAGGAGCAGGCACCCGTCCGTGCTCGGCAACATCTACAAGGGCAAGGTGGATAACGTCCTGCCGGGGATGCAAGCCTCGTTCGTGGACATCGGGCTGGAGAAGAACGCGTTCCTCTACGTGGACGACGCCATGGCGAGCCTTCCTGAGATAGTGAGGGCCACCAGGAACGGCGACGACGTGGAGCTCCCCAAGAGCAGGGGCAAGAGCATCAAAGAGCTGCTGAAGCCGGGGCAGGACGTGCTCGTGCAGGTAACTAAGGAAGCCATCGGCACCAAGGGCGCCCGCGTGGTCACGGACGTGACGCTCGCCGGGCGTTACGTGGTCTTGATACCTTCCGTCAACTATGTCGGCGTAAGCCGCAAGATAGTGGACGACGGGACAAGAGACAGGCTCAGGAAGCTGGCCAACAAGGCCAAGCCGCGCGGGATGGGGCTCATCGTCCGCACGGTGGCGGAGGAGCAATCCGACGAGGAGATAGTAAGGGACATCGATTTCCTTACGAGGGCATGGAAGAAGATCCGCGCAAGGGCCGCAAGGTCCAAGCCGCCCTACCTGCTGCACTATGACGCCGACCTGGTATACAGGATGGCCAGGGACTACTTCGGCGACGACGTGACCGAGTTCACGGTCAACACCATCGCGGATTACAATAAAGTCTCCGACCTGCTGCATCTCGACGAGATGGAGAAGGACCCCAGGATAAGGCTGTACTCGGACAAGAAGCCCGTATTCGAGGCGTACGGCATCGAAGACGAGATATGGAAGGCCACCAGGCGCAAGGTATGGCTCAGCAGCGGCGGCTACTTGATATTCGACACTACCGAGGCCCTTACCGTGGTGGACGTAAACACCGGGAAGTTCACGGGCAGCAAGGACCTGGAGGACACGGCCTTCAGGAACAACATCGAAGCCGCGGGGGAGATCGCCCGCCAGCTGAGGCTCAGGAACATCGGCGGGATCATCATCGCCGACTTCATAGACATGGAATCCGAGGACCACAAGAGGCGCGTGCTCGACGAGCTGGAGAAGCACCTTGTCAGGGATAAGGCGAAGACCTCGGTGTTGGGCATAACGAAGCTCGGCCTTATAGAGATGACGAGGAAGAAGTCCCAGCAGGGCCTAGTGGAGCTCACTCACAGGGTGTGCGATGTCTGCGACGGCAGGGGAAAGGTGATCTCCGAGGAGACCCTGGCCCTGAGGGCCGAAAGGCTCATCAAGAGGGAGGCTGCCACCACCGATATGCAGGCGCTCCTGATAGGCCTCAACCCTTACGTGGCCGAGGAGCTCTCACAAGACGGCAGCGCCGCCATAAAACAGCTGGAGGAGCAGACCTTAAGGGACATCTTCATCAAGGCGGACGCGTCGCTTGCGCGCGAGGACGTGAAGGTCCTGGCGGCAGGCAGCCTTGAGGAGATACTCGCTCTTGTGCACCCCGTCAAGAAAGGCGAGATCGTGGAGATAGTGATAGGCCAGCCCGACGAGGCGAGGAACGAGTACGGGATAGGCATGTACGGCGGTCTTCCCATCCACGTGGAAGACGCGGGGGAGATGGTCGGCAAATCGGTCAAGGCGAAGATCATAAGGGTGTTCAAGGGCTTCGCCAAGGCCAGGATCGAAGGCAGGCCGCACGTATTCAAGCCGTCCGTGCGCGCAGAAGAGGAATTCGACGAGGATTTCGACGAAGAAGCCGCGCTGCTGGCCGAAGAAAGGCTCGAGGAAGCCGGCGCGCAGGCGGTGCGCGAAGCCGGAACCGCCCAGGAAGTCAAGAAGAAGAGAAGGCGCCGCCGCCATCGTAAACCTGCAAAGGAAACGGCAGCGGCCGCCGACGAGGGCCAGCAGGAGAAGCCGCAGGCCGTCCACGTTCCGGCTGAGCAACCACCCGCCGTGCGTGATACGGACGCGGACGCCGCAGGAATCCAGGGATCACAGGCAGTCCTGGTGGGCGAGGCCCTAATCGACGTGGCCAAGGCGAAGAAGAAGCGCCGCCGCCGTCGCCGCGGTAAGAAACCGGCGGCCGGCGAAGGCGCGCCGGCTGCGGATGCAGCCGCGAAGGCGGAAACAGCAGGCGCGGCAGATGTCCAGGGCGCTGTAAGGCAGGGCGCTAATGAACACGCCCCCGAGACTGCCGTCGGCAGGACGGAAGCGTCGCATACTGCGGCAAAGGCCGCCGATGCCCATAAAGGGCAGGTGGAGCTCCCAACCAGGGCGGTGACCGGTATAGATACTCCGAAGGCAGCGCCTTCTGGGGTAGCTAACGCCGCATCGGCCGAGGTACACATCGGAAGACCGCAGGAGGGCGCTACGGGTCATGTGACCAAGAGAGAGGGGCCGGCCGAAGCGGTAGCCAAGGCGCCGACCGAGGTCGGGCGTTACTCGCAGGAAGAGCGCAAAGCCGCCGCGAAGGCGGAGCCGAAACCGGTTGCCGAGCCGTCGCGCGAAAGGGAAGGGAAGCCGGATGCGAAGGCGATCCCGGCTGTGAAAAAGGCCGAAGGAGCGATCGAGCCGGCGGGAGCGGAAGCGCCCAAGAAGAAGGCTCCGGCAAAGAGGAGAGCTTCTTCTGCGAAGGCCAAGGAAACCAAGGCGGAGGCGGAAACCGAGAAGGAAGGAGCTCCCGCCAAGGCGAAGGCGAAGCCCGCCGCGAAGGCGAAATCATCCGCTGCAGCAGGTAAGGGCGTAACGGGCGAGGAGGCCAAGAAGCCTTCGAAGGCCGCCGAATCCGAAGGCGAGGCGGAAGCGAAACCCAAGAGGCCATCAAGCAGGAGGAAGACGACGAAGAAGGAAGCCGGGGAACCCCAGGTTGTTGACACGGAGGGCCGGTGACTATATACTTTTAATCTGTGGCAGCATGTCTGCCATACTGCCGCTCGGACTTGGCCCAAACGGTGCCCAGATACGGGACCTGCCATGCAACCGGCGAGCCTGTAGTAAGGAGCAATACGCATGTACGCTGTAATCGAAACCGGCGGTAAGCAGTACCGCGTGGAGCCCGGCCAGACGGTCAGGGTAGAGAAGCTCGAAGTCCAGAAAGGCGACCAGGTCGTGTTTGACAGGGTTTTGATGGTAGTCGACGAGAATGGTGTCAAGATCGGCACACCCCTCGTGGACGGCGCCACTGTCAAGGCTACCGTGGTAGTCCAGGACAAGGCCAGGAAGATCGTAGTGTTCAAGTACAAGCCCAAGAAGAGGATCAGGACCAAGACAGGCCACAGGCAGCCGTTCACCGAGGTAAGGATCGACTCCCTGGAGGCATAGATGATAAAGGTCTGGGTGCTCAAAGACGGCAAAAGGACGGTTTCGTACCGCGTCGAGGGGCACGCCGGATGGGCTGATTACGGCAATGACATCGTCTGCGCAGCCGTATCCGCGATAGTGATAGGGGCGGAGAACGGGCTGTGCGAAATAGCAGGAGCCGTCGAGAAGGCCACGAGCAAGGACGGTTACCTGGAGGTGGAATTGAAGAGGGTGCTGGACGAAAGGTCCTCCATACAGGCTGAGGCGATAATCGGCACTATGGTCGTGACACTCAAGGCGATAGCCGGACAGTACCCGGACAGGATCCATATATTCGAATGAATTTCGGCATGGAGGTGCCTTTCATGATTAGGATGAATTTGCAGCTGTTCGCCCACAAGAAGGGAGTCGGCAGCTCGAGGAACGGAAGAGACTCTGCGGCTCAGCGGCTCGGAATAAAGAAGTTCGGCGGCGAGGCCGTCAAGGCCGGTAACATTATCGTCAGGCAGAACGGCACTAAGGTCCATCCCGGCGCAGGCGTCGGGCTCGGCACTGATTATACCCTGTTCGCCCTGGTGGACGGGAAAGTGAAGTTCGAGAGGTTCGGCAGGGACAAGAAGAGGGTCACGATTGTAGCCGAGGCCTGATGTAATAAAATGGTACCATCAGCCGGACGGAAGCTCTGCTTTCGTCCGGCTTTGTTTACATGCAGCGCCATATTGGTTATAGAATGGATTAGGCAACTAATCGGAGGTGGCCGCATTGAGAAACAAGCATCTTAGGACGGGTATGGCAGTCCTGCTGGGCACAGCTGCCGCTGTCGTAGTATTCATCGCCGTCGTAATGCCCGTGCTCAGCACGCTGCTCACGGACTTGTGGTGGTTCGAGGACGTCGGACAGAAGGCGGTGTTCGTCAAGAGGTTGGGCACGTCGGTCATGACGGGCCTTGCGGCCTTCGCGCTGGTGGCCGCCCTTACAGCCGCAAATGCCGCGGTGATAAGGAAGAACGTGCTTAAGGCGGCGGGAGAGCGGAATTCCGCCGTGAGGAGCATATCCGGCATGGCCTTTACCGCGGCTTTCATATCAAGCCTTGCGGCAGGCTTCTCCATGGGCGCCAGCTGGATGAAAGTCCAGCAGTTCCTGAACGCGGCGAGCTTCGGGAGCAGCGATCCGATATTCGGGCTAGATATATCCTTCTACGTGTTCAAGATGCCGCTGTTCTCGTTCCTGTACGGAGGCGCCATGCAGATAGCCGTGACGGCGATCGCCACAGCGGGCATAGCCTACCTCATAGGGGCCGTGAAAGCGGAGCCCTACGACATGGACATGCCCGGCCCGTTCGGGGCCAGGAAGCGCAGGTCCTACAGGATGAAGTACATGAGGATCAGCATTGGCCAGCGCAACCATCTCATAATGTTGGTACTCATAGCTTTTGCGGTCAGGGCGGCAGGTTATCTGCTGGATATGTACAACCTGGTCTACTCGCCCAGGGGAGTGGCGTTCGGGGCGAGCTATGCGGACCTTTACGGCACGCTGCCGGGGCTTAAGGTCATGATGGCGCTGTGCCTCGTCGCGGCTGGCCTTATTGCGTACGCACTGATAAGGGGCAAGGGGCTCAAGCCGGTGATAGCGGCCGGTGCGATAATGGCGGCAGGATCCTTCCTCGCCGGCACCGTGGTGCCCGGCCTGGTACAGCAGTGGTACGTGGAGCCCAACGAACTGGCCGCCGAGAAGAGGTTCATCGAGTACAACATAAAGGCGACCAGGGCCGCCTACAACCTGGACAAGATAGAGGAGAGGGACTTCGTATCGGACGGGGACATAACGTCTGCGGACCTTGCGGCCAACTCGCGCACGGTGGACAACATAAGGCTGTGGGACTGGCAGCCTCTTCTGTCGACATTGTCCCAGCTGCAGGAGATGAGGCTTTACTACAGCTTTTACGACGTGGACATAGACAGGTATACGGTAGACGGCAGGATGAGGCAGGTCATGCTCACCGCGAGGGAGATGGATGTCGACAGCCTGCCGCAGCAGGCACAGACGTGGATAAACAGGCACTTGAAATACACCCACGGCTACGGCCTTGTCATCAGTCCCGTGAATGAGGCGACCTCGGAGGGGCTTCCCACTTATTTCCTGAAGGACATCCCTCCTGCGGGCAACGCGGCTTTCGGCATCACAAGGCCCGAGATCTACTTCGGGGAGATGACAAACGACTATGCGATAGTGGACACGAACACCGACGAGTTCGACTATCCCATGGGAGAGCAGAACGCCGAGACGAGATGGCAGGGAGACGGGGGTGTGGCGATTGACACGTTCTTCAGGAAGCTTGCTTTCTCGTACAGGTTCGGGACGGTTAAGATGCTTCTTTCCGCCGACCTTACCGAAGAAAGCCGCATGCTGTACAAGAGGCAGATAAACGAGAGGCTAAGGAGCCTTGCGCCTTTCTTGTGGTACGACCAGGACCCCTACATCGTGATATCCGAAGGGAGGCTGAAGTGGGTGGCGGACGCATACACCTATACGGACGCCTATCCCTATTCACAGCCCCTTGAAGGATACGTCGCATGGGGCAGGGGGCCCAACTACATGCGCAACAGCGTAAAGGCCGTGGTCGACGCATACGACGGCTCTGTCACCTTCTATATCATCGACGAGGAGGATCCCCTTGCCCAGGCGTATTCCAGGATATTCCCGGGCCTGTTCGAAAAGGGCTCCGCAATGCCCGAGGACATAAGGTCCCATTACAGGTACCCGGAGGACATGTTCCTGGCCCAGGCGAGGATGTACGCGGTCTACCACATGGAGGACCCGTCGGTCTTCTACAACAAGGAGGACCTGTGGAGCATACCCGTCGAAGTGTACGGCTCGGGCACGACCGAGGTGAGCCCGTACTACGTCAATATGGCATTGCCCGGCCTCGCCGACGAAGGGCAGAAATTCCTGGCGATGATACCGTTTACGCCCTCCAAGAAGAACAACATGGTATCCTGGCTGGCAGGGCTGTGCGACAAGGACGAGTACGGCAGGGCGGTCGTATACAAGTTCTCGAAACAGAGGATATTCTACGGGCCGATGCAGATAGAATCGCAGATTGACCAGGATTCGGAGGTCTCCAAGCTGTTCGCGCTCTGGAACCAGAAGGGCTCAAGCGTGATAAGGGGAAATCTCCTGGTATATCCCATCGACCATTCGGTCCTCTATGTCGAGCCAATATTCCTTGCAGCGGAGAGGAGCCAGTTGCCGCAGCTCAAGTTGGTGCTGGTGTCCGACGGGACGCGCATAGCCATGGGCAGCTCGCTTGCCGAGTCGCTCGCCATGCTGATCGGAGAGAGCGAGGCCGACCTTGGGATCAAAGCCGCGGTGACGGAAGATCCGAAGGCGCTGGCCGCCGAGGCTGAAAGGCTTTTCGTCAAGGCAGAGGAGTGTTTGAAGTCATCGGATTGGGCCGGGTACGGCGAGGCGCAGCAGGAGCTCGGGAAGATAATAAAGCTGCTTGTGGAGATGCTGGGGAATGCACTATAAGATAGGCCCGCAGGCGGATAGGTACATAACCGGCGTCGAGGGGGGCTACCTCCTCAGGCCGCAAGGCGCTTGCGACCTCGAATCCACGCTCTGCGGCGGGCAGGCCTTCAGATGGAAGAAGATCGACGGCGCCTACCAGGGTGTGGTCTTCGGCAGGCAGCTGAGATTGAGGCAAAGGCAGGACGGCCTGTTCCTGGAGGGCGCCGAGGATGTGCGTGATGCCGTTCTCATGGCGAGATACCTGGCGGCCGACGTGGACCAGGATGCCATAGAATCAAGGCTGGCGTCGTACGACGACGTGATGGGCCGCGCCGTGGCGGCATCCTCGGGGCTTAGGACGCTGAGACAGGAGCCGTGGGAGACGCTGATCGCCTTCATAATCTCGGCGAATAACGGCGTTGCCAACATCTCAAGGGTGATGGACAACCTCTCCGAGATGTACGGGGACAAGGCGGAAGGCCCACTGGGCAGCTACAGCATGTTCCCCGGGCCTGACCAGCTCGTGGACGCAGGACACGAAGGCATATGGGCCTGCAAGGCGGGGTTCAGGACCCGTGGGATCTGCGAGGCCGCCAGAGGGGTCCTGGAAGGTTCGATAGACCTGGACTGCATCTCGAGCATGGATTATCCGGCCGCGAAGGAGGAGCTGCTAAAGCTTCACGGCATCGGCGAAAAGGTGGCCGACTGCATCCTCCTCTTTTCGATGGGCAAGTACGAGGCGTTCCCCGTCGACGTATGGATAGAGAGGATAGTCAGGCGCCTGTACTTCGATGACGGCAAGGTCAGCCACAAGCGGATAAGGCAATGGGCCGATGAGGCTTTCGGGGGCCTTGCGGGTTTTGCGAACCAATTCCTGTTCAATTACGGGCGCAAGTTCATCGCGGGACAATTGCGCAAATCGCCTTTAGCAGGCAATTGAGCGTCAACGGCACGGCTTTTGAGGGGATAAATGATATTGCATCCTCCAAGTACGCAGGTTATAATATAAAAGCATCGCTTGCAGAACCGGGGCGAATAGCTCAGCTGGCAGAGCATCTGCTTTACACGCAGGGGGTCACAGGTTCGAGTCCTGTTTCGCCCACCAGGAAGCTTGCGACGTTCGCGGAGGCGTGGTGTAGTGGTCTAACATGCCTGCCTGTCACGCAGGAGATCGCGGGTTCGACTCCCGTCGCTTCCGCCAATAATGCCGAGGTAGCTCAGATGGTAGAGCAGGGGACTGAAAATCCCCGTGTCGACGGTTCAATTCCGCCCCTCGGCACCATTCCTTGGAAACTTGCGGAAATAGCTCAGCGGTAGAGCATCGCCTTGCCAAGGCGAGGGTCGCGGGTTCGAATCCCGTTTTCCGCTCCATAGGCTTTAAGGAAGCACCCGTTGGATCGGGGCCAGGGCGACATAGCCAAGTGGTAAGGCAGCGGTCTGCAAAACCGCGATTCCCCGGTTCAAATCCGGGTGTCGCCTCCAAATGGGGCGCTAGCTCAGTTGGTTAGAGCGCAACGTTGACATCGTTGAGGTCAGTGGTTCGACCCCACTGCGTCCCACCATGTTTAGCAGGCCGCAAGGCCTGCTTTTCTTTTTTCGGCGCAGCCGGCCTTGACTAATGGCACTCAAGGATATAGCATTTATAAAAAGAAAGGCCATGAAGGGGAAATATACCGCAAATCGCCAAAGAGACGCGTGGGCCGCAGGCTGTGAGCCCGGCGGGCGAGAACGGAGTAAGACCACCCCGGAGCCTGGGCCGATGGACCGCAAGGTCCGCAAGGTCTCACGGAAGGCGCCGTTAAAGCCGTACGAGAGGTCGGCACAAGTGCTGGCAATTCGGGTGGAACCGCGGATTATGTCCGTCCCGTCAAGGGACGGATTTTCTTTTTGGAGGTGTCGTAAATGTCAAAGGAAGGGAAGTTGCCGGCCGACGCGGCCGCACATAGCCCGGAGGAGCTGGAAGTCCTTCGCCATACCGCCTCGCACGTGATGGCGCAGGCCGTAAAGAGGCTGTTCCCGGATGTGAAGCTCGGGATTGGCCCTTCGATCTCGAATGGTTTCTACTACGACTTCCAGAAGTCGGTGCCGTTCACACCGGACGACCTGGAACACATAGAGGCCGAGATGAAGAAGATCATCAGGGAGGACATCCCGATCGTCCACAGCGAGACGAGCAAGGACGAGGCGGTCATCAGGATGGAGAAGATCGGTGAGGTATTCAAGGCCGAACTGGCTTCGGAACTGGACGGGGACACCGCATCTTTCTACAGCCAGGGGGACTTCACCGACCTTTGCAGGGGCCCGCACCTTAAGTCGACGGGCATGATACCGGCCTTCAAGCTGACACAAGTCGCCGGCGCGTACTGGCGCGGTGATGAAAAGAAGCCGATGCTGTCGAGGATTTACGGGACGGCGTTCTTCTCGGAGGAAGCGCTGGCAGGTTACCTCGAAGCCGTGGAGGAGGCCAAGAAGCGCGACCACAACAAGATAGGCCGTGAGCTCGGTTACTTCACAACCAGCGAGCTCGTCGGGCAGGGGCTGCCTCTCATCATGCCCAAGGGAGCCAAGGTCATCCAGATCCTCCAGCGCTTCGTCGAGGACGAAGAGGAGAAGAGGGGCTACCAGAGCACCAAGACCCCTTACATGGCCAAGAGCGACCTGTACAAGGTGTCGGGCCACTGGTCCCACTACAAGGACGGGATGTTCCTCATGGGCGACGAGTCCAAGGGCGAGGACGTATATGCCCTGAGGCCGATGACGTGCCCGTTCCAGTTCATTATCTACAACAGCGCGCTCAGGAGCTACAGGGACCTGCCCATAAGGTACTCGGAGACATCCACCCTGTTCAGGAACGAATCTTCGGGCGAGATGCACGGACTTATCAGGGTAAGGCAGTTCACCATCTCAGAGGGGCACTTGATTGTCAGGCCAGACCAGCTGGCTGACGAGTTCCGCGGGGTCGTGAGCCTCGTGCACTACATCATGAAGGCCATCGGCCTGGACGACGAGCTGACATACAGGTTCTCCAAGTGGGATCCCAACAACAGGGGCAAGTACATCGACAACCCGCAGGCCTGGGAGGACAGCGAGGCGAGGATGAAGCAGATCCTGGACAGCCTCAGCATCGACTACTACGAGGCCGTGGGGGAGGCCGCCTTCTACGGGCCGAAGCTGGACATCCAGATGAGGAACGTCTACGGCAAGGAAGATACCCTCATTACCGTGCAGATAGACTTCGTACAGCCCGACAGGTTCGACATGAGCTTCGTCGACAGCGACGGGACAAAGAAGAGGCCCTATGTCATCCACCGCACGTCGGTAGGCTGCTACGAGAGGACTCTTGCGATACTGATAGAGAAGCACGCCGGCGCACTGCCTTCATGGCTCGCCCCGGTCCAGGTGAAGATCCTTCCCATATCCGACGCGCAGCTGGATTACGCCGAAGAGGTCGCATCCCTCCTCAAGGCGCGCGGTTTCAGGGCGGAAGTCGACAGGAGCGGAGAGAAGATCGGCTACAAGATCAGGGCGGCCCAGATGGAGAAGGTGCCGTACATGCTGGTGATGGGGGCGAAGGAGAAAGAAGCCGGCACCGTATCGGTCCGCTGCAGGAAGCGCGGGGACCTGGGCCCCATGCCGTTGGATGAATTCTCGAGGATGCTGAAGGATGAGGTCACGATAAAGGCGTAGACGAGGGCCGTCCGCCTCGTTGCCTCATTAAAAAGTACATTCGAAATCAGACAGTGAATAGGCAACCTAAGAAAGCTAAGGTGCCTGAGGAGCAACGGAGAGCGCGCTTTGCTTGACATGGCGGCCGCAAATTGGTAACATAACTAAGAATTGAAACAAGAAGAAGCATCCGCTTCTCACCGTACCGCGATTTGAGGTCCGGTTTACGACAGTAAGGCTTGAGGCCGGGCGGATGTATCTGCCCGGCCTTTAATTTTATGGGGGTGAATAACTATCGGCAAAGAACTCTACATCAACGACGAGATACGCTCGAGGGAAGTGCGCGTGGTTACGGAGGACGGAGAGCAGCTGGGGATCATGAACATAAGGGATGCCGTCAAAGCCGCCGTGGACAGGAACCTGGACCTCGTTGAAGTAGCGCCTGCCGCCAAGCCTCCCGTATGCAAGATCATGGACTATGGCAAGTTCAAGTACGAGCAGACGAAGAAGGAGCGCGAGGCCAGGAAGAAGCAGCATGTGGTCGACGTCAAGGAAATCAGGATGAGTGTGAAGATCGGCGAGCATGACTTCAACGTCTGGTACAAGGCAGCCGACAAATGGCTGAGGGAAGGCGACAAGGTGAAGGCGACCATCAGG
>ERZ795044.1978-NODE-1978-length-18109-cov-6.209483_pt1 | contig 18109 bp, 10 predicted proteins | sample MGYA00375128_ERZ795044 | MGnify/ENA primary metagenome ERZ795044 (study PRJEB30173, sample SAMN05720213) | anaerobic digester metagenome | isolation source: active sludge of municipal wastewater-treating anaerobic digesters | place: USA | collected 2014-12-22 ... | reverse complement strand
CGCGGGAACGGACGAAGTCGCCACACCGATCCCGATCAAGCCGACCGACGTCGATGCCATCGTCCGCTTCGCCGCCGCCGAAAGGTTCGATCTCGTTGCCGTCGGTCCGGAAATCCCCCTGGCCGCCGGGCTTGCCGACAGGCTCGTCGAGGCCGGCGTAACGGTTTTCGGACCGGTCGCGGCAGCGGCCCGGCTCGAGGCTTCGAAGGCGTTTTCCCACGAGATCATGGATGCGGCCGGCGTGCCTTCGGCGCGGACGCATACTTTTACCGATCTGGACGCGGCCCTTGATCACCTGTCCACATGTCCGGTGCCGGTGGTGGTCAAGGCTGACGGACTTGCCGCCGGAAAGGGGGTCGTCGTCGCCATGACCAGGGATCAGGCCCTTGACGCCGCCAGATCCTTCATGGCGGACAGGACGATGGGCGACGCCGGCGACATGCTGGTGATCGAGGAATTCCTTCAGGGCGAGGAAGCCTCGTTCATGTGCCTGACCGACGGCAGGACGATCAGGCCGCTTGCCTCGGCACGCGACCACAAGCGCATCTTCGACGGCGACAGGGGACCGAATACCGGCGGGATGGGGGCATACAGCCCGACTCCGCTGGTCGGGCCGGACAACAGCCCGGAACTTGTCGAGAAGGTCATGCGGCCCGTTATCGACGAACTGGCGCGACGCGGGATCGAATACCGCGGGGTTCTTTACGCCGGCCTGATGATGACTGCGGACGGGCCGAAGGTGCTCGAGTTCAACTGCAGGTTCGGGGACCCCGAGACGCAGCCGGTTCTGACAAGGTTCCGCGGCGACCTGGCCGCGACGATGATCGCGACGGCCACCGGCAGGCTCGAGGAAGCGGTTTTCGATTTCGACAGCCGCGTGGCGGTTTGCGTGGTCGCGGCGGCGCCGGGCTACCCGGGCAAGGTCTCGACAGGCCAGTCGATTTCCGGCCTTCGGGACGCCGCATCGATACCCGACGTCTTCATTTATCACGCCGGTACTTCAAAGGGCCCGGATTCAATGCCGGTCGTCTCCGGGGGACGGGTGCTTGCGGTTACCGCGCTGGCGGACGACTTCGCCGCCGCCCGCGAACTTGCGTACCGGGCAATGGATCGGATCGACTTCGCGGGAATCCAGTTCCGCCGCGATATCGCGGCGTCCGTTTCAACGCATCGCGAAAACACCGGCAAACCCTGATTAAACCTGCATTTCCCCGAACCGGTTTGCATCATCGGGAACAAGGTCTTATACTGGCTTCAGGTGCCCTGCGGAATGCGCGGGAGGCAATCACTTTTTTGGTTGAATCCCTTGCTTTGAAATCCGGGCGTCGCCCCTGACCGCCGTGTGCATGCCAGCCAATCCCGGCAGGAAGCCTGAAGCGGTTACCGTGACACCCCACCTGTTTGGAAAATGGGTTTCAATTCATTGTCTCCAGACGATTCAGGCGGGGCACCTCCACCCACCACTTCCCGGACGGCCCGACGCGGCCGCTGATGGATTCCGGGGATCTCATCTATACATGGCGGGCCATTTTGCGTTCGTGATATCCTGCGCCTTGCAGCAGTGATCTGCCCTGGCCCGGGAGGGGCCGGTATCCAAATCAATTCCGGGGGGCTGGATGGAGACCAGGGAATACGAGCTCATGGCGGCGGCGGAAGACGTCCACCCCTGGTTCATCCAGTTGAGGACGATAATCCGGGAAAGCTTTGAGTCGGTCGGAGTCCGCCCGGAATGGCACGTCCTCGACGTCGGCTGCGGAACCGGCGGAACAATGAAGAGCCTGGCCGGGACCTGCCGATTCACCGGACTTGACGCCAGCCCGCTTGCGGCGGAAATGGCCGAAAGGATATCCGGCGCGAAGGTCGTGGTGGCCGACGCAACCAGAATGCCTTTCGCGGATCGGACGTTCGACGCGGTGATTGCCAGCCACATACTGGAGCACATCGACGACGACGGCGCGGCGGTGGCGGAAATCCGCCGCGTGCTGAAGCCCGGCGGACCACTGGTGGTGCTGGTTCCGTGCCACCAGTTCATGTACAACCATCACGACAGGGCGCTTCATCACGTCAGGCGTTACTCACGCAGGGATTTCATCGAACTGCTTGAACAAAACGGGTTCACGCCGCAAAAAATCATCTGGACAAACCCGATTATGTATCCCCCAACCGCGGCGGCACGGATTGTTTCGAGGATTCTCCGGCCGGCGGACGGCGCGGGCGATGGGCGTGGCAGCGATACGACGGCCAGACTCGGGCTTGCGAGCCATCTGGTTTCGGCGATCGCATCGATCGAGGTGCGCCTGATGTGGAAGATCCCGGCCCCGTTCGGGGTCGGGCTGCTGGTACTGGCCCGTTGATAAGACGGCCTGCGTGGATTATGCTTGCCGATGTGCCTGACCGGCCACCCACGGGAAGATGGCGGCCGACTCGCAAAGGGGTTCATCTTGGCAGCCGAAAAAAGAACTCAATCAAGATTCCACACGCGGATTTTCTGCGTTTTCAAGAACGACCTGAACCTGGACGAGACCGAAGTCCTGATGCTGAACATGGGTTCCGGGGGCGCATTCATCAACACCGACAGCCCCGCGCCGCCGGGAACCCCGGTAACGCTTCGAATGTACCTTAAACCGGACTCGGAACCGCTTTCAATAAGCGCCGAAGTCGTCTGGTGGAGAACGAACGCCAGGGAGGGCACCCCCGGGATGGGCGTGAAGTTTTCCAGGGTTGGAAAAGACGACCTCGAAGCCATCAAGGCATTCATAGAAAACCTGATCGAAGACGACCTGTTCCAGTGAAACCAGCCACGCCAATTCGGCGCGCCACCGAACCGTGAAAACAATCGCCCGCCGCAACGGCGTCGAACCTGCCCGTCCGGCGCGGCACCGACTCCATCAACCTGTATGCCTGCTGCGCGAAACGACCCGGGACAGGCCGTCACTTGCCGATGCAGAACCGTGAAAAAATCCGATCAAGAACCTGATCCGTGATGGACGCCCCCGTGACCTCTCCCAGCGACTGCACGGCCATCCTGACCAGCGACGCGGTCACCTCGGCCGGCGCGGACGACATGCCGGCCTCGACGGCCTTCCGCACGCTGTCTTGCGCCATCGCCACCGCCTGAACCTGGCGTTCGCCGGATACGACGGCCGATACCCTGGATGCCGAAGCGACGGCCTTGCGGGCCTGATCGGAAATGAACGCCGTCAGTTCGGGGATTCCCTGTCCGGTTCTGGCGCTGACCACGAACACGGGAATCCCGGGGGCGGCGATTTCAGGCGGACGGGCGCAAAGGTCGGCCCTGGCAAGCACCAGGGCGTGGGATGCGGCGCCGCTGACGGTGACTGACAGCAACTTCGGAAGAGCCGGCGAATTCCCGGCGCAATCGACGACGTGAAGCAGAAGATCGGCCGAGGCGGCAGCACTGAAGGCGCGATTGACGCCTTCGGCCTCGATGTCGTCGTCCGAGTTGCGGATACCGGCCGTGTCGAACAGCAGACAGCCGACGCCTGAAAGCACCAGCCTTTCGGTGATGACGTCCCTTGTGGTGCCTGGCCTTTCATGAACGATCGCGCGGTCGGATCCGGCAATCGCATTGAAAAGAGTTGACTTCCCGACATTCGGCGGACCGGCAAGCACCACCCGGAAACCGGTTACGGCCGGCCTGACCGCGCGCGCCGATTCAAGCCAGGAATCCATGGTGGCGGCCACTTCGGAAAGCATCGCGGGCAATGGGGAAAGATCGACGTAAACCCCGTCCGACGAATCGAAATCCATCGACGCGTCGTACTCGGCAAGAATGTCCAGAAGCCTTTCGGAAAGGGCCGAAACCTGTTCGGACGGGCGACCGGCCAGCGCTTCCAGACCGACGTCGGTCGCCGCATCGCTTTCGGAGCCGGAAAGCAGGGATACCGCCTCGGCCTGCACGAGATCAATCCGGCCGGATGCAAGGGCCCGGCGGGTAAAATCGCCCGGGCCGGCATGACGGGCGCCAAGGTCAAGGCACGCCCGGACGATTGAATCAACTATGACGGGACCGCCGTGACAGAAAATTTCGGCCGACTCCTCGCCGGTGAACGAGGCCCCGGCCGCGAAAGTCACGACCATCGCCTGGTCAAGCCTGCGTCCCGATGACGGGTGACGAAGCCACGCCAGCCGAAGAAACCTGTCGCGTCGGCCCGAAGCCTGGTCATGTCCCTCGTCGCATCCGCCTTCGCAAAGAAGGGAAACCAGGCGGGCCGAACCTGCGCCGGACAACCTGATGACCGAAACCGCGCAACTTCCGGCGCCTGAGGCCGGGGCAACGATCACATCGCCGAATTCTTCTGCCAATTTCCTTCCATCCAGGGCACGGCGGACGGCCTTCGGTAACGGCCGCCGACCCGAATCGGGATGACATGACTATATTGCAGTTTCCTTGGAACAGGTTATTTCTGATAGAATTGTGCGGCCATAAAGGTTTCGAAACGGGAATATCCGATGCAATTCAGAAACTTGATTGTCGCCTTCGGGCTGTCCCTGGTGATTCCGGGGTGCACGCAGCTGGCGCCTGTCGCAGATGTTCCAGGTTGTCAGGACTGCCCAGACGGATTCCTTTGCGTCGATGCTTCCTGCGTTGCCGGACAGGATGTCGTGGATGACGCCGGAATGGACGCCCATCTGGAACTCCCGGACGCCGGCGATCCGGACGCCGCCGATACCGGCGACCGTGTTGAAGCCGACGACGGTCTGACATCCGATGCCGCCGACGCGGATTCCGAGGAGTCTTTTGAAACGATTGAGGACACCGGAACCGACGACGGCGAAGTTGTCGAATACACCGTCGGCAACGCGTGCGAAAGCGATCTGGAATGCATCGACGGCGAATGCGTCGTCATGGTTTCAAGCGGAACCGAAGTCCGGAAGGTCTGTACCGGCCCGTGCGGACTGAAGTGTCCGGCCGGCATGGCGTGCATGAACCACGCGATCACGGTTGATGGATTCGAGACCCGGTGCGAGCCGTTCGAGAACGGCCTGTGCTTCCCGTGCGAATCGGCTTCCGACTGCCTGATAACCGGCGCCCAGTGCCTGAAAATGGCGGGCGGAAACAACTTCTGCACCGTGCCGTGCGAGGGCGCCGACAGCCGGTGTCCATACGGATTCGAATGCAAGGTTCTTGGCGACGAAACAATACTTCCGGAATTCCGGGCCCAGTGTCAGCCCGCGGCCGGCGGCTGCGACTGCGTCTTTGAACTGGCCCAGGCACGACAGCCCTGCCGCGTTGTCAACGATTCGGGAACCTGCGAAGGAACCCTGGCCTGTTATCCGGAAGTCGGCTGGCTTCCATGCTCGGCGGCAGTGCCGGCTGACGAAACCTGCGACGGTAAGGACAACGACTGCGACGGCGCCACCGACGAGGACTTCCGCTGGATCGACTGGGATCAGTCCGGCAAGGAAATCGGCGCGGCCTGCGGCATCGGGGCCTGCGCCGGCGGCAAGGTTCAATGCCTTGGAACGTCGGGGGCCACTTGCAGCACGGCTTACCTGGCAACCACCGAAAACTGCGGATCCGGATCGGGAAACGGCCGCGATGACGACTGTGACGGAACCACCGACGAGGATTGCGAAATCGCGGACGCGGACGGTGACGGCGTCAAGGCCTTCGAAGGCGACTGCAACGACTACGACTCGGCTTTCTACCCCGGCGCGCGCGAGCCGTGCTGTCCGCCCGCCGTGGCATCCTCACCCCAGGCCATCGCCAGGTGCGACCGGAACTGCGACGGGGCGGTGACCGCGTGCGACATTAACGACCGGGATTTTGACGGCTACTCGAATCCCCACGCGGATCCGGCGATGCGGGACTGCGACGACGGCAACGCGGCCGTTCATCCCGGGGCGCCCGAAAAATGCGACGACGGCCTGGACAACGACTGCATGGGCGACGGGGATCTGCACTGCTGCTACGCGGATTCGGAACCGGGCTGCGTCGGGCCGTTCGATCCCGACGGCGACCACTACGTGGGCTCGATGGACTGCGACGACCAGGATCCCGGACGTCATCCCGGCGCCATGGAGATATGCGACTTCATCGACAACGACTGCGACGGAATCACCGACAACGGCAACCCGGGCGGGCTGGCGGTCGATCCCTCCAATCCCGGCGGCGGGACGATCGCGGTCAACGGCGGTTCCAGGTGCGGGCTGGACGAAGGCGAATGCCTGGCCGGAATATGGGTCTGCGTGCGGTACGACACGTTCGCGGGCCTCGAATGCATCGGCTCGAAGCCGTCGAAAGACGAAATCTGCGACGACCTGGACAACGACTGCGACGGTTCGACGGACGAAGACTTCCCGGGCAAGGGCCTGGCGTGCGACGGCGACGACCTGGATCAGTGCGCCAACGGCGTGAACGAATGCAACCTGGCGGGAACTGGAATCGAGTGCATCGAGCCGTTCGCGCTGGCCGATCTTGTCGATACATGCGGTGATGGAATCGACCAGGACTGCGACGGAATCACCGACGGGAACTGCTTCCCGACCGACCTCGACGGCGACGGCTATCTGCCGCCGGCCGACTGCGACGACACCAGATCCGAAGTAAGGCCGTGGGCCATCGAACCGTGCTGCGATTACAGGATGAGCAAGGAAGACGCGCTTGCCGCCTGCGACTGGGACTGCAACGGGATGACCGCCAAGTGCAACCCGGTCGATTACGACTTCGACGGGGCTTTCGACAGGGATCAGGGCGGAACCGACTGCGACGAGGAAGATCCGACCGTAAGGCCGGGCTTCCCGGACAAGTGCGGCGACAGCATCGACCAGGACTGTTCCGGCGTCGATACGACATGCGACTCCATTGTGGATCGCGACGGCGACCGTTACGCGTCGTTCGAAGACTGCGACGACAACAATTCGTTCAGGTATCCCTGGGCTCCCGAGGAATGCAACGGCATCGACGACGACTGCGACGGGATAACGGACGAAGGCAATCCGGGAACGAATCCGGAAGTCACGTGCGGCAGCAACGAAGGGATCTGCCGGATCGGCGCCGAGGTCTGCGTCCATTTCAAGGGCACTTCGCCTCAAATCATGTGCGTCCCGGAGGTTCTCCCGGCAAAGGAGATGTGCGACGGGATTGACAACAACTGCAACGGCAGGACTGACGAGGTCTTCCGCGACCTGGGACTGCCGTGCGACGGACCGGACTCGGATCAGTGCAGGAACGGCAGGTTCGTGTGTTCCGAGGATGGAAGCGCGACCGTCTGCGGGCCGGAACTGCGGGAAGACATCGTCGAGGTCTGCGACGGTATCGACAACGACTGCGACGGCCTTACCGACGAGGATTTCCAGCACGAAGGACTGGCGATCGGTGCTGAATGCGAAGGGTGGGGCATCTGCGGACCCGGGCTGGTCGTGTGCAGCGTCGATGGCGTCCGCGCGACGTGCTCGACAAACTGGGACGGACCGGACAGCCAGGCACAGCCGGAAACCTGCGACGGCATCGACAACGACTGCGACAACCGGATCGACAACGGCATGATGTGGTACGGCCTTGCGCTGGGCAGCCTCTGCCGCGGCATCGGCGAGTGCGGCATCGGGCACGTGGAGTGCAACCCTTCGACACTGAAGGCGGTCTGCTCGGTCAATCCGGACGGCTCAAACCCACGGGACAGGCGCGAGTGGTGCAACGGGCTTGACGACGACTGCGACGGCAGGGTCGACGACAATCTGGTGGGAACCGAGTGGGACTGCCTGCGGGCCGGCGTCTGCCGCGGCCTGCCGATCCCGGCCGAATGCGTGGCGGGCCAGTGGGAATGCGACTACACGGTCGTGCCCGAATTCCAGGCCGACGAAACGCGGTGCGACAACCAGGACAACGACTGCGACGGACAGACCGACGAAGGTTTCGGGAAGGGCGACGCATGCGACGGCCCGGACTACGACCGCTGCAAAAACGGAATACTCGTGTGCAAGGCCGACGGCACCGGTGTCGAATGCGGGCCCGAGACCATCGAGAACATCACCGAAAAGTGCAACAGGATTGACGACGACTGCGACGGAAGAACCGACGAGGACTTCCCGATCGGTGAACTTTGCGACGGCCCCGACAACGATCAATGCAAGAACGGATCGTTCACGTGCTCGGCGGACACACTGGGCGTCGTGTGCAACAACGAATGGATCAAGGACATCGTCGAAACGTGCAACCAGGTTGACGACGACTGCGACGGGCTGACCGACGAGGATTTCGCCGTCGGACTCCCGTGCGACAGCGACGACCCGGATCTGTGCGCCTTCGGGAAGACCGTGTGCAACCAGGCCGGAAACGGGGTGGTCTGCCACGAGGATCCGGAACAGCAGGCCACGACCGAAAAGTGCAACGGAGTCGATGACGACTGCAACGGACAGACGGACGAAGGCTTCCTTTACCTGGGTACCGCGGTCGGGGGCGACTGCGACGGAATCGGACAGTGCGGCGCGGGGAAAGTCGTGTGCACGGCCGACTCGGTGAAGGCCACCTGTTCAACCAATGCGGACGGCACCACCCCGCAGGCGGTGGCAGAGGCCTGCGACATGCTCGACAACGACTGCGACGGAAGTACCGACGAGGGGCTTACCTGGCGCGGAATCGCGATGGGCCAGCCTTGCGTCGCGGATGGAAACTGCGCGGGCGGGACGGTGGTCTGTTCGCCAACCGACCTGGTGGCAACGTGTTCGACGATGCCGAACGGAACCGAGCCGGGGGCGACGACCGAAAAGTGCGACAACATCGACAACGACTGCGACGGATTCACCGACGAGGACATTCCCCAGGATCTGTCGTCGTGCCGGACGGCCGGAATATGCCTGCCTTCCCTTGTCACGTCGGCATGCGTCGGCGGTTCGTGGGCATGCAACTATTCGGCCGTGGCCGGATTCGAACAGGGCGCCGAAACGAAGTGCGACGGCCTGGACAACAACTGCGACGGCAATACCGACGAAACCTGGTCGGTCGGCCAGGCATGCGACGGCCCGGACGACGACTTGTGCAAGAACGGCGTCATGGTGTGCAACCCCGATGGCAAGAACGCCAGTTGCTCCAGTGAAACCGGCAGTTTCGTCGAAACCTGCGGCGACTCGGTCGATAACGACTGCGACGGAGCGACCGACGAGGAAGGTTCGTCGGGCTGCAAGCCTTACTGGTTCAGCGGGGACGGGGATCTTTTCGGCGTCGGTTCCTCGAGGTGCCTGTGCTATTCGGGACAGGTAACGGGGTTCGTTGCGACCGCCGGCGGCGACTGCAACGATTCGAACCCGAACATCTATCCCGGCGCGACCGAGTTGTGCAACTACAAGGACGACGACTGCGACGGCCAGACCGACAAGGAGCCCCAGTTCCTTTTACTGGGCGGTTCGTGCGATTCAAGCGACCCGGACACCTGCGCGAACGGGATGTGGGTGTGTTCGCCCGACGGAACCGCGCTTGTCTGCCAGGACGATTACAACAGTGCCGAGAAGTGCAACGGCGTCGATGATGACTGCAACGGCCAGACCGACGAACTGTGGCAGCTTGGTCAACCTTGCGACGGCCCCGACAGCGACCTGTGCCAGAACAGTACCTGGATTTGCAAACCGGATGGGTCGGACGCCCAGTGCGTCGAGGCGATTTCAAACATCACGGAAAGGTGCAACGGAAAGGACGACGACTGCGACGGGTTCACCGACGAGACTTTCACGACGCTCGGCCTGCCCTGCGACGGATCGGATCCCGACAGTTGCGCCAACGGGACTTACACGTGCAAGGCCAACGGAAGCGGCGTCGAGTGCGTCAACGAGCCCGGTACCTTCCCCAGCGGAACCGAGTATTGCGACGGGTTCGACAACAACTGCAACGGAAGTGCTGACGAAAACTGGCCGAACAAGTCAAAGCGGTGCGACTCCAGCGATACCGATACGTGCCGGACGGGAATCAACCTGTGCAACGGGTCGCAGACCGGGATAGAATGCGTCGGCGACGTGGTGTGCGCGACCGGCGCGACCTGCACCGACTCGGGATCCGAATACCTTCCCGACAGGTGCCTTTGCGGGCTGCCCCCCGTCGTTTGCAGCAGGACGCAGGGATCGACCTGCACCGCCGGCGTCTGCAAATGCGGCAACGGCGCCGCCTGTTCCGGCGCGCAGCAGTGCCTGTCGGACGGTCTTGGCGGATATGCCTGCCAGTAATCTTGAACACCCGGGAAGGCACCCTTATGAAGCGGTTCGTTGAATTCGCGGCGATTGTCGCCGTCATCGTTGCAGTCGCGGGTTGCTCCCGCAAGCCCCCGCAAAAATTCGTCCCCGACGATCCGGCACCGGCAATTCCAGCCCTGCGGACGGGGCCGGCCGTGGCACAGGCGGCCGATTCGCCGGCCGCGGACACCTTTTCCATAGTTCCCGAAGGTACGTGGAAGCTTTCGATCGACCGACAGGTGTTCATGCGTTCGACCAGCATGGCGACGACAACTGTCAAATCCACGACAAGCCTGACCATGAAGGTGACCGACTCGACGGCCGCGTCGTGCAGCGTTTCGATAACCGATGCCGAATCCACCTTCGTCGCGCTTGAACCCAGGGACAACATTCAGGAAGACGTCGCGGCCACCTACCGCGGACTGACGTTCACAATCGAACCGGGGATCGACGGTCTTGTCATGATTCGGCCGAAGGACGGACGGCAGGTGCCGGAAGAGCTTTCCGAAGCCCTGGCCCTGATGATTCCGCCTTTCAATCCGGCCCTTATGCGGCCTTCCGAATCCAGGGCGGCCAGCCGCAGCGTCTTTCCAGGCCTGCCGGGCGGAAGGGATGACGGCGGGGTGCTTTCCGGTCAATGGAAACTCGATGACGGGGCCGGCGGGCGCGGTGTGCTGGCGCTTGACTTCTCGGCAGCGGTCAAGGGCGAGGCAACCATCGAGTCGATTCACGGAAGGGTGACCGGCGGCGAACGACGGGGCCGATCCCTGTGCGCGTTCGGGCCGACCGGACTGACCGGCGCGGGCATGGCCGAATCCGGCGTCTATTCGGTCGAATTGAAGCCGCGCAAAGGCAAGACCAGGCTTCTGGAACAGAAGGTCACTGTAAGGGCGTCCCTGGGACCTGCCTGATTGCGGGCCTTGGCGACACGGGGTCTGAAGGAAGCATGACAGCAAGGCAATTCTGGAAAAGGCGCCTTACCGAATACATAAGGGAACGTGGCGGCAGGGTCACGCCCGCAAGGCTTCAGATCGCGGAAGTATTCTTTTCCATGGGCAGCCACCCGGGCATAGAGACCCTTTCAGCCGAAGTGAAGCGACGGTTTCCAGGCATCGGCGAAGCCACCGTCTATCGGACGATGCGGCTGTTGTGCGACGCGGGCCTGGCCGGGGAACGCCAGTTCGGTGAAGGGTTTTCACGCTTCGAGCCGATATGCGGCTCTGCCGGCGACTCCCACCACGATCATCTTATCTGCGTCCACTGCGGCGCCATCGTCGAATTCGAGGATCCTGGGATTGAACGCCTGCAGGATCGTGTCGCCGAATCCCACGGTTTTGAAATCACCAGCCACCGGCTGGAAATTTTCGGCATCTGCGGGAATTGCCGCGGCAGGTGATCGACGTGACGGGCGGACGGGATCCGGCGACCGTGACGACGGATCGCTTGACACGAAGTGCGCCGGCGTGGAAAATCGCCCTGTTTCCGTGCCGCGGGATTAACTCAGTGGTAGAGTGACAGCTTCCCAAGCTGTAGGTCGCGGGTTCGACTCCCGTATCCCGCTCAAATCGACATCGTTGACCACGACTTCAACCTCGCCGGGCGCGCGTCCAGGGCCATCCCGCGCGTTGACTTCCCGCGGCAATCCCTGTTGAATACCGTTGTCGGGCCCGGACTTCCGGGCGGCGTCACGCTGCAAACCACATGCGAGGTTCCAATGAACTCAGGGAAATTCAACGTCGGGACAGTCGTGCTGCTGGCAACCATGACTGCTTGGGCCGGATGCTCCGGAAACGGGGATCCCGGTCTTGATGAAGGCTCGTGGCAGGACACCGTCGATGTCTCGCTGCCCGATTCGAACGGTGGCGACACCGTCGATGCGGTTGAGCCGAACGATTCGACCGACACGATGGATCCGGACGCCGTAACCGATGTTCCCGGGACGGACGGGGGCGAAGACGCCGACGCGACACCTGCCGACACCGGGTTTGATGCCACGCCGGACGGACTGGTGGCGACTCCTTTCCAGCCGCCTGCCTGCGGCACACCTTCAACCGAATGGGTCGGACTGATCCCCGGCCCGGGCCAGGAAGGGTACGACGCGGAGCTTGAAGCCAAGGCGACAAGGATTGAACGCGCCCACCAGATATTCGTCACGGCCGGACTCGACTGCAACAAGGACATCAGCATCGATCTTGAAAACACGGCGGACAGGCAGGCCATCGAGGACTTCCTCCAGGAATCCGACTCATGGGATTTCAAGGATTATTACGGAAAGGAGCCGCTTGAGGTCATCACGACGAACCACAAGGTCGCCGGGCTTTACGCCGGCGTCGGAATTGCCGCAAATGCCTATCGTTACGGCGTGCTGCGCAACCAGGGCTATCCGTGCCAGGAAGTCGAACGGGCGCGGCAGTACCTGCTTGCGTCCCTGGATGCGCTTCACCTGGCGCAGGAACTCACCGGCACCCCAGGCGTTATTGCGCGCGGGTTCCAGCGCAACGACATCCCCCACAACGAGGTCGAAACGGTCGAGCTTTTCGACGGCGACGGCAACCCGCTTCCGGCAGTGAAGAACAACGGAACCTGGCGTCGCGACCTGTCGGGACTGCATCCGGAATACGCATGGGAAGACTCGATCAGCCGCGACATGTACATCGGCTGGGTTAAGGCGCAGGCGGCAGCGTGGGAAGTCATCCGCGATGACGACTCGATCCCGGCGGCGTTCAAGGATCGTTTGAAGGCGGACGCGCTTCTGCTGGCAAAAGAACTGATGGTCGTAAGATGCCACGAGGAATATGCCCCGGACTGCTATGACCTGGAAATCCCGGACGCCGACGGAAGGACGACTTTCCACGGCTGGCTGAATCCGCAGAACTTCGACGGACAGTTTTACCTGCCTGGCGGGGAGAACGGCTTCCACGCGGTCATGGCGCTTGGAATCGTGGCGGCATTCGCGTTCATCACCGAAGACCCGGAAGTGGTCGCCTGGCTTAACGACGACCTGATCGGCACAAGGGAATTCGACCGGATCGTTGTGGAGCACGGCTGGGAATTCGTCGATATGGGCATCAAGTCGAATTATTCCAATTACAACATGGCCTACGCCGGGCTGTGGCTGTGCATGCGTTACCTGGACAACTGGCCGGCGCGGCTGCGCCTTCAGAACTCCATCGGCAGCGTGTTTTACGACAGGCCCGACTCCGACAGGCCGGCGGCCGAGATTGGCTACAGTTACTACGATTTCATATACGCGACCGGGGACGCCGGGTTCCACGCATGGGGCCGGGGCTGGCGCGACGTCGACACGGACGCCGTCGACCGCGGGATGCGGACGCTGAAGGAATTCCACGACGCCCCGTACTGGGACTTCGAATCGATCCTGTGCCCCGAAGCGGTGTGCACGCCGGACGAACCGGAAGTGGAAGTGTCCGAATGCAGCCCCGAGGAAGGGCTGAACCTGAACGTGCTTGGCTGCGTCGGGCGAAATGGCGACCTGATCGCCGAACAGCCGATTCCGATGAGGCTGCTTGGCCCGTCCAATTATCACTGGAGGTCAAACCCGTACAGGCCGAACCGCGAGGGCAACGGGTCCGCGCTGCTTCCTTCCGTCGATTTCAGGATCGCCTACTGGATGGGCCGATGGGCCCGTCGATGATCATCCTTCCCGGATCATAAAATCCCGCGTTGTTTCAACAATCTGTTTCTGATAACCTCGTCGGGACTGTTCACTGCGCAAGTCAATCGTCTGGAGTGAAGGATGGAAGCTAACACCAATCTTCCCGGTATCGGGGACAGGCTCGCAAATCGGTACAGGATCATGTTCGGTCGGGGTGCCGGCCCGTCCGGGGCGGTCTTCAAGGCTCTGGATCTGGAAAACGACCTTTCGGTCGCCCTGAAGGTGTTGAACCCGGCCCTCTTCGAAGGCCCGTTCGCGGCAATGAACATCGCGCGGCTTTCGCGTGCCTGTGAGATCGAAGATCCGAACGTGGTGAAGGTTTATGACTTCATCGCCTCGGAAGGACGCCATTTCGTGACCAGTCTCCTTGTCGAGGGACTTTCCCTGCGGGCCGTCCTGGATCTGCACGACGAAGGCGGCGAACACTTCCCCGTCCCCAAGCTGAAGGGGTTCGGCGAAAGGATGCTGAACGGCGTCCGCGCCTTCCACCGGAAGGGGATCGTCCACGGAAACATCAAGCCGGAAAACTTCTTCGTGCTTCCGGATCGCCTGGCTCTTTCCGATCCGTGGCACCTTGTCGAACGGAAGCTCCGCGACGGCGAACAGATTCCGGTTTCCGATTACTACCGCGCGCCGGAACAGCTCAACGACCCGACAACCGAAATGTTCGAAAGCGACCTGTACGCGGTCGGGCTGATCCTGGGCGAACTGATCGCCATCAGCCCGGTCAAGCCCGGCCTGGCGCTGTCGCTTCAGGTTCCGCGGCTTACCAAGCGCTTCGACGAACTTTTCACGACGGCGACCGCGCTGGATCCCGACTCGCGGTTCGATTCCGTCGATGCGTTCGCGGCGTGCATGCGCGAGGCGTTCTCGAACGTCCAGAAGGAAGGCCTGTGGGTCAGAAGGATGCACGAGACCGGTTCCTTCCGCGCAATCCGCCTTCCATCCCAGGCCGACAGGGTCACTGAGGTGGCGCCCCTGGATGAAGTGACCGTCGCCTCGCTGGTTCCTGAACCCGAATCAAGACGCTACGACGACGACGATCAGGATCTGGTCGCAATCCCGGAGGCCGCGGAACCCGACAATCAGGAAATTGACGAATTCCAGGACGACGGCCGGCAGGCGCCGATCATCCCCGAAGCCGACGACGACGGCGGCATCGAGTTCGTATCCGAAAGCAGGTCCAGGCCGGTCGCCCAGGAACAGGGACGCGGCAAGGGACAGCACGGCAAGAAGGGACGCAACCAGTCATCCCAGAAGAAGCCCGAACCACGTGAGCCGATGCCCAGGCCGGTCCAGGCGGAACAGCCCCGCAGGGCCCCGGAACCCGCGGTCGCGCCTCCAGCACCGCCCCCGCCTGAAAAGTTCGAGCCCCGGCCTTCCACGACAAGGCCGGTGATGATCCAGCCGGCGAAGGCCGAAACAAAGGTTCCCAAGTCACTTCTTTTCGTGGGCATAGTTATCGTCGTCCTGCTGGCAGTCATCGCCTATCTGCTGACAAGCCGCCTGCACCGCGAGATCCCGGCCCCGACCGAAACCGTGCCGTCGATCTCGGCCGTCGCGCCGGCCCCGCAGGTTCCTGCGAAGGCCCCGGAACCGGTACCTGCACCGGCGGCCCAGCCGGCCCCCGCGGCACAGCCCGGCGCGGAACAGGCCCCGGCGGCGGCCCCGGCCCCGGCCCCGGCACCCGAACCGCCGCCCCCGCCCCCGCCGCCCCCGCCACCGCCTGAGCCGCCCAAGGTCAAGGCAATGGCCGAGATGGTCATGTGCGCTTCGTCCGACATGGCTCTGGTCGTGACCGACTCCTCGGTGCCGTCCGGTTCGGGGAAGAAGCCTTCCGACGTGGCATTCTGCATCGACAAGTACGAACTGTCTTCCGGCGACAAGCCACGTGGCGGCATGAGCGTCGGTTCGGCGTCTGCCGCCTGCAAGAAGGCCGGCAAGAAGCTCTGCACCGCGAAGCAGTGGCAGAAGGCGTGCAACAACGGCGCGCCGGCGGCATCGAACTGCAACATATCCGGGTCGCTGAAGAAGTCCGGAAGCAGCCCGAAGTGCGTGACGAAGGACGGCGTTTTCGACATGATCGGCAACATCGGCGAAGTCACCACCGATCGTGAAGTCCGTGGCGGCGACGTCAGCGGCGGCGGTTCCGGCTGCGACTACAGCGCCGGCAAGCATTTCCAGCCGAAGGCCACGGACGGTGCGCGCTGCTGCATGGATCCCGAATACAAACTGTAAAAATCTGGCACAATACGACCGCACGCGGCCGACTTGGCCGCTTCATCCCGTAGCAAGATGGAGATAACCCGTGATTGACAGGTATTCCACACCGAGGATGCGCGAGGTCTGGTCTTCAGGATGGCGCTGGAACACGTTTCTTGAAGTCGAACTGGCCTATCTGGAAGCGCTGGAGGAAGAAGGCATCGCGCCCGGCGGCGACGCTGCAAGGATCAGGGCTTCGGTCAAGATGGATCCGGAACGCATCGACGAGCTTGAAGGATCGCTGCGTCACGACGTCATAGCCTTCCTGACCCACGTCGAGGAACAGGCCGGGGACGTCACGCGCTTCGTGCACTTCGGGCTGACTTCTTCGGACATGCTTGACACCGTTTCGGCAATCCAGTTGAACCAGGCCTGCGGGTATGTCCGCGAAGAGCTGTCTTCCCTTGAGAAGGCGCTGATGACCCAGGCCGACAGACACCGGAAGACCGCAATGGTCGGCCGCACCCACGGCATGCACGCCGAGGCCACGTCTTTCGGGCTGGTGCTGCTTGGCTGGCGGGAGATGGTCGTGCGGGCCATGGCCGGATTCGATCGCGCGGTTGAGGGCATCCGGTTCGGGAAGCTGGCCGGTGCGGTCGGCAACCTTGCCTTCGGGGATCCGGAACGCGAAGCCAGGGTGCTGGCCAGGTTCGGACTGAAACCTGAACCTGCCGCGACGCAGATTGTGGCGCGTGACCGTCATGCGACGCTGTTTTCATCGATGGCGGTTGCCGGAAGCGTAATCGACCACATCGCCCTGAACATCAGGCACCTTCAAAGAACCGAAGTGGGCGAGGCCCAGGAACCGTTCGGCGGCAAGCAGCGCGGCAGTTCGGCCATGCCGCACAAGAAGAACCCGATCGGATGCGAAAACGTGTGCGGCCAGGCAAGGCTGCTGCGCGGATACGCCCTGGCCGCGCTGGAAGACGTCGCGCTGTGGCATGAACGTGACATCAGCCATTCAAGCGTCGAGCGCGTAATCGGACCGGACGCGACCGCAACGCTTGAATACATCGCGAAGCGGCTGGCCGGCATCGTTGACGGCCTGGTGGTTCACGAAGGCCGGATGGGGACCAATCTCGAAAGCAGCGGGGGGGTCATCCACTCGGAAGGGCTGCTGCTGGAACTGGTGCGCGCCGGCCTGAAGCGTCAGCAGGCTTACGGGCTTGTCCAGCGGGCGGCGATGAAGTACTTCAACGGCGAAGGGACTTTCCGCGACAACCTGGTGTCGGATCCCGAAGTGGCCGCTCTGCTGACGGCCGAACAGATTGACGGATGCTTCTCGCTTGACCATCACCTGCGCTGGGTCGATTCCATCTTCGATCGCCGCACGCGGAACTGACGGCTTTTACCGAAATCCACGCCGGAAACTGTCGCTTGTTGAGGGCCTGCCCCTCTCAAGCCGCCGGCGTTACGCCTGTGCGCGGGCGGCATGGTCGCAGGCATCGATGTTTGAGTGAAGCAGCCCGACAACGTCCGGATCCAGCTTTCCCGCCAGGGACATTTCATCGATCAGCCCGAGCGCGCCTTCAATCGACATGCTTGCGCGATACGGCCGATCCTGCCTTAACGCCTGGAACACGTCGCTGACCGCGATGATCCTTGCCTCGACGGACAGTTTGTCGCCGGAATGCCCGAACGGATAGCCGCCGCCGCGCACGCATTCATGATGAAAGGCCGCCCACTGTGCGATATCCTGGAAACCTTCGATTCTGTTAAGGATATTGAACGTGTCAAACGCGTGCCGAATCATGGTGGCCCTTTCCGGCGCATCGAGTGGACCGGGCTTGTCCAGGACCGGGTCGGGAACCCTCAGCTTGCCGATGAAAATTCAGTATTCGTGATTGTGTAAAGTCTAAATATGCTTATGATATACATACTACAACTGAATTGATTCATTATATACAAGGGTGCTTTTTACCAGATAAAATAATGCTGAATGTGCATCCGGCAAGATGGAATGATGATTATTTTAAATGGTGGATCAGA
>ERZ795044.1975-NODE-1975-length-18121-cov-8.599413_pt1 | contig 18121 bp, 10 predicted proteins | sample MGYA00375128_ERZ795044 | MGnify/ENA primary metagenome ERZ795044 (study PRJEB30173, sample SAMN05720213) | anaerobic digester metagenome | isolation source: active sludge of municipal wastewater-treating anaerobic digesters | place: USA | collected 2014-12-22 ... | reverse complement strand
TGCCCGCGTTGGCGTTGCGTTCGTGGCGCGAATACTGGCTCATGCCGTTGGTGACGAGGCGGCCGTCTTCGGAAGCCGCCGCGACGACCGTTCCCCCCGGGCACATGCAGAATGAATAGACACTGCGACCGTTGGAGGCGTGGTGGGCGAGCTTGTAGTCGGCCGCGCCGAGGACGGGGTGACCGGCATTCTTTTCGCCGAACCGCGCGCAATCAATGATGGACTGCGGGTGTTCGATGCGGACGCCGATGGAGAAGGGCTTGGGCTCGAGGAAGACGCCGCGCTGGTGAAGCATGGTGACTGTGTCCCGCGCCGAGTGGCCGAGGGCCATCACCACGCGATCGGTATCGATGGTCTCGCCCGAGGCGAGGACGACGCCGGCGATATGTTTCTCGCCGCGATGCTCACGCGTGAGAATGTCTGTGACGTGGTGCTGGAAGCGGATCTCGCCGCCAAGCTGTTCGATCTTCCCGCGCATGTGCTCGATCATGGAGACAAGGCGGAAGGTGCCGATATGAGGTTTCGAGACGTAGAGGATTTCCTCCGGCGCGCCGGCCTCGACGAACTCGGTCAGCACCTTCCGGCCGAGATGGCGGGGGTCGCGCACCTGGGAATAGAGCTTGCCGTCGGAGAACGTGCCTGCGCCGCCTTCGCCGAACTGGGCGTTGGACTCGGGGTTGAGGATGCCCTTGCGCCAGAATTTGAACGTATCGACCGTGCGCTCGCGAACGATCTTGCCGCGTTCGAGGATGATTGGGTTGAAGCCCATCTCGGCGAGGATGAGCCCCGCGAAGAGCCCGCATGGGCCCATGCCGATGACGACCGGGCGCGCTTGACCGCCGACGGCGCGTGTGGGCGGGACGTAGGCGAGGTTGGGCGTCGGGCCGATCTGCTTGTCTTTGGCGAGGCGCTTCAGGACAGCTGCTTCGTCCTTCACGTCGCAATCGACCATGTAGATCAGCTGGATCGCGGATTTCTTGCGCGCGTCATAGCTGCGCTTGAAGATGGTGAACGCGGTGAGAGCGCTGTCGGAGATGGAGAGGCGTTTGAGGATCGCCTGGCGCAGCGCGGGCTCGGGATGATCGAGCGGCAGCTTGATTTCCTGGATGCGGAGCATCGTGTGTTTCCCATGGGGGTGGCGCAACGCACACCGGACCATGGGCGGTCTTATAGGGGAGGTTGGGCGATGGGGGAAGCGGGCCGCTACTCCTCCAGCAAACCGATCAATCGCTCCCGCGCATCAAGGAAATCCTCGCGGAATTGCTGGACGACCTGAGCGCACGACATGGCCTGGTTCATCAGGCCGACGCCTTGGCCGACCCAGTAGGTCGCCAGTTGTCCGGCGCCTTCGTGGCCGATCTCGGCCAGCTTGTTGATGCGGCGGAGTGCGGGTTCGGAGACGAAGGATTGCAGCGGCATGGGCAGGGGCGTTGGCGCGTCCTTCTGTTCCCACGCATCGGTCCATGGCGAGCGGAGCTGGCGTGAATGTTTGCCGGTGCGCGAGCGCGAGCGGACAGTGTCGCGCGAGGAGGCGGCGAGCATCTTCTGCTTGATGGTGGGGCTGGTCTCGGCCTCAGCCGTGGTGAGCCAGACCGAGCCGCACCAGGCGCCGGATGCGCCCATCGCCATGGCGGCGGCCATCTGCTCGCCGGTGACGATGCCGCCGGCGGCGAGGATGGGGGTGGTGGCGCCCATGGCCCTCAACGCGCGGTGAACTTCGGGGATGAGCACCAGCGTGGAGACTTCGCCGCAATGGCCGCCGGCCTCGCCACCCGCGACGACAAGAATGTCGACGCCTGCCTGAACCTGCGCGATGGCATGCTCTTTCGCGCCAACGAGGGCGGCGACGGGAACGCCGTGGCGCTTGCCCATCTCCAGCATCAGCGCGGGCGGCACGCCGAGCGCGTTGGCAATAAGCCGGATCGGAAATTCGAAGGCGACTTCGAGGGAATTCGCGGCGCCGTCGGCGCGCATGTTGCGAGCAAAGCCGACGCTACGCTGGCGGTCTTCGTCGAGATCGCCAGGGTCTATGCCGTGCTGCTTGAGGACGCCGTCTGCAAAATCCTTATGCGGTTGCGGCACGGCGGCAAGGAGTGCGTCGCGGCTGAACTCCGCTGATTTGCCTTCGATCTTGTTGGGCACGATGAGGTCAACGCCGTACGGCTTGCCGCCGCAATGCTGGTCGATCCACGTCAGTTCCTCGCGCAGGCGATCGGGCGGCAGGTTCACGGCGCCAAACACGCCCATGCCACCTGCGCGAGAGACTGCCGCCACCACATCCCGGCAATGGCTGAAGGCGAGTAGCGGAAACTCGATGCCGAGCATCTCGCAGATGGGGGATTTCATGATGTGCGTCCGCGCTAGAGTGTGCGGAGGCTCGCGCGGGCTGGGTGCGCGGTCAATCTGTCGTGGGGGAAGCTGGATCAGCCCCCGCCGAACCTCGCCGTCCACTCCGCGACCTGCGCGTCTTCGATCTTGGTGAAGAGTTGCGGCGGCACGCTGATGTTCATGCCGCGAGGGAGGGCGTCGAGGAGTGCGGGGTAGCCGCCGCTTCCAAGCTTTGCGGGCGAGAGGCTGCGATTGCCTTGCGGAACGCCAATGGCGTCGAGGATGCTCTTCGCCGTCTCCGGGATGATCGGCTGGGCGATTATGCCGAACAGGGCGACGAGGTTGAGCCCGGTGCGGATGCCGACGGCGGCCTGGTCCACGCTGGTCTTGTAGGCGGTCCAGGGCGCGGCTTTGGTGATGTATTCGTTTCCGGCGGCCCAGATGGCGCGGGTTTCGGCGGCGGCCTTGCGGAATTCCATCGCCTCGTAATGGCTGATCAGCGCGGGCAGGCGTGTGGCGAGTTCGTTGGCCATCCACGCTTCGTGCTCGCCCGGCTCGCCGCCTTCGGGGACTTTGCCGTCGAACTTTGCGGCAGCGTACTTCGTGACGCGGTTCACGAAATTGCCAAGCACGTCATTGAGGTCGGAATTGATGCCGGCCTTGAAGGCTTCCCATGTGAAGGCGGTGTCGGAGCTCTCGGGCGAGTTGGCGATGAGATACCAGCGCCAGTAATCGCCGGGGAGAAGCTCGAGCGCCTGGTCCATGAAGACGCCGCGCTTCTGGCTGGTCGAGAACTTGCCGCCATACCAGTTGAGCCAGTTGAAAGCCTTCAGCTTGTCGACCAGCTTCCACGGCTCCTTCGAGCCGAGGATGGTGACAGGGAAGCTCACTGTGTGGAAGGCGACGTTGTCCTTGCCCATGAACTGGACGTAGGTGACATCGTCTGCGCCCTTGTCGGTGCGCCACCAGCGTTCCCAGTTTCCGGAATTCGCTTCGGCCCACTCGACGGTGGACCCGATGTATTCGACCGGGGCGTCGAACCAGACGTAGAATACCTTGTTCTCGAACCCCGGACGTGGCGCGCCATTGCGCGTGACGGGCACGCCCCATGACAGGTCGCGCGTGATCGAGCGGTCGATCAGGCCTTCATCCAGCCATTTGTAGGCGATGGAGGTGGTGAGGTTTGGCCAGTCGGCGGCGCGAGCGTCCACGAAGGCGCGTACATCATCCTGCAGCTTCGATTGCAGGAGATAGAGGTGACGCGTGTCGCGGATCTCGACATTGCGGGAGCCTGAGACGGACGAGTAGGGGTTCTTGAGATCGACCGGATCGAGCAGCGTTCCGCAATTGTCGCACTGGTCGCCGCGGGCTTTCTCGTAGCCGCAGTTTGGGCAGGTGCCTTCCACATAGCGATCCGGAAGGAAGCGCTTGTCGTCGACGGAGTAGACCTGTTTCGAGGTGCGCTCGTCGATCAGGCCGTTGTCTTCGAGGACATCGGCGAAGTGCTGGGTGAGCTCACGATTGGGGCGGTTGGAGGAGCGGCCGAACCAGTCGAAGGACAGGGAGAAGCCCGCGCCGACGCGTTTCTGGATCTCATGTTGTTCGTCGCAATACTGGGCGGCGGTCTGCCCGGCCTCGATGGCGGCCAGTTCGGCGGGCGTACCGTGTTCGTCGGTGGCGCAGATGAAGAGCACTTCATTGCCGGCGGCGCGGTTATAGCGGGCATAGACGTCGGCCGGCAGCATCGACCCCGCCAGGTTGCCCAGGTGTTTCACGCCGTTGATGTACGGCAGGGCAGAAGTGATGAGGATACGCGCCATTGTGGTCCGTCGAAGCTGGGCGCTCCGCAGGGGGCGAAGCACTGGCGCGGCTTGTAACGCGGGTGGCGCTAGGGCGCCAGTAACCGCCTAATCCACGATAAGGGTGGCTCGGGACGAGGCCGGTGCGTAGGCGGCGAGCGAAAGCTCCGCCGTTTCGGCTGGCGCAGGCACCCGCTCCGCGATCTCGCGGGAGGGGCCGTCGGTGCTCGCATCATAGATGAAGCCGCAGACGCCGATGAGGAAGGCGGCCAGCGTCATTTGGTTGAGTCGCGTCATCTGCTTCAGTTGCTGCATCGTTCGCTCCCTGGCCTGGCGCATGGTCTGCCGAGCCGTCTGGGGCTGCTAACGGCTCTACCCCTCCCGAGTTCCAGGAGGCCGCCTTGCCCGCAGGGCGGGCGTTGCAAAGGCGCCGCGTTGCGCATTCAGGGAAAAAAGTGGAATGGCCAAAAATGGTGCACCGACAGGGGGCGGGCGTCATGGCCAGCTTTGCGAGAACCGGCTTGCGCTGGGGCGGGAGGGCGCCTATTCCCCCGTTTGCAGGCACACCCATCCAGGGGAACGAGCCAGCCGGATTAGCTCAGCGGTAGAGCAGCGGTTTTGTAAACCGAAGGTCGGGGGTTCAATCCCCTCATCCGGCACCAGTCTGCACGCCATCCCGCAAACAAACTCTGTATATTTCAGCAGCGTTGCTCTTGCGTGGCCTTCCATAGCGGGGGCGCTGCGATATGGTGATCACGCACAGGTGAAATACCGGGGTGGGGACTCAGGAGGGACGTCGTGGGGTCGAACAAGGTCTGGCGCGCGCTTAAGTACGCGGCCGCCGCAACTATTGCTGTCCTGGCTCTGCAGGCATGCGGGCCATCAGCCAGCGATCCAAACCAGGCCGCCAGCGTCAAGGGCGACGACCAGGGCCCGCAGATGGAAACGCGGCAGGGCAACTCGGCCCGTGCCGGTTCCACCGAGTTCGAGTTCGTGCGCTACACGATCGACGTGACCGGCGACCTGCCGCGCGCCTGTCTCGCCTTCTCCTCCACCCTTAGCCCGACGACGGATTATCGCCCCTATGTGGACATGGGCGATGGCCCGCAGATCGCGCTGTCGACCGACGGCGCCAATCTCTGCCTTGGCGGCTTGAATTTCGGACAGGAGCGCGAAGTCCGCATTCGCTCGGGCCTGCCGTCGGCCGACGGCCGCACGCTGGCGTTCGACGAAGGCGTGACGATCTCGTTCGGCGACCGGCCCTCCTATGTTGGCTTCAAGGGCGATGGCGTGATCCTGCCGCGCATTGATGCGGACGGTCTCGCGCTTGAGACGGTGAACGTCGAGAAGGTGAAGGTCACCATCTCGCGTATCACGGATCGTGCGCTGGCGTTCAAGACCATCAGCCAAGGCTATTCGCACAGCCAGGGCGGCTGGGGCTATATGGACTACAACTCGGAAGTCTATGACGTTGCCGAGCAACTGTGGACCGGCGAGATCGACACGCCCGGATCGGCGAACTCCGCGACCACCACGGTTTTCCCCATTGCGACGGCCATTCCGCGACTGCAACCGGGCGCCTATTTCGTGGAACTCGACCAGATCGACGCCTCGGGCGATGTGCCAAGTGAAGCGGCGCGGGCAAAGCGCTGGCTGGTGATCACCGATCTTGCGATCACCACCTATGCCGGCACGAATGGCATGCTGGCGACGGTTCGCTCGCTGCAGTCGGCCAAGCCGGTGTCCGGCGTGAAGCTGGAACTGGTCGCGCGCAACAATGAAGTGCTCGCGCGTGGCGATACGGATGGATCCGGCCGCGTGAACTTCTCCGGCCCGATCATGAGCGGGGAAGGCAATGTCGCCCCGCGCATCCTGATGGCCTACGCACCCAACGGCGACTTCGCGATCCTCGATCTCGACCGTTCGCCGGTTGACCTGACCGAGCGTGATATTGGCGGGCGCACGCCTGCACAGGCCGCCGACGCTTTCGTCTATACTGAGCGCGGCGTTTATCGCCCCGGCGAGACGGTGCAGATCAGCGCGCTGATCCGCGATGCTTCAGCGATTGCCCTGAGCAATCGCGCCGGCTCGGTCGTGGTCTATGGCCCGAACGGGCTTGAGGCCGGCCGCATGCGCTTCAAGGACACGAAGCAGTATAACGGGGCGATCGCCTATCCCTTCCCGGTGCCGAAGACAGCGGCGCGGGGCGGCTGGCGGATCGAGACCGAAATCGACGGCGTTGGCGTCGTTGGTTCGGAGTCGTTTGCGGTAGAGGACTTCGTTCCGCAGCGCATCGAGCTGAAGCTTCAGGCGGATACGGCTGCGCCCATGCGTGAGGGCGAAACCCGTCCGATCACGTCTGACGTGCGCTTCTATTATGGTGCCCCCGGCGCGGACCTGCCTGTCGAAGGCAACGTCCGCGTTGAGTCAGATCCCAACCCGTTCCCGGACCTCAAGGGCTACACGTTCGGTCGCCACGACGAGCAGTTCCGCGAATCTGCTTTCGATCTCGCCACAGCGACGACGAATGCGCAGGGCCGGGCCGTGCTCACGCTTGATCCGCGTGCTGCGGAGAATGGCCAGTCGAGCCGTCCGCTGCGCCTGCGGGCCGTGCTGTCTGCGATCGAGCCGGGCGGGCGCGCCGTGCGCGACGATGTTCGCATCGCCTACCGGCCGGAGGCCCGTTATGTCGGCATGAAGCCAGCGTTCGACGACAGGTCGTCCAAGGAGGGCGAGTCGGCCAGCTTCGAGGTTGTGTCGGTGGATCGCACCGGCGCGCTCAAGGCTGCCACCATCAACTGGCGCCTCGTGCGGATCGACTGGAAGTACGACTGGTATCGCGAAGATGGCGGCGCCTGGCAGTGGCGCCAGTCGCGCCGGGTGGTCGAACTCGAGACCGGCCGCCTCAACATCGCCGAAGGCCAGAAGGGTGCGCTGAAGACGCGTGCGCTCGATTACGGCGATTTCGAAATCTACCTGACCGAGGAAGCCAATGGCGGGGAAGCCTCCTACGGCTTCTGGTCTGGCTGGGGCGGCCAGCCGCAGGATGGCGTCGAGGCGCCGGACCGCGTGCGCGTGCAGGTTCCGGACAAGATGCCAGCCGTCGGCCAGGACGTCGACGTCACGATCATGCCTCCCTATTCGGGCGAGGCGGAGATCGTGGTTGCGTCCGAGAACGTGATCACCACCCGGTCGATCACGGTGGAAGCCAACAAGGGCGTCAACATCAAGCTGCCCGTCACGCGCGAATGGGGCGCCGGCGTCTACATCATGGCGACGGTCTATACGCCGCGCGATGCAGTGAAGACGCCCAAGCCGCGCCGTGCGGTTGGCGTTAGCCACGTGGCCGTCGATGTGTCGGCGCGCACGTTCAAGCTTGATATCGCGACGCCTGAGGTGCAGCGACCCAACGCCAAGATGACGGTCAACATCACGGCGACGGGCCCATCCGAAGGCGCGTTCGTGCAGGTCGTGGCGGTGGACGAGGGCATTCTGGCACTGACGCGTCATGCGACGCCTGATCCGGCAGACTACTTCTTCGGCAAGCGTCGCCTGGGCGTCGAGTTGCGCGACGATTATGGCCGCCTGCTCGATCCCAACCAGGGCGCTGCAGGCACTGTGCGCCAGGGCGGCGACCAGATTGGCGGGGCGGGCCTTACCGTCGTGCCGACGCAGTCTGTGATCCTCACCTCCGCGCCGGTGAAGCTGAGCGGTGGCAAGGCCACGGTCACGTTCGACGTGCCGGCCTTCAACGGCCAGCTGCGTGTGATGGCGGTGGCATGGTCTGACGCCGGCGTCGGATCGGCTGCGAAGCCTGTGACGGTGCGCGATGCAGTGCCTGCCTTGATGGCATTGCCCCGCTTCCTTGCGCCGGGCGACTCCGTCACCGCGACTCTCACCGTCGACAACGTCGAGGGCCAGTCGGGTGCATACGCCGCCGCGATCCAGGCCTCGGCGCCTGTGCGCGCATCAACCGGCCAGCTGAACGCCACGCTGCAACGTGGCCAGCGGCAGGACCTGAGTGCGGCCTTCTCGGCCTCCGGCGAAGGCATCTCGACCGTGTCGTTCAACCTGACGGGTCCGGGCGGATATGCGGTTTCCCGCTCCTATCCGATCCAGACGCGTTCCGCGTGGATGCCGGCAAGCTACGTGGTTCGCACGACGCTGCAGCCGGGGCAGGCCTTCTCGCCGGCTGCGGACTCGCTGTCATCGTTCACGCCGGGCTCGTCCTACGTGCAGGTGTCGTTCTCGCCCATTCCGATGGACGCGGCCGCCCTGTTCGAGTCGTTGGAGATGTATCCCTATGGATGCACCGAACAGATCACCAGCCGCGCGATGCCGTTGCTCTATGCCAACTACATCGCTGCGCTGGCCGGCCGGAAAACGCCGGGTGACCTCAAGGGGCAGATCCAGGAAGCTGTCTCCACCTTGCTGAACCGGCAGGGATCGGACGGCGCGATTGGCCTGTGGCGCACGGGCGATGGCCTCGCCAGCCCGTGGCTCGGCGCATACGCGACGGACTTCCTCTTCCGCGCGAAAGCTGCAGGGTTTGTTGTGCCGGACGCGGCGCTCGACAAGGCGTTCGACGCCCTTGAGGAGTTTGCCGTTCGCGAGTCCCGTTACTCGTCCGGCTACGACTTCGAGGTCTATGAAAGCCGCTGGCACACGGACACGCAGACCCAGCTGATGGACCGCGCGGTGGCCTATGCCGCCTATGTGCTGGCCAAGGCTGGTCGCATGGACCGCGCCCGCCTGCGCTACCTGCATGACGACAAGCTGTCCTCCATCAGTAGCCCGCTTGCGCGTGCGCACATCGGCGCGGCGCTGTTCATGATCGGCGACAATGCTCGCGCAAAGTCGGCGTTCGGTCAGGCGGAAGCGGCCCTCGGCTACACCAACACGGGCGACTACTACCAGACGCCGCGCCGTGACCTTGCCGGTGTGCTGGCGCTCGCCCAGGAAGCCAAGCAGGCAGACTTTGTGCGCCGCCTGTCGCAACGCGTGGCGCAGGACCTGCCTGAGCCCGACAGGCTGACGACACAGGAGAAAGCCTTCCTCCTGCTCGCGGCCAATGCGCTCTCGGGCGGACAGGCCGGACCGACCGTCACGGTTGGCGGACAGGCGACGCCGGTTTCGACGGGCGTCTATCGCCTCACGGGCGCGCAGATGGGCTCCCCGCCTACCTTCACCAATGGCGGCTCCGGCCAGCTGTGGGTGACGGCGGTGTCGCGCGGCGCGCCGGCTTCGGCTCCGCCGCCAGCCTATGACGGCCTCGTGGCGTCTAAGCAGATGTGGACGCCGGGCGGATCGCCGATCAACGGATCATCGTTCACACAGGGCGATCGCGTGATCGTCGCGATCTCGGTGGCTTCATCCGAGATGCGCCGCACGCCGCTTGTGGTGGCCGATCTGCTGCCGGCCGGCTTCGAGATCGAAGCCGTGCTGCGGCCGGAAGATGCAGGCCCGACGGGGGCGTACAGCTTCCTCGGCGAGCTTGCCTATCCGGACATTGCAGAGGCGCGTGACGACCGGTTTGTTGCGGCCCTTGATCTCTATGACCAACGCCGCGTCACGCTCGCCTACATGGTTCGTGTCGTGACGCCGGGCATGTTCACCATGCCGGGTGTCGTCGCCGAGCATATGTACGATCCGGCGACGTTCGCGCGTACGGGCTCGCAGACGATCCAGGTTGCGAAGCGGAACTGATGCATGAGTTGCTGAAACGGGCCGCCGGCTTCCTTGGTAGGATCAAACCTCCCAAGGGCTGGCGGTTTCGTTTGTGGTGGCCAGAGGAGTGGTGGCGCAAGGGCGCCCTGATCGCGCTCTATATTCTTGTCCCGCCTATGACGCTCGACCTGCTGCTGCCGCCACCCATTCAGCGCGGCGATGTGATTTCCGGCGTTGTGATGGACCGGCGTGGCGCCGTGATGCGCATCTTTCCGGTCGAGGACGGCAAGTGGCGCATGCGCGCGCACCTCGACGAGATCGACCCTGATTTCATCGAGGCGCTGCTGGCCTATGAAGACAAGCGCTTCCGCGACCATGGCGGTGTCGATTTCCTCGCGCTGGCGCGGGCGGGCGGGTCGATGGTGTCGGCCGGGCAGATCGTCTCAGGCGGATCGACCATCACGATGCAGACCGCGCGCCTGCTGGAGCCGCGGCCGCGCAACATCCTCTCCAAGGCCATCGAAGCGTTCCGCGCCTGGCAGCTCGAGCGGCGGCTGAGCAAGGACGAGATACTCGAGCTCTATCTCACGATGGCTCCCTATGGCGGCAACCTTGAGGGCGTGCGCGCGGCGTCGTGGGCCTATTTCGGGCGGGAGCCGGACAATCTCTCCCCCGACCAGATCGCCATGCTGATAGCCCTGCCGCAATCGCCCGAGGCTCGCCGGCCAGACCTGCGACCCGAGGCGGCCATCGTGGCGCGCGAGCGCGTGCTGATGCGTCTGGCCGAAGAAGGCATCTTCGCCGCTGATCTCGCGCGGGAGTCCGCTGAGTATCCCGCGCCCAAGCGGCAAGACTTCCCACAACTGGCCTGGCATGCCTCGGAAGAGGCTCTGAGCCGCGCCTCGTCGCCTGACAACATTCGCACGACGCTGGATTCGAACCTTCAGCGCGAGGTGGAGACGCTCGCCCTGCGCGCCGCCGGACCCACGCGCGATGGCGTGCAGACGGCGATCATGGTGGTCGACATTGCGACACGCGAAGTGCGCGCGGCGGCTGGCTCGGCCAATCGCGCTTCGCTGGGCGGCTGGATCGATCTCACCAACCGGCCGCGCTCGCCGGGGTCGACGCTGAAGCCTTTCATCTACGGTCTTGCATTCGACGATGGTGTGGCGGCGCCTGATACGCGCATCGCCGATACGCCGCGCCGTTATGCGAGTTACCGGCCTGACAATTTCGACAGGACGTTTCGCGGCGACGTGACCGTGACGGAGGCGCTGCAGCATTCGCTCAACATCCCGGCCGTCTCGGCGCTGGACGCGGTGGGCGCGCAACGCTTTGCCGCCGCGCTGGCATTTGCCGGGGCGGACCTCTCGATGCCACTGGCGGCCGACGATGATGCGGGCCTGGCCATCGCACTTGGCGGGATGGGGATGACGGTGCGCGATATCGCCTTGCTCTATGCCGCGCTTGGCGATGGCGGGCGTGCGTTGCCGCTTCATTGGATTGAGGAAGAGCGCCAGGCGGACAGAGTGAAGAAGACGCCCGCGACGCAGATCATGTCGGCGCAGTCAGCGCGGCAGATCGTGGATATCCTGGCGCAGGCGCCCGCGCCGGACGGGCGGATGCCGGCGATGCTGACTCAGGAAGCGCCAGTGATCGCAGCGAAGACAGGAACATCGTACGGCTTCCGCGATGCGTGGGCAGCGGCGACGGGCAACGGCTATGCTGTCGTGGTGTGGATCGGCCGCGCCGATTCCGGCCCGCGGCCCGGGGTGACTGGCCGCGATGCGGCGCTGCCGACGCTGTTCGACGTATATGACGCCATCGGCCGCGTCCTGCCTGCGCGATCTACCGGACCGGCCCTGCGCGAAGACGTTGCAGGAACTCACACGCCGCCTTCGGCTCTTGCGCGCTTTGATCGCGAGAATGCGCCGCCCCAGATATTCTTCCCGCCGGATGGCGGCGAGGTCTGGAGAGACGACGAGCACACCTCCTTCGTGTTGTCGGCGCAGGGGCGCGGCAGGCTGGCCTGGTATGTTGATGGCAAGCCGCTGGGGCGCAATGTGGCGGGCGACACAGTCTGGCGCCCGGCTGATGCCGGCTTCTACGAAGTTCAAGTAGTGGACGAGGCGGGCCTGACCACGCGTGCCCGCGTGCGCGTGCTGAGCCCGGACAAGTAGGACCTACTTCGTTAGCGCGATGAGCGCATCGTTCCACGCTGTCGCCGCGCGGCCGCCAGCGATCAGGTCATCGATCAGGTCTGCCGGGAGGCTGACCGCGGTTTCGGCGGCGCCGAGACGCGCGGCTTTTGCGTATCCCAGATCACCGAACGAGATGATGTCGAAGACGACTTCGACATTGTCGCACGTCCAGCCGGGTCCCGCGCCAAGAGCGGCGGCTTCCTCGGGTTTCAGGCCGCAGCGCCATGTGACGAGATCGTCCCGCCAGTCATCCAGGAATCCCTCGAAGGCATCGGCGGCCGCCCGCTTGGGAGCGTTAACGGCGATGCTCAGTGCGGTTGCGATCAGTTCGGGGCCATCGGGGCCGCCCTGTTCGCGAGCCCAGTCGCCGTCGACAGGACGCTCGGAGTTCACGATGACAAAGGTGAAGCGGCGCAGCTTCACGGCGTCGCTGGGCGAGAACGGCGCATGTGGCCCTGCGCCTGCGGCGTTCAGCGTCACGAAACTCGACACGCCGAAATTGTCCGCCACGCCGCCGTCGGTGAGGTGGAGGTACGACATGCGATTGGTGTCGCGGAAGAAGCGGAACGAGCGCGCCGTTTCCTTCAGCAGCATCGGCGCGTGGCGGTTCACCAGCGCGCGATCAACCCAGCCGGGCAGGGCCAACGGGCAGTCTTCCGGGAAGGCCTGCACAACCACCGGGCGGAACGCGATCGGCACCGACATCGAAGCCGCCACCGCATCCGCGATGCGCACGCTGCCAAGGTCGCTGCAGATCGCCTCGAACCAGGGCGGAGCGAAGGCAAAGGGCGCGCCGGTGTAGAGGTCGGTTGCGTTGATGATGATCTGCGGCTTGGCGTTCAGGTCGCGCATGCGCTCGCCGCCGAAAATGTTCTTGTCGAGCCAGTTGCTCAGCTTGTCAGGCCCGTTGAGGCCGCCCTGCAGCAGGCGGTCCCAGTTCTGCGGCGACATCCAGCTGGTGTGCAGCTGGCCCTGCCAGTCATGATCGAGCGCAGCATTGCGGAAGTTGTCGAGACCTTCTGCGCCGGCCTGTCCGAAATATGCAGCAGTGATCGCGCCACCGGACACCGCGGTGATCAGCGTCACGCGATCCAGCAGCGGCCTGCCGCCCGTATCCTTCATCTCACGCAGCTGCAGCAGCACGCCAAGCGAGAAGGACGCAGCCCGCGCCCCGCCGCCTGAGAAGGCCAGCGCGATGGCGTCCCCTTCGATCCCCATGTCGTGGATGACCGGCGTAGGCGCGAAGGAAAGTTGGTGGTTTATCGGGGTGGTGTCAGGAAGGCCCGCGCAGGCGGCGGCCATCAGCCCCATGCTGGCAGTAATCGCTCGGCGCATCAGCGTCCCTCCCCGGAACGCCGCAAGTTTCCGCCCGGGCGGTCACATTGTCCAGACGTGTACGGATCAGAAACAGCCGCGCGCTTTCGAAACGAGACGCAGCGTGGACGGGTCGCGTTGGCCCGGATCATCGCCCGCAATGGCCTTGTCGAGCTGTTCGGCCAGCACCTTGCCGAGTTCGACGCCCCACTGGTCGAACGGGTTGATGCCCCACAGGACGCCCGCCGCAAACGTGCGGTGTTCGTAGAGTGCGATCAGGGCCCCGACGCTTTCAGGTGACAGGTCGTTCAGCAGAATGGTGGTGGAGGGGCGGTCTCCCGGCATGTGCATGTGGGCGGACTGGGCCCTGGCTTTCGCAGGGTCCATGCCCTTCGCCAGCAGTTCCTTTTCGGCTGCCGCGGCAGAACGTCCGCCGAGCAAGCCTTCGGCCTGTGCGAAGGCGTTGGCCAGCAGGGCGCGGCCGCGCGCCTTGTCGCCGGCGCCCGCGCTGAGAGCCGCGACGAACTCGATAGAGCTGAGGCGTGTGCCCTGATGGAGGAGTTGATGGAAAGAGTGCTGGCCCAGCGTGCCGACTGAGCCCCAGACGACGGGCGCGGTCTGTTCGAGACGTCCGCCGGGTGAGTCGTCGGCGCTCTTGCCGTTGGATTCCATTTCGAGCTGCTGGAGAAAATCGGGCAGCTTGCGCAGGCGATGGGCGTAGGCGAGCACAGTGCGGCTGGGGATGCCGGCTGCGGAATGGAGAAACACATCCATCATCGCAAGGCGCGCGGGCGTGTTCGCAGCCAGCGGCGTGTCTCGGAAGTGGAGGTCCATCTCCGCCGCGCCCTTGAGGAATCGCGACCACACATCGCCGCCGAGCGCGATCTGCAGCGACAGGCCTACGGACGACCAGACGGAGTAACGGCCGCCAACTGCCTCATCCATCGGGAAGATGCGATCTTCAGCTGCGCCCCAGGCCTTCGCCTTGTCGGGCGCGGAGGATACGGCCGCGAGATGGTTGTTGGCTTCCGCCTCGCCCAGTCTTGCAACCAGCCATTCACGGGCAAGCGCGGCGTTGGACGCAGTCTCCGGCGTCTTGAAGGATTTGGACACGACCAGAACCAGCGTTGTCTTGGCATCGAGCCCGGCTGTCTGTTCGGCAAAGTCCTCCGGATCGACGTTGGCGACAAAGCGGATGTCGGCGCCGTTCGATGAATAGTTGCGCAGCGCGTCCCAGATCAGGCGCGGCCCAAGATCGGAACCGCCGATGCCGATGTGGAGAATGGTCTTCACCGTGAAGCCCAGCCCACCCGAAGCGGCCTTGCGCGCGAAGGCGGCGGCCTTCTCGGCTTCGCGGTACATCGCGTCGGCGGCCGGAATGCCCTGGCCATTGCCACGCAGGGCCCAGTGCAGCGCCGGGCGATTTTCGGATGCGTTGACGATCTCGCCAGCGAACAGCGCCTTGATCCGCACCGAAAGGTTCCGCTCGGCAGCAACCGTCTGCATTGCAGCCATGGCGCCTTCGTCGATGAACTGCTTGGCGACGTCGGCTTCCAGATGCGGGGCCTGCCAGATGAACTGATCGAGGTTGGCGCGTTGCGCCGTGAGCCGTAGCGGCCGCGCGGCGAGGCGGGCGTGCTCGGCTTCGACAGACTTCCAGCTGGCCAGCGTCATTTTGCTGTATTCCCTAACGACAGGAGTTGGGAGAGATGTGCCGCAAGCCGATGCAATAGGCGAGCCCGCGACCGGGCCATTAGCGTTAACTCAGTTGGGGTTCAGACGGGCGATGCGTACTGGTTATCTGATTCCGGCGGCTCTGGCTGTGTCCATGCTTGCTGCAGCGTGTGGCGGAGAGACAAGCGCGCCGGCCGAGCCCGCGAAGCCGGCGGTTCCGGCGCCCACGGTGGGAGAACTTCCCGCGCCCTACAACGAAGCCAGTCTCGAAGCTGGACAGGCTTTGTTCGGTAACAAGTGCAGCGCGTGCCACTACATCGACAACCGGAAGGACCACAAGGTTGGCCCCACCCTGCATGGCATGTTCGAGCGGGGCCCGGGCAAGGCGCCGGGCTATCCGACCTATTCGGCCGCGGTCAAGGCGCTGGGCGGGGAGACGTGGGATCCGGCCGTGCTGGATCAGTGGCTCGCCAATCCGCGCGCCTTCCTGCCGGGCAGCAACATGTTCTTCAACGGGCTGACCGACACAACACAGCGCCGCGACCTGATTGCCTACCTGATGGTGCGGTCGCGCAAGTAGGTTTCAGTCGCCGGCCGCAAGCTTGCGCTTGGCCAGTATGATGCCGCCGGACATGGCGTCGCCTGCGGGCGGCACGACATGTGGGCGGATGCGATCGGGCAGCCACGCCTGCATGATCTCCGACAGACCGCCTACGAGAGCGACTTTCGGCGCGCCGCGCTTGCGCAGTGCTTCGGCGATTTCCGCAATCTGTTCGGCAGCTTGCTGCATGAGTGAGACGGCGCGTTCATCGCCCGCATTCGCATGCTGCACGACGATCGGCGCGAGCGTGGCGTAGTCGGTGGAGCTGGCGCGATCCATCCAGTCGACGATCTCGACCGGGTCGTGCGAGAACTTCGCCATCACCTCCTCGGTGAAGGGCGTGGGGTCGTCCCGTCCGTCCAGCGTGCGCAGGGCGAGACGCAGGGCGTTAAGGCCGATGTCGGCGCCGCTGCCTTCGTCCGAAACGGGAAAGCCATAGCCGCCGACGCGCACGGTCTGGCCCCGCCACATGATGCCGATGCTGCCTGTGCCGCAAACGACGATGCCGCCATCGCCGCCGGCGAATGCGCCGAGCAACGCCATGTAGCCATCGCCTTCGAACCAGGCCGACGCGAATGGGTGTTCCCAGTCTTCCAGCGCGCGACGGGCGCCGCGTATGCCGGTTCCGGCGAGGCCCACGCCTGCGTGGATCCGGCTGTAGGCTTCATCCCCGAGGCCCGACTCGCGCACGGCCTGCTGTGCGGCGGTCATCACGGAATAGAGCGCCGCGGCGAATCCGAAGCGCATGCTGGCCGGGCCGGAGCGGCCCGTGCCCAGCACAACGCCATCAGCCGTTTCCAGCCGGGCGCGGCAGCCCGTGCCGCCGCCGTCGACACCGAGAAAGAGCGGGTCAGCCATGGGTCTTCTGTAATGCGATTTGCCCGCCTTTCAATTAAGGCGCGCAAGGATAAGGATCGGGGCATGAAAACAGAGGATATGGACCCGTCATTCGCTGATCTGGACGCGTGGGATACGTCGCGCGCGCTGGAAAAGCTGCATGAAAGCCAGATGGCGGCCGTGGCCACCGTGGCGCCGGCATTGCCGGCGCTTGCGCGGGCGGTGGATGCGGCGGCCGCGCGGCTCAAGACCGCTGGGCGGCTGATCTATGCGGGCGCTGGAACGTCAGCACGGATCGCAGTGCAGGATGGGGCTGAACTGCTGCCTACATTCGGCTGGCCGGCGGATCGGGTGGCGTTTGTTGTCGCGGGTGGGGAGGGAGCTCTGCTGCGGCCGGTGGAGAATGCGGAGGATAGCGGCGCTGATGGCGCGGCGCGCGTTGTTGATCTCAATGTGGAGCCGGATGACGTGCTGATTGGCGTTGCTGCAAGTGGCGGCACGCCCTTCACGATCGAAGCGCTGCGGGCGGCGAAAGCTCGTGGCGCGCTGACCATCGGAGTATCGTCGAATGAGGACGCGCTCCTGCTCAGGGAAGCGCATCACGCTGTGCTCCTTGCGACCGGCGCCGAGCCCGTCGCCGGATCGACGCGCATGAAGGCAGGCACGGCCCAGAAGGTCGCGCTCAACCTGTTCTCGACCATGCTCATGGTGCGGATGGGGCGCGTCTATCGCGGCCTGATGGTCGACATGATCGCAACTAATGAGAAGCTACGGCGTCGTGCCGTGCGGATGGTGGCCACGCTGGATGGCTGCTCAGAGACTGAGGCGGCGAGCGCGCTGACCACAGCGGGCGGTGATCTCAAGGCGGCGGTGCTGGTGCGTCGCGGCCTCGATCTGGCGGGAGCGCGTGCATTGCTGGCGCAGCATGGTGGCCGCCTGCGCGAGGCGCTGGCTGAAGTCGGGAGGCGCTAGGTCGCCCGCTCGCCGTCGATCCAGACGCCCTGCGGCTGGAATTGCGCATCCAGCAGAACGAAATCCGCACGGGCGCCCGGCGTGATCCGCCCACGATCCGAGAGGCCGAGGAATTCCGCCGGAGTCAGTGTCGCCATGCGCAGTGCTTCCGCCTCGCTGGCCCGAAGCATCGCCAGCGCATTGCGCACCGCGTTCGCCATATCGAGATGCGCCCCCGCCAGCGTGCCCGAGGCCGTTCGCAGCGCGCCGTGCGACAGACTGACGGTCTCACCGAACAGCGACATGTCCGGACGATCCGCGCCGACGGTCGCCATCGCATCGGAGACAAGGATCATTCGCCGGGACGTCTTGGCGAGGAAGGCCACCCGCGCCGTGATCGGGTGAACGTGGATGCCATCAAGGATCAGGCCTGCGAAAGCTTCGCCATTTGCGAGGGCGACACCGACAGGGCCGGGATTGCGCGATTCCATCGCCGGCATGGCATTGAACAGGTGGGTGAAGCAGGTCGCGCCGGCTGCCAGCGCGCCCTCCACCGTTGCAGCGTCTGCTGCCGTGTGGCCGAGGCTCACGCGCACGCCTTCGCCCGCAAGGGTTGCGATGTCCTCCGGCGAGACGCGCTCGGGCGCGACGGTGACCATCAGCGGCAAGCCCCGCCTTGCGGTCAGCATGATGAGGTCGATCTCATCAAGTGCGCGGAGGTTTGCGGCGGGATGCACACCGCGCCTTGG